>Ga0116176_10000630_pt1 | contig 28625 bp, 20 predicted proteins | sample AD_STIC08_MetaG_FD_89803 | JGI IMG/M metagenome (GOLD analysis project Ga0116176, IMG submission 89803) | Active sludge microbial communities of municipal wastewater-treating anaerobic digesters from USA - AD_STIC08_MetaG | ecosystem: Engineered > Bioreactor > Anaerobic > Digestate | place: USA...
CTTTACCAAACTACAACTGGAAACCAAAGGGCACCATGATTCATGTGGCCCTTGGTTTCTTTATATTTGGTACATTTAAGTTTATGAAAAGGCCATTTGTCATTTTGCTTCACGTAGGTTTCTGGGCGTGCTATTTTCTTCTGGTGTTTATCGTACTGGTTTTATACTATCGAAGCAACCATGATGTTTCCCGGGTGCTCAATGCACTTTATAGCGTACTAATCTTTGCGGTTCTACCGTCTGTACTTTGTTTTTATTCCTATTACTTTTTTTTATTCCCCAGGTATCTTCAAAAAAGAAACATAGTTCAATCTATAGTTATAGGATTGCTTATAGCAATACTATCTGGCATTCTTGCCTATATTCTAATCCGGTTTTTTATTCAGACTGGCCGGATCATTGACATGGATGAAGGCGGCAAACATGGACGTTCTACTGCCCCGCAAGCTACCTTTGTGATGTCTGTCATTGGCTTAATGAGCGGTGGCGTGGCATTAGTTATAAAAGGGTTCATTACCTGGTATAATGAAATCAAGCTGAAGGAACTATTACGGGAGAAGAACCATGAGATGGAGATGATGCTGATTAAAAAGCAATTTGACCCGCATCTGCTTTTTAATACAATCAACAACATTGACTCGTTGATTTTAAAAGATGCTGTGTTGGCGTCCGATTATTTGAATAAGTTATCGGACATTATCCGGTTTGTGCTTTATGAAACCAGGGCTGATAAAATTCCGCTTTCGAAGGAAATTGAATATCTGGAAAAATATATCGCACTGCAAAAGATAAGAACAGCCAACGATACATATGTTCACTTTTCAGTAACGGGCAACACCGATACTAAGTTGATTGCTCCTATGATTTTTATTCCCTTTATCGAGAATGCTTTCAAGCATACGACCAATAAGAAAATGGAGAATGCCATTACTATTACCATTGACATCAGGGATAAATCCATAAGCCTCACGTGCGAAAATAAATACGATTCAAAATCTATTCCGTCAAATCACGGAGGTCTAGGCAATGAACTTATTAAAAAGAGACTTGGTCTTATCTATCCGGACAAGCATACATTAGAGGTGAATAGTGACAATGAATTGTACCGAGTAAACCTGATTATTCAACATGGATAAATATACTTGTGTAATCATTGAAGATGAGCCCCTGGCCCTGGAGAAAACCAAAGGCTTTGTTGAAAAAGTACCCTTTCTTCAACTCAGCGCTACGTTCGACAACGCCCTCACCGGACTGACGTATCTCAACGACAACAAAGTAGACGTCTTATTTCTGGATATTAATATGGACGAGCTTTCCGGAATAGAATTACTGGAAAGTACAAAAATCAACAGCCAGGTGATTATCACCACTGCCTACCAGGAATATGCATTGAAAGGATATGAACTGAAAATAACCGACTATTTATTAAAGCCATTTACGTTTAATCGCTTTTTACAAGCGGTGAATAAAGCGCAGGAAAACCTCTCCCATCGCACCACAGAACCGGCTCCGGAATTCATTTTTGTTAAAACTGAAAACCGTTTGGAAAAAATTATGCTCAATGAAATCATGTACATTGAAGGGATGAGAGATTACCGGAGAATTCATACACTCACAAAGAAAATAATGACGCTACAGAATTTCAGTGAGTTTGAAAAACTGATACCCCCAAGTTTGATTTGCCGTGTGCATAAATCGTATATGGTGGCATTGAATAAAATTGTATCCATTGAACGTGGTCGCATTAAAATTGCCGACCAATTGATACCCATTTCCGACACGTATAAAGACGTCTTTTATCAGCTTATCCAAAGCGGAGCCTAGTTTTGCCATTTATTTGGCAGAACAAAAACGGCAACATGCAGACATCATTACAGTCGTTGCATAATAGAATTTCATAGCCCTGGACATTCATATTCCTTTGATCAAAAAACAAGGAAATATGAAAAAACACGTAAAACTGGGAATCGTACTAGGTATGATATTCCTAACCGGAAATTTGTTTGGTCAGACCATTGGCGTAGTGTCTGAAAAGGCCCCGGAGACAAAGGGCGCGCAAACCTCAATGCACCTTATCCTTAATGCCGTAAGTACAAACGTCAATTATGGCAAATCAAACAATGCCATGGCTGATTACAAGAAATCGGTGTTGGGGCCACAGGTAGGAATGGCATTTCAGGCTGGTATCACGCCTCACTTTTCTATGGTGTCTGAGGCATACTTTATCATGAAGGGTGGTAAGCTGGAATCCAATAATCCATTGACTGTTGATAAGAGAACGATCAGGTTGTACACGATTGAATCACCTTTGCTGGCACGATATCACTTTGGTAAATTCTATGTGAACGCAGGCCCTTCACTGGCATATAACCTAACGGGTAAAATGAAAAGTGACGAAACATCCACCACCCTCTCATTTTCAAATTCAACCGAAGGATTTAAACGCCTCGATGCCGGGGTTCAGGTGGGTGCAGGGTATGCATTCCGTATAAAGCAAAAGCAGGTAGTCCTGGATGTGAGATATTCTTACGGATTAACGAATATCTCCTATGACCAGGAGATGTATAACCGATACCTGAATATCAACCTGCATTTTATGAGTCCATGGAAAACAAATCCGTTTGGAAGAAAATAATAGTATGGCACTTTGTCTGTATGCCACTGTGCAGTCTTCCTATAATTAAACCCTCACAAACTAAATAACAAAAAAATGAATGCAAGCATAAATACAACCGGTTTCATAGGTGGCTCAATAGAGCGAGCCCCTATGAGCTCACTTCGCAAAACCTCACTGACTTCTGGCCTGCTCTACCTCCTTACTTTTGTTTCGATACCGACTCTTGCACTCTATGGTCCGATTCATGCCCCGGACTATATTCTTGGATCTGGTTCAGACACGCCTGTAATTATTGGCAACATACTTGAGTTAGTCGTAGCCCTTGCAGGCATCGGTACTGCCGTAGCACTTTATCCTGTGCTGCGAAAACAAAATGAAGGAATGGCTCTGGGCCTGGTTAGCTCCAGGGTTTTGGAAGCTGCCACCATCTTCGCTGGTGTCATGTTCCTTCTCACCGTGGTAACCTTGCACCAGACTTCTGCAGGTGCTGATGCACTGGTAACCAGCCGTACACTCGTTACCATGTATGACCGCATATTTCTTATTGGGCAGAGTCTTATGCCAGCCATCAACGACTTGTTACTTGGATTTTTGTTGTACCAATCGCGATTGGTACCCCGGGGTCTTGCGCTGATCGGCATCATCGGTGGACCCGTGCTCCTCGCAGGCGACTTCTTCGTTCTGTTTGATTTCATTGGGCAGCGTGACCCGTTGATAGCGCTGACCGCAGTTCCGGTTGCACTATTCGAGTTTTCGTTGGGTGTTTACCTGGTTGCAAGAGGCTTTAAGCCATCGCCCTTAACACAAAATAAATAGCACGAATTATTAATCAATACAACTATGAAAACAATAAGCTCCTCAGAACATAAACGCAATGCCAAGGTCACGGGTGCGTTTTTTATAGCCGCAACGGTTACGGCCATCATAGGTCTTAAGTTATACGACCCAATTTTATTAAATTCTGATTTCCTGAAAACAGGAGTTATTAACTCAAATCAAATTGTGCTTGGCGCAATCTTCGAATCTCTCCTTGCGATTTCAGCGGTGGGCACAGCCATCATGATGTTTCCTTATCTAAAGCGTTTCAATGAAAGCTGGGGGTTAGGATATGTCTGTTTCCGGTTGATTGAGGTTATATTTATACTTATTGGGATATTGAGTATGATTTCCATTGTAACACTCAGTCAGAAATATATAAGCCCAACGCAATCCGATCTAACAGCCTTTCAAAATGCTGCCAACATGTTGAAAACCATTCACGACTGGACATTCGTATTTGGTCCTCATTTTATGTTGGGAATAAACACCTTTATATACAGTACGATATTCTATAAGTCAAATCTGGTACCGAAGAAGCTTTCTATTCTGGGAATTACCGGGGCCGTAATGATATTTATCGGAGCGATGCTGGAGTTGTTTGGCATCATTTCTCCTTTCGGAAGTGAAATAATTGTAATAGCACTGCCTATTGCCTTTTATGAAATGATCCTGGCCGGTTGGCTAATCGCGAAGGGGTTCAACCTGAATAACCAGGAGCCTGCTCGTTAATCAAATGTGTTGTATAAGTCATATCTTGAATAAATCCCTGAAATAGTATGGCTGGCAGATTATCCCACATATTCTTTACAACTCCCCATAATGTTCGAAGCATCTGGTGGGTAGTTATCTTCTTCCTGATTCTTTTCTTACTTCTTTTTCCGATAATCTTCCTGGCAGAATATTACGGGTTTGAAATAACCTTCTGGTTACAGGCTATTTTAATTTTAGCAGTTTCAATTCTTTGTCAGGCATTAAGGCGTAACCCGCTAAATGAATTAACCGGGAAGATTAATCCGAGTTGGTTCAGGGAACTTTTCATTGGATTAGCAATTGGTGCCGTGCTCATGATACTACCGGCACTACTGCTCACCCTATTTGGAACTATTCATTGGCAAGTCAATGAGGTATCATTAACCGCAGTTTCATCCGGAATTATAGTGATGATGGGTGTAGTGCTAGCTGAAGAGTTGTTGTTCAGAGGATTTATCTTTCATCGCCTGATTGAATCATTTGGTCAATGGCCGGCTCAGCTTTTACTAGCTGGAATGTTTTTATTGACGCATCTGAATAATCCCGGTATGACAGGTACAATAAAGATTATAGCTTCCATCAATATTTTTATTGCATCCATTCTCTTCGGTATCTCTTACATCAAGACTAAAAATTTAGCGATGCCGATCGGACTTCATTTTATGGCGAATGTGGTTCAGGGAACCCTACTTGGTTTTGGTGTAAGCGGAGAACAACAGAGCAGCCTTTTTACTCCTGTGTTTGGCAATACACCCACGTGGATTACGGGGGGAAGTTTCGGCCTGGAAGCAAGCATCGTTGGGTTATTGACCTTGGTAATAATAACCGGCTTTTTATACTTCAGGTATCCACAGAAAGAATTAATAAATCATCAATCGTAAACTCAAACAAATGAAAGCAGTTGTTTATGAAAAATATGGGGCACCTGATGTGCTCGAATTAAAGGAAATCAGCAAACCCATACCTAAAGAAAATGAAGTATTACTAAAAGTGTATGCAACCACCGTATCGGCAGGCGACTGGCGCTTGCGAAAGGCGGACCCATTTCTGGCCAGACTATTTAATGGATTGTTTAAACCCAGAAGAGTGAAAGTACTTGGGTTTGAATTGGCAGGAGTAATTGAGGAGGTAGGTAAAAAAGTACAATCGCTCAAGCCAGGGGATGCCGTTTTTGCTTCGTGTGGCCTCAGGTTTGGCGGCTATGCCGAGTATGCCTGCCTGCCGGCCAATGAATTGATTTCATTAAAGCCCACAAACATGACCTTTGAAGAAGCTGCTACAGTTCCAGTGGGAGGACTCACCGCATTACGATTCTTAAGACAGAGCAACATCAAAGCCGGAGATAAGGTCTTGATTTATGGCGCTTCCGGAAGTGTGGGTACTTTTGCTGTTCAGATCGCCAGGTCCTTTGGTGCTAATGTTACAGCCGTGTGCAGCACTGCCAACATCAATATGGTAGCTCAGCTTGGTGCTCAGCATATTATAGATTATACGCAAACTGATTTCACTAAAGTAGATACCCGCTTTGATATCGTTTTTGATTCAGTAGGAAAAACGGCTAAGTCCCAGTGTAAGCACTTACTAAAATCAGACGGAAAGTTTGTCTCCGTAACCAGCAATCCGAAATCAAAGTCCGATGATTTGTTGGTTTTGAAGGACTTGATTGAATCGGGAAAACTAATTACCGTAATCGATAAACGTTATTCCCTTGAACAAATACGAGAAGCGCATAGGTATGTAGAATCATTTCGAAAAAAGGGGAATGTAGTTGTTAACATCATAAACATATAATTACATCAGTAACAAAAATATAATCCAATTCAGATGAAAAAACATAAATAGCATGGAAAATAATAACATCAATCATGAATTCGGCAACAAGAAAATATTTACTGCTTTTGCCGTTTTACCAAGTCTTTTAGGATTCAACATCCTTTTTTTGTTTTTGTTTTTTGGTTTTAGTGCAAAGGCCCAAACACAGATGGGGTTCAATCTTGGTTTTGCAGATAGCATTAAGTCTATGGTTCTAAATGAACAACGACCATTGCTCATATATACGCCCTATTCCGGTAAAAAGACCAGAAACAACACCACACAAACTTACCCGGTTATATATGTGTTAGATGGAGAAACCAATTTTCGCTCCGTTGCAATAACCGTTGAGCGTTTGTCAGAAGTGGGCCTTTGTCCAGCGAGTATTGTAGTGGGTATACCTAATACCAATAGAAACAGAGATCTTACTCCAACAGCCGTATTTAATAATACGGACGGGGTAACAAATTCAGGAGGAGGCGAGAAGTTTCTTTCCTTCATTGAAAAAGAGTTGATTCCGTACATTGACTCCAATTACCTTACTGCGCCTTATAAACTTTTCATGGGACACTCACTGGGCGGATTGATGGTGATGCAAGCAATGGTGCATCATAAGAATTTATTCAACGCATATATTGCTATAGACGCAGCCATTTGGTGGGACAATCACAAGATTTTAAATGAAGCTAAAGCCGCTATTGAAAAGGAATCGTATGCAAAAAGGACGCTGTTTCTTGCAATAGCCAATCGTATGGAAAGAGGCGTGGACACGACTGCCGTGCAAGCAGACACATCAGAGCAAACAGAACTAATAAGGTATAATTTGGATTTGATTCACCACCAGAACAGGCACCCCGAAAATAAACTTCGGTTTAAATACGCTTATTACGAGAATGAAAATCACGGTACAGTTCCCTTCATAGCGGCACATGATGCCATACGTTTTGTTTTTGATTATTACACTTTTCCCAGGTATGCCGAGTATCAAATAACCAATACCAATTTGCCTTCTGTCCTTATAGAGCATTATCGAAAAATTACTGAGCAACTAGGTTACCAGGTAAATCCAGACGCATCCCTAGTCAACAACTTGGGATATTATGCTTTAAGGACAAAGAGATTTGATGTGGCTGGACAATTATTTGCTTTAAATGTGCGTAATTATCCTCTTGACGCGAACCTCCATGACTCTTATGGAGATTACTATATGGCGATAGGAGATAATATAAACGCTATCAGTTGTTTCAAAAGAGCCTTATCGATAGCAGAGATGCCAGAAACCAGATCTAAATTAAATGAATTACTAAAGAAAAAATGACAGGTATAGTCATTTTAAGGAATACTTCAACGAACTGTTACATACTAGTGTAAAAAGTTTACTGGTATTGAAAAATCTCATTGAATCCGGGAAACTAATCACCGTAATAGGCAAACGATATACGCTGGAACAAATCAGGGAAGCCCATGCTTATATGGAATCATTTCGTAAAAAGGGAAATGTTGTAATCAATGTAATTTGATAAATCTGCGTGAAACGGGTACCATGGAGCCAGTGTGGAGGAAGAATTTGAACAACATGTACTCCGTATGACGGAGATGGTGAATGTGCTTTACCTCCTCTGCAAACAAGAATAAAGTCACAAAACAAAACATTCCCATTACTTTGATAAGCCAGCTCGGGTTAATACATTTGAATCATCAGGCGATGGAGTTCGCCTTAAACCGCCCTCCAGCTGATAACTCCTGCTCACAACTAAAGTTGATAGTTATTTTATGAGCATTCGAATATTACTGATTATTGGCACCGGTGGTTTCTTAGGTACTATCGCCCGCTATCTTACACAGCAAGGTATAAGTAGAATTCTTCCCATACTTTTTCCTTATGGAACGCTCACGGTTAACGTTGTGGGTTGCTTCTTAATCGGGATAATTTATGCACTTGCCGACCGTGGCAATGCGCTGAGCCCGGAATGGCGTTTCTTTCTCACCACCGGATTTTGTGGCGGGTTTACTACCTTTTCTACCTTTTCTTATGAGTCGTATAACCTGATACGCGATGAACAATACCTATATCTTTCATTGTATATCGGTATCAGCGTCATCATCGGCATCATGGCAACTTTTTTGGGTATCATTTTAATCCGATCATTATGAACCTCGACAAAAACTCAAAATTACTCCGCATTTTTTTAGGTGAATATGATAAGCATAACGGCATGCCTTTATATGAGGCTATTGTGCTCACGGCTAAGAAACATGGACTTGCCGGAGCCACGGTGTTTCGCGGTATTCTGTCCTATGGTGCCAGCAGTATCATACACGCTTCCAAGCTGCTCGATCTTTCGTTGGATTTGCCCATCATTGTGGAGATTGTTGATACACAAGAAAAAATAGATGAGTTTATTGAGGTTGTAAATCCAATCATAGAAGAAGCCGGCTGTGGTGCGCTTATTACAATTGAAGCTGCTGAGGTAATTCGTTATAAGGCCAAAAAAATATGATTGATATTCAGAACACTATCTGGTTTGTCGCGGCTCTCTGCCGAAAACACAAAGTATACCTGATCTTGGATGTTTGATGTCTCTGCAAACGTTTTCTATTGAAACTATTTTTAACATCATGATCTACACTCTCTACAATTTTTTAAAAAAAATATAAAAAATTGAACATATAGCTTAGCGTAAGCGTTATTTCAGCTAATATAAAACTTGACTGTGTATTCAACTTACAATAGTTTTGCGATAGAATGCAAAAAGGATTCGTAAAATACTGGCTGATTCTGGTTATTCTTTCGTTTAGTGGATACGGTAATTTGTCCGCTACTACGTCAAGAAATCTAAACGAGTTAAATAACAGCAGGTTTGACAAAGGGCATCAACACACTGATTTTTCCATTCAATTTCCACTTTCGGGAACAGAACATAAAATAGATCTTGCTGAAAATGAGATCGAAGAAGATGAATCTGACCTGCCTGTCAGGCCTCTGGAAAATTATATTTACTCTCCGGTATCCTATGGGGAACCAGACAGATTATTTATATCTGATAATCGAAAATACATACCCTTCTATCTAATATTCTGTATAATCAGAATATGATCTAAAACGATGGTAATTTTAAATTGCCTTTCTTTCAATTAATTAATTGTATTTATTAGTCTGAAGTTAGTTGCTTCAAATTAATAAGCCAGTGTATTTCATATACACCTGAAAAGAAATCGTTCAGAAATAAAATCGTTTAAAAATCAAAACTAATTATGAAACTAACACTCATACTCATGAGCCTGTGTGTGCTGATAAGCATTACCAGTTGTGAGTCGCACAAAGAGGAGATCAAAGAAGAAACCAAATTTTTGGTTACCAGTCCAATTCGAATGGACACGTCAATATCAAAAGATTATGTGTGCCAGGTTCGATCCATCCAACATATTGAAATGCGAGCCCTGGAAAAAGGCTACCTGCAGGAAATTTTTGTAGATGAAGGTCAGTTTGTAAAAAAAGGGCAACTCATGTTTCAAATCATGCCCACGCTGTACAAAGCTGAACTGCAAAAGGCACAGGCCGAAGCCAACTTTGTTGAAATTGAATATCAGAATACAGCAAAACTTGCAGAAAGTAATGTGGTTGCACCCAACGAACTGGCACTGGCTAAAGCCAAGCTTGAAAAGGCCAAGGCTGAGTTGGCATTGGCGCAAGTCCATTTAGGATTTACAGAAATCCGAGCCCCCTTCAGTGGTATCATGGATCGGTTCCATGTAAGATTGGGAAGTCTTGTCGATGAAGGTGATTTGCTAACCACCTTATCCGACAACAGTAAAATGTGGGTTTATTTTAACGTACCAGAAGCCGAGTATCTCGAATATGAATCCACCGCTAAAACAAAAGAAAAAACACACGTTAATTTATTGATGGCAAATGGCCAGATGTTTAGTTATACCGGTATAGTTGAAACGATTGAAGCCGAGTTTAATAATGAAACAGGAAACATTGCATTTCGGGCAACATTCCCTAATCCAGATGGGCTGCTTCGACATGGTGAGACCGGAAATGTGAGAATGACGATACCACTCACCAATACCTTATTAATCCCTCAGAAGTCTACGTTTGAAATTTTAGATAAACGTTATGTTTTTGTTTTAGATAAGGATGATATCATACGGTCCCGTGCCATTACTGTTGCCGCGGAATTGCCTCACATTTATGCCGTGCAAAGTGGTTTAGAAGTGAATGACAAGATTCTACTTGACGGTTTGCGACTGGTTAGAGAGAATGAAAAAATAAGTTACGACTTCAAGAATCCTAAAGAAGTTCTATCGCATTTGGATTTATATGCTGAATAATAATAAGAAAAAAAAACAAAGTAATGTTTAAAAATATAATTCACAGGCCCGTCTTTGCGATTGTAATTTCGGTGGTAATTCTTTTTGTTGGGTCGCTAGCCATACGACAGCTTCCTATATCGCAATTTCCTGAAATAGCGCCTACCACAGTAAGCATCTTTATTGCTTATCCAGGTTCAAGTGCAGATGTTTTAGTAAAGTCTACACTGATCACATTGGAAAATGCGATTAATGGGGTGCAAGGAATGCGATATATGACAACCGATGCAACCAGTGCAGGCGAAGCAACCGTAACGATAATCTTTGAGCCGGGCACAGATCCAAATCAGGCGGTTATTGGTGTGAAAACTAGAGTGGATCAAGTGATGCCGCTCTTACCGGATTTGGTGCAGCGCGAAGGGGTGATTATTACTCCTATTCAACCGAGTATGTTGATGTATGTAAACCTCTACAGTACAGACAAAAAGCTAGATGAAAAATTCTTATACAATTACGCCAACGTAAAAATGATTCCTGAAATAAATAGGATACATGGGGTTGGAAGAACTAAAATATTGGGAAGCAGAACGTATGCGATGCGTATCTGGCTAAATCCGGATCGTATGCGAGCCTATAAGATTTCCATTGAGGAGGTGATGGATGCCTTGGCTGAACAAAGTATTATTGGCCGCCCGGGCAGAATAGGACAAAGCTCCGGTATTGCCGCGCAGTCGCTGGAATATGTGCTTACCTATAAAGGAAGATTTAATAAACCGGAAGAGTACGAAGGCATTATTATTCGTGCCAATGCCGAAGGGGAAAGTGTTCACTTACGTGATATTGGAAGAGCTGAACTTGGCAGTGAATTCTTTGATATCTATTCAAATCTGGATGGCCATCCTTCGGCAGCCATTGTGTTGAAGCAGAACTATGGTAGTAATGCCAGCGTGGTAATTAAAGATGTTAAAGCAAAACTCGAAGCGATGAGAGCCGACTTCCCACCTGGATTAGATTATAAAATCAGCTATGACGTATCAAAATTTCTGGATGCTTCTATTGAACAAGTAACTCACACCCTGCGGGACGCATTTATACTAGTAGCAATAGTTGTATTTATATTTCTGGGTGACTGGCGTTCTACCTTAATACCGATCCTGGCAGTACCGGTATCATTGATAGGAGCTTTTTTTGTTATTCAATTTTTTGGTCTTTCCATTAATCTGGTTACACTCTTTGCCCTTGTGTTAGCAATTGGTATTGTGGTGGATGATGCCATTGTGGTGGTTGAAGCCGTGCACGCCAAAATGGAAGAGGAACATTTGTCTCCTTACAATGCCGTAAAAAAAGTAATGAATGAAATCAGCGGTGCCATTATTGCAATCACCATGGTGATGGTATCGGTGTTCTTGCCCATTTCATTTATGACTGGTCCGGTAGGAACTTTTTATAGACAGTTTTCAATCACGATGGCCAGTTCGATTGTGATTTCTGCACTGGTTGCCCTTACGTTAACTCCGGTACTATGTGCCATGTTATTAAAGAATAATCATGGTAACCCAAAGAAGCAAAATTTGTTGACGAGATTCCTGCACAGCTTTAATAGTGGATTTGATAGTGTTACGGGGAAGTATGCAGGCCTATTAAAATCAATAGTAACCAGGAGGTGGCTTACGTTTGCAATCCTGTTGGCTTTCTGCGCAGGCATATTTTTTGAGAATCAAATTCTACCCGCAGGATTTATTCCCAGTGAAGACCAGGGCACTATTTACGCCATTATCCAGACACCTCCCGGATCAACGCTGGAAAGAACCAATGAAGTCTCCCAGGAGCTTCAGAAAATTTGCAAAGAGATCGAGGATATTGAGTCAGTTTCTTCCCTGGCAGGATACGAAATTATGACAGAAGGAAGAGGCTCTAATGCAGGAACATGTCTTATCAACCTGAAAGACTGGTCTGAACGAGAACACTCTGTAAAAGAAATTATGGAGGAACTGGAGGAAAAATCGAAAGACCTCGGAACAATTGTAGAATTTTTTGAACCACCTGCTATTCCCGGGTTTGGATCTTCAGGTGGTTTTTCGTTACGCCTTCTCGATAAGTCTTCAGATACTGACTACCATGAGTTCGATAAGATAAATAAGAAGTTCATGGATGATTTAAGTGCACGCAAAGAACTTACAGGTTTGTTTACTTTTTTCGCGGCCAATTACCCGCAATATGAATTAGTGATGGACAATGAACTGGCTATGCAAAAAGGTGTCTCTATTGGTAAAGCGATGGATAATCTTAATATTTTAATTGGCAGCACGTACGAACAGGGGTTTATCCGGTTCGATCGCTTCTTCAAAGTATATGTTCAATCCGCACCTGAATTCAGACGACTACCCTCTGATATTCTAAATCTGTTTGTTAAAAACGATCGTGGAGAAATGGTGCCTTACTCCTCATTTATGAAACTTGAAAAGAAACAAGGCCCGAATGAAATTACACGATTCAACATGTACAATTCTTCGGCCATCCGCGGACTTCCTTCCGCTGGTTATACAACGGAAGAAGCCATCCAAGCCATCAGAGAAGTCGCAAAAGAAACCTTGCCAAAGGGATATGATATCGCCTGGGAAGGACTTTCTTATGATGAATCGCTGAGAGGGAATGAATCACTTTATGTTTTCGTCATCGTATTAGCGTTTGTATATCTGGTGCTGGCCGCACAGTATGAAAGTTTTGTTATTCCGTTAGCTGTAATTTTCTCTTTGCCCGTAGGTGTTTTTGGATCGTTCATGTTGCTTAAGTTAATGGGGTTGGACAATGATATCTATGCGCAGATAGGGCTCATTATGTTGGTTGGTCTTTTGGGAAAAAATGCGGTATTAATCGTAGAATTTGCAGTTCAAAAACATCGGCATGGAGCTACTATTTTGGAAGCCGCCATTGATGGTGCCAAAGTGCGCTTTCGCCCTATCTTGATGACCTCTTTTGCATTTGTTGCCGGATTGATTCCGCTTGTTATTGCAAAAGGTGCAGGTGCTATTGGAAACCGCACTATCGGAGGTTCTGCCTTGGGAGGAATGTTATTGGGAACCATCTTCGGAGTGATTGTTATACCCGGATTGTATTACATCTTCGGAACGCTTGCTGACGGTCGTCAATTGATCAGAGATGAATACGACAGGCCATTATCAGAAGAATCACACTATGAGAATCGAAAGAAATAATATAATTGAAATGACTACAAAAATCATAAATTCAGGTGCCGGAGTAATTTTGCTGTTGATGTTCTTTTCGGCTTGTACTCCTACTATCACCAGTAAAAATGCTAGCACCACAACGCCAGCGAGTTATAATACTTCGCTGGATACTACCAATACGGTAAGCATGAAATGGAGGGAATATTTTACCGATCCAAATCTCATCGCACTGATTGACATTGCGCTTGGAAACAACCAGGAGTTGAACATCACATTGCAGGAAATTGAGATTGCACGAAATGAGATCAGAGCCCGAAAAGGAGAATACTTACCATTTGTGGGCATAGGTGCATCTGCCGGAGTTGATAAACCGGGGCGGTATACGAGCAAAGGTTCAAGTGAAGCCACTACCGAAATTAAGCCGGGTATGGATACACCTGATCCACTACCCGATTATATGGCAGGTGCTTTTGCCACCTGGGAAATAGATATCTGGAACAAACTTCACAATGCTAAGAAAGCAGCAGTGAGCAGGTACCTATCAACGGTGGAAGGGAAAAATTTTATGGTTACCAATCTGATTGCTGAAATCGCAAATTCCTATTATGAATTACTCGCACTCGATAATCAGTTGGCGATTGTAAATCAGAATATTGAGATCCAGAACAATGCGTTTGAGGTAGTGAAATTACAAAAGCAATCGGCCAGGGTTACTGAATTGGCGGTGCGAAGGTTCGAAGCACAAGTACTACACACAAGAGCCCTCCAGTTTGGTATTCAGCAAAACATAATTGAAATCGAAAACCATATTAATTTTTTAGTGGGCCGATTTCCACAACCTATTCTCAGGGACGCTGCTACGTTTGTTACATTAATTCCAAATACCATTCGTGTGGGCATTCCATCACAATTATTAGAAAACCGTCCAGATGTAAAGCAAGCTGAAATGAATCTGGCGGCAGCCAGGTTGGATGTGAAGGTGGCTAAAGCCAGATTTTATCCTTCGTTGGGTATTTCTGCCGGTATTGGATTTCAGGCGTTTAATCCCACCTACCTGGTTAAAACACCTGAATCATTGATTTACTCGTTGGCGGGAGATTTAGCAGCACCTTTGGTGAATCGGAATGCGATTAAAGCAGCATACTACAATGCGAATGCCATGCAAATCCGGGCTGTTTACAACTATGAAAGAACACTCTTAAATGCGTATGTTGAAGTTGCTAACCAATTGGCGATGATTAGCAACATGGCAAGTACTTACAATTTAAAAGAACAGGAAGTACAAGCGCTGACCCAATCGATCGATATTTCCAATAATCTTTTCCGTGCGGCAAGGGCTGACTACATGGAAGTGCTGCTTACTCAGCGCGATGCACTTGAATCAAGGTTTGAACTTATTGAAACCAAGAAGCGACAAATGAATGCCATGGTGAATATCTATCAGGCATTAGGTGGTGGTTGGAACTAGTAAGTAACCTGTCTTTGCCGGCAGGTTACTTTTACGCAGAGCCCCTGTGGTGGGAGACTCCACTTGGAAAGTGGGAAATGTGGTGATAAATCTTGTACTTTAAAGAGATGAAAGAAATACGATTACTTCTGATGCTATCAGCGTTGATTTCAGGTTGTACCTCTCAGCGGGAGGTCTCATACAACTATGCATCCGACAACTTAACAATCAAATCAGTAAGTGAGAATGTCTTTATGCATATTAGCTATCTTACGACCAACGATTTCGGTAAGGTAGATTGTAATGGAATGGTATATCTTAGGGGTGATGAAGCAATCGTATTTGACACACCCACCGATGACCGTGCTGCTGCCGAACTTATCAATTGGATTCAGGTAGAACAAAATAAAAAGATAAAGGCCATTGTGGTCACACATTTTCACGAAGACTGCCTGGGTGGATTAAACCAATTCCACACCAATGGTACAAAGTCGTATGCCAACAATGAAACCATTGAGTTGGCAAAACTTGCCAACATAAAAGTGTTACCAGAATCTGGCTTTGAAAAAGAAATCGAATTTAAAATAGGAAACGAATCTGTATTTGCCACCTTTTACGGTGCAGGACATACAGAGGATAACATTGTTGGTTACATTCCAAAAGAAGAAATTTTGTTTGGAGGTTGTCTCATCAAGTCAATGAATGCAGGTGAAGGTTATTTGGGTGATGCCAATAAATATGAATGGTCGAAAACTGTTGAATCCATAAAGAAAGACTTACCTGATCTGAAGGTTGTCATTCCCGGCCACGGCAATCATGGTGGAAAGGAACTTTTGGATTATACAATTGAACTATTTCAAAATAGGTAAACACTACTTCTCACCTACTGGTCCCACGTCTTGTTTTTTAAATGCTGCATAAAGCATCGTAGCAGCAGTGTATATGATAACAACAAGTACAACCCACCGGAGAATATCCAATGGCAATGACTTGACGATAAAGGCAGCAATCAATACCGCAATTACACCTGGAATGGCCATTGCCACAGCCGCTTTTTTGTTGTAAGCACCTTTTCTGATAAACTTAATGGAAGCGGGAGGCATAAGAAAAGCACAAGAGCCCATCATAATAGGAAAGGCCACTTTAGGCGACATGCCAAGCGCAAAAACCAATGCCATGCAAGGGGCATACAATCCTACTCCTGCCGTCATGATGGCGCCTAAGAAAAAATTAACCACGATTGCAACGATTAACTTGTAATCCGTTAAGCCGATTGCGTCACCACCTCCCTGAATCCAGTCCATGATTCGGGCCAGCATAAACGCGGCTGTTGCCAGTAATGCAAATCCCATCGTCAATCGTATTTTTTTCTCCGATAGACGCGAAACAATGCTGGCTCCGATAACGGCACCCACAGCAGCTGATACCAACATTAAAATCAGTGTTAATGGATCCACCTCAATTATATTGATAAAGATAAATGCCTGTAACAACACAGGTAATGTGTTTGCCACATTCATTGTGCCTGGGATGAACTTATCTTCCGTTTGCTTAGTAAATTTTAGTAATGCCGTTTGTGGGGCAAAGGCACCGATGCCAAGCACATCAAAGAAATTCACGACAAAGCCAATGATTGATGTCTTTAGCCAACTGCTATTTTCCAAATTGTCTCTGTTTGCTAAAAAATCCTTCACCAAAACGATACAGAACCAAATGGCTAGTATGATAAGAGAAGCCCAAACAAGCGCGAGCATAGTTAGTGAGGAGTGAGTCGGTTCGTTATTGATTCGGATTGCTTTATCACGACCATTAACTAGCAGACTTTAAAAAATGTTTTGCTCCTCTCCTCCTCGACTTTTGCAAGCATGGCCTCAATCTTCTTAGCTGTTTTAGTGATGGCTAATCCTCCAAGGCCCGTGCAGCGCAGTGTATTGGGGATAGCGTCCCCTACTTTCTTCATCGTTTCAATTACTTCATCCAGCGGAATCAAATGATTATAGTCGGACAAGGCCATGTTAGCACATGAGATAGCGTTGGTAGCGGCCATTACATTTCTATTCAGGCAAGGAGCTTCAACACGATCGGCAATCATGTCGCAGATCATACCCAGGGAAGATTGCAAGGCCATTGAAGCTGCAGCAAGTGACTGATCCAGGGTGCCATTTTTCAATCCTACAATACCAGCAGCAGCCATGCCACTACCAGAGCCACATTCGGCCATACACCCACCTACTTCTGCAGCAAAGGTAGCGTGAGCAGCAATGAACACTCCTATTATCCCGGCTGCTAACATGGCTTTCACCATTTCATCTTCTGGTAAATCGAGCGCTGTGCTGATGCCGATAATCGCTCCAGGCAACGCCCCGCATGAACCTGCCGTTGGCGCTGCAACGACAACACCCATCGAACTTTTTACTTCCATCATCACAGAGGTATATAGAATCACCTTATTAAGAAGATCGCCTTCCACCAGCTTCTTATCACTCATCTGCTTTTGAAATCCAATCGATTGAGCGCCTAAAATGCGGTCTGCGTATTTTGTACCTTTTAATCCAAGATTGATCGAATTGTGCATGATCTGCACAATGGCTCGCATCTTTTCAAAGACCTCTTTGCGCGAGATATTTCCACGCATACTTTCATAATCAACGGCAAGTTCCCACAGTGCGTGGTTTTTATCTTTGTTGTATTCCAGCATTTCTTCACAGGTGATAAAAGGAACGGCTAGATTTTTCCGTGACATTACCGGAAGGACAGGATTAATTTTCTTAATGAACAATACTTCGTCCATGCTAACGAGTTCTTTGCAAAGCTCATCGGTTAGAAACTTATTTGCCTTCACTTCAATAAAATCATACTTTCCTGTGCGCAGCATAATTTCATCGCAGGGCATCGACTTTTCGATAAATTGAACAATGTTCGCGGGTGTCTTTACATACACCAGTGTTTGGTAAAAATCGCCAGCCATGGAAACTTTTGCTCCATCTATTTCAATGACTTCAATCATCCCCCCACCGGTTGAAATAGCTGTCAACTCCCGGATTTCCTTTTTGTTTGTTAATGTAAGTTTATAGGTATTAGGATGCGTGGCCCCGATCGGATGTATTTTAATATTGATTTTGATGCCAGCTTTTTCAATTGCTTGAAGATATTCCGGAAGGCGCTCCTCATAGGCCTCCCATCCTAAAAATCCTCCAAATAGTCCCATATCGGAGCCCTGACCTTTGTGGGTAGTTGCCAAAGAACCATTCGGGTCAAATTCAATGTTTACTTCGCTTATTTCATTATCCATTAAATCACGGCACATGCGGCCAATTCTGATTGAAGCGGCACAGTGCGAACTGGATGGCCCGCGCATGACAGGGCCAATTACGTCATTGAAAATGCTGGGATACGTTTTCATAGTATTGAGATTTGGCTTTCAGTTATCATGGAATCTAAATATAGTGTGATTTTGATATGTCACCTAAGCAACAATATACATTATGCAGGCCTAAAAGCCTGTACTAAAAAACTTTCTTTAAGAATGGTAGGCCCGGACCCTTGCGGCTACTTACAGATAGCTCGCAATTATTTTCTGCAATCAGTATTCAAGAATAAATTTCGACAAATTCTGATGGGCATCAAGACCTAGTTTTTTTCTGAGCCGATACCGCGACACTTCCACTCCACGAAGGGAAATTCCCATAAGGTTGGCAATCTCTTTTGTATCCATATTAAGTCGCAGGAAAGCGCACAATTTCTGTTCGCCTGGCGTAAGGTCAGTAAATTGAGTAGTGAGTCGTTTTAGAAAATCACCATGCACCCGATCAAAGTGATGTTCGAATTGTTTCCAGTCCTCCTGCACTTTAAGGGTGGTGTCAATTTCTTTTATTATGCGCTCCAGTGCACGTTGCTTATCTTCTACCTTGTCGGTAATTTTTGCCTGCCTTATATCTTCTTTTATATTCTCCATGAATTCATTCTTCACCACCAGGTTCATGGTTGAAGCTGCCAGCAAATTATTCATATGACTCAATTCACTTTTTGTCTGCTCTTCCTTTAAGTCCTGAAGTTCTTTTTGTTTTTGTGTCAGCTCCTGTTGCTTAGCCTGCTCCATTTTTAATTGTTTGCCCCGGTAGTATTGCCGTTGGTATCGGTAGATCTGATACAGTATTAAAATGGCTATCGCGAAGTAAAGTAACCGTGCAAGAGGGCTTTTATAAAAAGATGGAGCTACTTCAATAAGTAAGGGAAGGCTGGTGATGATTTCGCCACGCGAATTAAATGTTTGGACATAAAACTCATACGTTCCCGCTTTCAGGTTGGTGTATTCTTTGATGCCTGCCGTTGTCCAGGTTCCAAAATCCTCATCAAATCCGCTTAAGCGATATCGGAATTGCTGATTACTTACATCTTTAAACTTAAAGGATTCCACAAGGAATTGTAAAACCCGGATACCCTCGGTAATCCCGATAGGTTCAATTTTGCCGGGCCGGTCTTGAAAAGGCATCCGTAAATACAAAATGCTGTCTTCGGCTACACTATATACCCGACTTATGATAGGTTCGTTGGTAATGGAAACCCTGTCTTCCAGTTCTGGGATGTAGTGTATAAAGCCTTCATTCGCATTAAACAGCACTCCGGTTCGCACATTACGCGAAACACTTAGCAAGTCGTTATTAAACGATTGGCGCAACTGAAAAAGGGATGAGGGCACATAAACATAATTGCCAGGGCTAATTTGTTTGAACAGCCCTACCAGGTTTTCGGAATAGACATAAACATTCTTTTGTTTATCCTGCACAAGCTGATATACCCAGTTTTTTCCTACCACTAGGGTAAAAACTTCTTCCTCTACTATCTTATCGATCGTTTGATCCAGTTTGAAAATTCCTTTTGTGGTACAGATGTATATCTGATCATCAATACTGCTCAAAAAAATATATTGTTGAATAGGGAGTTGATAGGAATCGGAGACTTTGCTGACTACTGCTTCTCGCAACGAGTCTGTTAACGTGAGCAGGTATAACCCTTTGTAATATTGCCCTACCCAAATTCTGCCTTTTCTATCTTCCTCAAAAAAACGACTTGACTCATTGAACCCACTAATTTTCTGAACTTCACGCAGTTCCCCATTCTTATCCATTTGAAAAAGATATAGACCGGAATAGGTGCCACCAATTGCATAGGTAGGATTTGAACGCAACTGCTTTACCTGCCATAGTCCATCACACGAAGCACGTCTGATTGCCTCACCATTTTTTAGTAAGAATAAACCCGTATGATGCCCTGCATAAAGTTTACGGTTTATCAATTGCATGCCATAGGCAGGCCCTTCTGTTCCTAACAGAAACCGACTCCTGGATGCATCGTTCGCTAAAAAGTAAATTCCATTTGAGGTTGTATAATAAGTTCCTTCATCCATCTCAAACGCATCATACCCACTCCCCTGCAGATCAATATTCTGATTGATCAATCGCAAGGGCGAATTAATATCAACTAAGGCAATTCCATTTTGCATACCGACCCAGAGATTCCCACTGCGATCCTGAAAAGCCCTGAGGCATGCATTGGAAATTAATCCATCACTAATGGAAATATTTTCAATTTGATTCGTGAGCTGATCATATATAAAAAGCCCTGCCCGTTGTGTCGATATAACCAGCCTACCATCTGAAATCTGTATGACATGGTTCACATATTTACCGGCAAGTACATTGATCAATTCTGCGTACGGTTCTGTGGTGCCCAAAGAATTCAAAAACTCAATTTTGCCCGAATTATAAAAGAATACATATCCCGCTTCGTTGCGCACCACCCCTGCTACTACCTGGTTCGTATGACCATTTAAGGGTAATGGAATCAACTCACTTCCATTAATCTCAAAAAGTGCACCTGTTGGAGATTGTGTAAAGAGCCTGTTTCCGGCTATGAAAGACCTGTTAAAACCACCGGGGCGCCTGATGACCGAAACAGAATCCCCCTCATAAATGTAGATTCCCTGAAAAGTACAGAAGTACACTTTAGAGTCGAATAAGTGCACATCCCAAACCTCATCAAAATCCTGAAAATGCTCCGGGATTTTATCCAACAGGGAAATGTAACGCCAGTTATCCTCAAAGAATCCAAATTCGCCTTGCGAGCCAACATATAGTCGGTTTGAATTTTCATCAAAGGCAAGTGACCGTTGTTTTTTGCCCGTATTGAGAGCATGTTTCCCCCATGTAGTTCCATTAAAAGAGAGAACACCAAGGTTGTTGGCAACAAAGAGGGTTAAATCCCGATTCTGAGCAAAATCTATGTTTTGAATTCCAGCACCATAATCCTCCGGAGAGAAGTTCTTGACAGGATACTTTCCGGAATTTGCCTGAGATGCCAGCGGAGGCAATAACAAACCAAAGAGAAATAGCCATCTAACTACAAACTCAGGAGAATTGCTCATAAAACCTCTTTTGTATAGCCTGTGTGCAGCAAATGTATTCATTTTATGTGCCATAAATCCACAAAATTGAAGTTTTGTAGTAGTGTCAGAATAGTATTGATGTAGTCTTTTCTTTTAGCATCCAGAATCAAGTCACGTAATTTCAACCGTTTTCGAAATCGCGCAGAGAACAATCGATTGCTGGTCTATTCATTTCAAATCAAACCATATTATGAAGAATACTTACATAATAGTCTCCCTCCTCCTAATATCCTTTTGTGTGCATGCACAACCAGCTCAGGTCAAGGTTATGCAAGACAACAGCGGCATGAAACTGCAGGTTAACGGCCGGGAATTTATGGTCAATGGTATGAACTGGGATTACTTTCCTGTTGGCACCAATTTTTCGTATAGTTTATGGAAGCAACCCGATGATATCATCCAGGCTGCTCTTGATGCCGAAATGTCCTTGTTAAGGAATATGGGCGTAAATACGATTCGGCAGTACACGGGTGTGCCAGCCCGGTGGATAAAGTACATCTATGAAAATTATGGCATCTATACGATGCTCAACCACTCATTCGGCAGATATGGTTTAACACTGAGTGGCGCATGGGTAGTCAATACGGAATATTCAGATCCGAGAGTACGCACCTTGCTGATGGCCGAGGTAACACAGATGGTTAATGAATACAAAGACACGCCCGGGCTCCTTCTTTACCTGCTGGGAAATGAAAACAATTACGGGCTTTTCTGGGATGGCGCAGAAACAGAAGACATACCCATGGAGGATAGAAAATCAACCACTCGGGCCGTTGCACTTTATAAACTGTTCAATGAAGCAACGCTTGCAATGAAGGCAATGGATAATACCCACCCGGTAGCTATCTGCAATGGAGATTTATTATTCCTGGACATCATTAAGGAAGAATGTAAAGACATTGACATTTTTGGAACTAACATGTACCGGGGCATTTCATTTGGTGATGCCTTTGAGCGTGTAAAGAATGTGTTGAATAAACCCATCTTGTTTACTGAATTTGGCGCGGATGCATTTAATGTATTAAATAATGCAGAAGACCAGGAATCGCAAGCCTATTATATGGTAGGCAACTGGAAAGATATCTATGAAAATTCTGCAGGATTAGGAAAGGCCGGTAACTCACTGGGTGGTTTCACCTTTCAGTTCAGCGATGGTTGGTGGAAATTCGGTCAGACAAAAAATCTTGATGTTCATGACGACAATGCCTCATGGTCGAATGGTGGCTATCAGAAAGATTTTGTTCAAGGCGAGAACAATATGAATGAAGAATGGTTTGGCATTTGCGCGAAAGGGCAAACCACGCCACGCGGTTTATACTCCTTGTACCCGCGCGCTGCTTACTATGCACTCAAAGAAGTGCATTCATTAAATCCTTATCTTAATGGAGTAACGCTGCAGAGTGTTGAGAGTCACTTTGCTGGTATTCACTTAATAGATGCTGTAATTAAAGCCCGTGGCGATCAGGCAGCGCTTGTTGGAGAGCAGACAGCCAAGTTGCGCGTAAGCGAGCTTCGCGCTGAATTCACAACTTTTAATACCGGGGGTAAACTTATCACAACACCCGATAAGCCCGATCCTAATAATGTTAAATACCCCAATCAATTGGGCTTTGATCACATGGAATCATACTTTTTTGGTATTGAGGCACAACCCGCTTCTAATGTGCGTGCCAATGTTGTGTTCAATGTTCTTGGAAATGTTGCTTTGAATCCTATCAATGAAATTTTCTACGAAAACCGAGGGCGGCCATTGAATGTACAGACACAAACTGGTACGGAGGTTCTTAATGCATTAAATCGTGTGCAGGTATACAAAGCAGACTATACCTGGAATAGCAAGTATTTTGAGTTGCAGGGCTTCTTCAGAACTGGCCACTACCATTGGGGTTATGAAGGTGACTTCTTTGGATTATATCCGGAAGCGAATTACGGACCCAACATCGACATATATAATGGTAATGCGCCACAGGGTATTGAGTTTACAGGCAAAAAGTCTTTGAAAGGTTTCAAAGTCGCTTTTGGTCGGGAGTTATGGTGGGGAGCCAATCCGGCAATTCTTTTAAAATACAGTCGCGATGTAGGCAGGTTTAACCTTAGCGGAATATTTCATGAAGACCTCGATGATCCGGGGGTAGCGATAAGTTCCCTCGCGGTACCTCAACCCCGTACAAGAAGATTGACCTTACATGCAGCTACTAAGTTGTTCGATAAACTAAAAGTAGAAGTTGGCGGCATCTGGGGTGGCCAGCCTCTCGTTGGCCGGGAGTTTCAAATCGTTGAAGGGCAAGAGGGCAACTACCAGGTATATGTAGATAAGGTTCAGGCAACCGATACATGGGGCGGTAAACTAAAACTTAGCTATTCATCCGGAAGAATTAATTGGTATGCCCAGGCAGCGTCACAGGGCCTTGTGGCAAATGGTGGTGCAGACTATACTAAAACATTTACAGGATGGTATCTCAAAGACAGTGGTAGTGGAAATAAGAATAACGTCTTAACCGGGTTCACCTATGGATTAGGCAAGTGGCAGATTGCCCCTAATTTCTTATGGCAAAAACCATTGGTCAATCCAATACCTGGAGATGTTGGTGGCACTGCCCGACCAAGAAATATTTTAGATGACCCATTCGTGGTGCGATCAAATCGGGAAACTGTAGCGGGTGAGTTATTATTAACATTTGACCCGACACCAGGAACCTGGATGTACGAGTGGGACAATGATCGGGCCGAAGACTCCCGACTTTCAGCAAGTATTGGGTTTGTATACCGTCACCTGCCTACTACACAAGATGCGGCCGTTATTTTCCCTGGCACGGGAAGAACTCCGACAGCAGCGTCTGGAGCGCCACCTGCATTGGATCTATATGAAGTCAATGCACGAATTGTATCAAAGCTATCTCCCGCCCTGGGCATCATTGCCAATTTGTATGGCGGTAATGGACAAGCTAACGGACCTGATACAAGAACCATTGAGCGTTTTGGTGGAGATGTGAGAATGATTTATAAAACAGTGAAACTATCATCGCATCTTAAATTCAATGACTGGGGACCTTTTGACTATCACCGCGATTTTAACCTCACGTTCCCTGTACAGTTTATGATCGACTTATCCACCACGGTTGGAAAGCAAGACTGGTTTATACTTCCAAGCACATCCATTGGTGCACAATGCATATGGCGTTCATTGGATCAATATTCACCACGCTACTCGCCTAATGCAGCCGAGGAATTTGCCACAGCACCAATCATAAGCCCAGTAGGATTTCCTAACGGGAATGAATGGGAGATCAGGACTTATGTGCGAATACATGTTGGGAAATAAATAGCAGAAGAATGAAAAACATAAATTCATATAGTTTAAAAGCTGCAGTTCTTCTAGGAATGATTGTGGTTTTTACTTCCGGTTGCGAAAGAAATCTTTCGGGTGATGTAGAATTTGCAACGTACCCTGCTAATCCAGAAGTTTTTATTGATGGCTTTAGTGGCGGACTGAATTACTTTCCATTTGGTGGATCAAAACTTGATGCTTTTTCGGTAGACACTAACGTGAAGTATTTAGGATCTGCTTCCATGCGTTTTGATGTTCCCAATGTTGGCGACCCTTCCGGTGCCTATGCCGGAGCAATTTTTCCAGACAATGGTGGACGAGATTTAACGGGTTATGATGCCTTGACCTTTTGGGCAAAAGCTTCACAAGGAGCAACTATCAACGAGATTGGTTTTGGAAATGATTTTGGTGAGAATAAGTTCCTCGTATCATTGAATAACATGAGTATCAGTACGGGTTGGACCAAATATACGATCCCTATTCCCGATCCGACCCGACTCATCTTTGAAAAAGGTTTGTTTTGGTATGCCGAAGGTCCTGAAGATGGCAATGGATATACTATTTGGATTGATGAATTGAAGTATGAAAAGTTGGGTACGGTGGCTCAACCAAGGCCAGCCATGTTTAACGGTGAAGATAAGATTGTGCAATCTTTTATTGGGTCTAATATTACAATAACCGGGTTAACACAAACTTTTAATCTGGCATCGGGGCAAAACCAGACGGTAACTGCAGCACCTGCCTATTTTACTTTTAAGTCAAGCAATTTAAATGCAGCAAAAGTAAACGAGCAGGGTGTAATTTCTATCGTTGGATCAGGTACAGCCAAAATAACGGCTACGTTGGCAGGTGTGGCAGCAATAGGTTCAATAACAATTGAATCGCTTGGTAATTTTGTCGCGGCTCCTACCCCAACCCGCAATGCGGCTAATGTCATCTCCGTATTCAGTGATGCATACACCAACATACCAGTAGATTTTTACAACGGTTTTTTTGCGCCCTTTCAAACCACACTGGGTGGGGCTAATCTGAATGTTAACGGTAATAACATTATTCAGTACACCAATCTGAACTTTGTTGCTACAGAGTTTAAAAACCCTACTCAAAATGTTTCTCAGATGACTCATTTTCATGTGGACATTCAAATTCAAGAAGCCATTGTTCCTTCAGACTTCCTTAGTATACAATTAGGTGATTTTGGACCTGATGGCGCTTTTGGAGGCGGAGATGACTCAAGTGGGACAGTTAAATTTTTAGGGTCAGCGCTTTCCAGTAATCAATGGATAAGCCTTGACATACCGCTTGCAAACTTTGCATTAGCCAATAAAAATAACATGGCTCAGATATTTTTTATATCTGCGGATGGCACCTCCAACAACACGCCAACCATTTCAACAATCCTGGTAGACAACATGTATTTCTATAAATAAAAGATTTTAATGTTACACACAATGAATCAGCGAGATCAATTTAAACCTGAAATGCACAAAAAGCTATGGCCGCGTTTTCTTGCTGCCGGCATGGTTGCTATCATCCTAAGTTGTTCGGATTATGAACAAACCGTAACAACCTTAAATCAACTCGTTATACAAGATGAGTTTGACACCAATGGCGCACCCAATAGCGCGCTCTGGGGGTATGACATTGGCACTGGCCAAAATGGTTGGGGCAATTATGAGTTGCAGTACTACACAAATCGGCCAGAGAATGTTACCGTAAAAGATGGTTTTTTGCAGATCACTGCTATAAAGGAATCATTTAATGGTTCTGCCTACACGTCTGCAAGACTTTTAACTAAAGGAAAATTTGAGCAAACCTATGGTCGGTTCGAAGCACGCATTAAACTACCCTGGGGTCAGGGTATCTGGCCGGCTTTCTGGATGTTAGGTGCCGACATCGATACAAATCCATGGCCCGGTGCAGGCGAAATAGATATTATGGAATTTCGCGGACAACAGCCTACTATAATGCTCGGCACTGTGCATGGTCCAGGTTATTCAGGCGGTCAATCCATTTCAAAAAGTTATGAGTTAAAGAATGATCGTTTCGATACCGGCTTTCATGTGTTTGGTATTGAATGGGGAAAGGAATATGTAAATTTTTATGTGGACAATGTATTATATAATCAAATAACTCCTGCTGATGTTCCGGGTGAATGGGTGTTTAATAAACCATTCTACATTTTAATAAATATGGCGGTAGGCGGAAGTTTTGTAGGATCACCCAATAGTGAGACCGTTTTTCCTCAAACTATGCTGGTTGATTATGTGCGAGTGTATAAATAATTAAAACAAACTAAACCAAAAATGATGAAGCAATTATTCAACCATGTGATGAGGGCATCAATTGTTCTCGTAACAATCTTCGTGCTATCTTGTAAGGACGACCCTGAACCAATTCCTGAGGTCACTTCAAGTTTCACTCAAACTGTTGATAACGCCACCGGTGTTGTTACATTCAAAAACACATCCACAAATGCGACCAGTTATTTGTGGGACTTGAACGATGGAACAACCTCGACTCTATTTGAGCCTACAAACACTTATGAAACAGGTACGTACACGGTAAAATTGACAGCCTCAAACAGTGCAGGCGGTACAGCCACGTCTCAAAATACTTTTACAGTTACCCTACCCGTAACTGTTGACACAACGAAACCTATCATTACACTCACGGGTGACGCAACAATCAATCTTACCGTTGGAGATCCATACACTGATAAAGGAGCTACTGCGAATGATAACCTGGATGGTAATGTTACAGCAAACATAGTGAAGGGTGGAGATGCTGTAAATACAGCTACTCCTGGTACCTATGTGATCACCTATAATGTTAGCGATGCAGCAGGTAATGCAGCTATTCCGGTTACCCGATCAGTAATAGTTACTGCATTTGAAGATGGATTGCTCACCAATGGTGCTTTTAGCAGTACCACGGAGGCATGGTCTGGCAATGGATTTAATGTACTAAACGAAGGAGGCACTAATTTTAATTTTGTAAACGTGGCAACTGCCGGAGATGCATTCAATGTCAATCTGAGTCAAGTGCTTCCGCTTGTGCAAGGCAAAAATTATATACTATCCTTCGAAGCCTCATCGGATCGTGCGCGCACTATGCTTGCTGGTATTGGATTGAGTGTTGATCCGTTTACGAACGATAGTAAATCAGTAAACCTAACAACCACGAAGCAAACATTTACACTTGAACTTTCTGCCGTAGCCTTTGGAGGAGCAAACAGTCGTGTATTGTTTGATATGGGTGCAGCGGTTGGAGTAGTTGTTATCGACAATGTTAAGTTAGTAGAGGGTGCTGCAACTCCTTGTACAGCCGAAACGGCACAGTCACTTAGCGCTGCAGATTTCAATCTGACGTTCAAAACTGACCCCGGTTCTGCTATTATCAATGATAATGCGGGGTATGTCTATGCCGCAAATCCTAATATCGCGAATACTGTAAACACTTCATGTTTTGTCGGAAAAAGTGTAAAAACTGCAGGAAACCTTTACGGTAATAATCAGATTGTTGTAGACGCTAAATTTAATTTTAATACCAATTCAGGTTTCAAAATGAAAGTGTATTCGGCTGTAGCCGGATCTAAAGTTTTATTGAAACTTGAAGACAAGACTAATAGTGGAATTGCTACAGAAGTATTAAAAACCGTAGCTCAAGCTAATGTTTGGGAAGAGTTGACTTTCGATTTTGCAGCTAGCCAAAACAACAAATATGATAGAATAGTTTTATTTGCTGATTTTGAGGGAGCGACCGCGAGCACAGTTTATTTTGATGACCTTAAGCTGTATGGAACAGGAACGCCAAGTGGACCAACAACCGCTGCACCAACACCACCATCACGCACGGCCGGTGATGTAATATCAATATATGGAGGGGCGCCTTACACTAAC
>Ga0116176_10000632_pt1 | contig 28585 bp, 23 predicted proteins | sample AD_STIC08_MetaG_FD_89803 | JGI IMG/M metagenome (GOLD analysis project Ga0116176, IMG submission 89803) | Active sludge microbial communities of municipal wastewater-treating anaerobic digesters from USA - AD_STIC08_MetaG | ecosystem: Engineered > Bioreactor > Anaerobic > Digestate | place: USA...
GCTTACTTTTATTTGGATTCTCCGGTGAATGGATTGCCAGCCTTGCCTTCCGCAGAGATAAGATCAAGAGGACTGAATGAGAAATAAGGAGAACTACAACTATCTAAAGATATGGACTTAAAGGCTATTCTTACTTTTCTAAAAACAATCGCAAAGAATAATAACCGCGAGTGGTTTGAGAAAAACAAACCGAAGTATCTGGACTCGAAAAAGCAGTTTGAAGATTTTCTGGAAGCAGTTCATAAAGAGTTATTGAAGTTTGATGAAAGTCTGGCGGGCCTCAATCCGCGAAAGCAGGGATTTAGAATCTATCGAGATGTGCGGTTCAGTAAAGACAAGCGACCATATAAAGTGAATATGGGGGCGGGATTTTCTGCTCAGGGAAAGATGGAACAGGAACCGGGCTATTACATTCATATAGAACCTGGAAAAAGTTTTGTGGCGGGAGGAATTTACATGCCTGATGCCGAGCGGTTATCGAAAATCAGGCAAGAGATTGATTACAATGCCAGCGACTTTTTGAAAATCCTGAAGGATAAGAAATTCAAAAAACTTTTTCCTTCGCTCGATGATTTTGATTCGCTAAAGACTGCCCCTAAAGGATACCCTAAGGACCATCCGCAAATTGACCTGCTCAGGAATAAGAGTTTTGTTGTGTCGCATCGCTTTACCGATGCGGAGGTAACCAGCAAGACTTTTGTAAAGAAAGTAGCTGCTGTATGTAAAACCCTGAAGCCTCTCAATGATTTTATGGCGGAAGCAATTGCGTAAACTATTTTTTTAGCATCCACTTCATCAACGGTCCGCTACTCATACTGGTGATCAATGCCATAATAACCAATGAGACGAACACCTTTTCGTTGATTAAGCCATTCTCAAGGGCTACCAACCCAAGAATAATTTCCATTGCCCCGCGGGCATTCATGCCAAAAGCGGCCGCAAGCGATTCACGCCAGGTGAAACCACCAAGACGGGTGCCCCAACCGCTACCGATAATTTTTCCCGCAAAGGCAATAGCGATGATGGCCAGTGTGAGCGTTAAATCAAAATTGTCGATGAAGTTTACTTTCAATCCAATGGAGACAAAAAAGAGGGGAGCAAAGATGTTGTTGATAAACTGATGAACAATCTCTTTAGCGCGTTCGCTTAGGTGTTCAGAGTCTCCCAAGGCAACGCCTACAATGAAGGCTCCGAAAATTGCATGAATGCCAATATATTCAGTGAAAGCAGCTGCAAGAAAGCAAAGCGCTAAAGATAGAGATAGCAATCCTCCTGGCCACGCTAGTTTGCGATTCACCCATGGTAATCCCCGATTGATCAAACCCCTGCCCACCGTTAACATCGCAGCAGTGAAGCCTACGGTAAGAAGCACCGTATTCCAGATCGACATGCTTTGTTCTTTGCCGATCATACCCAAGACAACTGAGAAAATTAGCCAACCGATCAGGTCATTAATCATCGCAGAGGAAATCACCAACATGCCCATCCGGGATTTGAAAATATTTAAGTCCATGAGAATTCGAGCAATTACAGGCAAGGCTGTGATTGCCATGGATGTTCCCATAAAAAGTGAATAAGCAAGATGTCGGGTTTCATCGGTGCTATCGAAAAAGGCCGGAAAGAAATAGGGGAACATAAATCCAAAAGCAAATGGAATGATGAGCCCAAGTGAGCTGGTATAAATTGCCTGTCTGCCTTGTTGCAAAACAATATGAAGATCAACTTCAAGGCCAGCAATGAACAGGAGCATGACAACGGCCACCTGAACGAATCCATCCAATACTAATGAAGATGAGCCCGCTGGAAATAATCCATGAAACCACTCTGGCTGGATCATGCCTAGAATAGTTGGCCCCAGAATGATGCCTGCCAAAATTTCGCCCACCACGGCTGGTTGTTTTATTTTGCGGGCAGCCTCAGCAAAAAGTCGCCCCATGATCAACATTACGCTGAGTTGAATCAGCAAATTCATTACCTCATGTTGACTTAGCTTATTCATGACATGCGGGGTTGAACGACAAGAATATTGCAGGGCAAGTCGTTGAAAATGTATTCCTGATCATGAGGAAACACGCGTGTAAAAAATGAAAATTTTCTTCGGGGCGCACCCATTACCAGCAGGTCAGCTTCCTTGCGATCAGCAAACCGGGCGAGTTCAAAACCTGATCTTCCGGAGAGCATTTTAATATTAATTTTTAATTTATCATGTGAAATCCGTTGGAGCATTTTTTCTACTTCTTCGGTTTCCTCACGCATCATGTTTTGTTTGCTTTGTGCATATTCTTCCTCGGTACACTGTTCATTCGCTGAAAGTGCGAGGCCTAAAAGTTTCAATTCACGCACAATATGAATCCACGTATCTGGTATGGTCTGGTTCCAATGGCAGGCTGCGTAGATGGCATATTCGGCATAGGGGCTGTCTTCGGCATTTACTATAATATTTTTTAGTGGCTTACTTTCTAATGATGGGTTTGTTATCATAAGAACTGAACAATCAGCCTTGTGCATAATTTTCCGGGCTACTGTTCCGAGGTAGTGATTAACGAGGTTTTCCTTTTTTAAAGCCCCAGCAACCAACAAATCAATTTTTTCTTCTTTACAGGCTTTCAGAATTTCCTTTACAGGATCTCCGCTTTTCCATAACACTTTTACATTTATTGAACTTACCCCAACCGCAACCAACATTTCATTGATTTTCTGTTCTGCTTCGGGTCCGTGAACGCCAACATGTATTAAAATGAGCTTTGCTTTAAAATGATTAACCAATCGACTTGTTTCGGCCAGCATAGCGCGGGCTGTTGGGGAAAAGGCAATGGCTAAGCCGATGACATGAAAATGAATCATGGATCTGAAAATTAATAAACCGAGATCGCTTATGGGCGAAAATTTGGTTTTATCTTGTTTTTTTTTGTGATCATTGGTTGAAGATTCGCATGCTTAGCAAGAAATTCAGAGATATCATCATTGGAAAGCACACCTACATTGTATCATGGGTGGACTATAAAAATGCCATTTTGAGTGGCCATCTTATTGTTGTTGCCATTCTGGTAGGTATTGTTTACCTCATAAATGACCGCTATCATGGGATTCATGGAAACGAACCCTATTATATAGCAGTAATTGTAATTGCTATTGGGGCATTAATACTCAACCGCAAAAAAAAATACCGGTTGGCCAATATTTTATTCATGACGCTCATCAATATAATTGTCTTTCTGTTTGCTTCGAATGATGCGTATCGAACGGGTATATACATGTTTCTGGTTATTTCAGGTATTACTGGTTTTGCCTTATTTGGGCACAAGGACCAGAAGCTAGCCTTTGCATTTGCTGGGCTATCAACCATTTTATTTTTTCTTTCATATTGGGGTGGCTTCTCGATTCAGCCCAAGCGAATATTTACCGAGGAATATGTCCAAATTATGTTCGCAACAAATTTTGTAATTGCCCTTATTACCGCAATTGCACTATTGTATTTTCTAATTGACATCAATCACGTAACACAAAAGGAGATTCTCGCAAAAAATGATTTGTTGGCAAAGACCAACAAAGAGCTAGATCGATTTGTTTACAGTGCTTCTCATGATCTTCGCGCTCCATTGCGTTCTTTGTTAGGGTTAATTGAAGTGTCACAGAAAACAAATAATCCGGAAGATATTCAGCAGTGCCTCGATTTGATGAAGCAACGCGTTCACAACATGGATGGATTTATTAAAGAGATCATAGATTTTTCAAGAAATGTCAGGCAAGAAGTAAGACCGGAAAGGTTGGTGCTTTTGCCAATCATTCAGGAAACTATTGAGGATCTTAAATTCGCGGAAGGCATGGAACAGATTTATGTTCGGTTGGATATTCCTTCTAATCTTGAAATAATTTCAGACGCTACCCGCTTGAAAGTAATTTTGCATAACTTGATTGGAAACTCTTTCAAATATCATGATCCACATAAAGAACAACAGGAGGTCATGATTAAAGCCTATCCTGACGCAGACCAGGTTCGGATTGATATAGAGGATAATGGCTTGGGCATTGGAGTTGAACACCAGGAAAAAGTATTTGATATGTTTTATCGGGCTTCCGAAAAATCTCAAGGCTCAGGGTTGGGTTTATATATTGTGAAGGAAACCCTCGCCAGATTAAAAGGCTTTATCCAACTGCAATCTACTGTTGGCAAGGGATCCCGGTTTACTATTTGGTTACCAATTCGTATTGACTGACATGGGGATTCAGAAATTTATATTGAAGGACCGGGTACTTGAGACCGAAAGTGAAAAGCGGAAAATAATTCTCGGTGCCTATCTTATCATAATGTATATCGGCATTGATTTCTTTTATTTCATTGTCAATTTATTTAATGATCAGGGTGAGCCAGCCTCCTTATTTATCGGTTTTCTTATTTCTGTTTTTTGTTTGTTGTTACTGCGATCACAAAAAGTAAATACAGCTATTATTATCCATCTCATTCGATGTAATTTCTTTGCATTCTATTTTTCTTATATAGACGAAGATCCCTTGCAAACGGGTTCTTACCTGTACTTCGTTCCCAGCAGTCTTGGAGCCCTGGCCGTTTTTGGATACCGTGAACGCTTCTACGGAATTGGGTTCACCATCCTGAGTTTCGTACTTTTTTTGATAGCGATTTTTGAGCCAACTCATTTTCATCCTAACGAAGCACACTTTTACGTAGTTGTAAGTTTTCTGATCATTTTGTTAATCGGAGTTCTTATTCTGATTTTTTTTGATCGGATGGTTACTTCCACCGAAAGAAACATTCTTTCGAAAAACAGAGAACTAATAAAAATAAATCAGGAACTTGATCGCTTCGTGTATAGCGCATCTCATGATTTGCGTGCACCACTAACCTCAATGGCAGGTCTTATCCATTTGGCTCAGCGCGATCCTGCTGAAGCTCAGAATTACCTTTTATTAATGCACGAGCGATTGAAGGTGATGGATAATTATATAAAGGAGATTGTTGAATATTCGAGAAATGCCAGAACGGAGGTGGTACTGACGGAGATACCCCTGAAAAAAATGGTCCATGAAGTAGTTCAGACCTTGAAATATTCTACTGATATCAGCAAGGTCAAGATTGAAGTTAAGATTGAGGACTCGCTCAGGATAAAAACAGATGCCTCCCGATTACAGGTAATACTCAATAACCTGATTGGTAATGGATTTAAATATCAGGATTTCACTAAACCCCAGCCTTTGCTGAAAGTACAGGCAACTATTGAAGATGGTCGCTGTTTAATACATATTGAGGACAATGGTACTGGCATTAAGCAAGAACACCATGGTCGCCTGTTTGAGATGTTTTATCGGGCCAACGATATTGCGGCAGGTTCCGGATTAGGCTTATATATAGCCAAGGAAGCTGCGGATAAGCTACGGAGCACTATTACATTTGTTTCAGAATATGGGCAGGGTTCAACCTTTACGATTAGCCTGCCCGTATAAACTCCTGAAATTTTATAACCCCATCCATTTCAATCTACTACCTACTAATTTCTATCTTTGCGGCTTATGGCAAATCAGGAAGACAATCTTTTTAAAAATGTGATCTCCCACTCAAAGGAGTATGGCTTTATTTTTCCCTCAAGTGAAATCTATGACGGACTAAGTGCTGTGTATGATTATGGTCAAAATGGATCTGAATTAAAAAATAACATCAAGGAGTATTGGTGGAAGTTCATGACCCTGCTGCATGATAATATTGTTGGGATCGATGCGGCTATTTTTATGCATCCCACTACCTGGAAGGCATCCGGTCACGTAGATGCTTTCAACGATCCGATGATTGATAATAAAGACTCTAAAAAACGCTATCGGGCCGATCAGTTGATTGAAGGCGTGATTGAAAAACTGGAAGAAAAAATTGAAAAGGAAGTTGAGAAGGCAGCCAAGCGATTTGAGAATTTCGATCGCGCCATGTTTCTGAGTACTAATGCCCGTGTGGTAGAGTATCAGAAAAAAATAGATGACATCAATGCGCGCATGAAGGATGCATTGGGGCGCGGAGATATGGCCGACCTGAAGCAACTGATTGTAGACCTGGAGATCGCGGATCCAATCTCAGGAACTAAAAACTGGACCGAAGTACGGCAGTTTAATCTGATGTTTTCCACTGAAATGGGTTCAGTAGCAGATGATGCCAATAAGATTTATTTACGCCCCGAAACAGCGCAAGGCATTTTTGTAAACTTCCTGAACGTACAGAAAACAGGCCGCATGAAAATTCCTTTCGGGATTGCCCAGATCGGTAAAGCGTTTCGGAATGAGATTGTTGCGCGTCAGTTTATTTTCCGCATGCGGGAGTTCGAGCAAATGGAGATGCAGTTTTTTGTGAAGCCCGGAGAAGAAATGAAGTGGTATGAATTCTGGAAAGAGAAACGCATGAAGTGGCACAAGGCATTAGGACTTGGATCTGATAATTACCGTTATCATGATCACTTAAATCTGGCTCATTATGCTAATGCAGCCTGCGACATTCAGTTTAATTTTCCCATGGGCTTCCGCGAATTGGAAGGCATTCACTCGCGCACTGATTTTGATTTAAAGAGCCATGAAAAGTTCTCAGGCAAGAAACTGCAGTATTTCGATTCGGAGGACAATCAGAACTTCATTCCCTATGTAGTCGAAACCTCAGTGGGTCTTGATCGCATGTTTTTGTCTGTTCTTTCTTCGGCCTACAAAGAAGAAAAACTGGAAGATGGAAGCGAACGTGTGGTGTTGAAAATTCCGGCACCGCTGGCACCAAATAAAGTGGCAATACTTCCATTGATGAAAAAAGATGGTTTGCCTGAAAAGGCGATGGAAATTATGAACCAATTGAAGTTTGATTTCCGGTGTTTCTATGAAGAGAAAGATGCAATTGGTAAACGTTATCGCAGACAAGATGCTATTGGTACTCCCTATTGTATTACCGTTGACCATCAAACCCTGCAAGATAACACAGTAACGATTCGCGATCGCGATACCATGAAACAGGAACGGGTTGCTATCAGTGCGGTGAAATTAGTTATTCAGGATTCCGTTTCGATGGCTGAGCTGCTAAAGAAAATCTGACATGGGAGCTGCTTTACTGGCAGCATTAGCGCGACTTCTGTATGGCGGATATCAGGAGTTGCGCTTTCGTTTTTATTATGGTCCCATCTTTCATCGCTTTCTCAACCGTAAATACATTTTCTACACTACGTTACCGTGGACGCTTAAAATGAAATTTTTACGACTGGCGCGTGATCAATACGAATATTTTGAATTTGTGCCCAGGGAACGATTGAAACTGACAAGGGCGATGAAGGCCATCATTTCATGTGCCGCAGCTCAGCTACTTTTATTTTTGCCATCTAAGGGTTTATCATTTTATAAAAGGATCATCGTATACCCTGATTATTACAATTCGCGGATAACTAACCGCAGACACAAAGGTGAGGTGAATCCCGGCTTGAGAACCATTGTCTTTAGCTGGCGCGGAATTGCTGAAGGACTGAAACAAGAAAGTGATGGCATCAATCTGCTGCTTCATGAATTCGCCCATGCCTTGTGGCTGGAGCATAAGCTGGTAGATAGTTATGAAATATTAGATACTGAAGGAATAGAGCACTTTGAAAAGTATGCAACAACTGAAATGGCTAACCTCGCAGCCAATGAGCAACACTTTTTCAGACGATATGCTTTTGACAACATGGAGGAGTTTTTTGCCGTGGCTGTTGAGAACTTTTTTGAACGCCCAGCCCTCTTTCAACAAGCACAACCTGAACTTTATCTTATTTTAGTGCGACTTTTTAAACAAGATCCCGTAAAACTCTATGCATTCCGCCCTCAACAGAAACCTTTATTTCGTTAAGGAACATGTAAAGATATTCAAGGCCGCGAATAGCTTTGATGTATACGATCCGGAGACGAAAGAGCAATTGCTACAATGCCGCGAGGACAACCTTGGATTTTTTACTAAGATGTTCCGGTTTACCGAGTACAAACGGATGACGCCCTTTGAGATGGAGATAAGAACTCCTGCGGGCGAACCAATACTTACAGTAAGGCGCGGAGTTTCTTTTTGGCTTTCAACCGTAGAGGTATTGGATGAACGGAAGCAGTTAATTGGAAAGTTCAAACAACATTTTTTTAGCATTGGCGGTAAGTTTGAAGTGCTGGATGCCAGCGAGCGACCTTTGTGCATGCTTAATGGAAAGTGGACTAGTTGGGACTTCAAGTTCGTAAGTAATGATGGTAGAGAATTTGCCTCAGTTTCCAAGAAATGGAGTGGTATTGGTAAAGAACTTTTCACTTCCGCTGACAATTATATTTTACAGATAAGTCCGCAAGTGCCGGCCGACAATCCATTGCGAATGCTTATTATGGCTGCTGTTATGTGTATTGATATGGTGCTTAAGGAATAAATTTTATGAACTGGATCCAACTTCTTTCTTCGCAGCGCTTCAATCAGAAATCTGACTCAACAGAATCAACGCGTAGTACGTTTGAGCAGGATTATGACCGGATTGTTTTCTCGCATCCCTTTCGCAGGCTGCAAGATAAAACACAAGTGCACCCGTTACCCGAGCATGACTTTGTTCATACCCGATTAACTCATAGTCTCGAGGTTTCCAGCGTTGGCCGCTCATTAGGCAGACGGGTTGGAGAAGTGCTTATTCAACGTCATGCTGAACTGACTACAAAATTTTCATCGCACGACTTTGGTACAGTGGTAGCATCGGCTTCGCTGGCGCACGATTTAGGAAATCCACCCTTCGGTCATTCAGGGGAAGATGGTCTAAGTGATTTTTTTCTGCACCATGAAGGACAAAAGTACAAACCACATTTTACAGATGCGGAGTGGGCAGATCTTACACACTTTGAAGGCAATGCGCAGGGCTTTCGCATTTTGAATAAGAGTCAATACCAGGGCTTACGACTTACTGTTGCAACACTCGGGGCATTTACAAAATATCCTTGTCCGGCTTTATTCACGGAACGTAATAAATCTAAGAAGAGCCAGAAGAAATTTGGTTTCTTTCAAACCGAGCAAGGCTTGTTTAATCAAACGGCAGAGAAATTAGGTCTGATAAAAAATGCAGAACGCGTATGGGCCCGGCATCCGTTGGCTTTTTTGGTTGAGGCTGCTGATGATATCTGTTACAACATTATTGATCTGGAAGATGGTTGCCGGTTGGGATTGGTTCCGGTCAATGAAACAATTGAATTATTAACGGGTATTCTTCGCCAGGATTTTAATCCCGACAAGGCAGCGCGCATAAAAAGTGTGGATGAAAAAATAGGTGTGTTGCGCGCTATGGCTATCGGAAAACTTATCAGCGATGTAGTGGAGGTATTTCTTCAACACGAAACAGAAATTTTGTCTGGGCAGTTTGACCAGGCCCTTACAGATTTGGGAGCTTATAAAAATGAGTTGAAGCAAATTATAGATATCTCCATTGAGAAAATCTATCGGGCCCGGCATGTGGTAGAGATTGAATCTGCGGGGTTTGAAGTACTACCTGGCTTGCTCGATGAATTTATAAAAGCCGCTGAACACCTTGTAAAGAATAATCAAGCGCGTAAATATTCTAACCTTGCCCGCTTGTTGCCTCAGGAAACTGCCAGTATAATTCTTACCAATCCAGATAATACTTATTTGCATTTTCGCGAAGTGGTTGATTTTGTATCAGGGCTGACTGACCGACATGCGCTTTCGCTGTACCGGAAGATCAAAGGGTTTGAGATTTAAGGTTCAGATCGGTTTTTGAATGCTTCAAAACACCTTGATTCGGGTAATTTAATTGCAAAAATCCTTAGTTTTAGGCCTCTTTTCGAAGTGTCTCACGATGAATTGTAAAAAAGATGTGGACTAAAATAGCTCAGTTTATCATTCGGTTTCGCATACCCCTGATCGCGGTCATTGGGGTGATCACCATCTTCATGGGTTATCATGCGGCAAAAGTTGAGATGAGCTATGACTTTACCCGCACGGTGCCACTTAACGATCCTGATATGGTTTTTTTCAATCGCTTCAAGCAGCAGTTTGGAGAGGATGGAAATATGATGGCCATTGGAATAAAAGATAGTTCCATCTATAAGCTTGAGAATTTTCAAAAGCTTAAAGAGTTCAGCAACAATCTTAAGAAAATTGAAGGCGTTGGTGAGGTATTGTCATTGCCGTTACTAAGGGTCATTTTGAAAGATACAGTTGAAAAGAAATTTTACCTCGATCCTTTATTTCCCGAACAAATACAGTCACAACACGAACTTGATAGTTTATTAGCCATAGCCCGGAATCAGAAATTTTACATGGGTCAGTTGGTGAATGTGGAAAATGGGGCAACCATGGTGTTGGCACCTATGAAAAAAGAATATGCCAACTCTGTCAAGCGCATAGGAGTTACAAACCGGTTGATGGAACTCGGTACAGAATTTAGCAACGAGACAGGCGTTCAGATTCATTATGCAGGTTTACCTTTTGTGCGGTCGGTGATGGCCCAGCAGGTGCGTAAAGAATTATCATTCTTCTTATACCTCTCTGCCATAGTTACCGGAGTTATCATGCTACTTTTTTTCCGTTCGTTTAGGGCGGTAATTTTTTCCATGATCATGATCGGGGTTGTTGTGGTATGGACGATCGGGACAATAGCATTGCTTGGATTTAAAATAAGTCTACTCAGTGGACTGATACCACCCGTGATTGTAACCATTGGAATCACCAATGCGATTTATTTATTGAATAAGTATCACATCGAGTATGTGAATCGCAAAAATAAAATGGAGGCTATTGAGGCCGTGGTACAGAAAATGGGGTTGGCAACTTTTCTCACCAATCTAACGGTAGCCATCGGATTCCTAACGCTCTTATCTACCGACATTACTATCCTACGCGAGTTTGGTATTGTGGCCGGTATAAATATCATTGGGCTGTTCATCGTAAGCCTGATTATGATTCCTGGCATATTATCGTGGATGCCGGAGCCAACGCCAAAGCATTTACGCCACATGGACTTTAAAATTTTGGGTGGCTTTGTCAAGTTCGTTGACCTGATCGTTAGCCGGCACCGCATGTTAATCTATGCTGTTACAGTGATCTTTACAGCGCTGGCTATTTTTGGAATGACCAAACTGTACTCAGTTTCTTTTATGGTAGATGATATACCCGAGGAGAGTACGGTAAAGAAGGACCTGAAATTTGTGGAAGAGAATTTTAGTGGCATTATGCCGCTGGAGATTGAAGTCGACTTACAAACCAAGCGTAAAAAACCTTTGCAGAGTTTAAAGATCGCCAAAACGATAGAGGCATTTGAAACTTCGTTGGATTCAATCACTGTAACGTCACGGCCCATTTCAATTCTTAGCTTCATTAAAGCATCGCGGCAAGCTTATTTTAAAAACAATCCGGATTGGTATGGATTGCCTTCCTCGGATATTGAAGCGAAGTATGTTTTAAGCTACCTGAAAGGGCAGTCTGACAACAGTGGCTTATTCAATTCTTTTGTTGACTCGACATACAGCAAGATGCGTATCTCCATGCAAATGGCCGATATTGGTTCCGTTAAAATGGATTCGCTGGTTCACAATATCATAGAACCTAAAGCAGCAGTTCTTGTAACGGAACTAAAGAAAACATTAAAGTCTGAAAGTGATACTGTTAAAGTTACTGTTACGGGCTCATCAAAAATATTTATTAAGGGCAATAAGTTCCTGATCGAAAACCTTACTGAGAGTTTGATTCTGGCGTGCGTACTCATCACTCTTTCTATGGCTCTCTTGTTTGCCAATGTGCGCATGATTTTAATCTCATTAATACCCAACCTGATTGCCTTGATGATCACAGCCGGCCTGATGGGCTATTTCAATATTCCGCTTAAAGCAAGTACAGCTTTGATTTTCAGCATCACGTTCGGGATCTCAGTCGATAACTCCATCCGTTTTTTGGCTAAGTACCGGCAGGAATTATTATCGAATAGCTTCTTTGTGCCGCGTGCGGTTAGCGAGAGTATTCTGGAAACCGGTAAAAGCATCATATACACTTCTGTTGTGTTATTTGCCGGCTTTATCATTTTTGCTTTTTCAGATTTCGGGGGCACTGTTGCATTGGGCTTATTAACATCCACTACGTTGTTAATATCAATGTTCACCAACCTTATTTTATTGCCTGCACTGATCATGACGTTCGATAAACCAAAGAAGAGCAAAGAGCATCTGCCAATCGATGATTTCGACTCCAGTTTTATTGGTGAACAGGAAGATGAAGAAATCGATTTAAGCAAAATTCGAATCCACGACCGCCAGGGCTCGGCAGAGTAAATCCAGAGGTAGTTTTTATCCCTTTCGAGGCTAAAATTACAGGCCGCAAATTACTGATGCCCTATGCTTAAAATGTCCTAAATTGCGGCCTTTATTTTAGAGAGAAGTGAGCAAATACAGAGAATTTAAGGAATTGAGTCTTGCCCAGGTAGCCACCGAAATCCTGGCATTTTGGAAAGAGGAGAAGATTTTTGAGAAATCAGTAAGCAACCGAGAAGGATCGCCCTCTTTTACCTTTTACGAAGGCCCGCCATCAGCTAATGGTACTCCGGGTATTCACCATGTAATGGCCCGTACGGTTAAGGATATTTTCTGCCGGTTCAAGACCCTGCAAGGCTATCAGGTAAACCGCAAAGGAGGTTGGGATACTCATGGCCTGCCGGTGGAGTTACAGGTGGAAAAAGAATTGGGCATCACAAAAGATGATATTGGTAAGAAAATCTCAGTAGAAGATTATAATAAGAAGTGCCGCGAAACGGTGATGAAGTATAAGGATCAGTGGGATGATCTTACCATGAAGATGGGTTACTGGGTTGATCTTGAGAAGCCTTATATCACCTACGAGAAAGAATACATCGAGTCACTGTGGTGGATTTTAAAGCAATTGTACGATAAGAAATTATTGTACAAGGGTTATACCATTCAACCTTATTCACCGGCAGCTGGTACAGGTTTAAGCTCACATGAGTTGAATTTGCCCGGTTGTTATAAAGATGTGAAGGACACTTCAGTTGTTGCACAGTTTAAAGTGACGCGTAATGCGAAGTCGGAGTTTTTGTTTAATTCGAATTTAAATTATCAAGAGCAAAGAGAAGTTCATGGATTAAGGGTGTCAGGAAGACCCTATGACGAAATTTTTGTTTTAGCTTGGACAACAACTCCATGGACTTTGCCATCCAATACGGCTTTGGCTGTAGGTGAAAAGATTAAGTATTTAATGGTGAATACTTGGAATCAATACACCAACAAAGAGGTAACGGTAATTTTAGCAAAGGATTTATTTAGTAAATATTTTCAAACTGAAGTTGTTAACGAGTCTATTGACCCGGGTTTATATAGTAGTTCGAGTGGTCCAATATTCTTGAAAGGGAAAGTAAGTAAGTGGGAAGTGATATCTGAGTTTGCAGGTAAAGACCTAGTAGGCATTCGCTACGAACAACTTATGCCATTCCTGCAACCCTTCTATGATGCGGACAAAGCATTTCAGGTGGTAGCCGGAGATTTTGTTACTACTGAAGATGGTACCGGGGTTGTACACGTTTCGCCCACCTTTGGTGCGGATGACTTTAGGGTGGCCAAACAAAATGGAATTCCTGCCTTAACCATAAAAGATGAATTGGACAACGAAGTTCCTACGGTCGATCGGAAAGGTAAATTCATTTCTGTCATCGGAAAGCAATTGGCCGAAGGAGTAAAGAAGTTCAACATCAAGACTCACAAGCCCCTGGGCGCTGATGACTTCTATGTAAAGAATTATACCAATGAAGATGAGACCAATCCGGATTATAAAAACACGGATGTAATCATCTCCATCATTTTAAAGGAAGAGAACAAAGCATTTAAAGTAGAGAAGTACGAACACACCTACCCACATTGCTGGCGCACCGATAAGCCGGTATTGTACTATCCACTCGATAGCTGGTTTATAAAAACAACCGCATTGAAGGATCGGATGGTGGAGTTGAACAAAACCATTAACTGGAAACCGGAATCAACGGGTACAGGTCGATTTGGTAATTGGTTGGAAAATCTTGTTGATTGGAACTTGTCACGTTCACGCTATTGGGGCACCCCGCTTCCCATCTGGAGATCAAAGGATGGGAAGGAAGAAATTTGCATCGGTTCACTGGACCAACTAAGGGCTGAAATCAAAAAAGCGAATGCAGCCGGAATTAAGAATCCAGCATCCAGTATTGAGTTAAATGACTTGCATCGTCCTTACGTAGATGAAATTATTTTAACGAGTGCAAGCGGCCAGCCGATGTATCGCGAAGCGGATTTGATTGACGTTTGGTTTGATTCTGGTGCGATGCCGTATGCGCAGTGGCATTATCCCTTTGAGAACAAGGAAATTTTTGAAAAGAATTATCCGGCTGATTTCATTGCCGAAGGCGTAGATCAAACCCGGGGCTGGTTCTTTACGCTGCATGCCATTTCGGTTATGCTCAGCGAAAGCAGTGATGAGATTAAAGCAGTCAACAAGAAAGTTGGAAATGGGGGAGTTTCATTTAAGAATGTAATCTCCAATGGTCTTGTTCTTGATAAAAGCGGCAACAAGATGTCGAAGAGCAAGGGTAACGTAGTGAACCCGTTCGAGACACTTGCTAAGTACGGACCCGATGTAGTGCGATGGTACATGATGGAAAATGCACCTCCCTGGGATAACCTCAAGTTTGATTTTGATGGCATAGTTGAAACTCAGAGAAGATTTTTTGGAACACTGATCAATACCTATTCATTCTTTGTATTATATGCCAACATCGATGGCTTTGTTAAGGATGAAATGAATAATGTTCCATTTGAAAAGTTAGCACCTCTTGACAAATGGATCATTACCAAAGAACAATCGTTGATTGAGGAAGTTACGGCTGCTTATAACGATTATGAGCCTACGAAAGCTGCCCGCGCTATTCAGGAGTTTGTGAATGATCATCTTTCTAACTGGTATGTACGCCTAAACAGGAAACGCTTCTGGCAACCATCCTACGCTAAAGCTTCGGATGGCAAGCCTACCAACGTTGAAGCTCTGGTGGGCAAGCCCGAACAAGTTCTTCTTTCGGAAGATAAACGCGCGGCCTATGAAACATTATATGAATGTTTGATGGTAACCGCGCAATTGATGGCGCCTATAGCTCCGTTCTTTAGTGAATGGTTATATAAAGGACTTACTGACAATATTCGGGGTCGTGCGAAGCAGTTCAATACCCCGCTTCAGTTCGAGTCGATTCATCATACTCTGATGATCAAACCCGAGGTAAAAAGGAAGGATGTTGAGTTGGAGAAGTCGATGGATTATGCACAGCGCATTTGCTCACTCGTACACTCGATCCGCAAGAACAGTAAAATCAAAGTTCGCACCCCGCTTCAGAAAGTGCTGTTACCAGTGTTGGATGAAAAATTCGCTCAACGGGTAAAAAGCGTTGAGGCGATCATTAAGGCAGAGGTTAACGTCAAAAAAATTCAGTACATAGACGATGCCTCGGGCCTATTGGTGAAGAAAGTGAAACCCAATTTTGCCAAGTTGGGGAAACAGTATGGTCCGAAGATGAAGGATGTTTCGGCTGTTATCAATTCGTTTGTGCAGGAAGATATTCAAACCATTGAAAAGAAGGGAACGTTGAGTAAAGGCGGTTTTGATCTTGTACTGGAGGATGTATTGATCTCATCGGAAGATATACCCGGCTGGTCTGTAGCTTCTGAAAATGGTTTGACGGTTGCGCTTGATATCACACTTACTGACGAGTTGAAGCGCGAAGGAATTGCCCGCGATTTTGTAAACAGGGTTCAAAACCTGCGTAAGGACATGGGGCTCGAAGTGTTAGATAAAATTTCAATAGAAGTAGAGAAAAATGGAGAAGTCTCTTCTGCATTACTCGAGCATAAGGACTACATCCGCACGGAAACACAAGCTTTATCCCTGGAGTTGAAAGAGTCAGTTCCCGGTTTCACGGAAGTTGACATGGATGAATTTGTATTGAAGGTGAAGATAATGGTGAATTAACCCGTTTCAGATTACTGAGACCGAAGATGGAAAAGATGAATTACAGTAAGTATTTTTTGATTGCACTGATCATAATTCTGATTGATCAGTCAAGTAAATTATTAGTGTATAACTATATGTATATACACCAAGAGGTAAATGTTGTAGGTAATTGGTTCAAATTGCATTACCTGCTTAATCCAGGAATGGCGTTTGGGATTCGATGGAATAGTGAGTTTGGAAAACTGGCACTTACTGTATTTCGGATCTTTGCCATGATTGGTATAGGTTATTACCTGGTAAAGATGGTACAAAAGCAAGCTCACAATGGATTTTTGATTTGTCTCGCGCTTATTTTGGGTGGGGCCATCGGCAATGTAATTGACAGTACATTTTATGGCGTGTTCTTAAATAATGCCCCGGTAGAAGCACCGACCAAATGGTTTCATGGCCAGGTAATCGATATGCTGTATTTTCCACTGTTTCACTTTTACTGGCCCGAGTGGGTGCCATTTAAGGGAGGCGAGTACTTTGAATTCTTCAGCCCTGTATTCAACATTGCAGATTCATCTATCTTTATTGGGGTAGTGACTATCCTCTTTTCTCAGAAGAAATTTTTTAAGGAAGAACTAGAACAGGTTTCAGAAACGGTTGTGATTGAGGAAACCATTGCAATTAAAATTACTCCAGAGAATGAAGGAACTGTTTCTCCTCCTGATCAATCTATTACCCCTGCTGACAGCGAGAATTCTGTGAAAGCATCCGGAGAGTAATCTTTTCCGACTTCAAAAAAGGTAATTATGCCATTGGGTTGCTAATCTCAACAGATACTGCGATCTTTTGTCATTCATGAAGAAAGCATCCGCCAAGCGAATCCCAAAAGAGATCCTTGATCTAGTACGCGAGCAACTTGCCCGCACCGGGTATCACGAATCGGTTGGCACAGGTCGTTGGAGTTTTATTCATGGTCTGCAAAGAGCGGTTAAAGATTTTGTTAAGAATACGCCTTCACTAGACCCGCAACTTTCGCTTAGTTATCCGCAGGGGCCATCCGAAGATTTGTTGCGCAGAGCATTTAACTTGAAAAGTCCCCCGGGGGCTACTCAATCGCTGCGCAACTTGCTTAGCTTGTTTGCCACTCAAAATCAATTTGATTGGAATACATTAATCAACAATCGCTTTGCGGATAAGTATAGAAATTTATTAGATGTTGACTCTGAGGATGCAGAACCGGATCAGGCCAAGGCAATTGATCCCAATAACATGGAGTCGTTTGCTGCCAAAATTGCTAATGTTCTGTTTGAAAAACTTTCGAAGAAGGAGATTGATCTGATTAAAGAGCAGATGGCTGATGAAAAATCACTAGGGGCAACAGAAGAAACCATTGCCGGCCTGTATGTGCCATCGTTGAACGATCCGTCTAAACCTGAATTTCCACCGCGACCTTTTTACGAACCCAAGTTTCCAGCGTCCAATACTTTTCAGATTGATGTGCCTGGCTTTACCAATGTGTGGTTAAAGGACGAAAGCACAAATCCAACCGGTACGCACAAAGCCCGAATGGCCTGGGAGGTTTTGATTAAAGCCAAGCGATATAATATTAAGGAGGTCTCCATTATTTCTTCAGGTAGCGCAGCTGCGGCTATTCAACATTTTTTCAATTTGTACAAAGTCAATACAAAATTGAAAGTGTTGATGGATCATCGAATCAACAAAGAGATTAAGGAGTCGCTGCGTAACATGGGCTGCGAAGTGTTTGAAACGGATTTGAGCGCGCAGTCTTTCACCGGAAAAGAGATTAAAGAACTAACAAACAATAAAGAGGGTATTGACATTACCTATCGTGAAATTCTGGACCGGTTTAACGATAATTATTACGACTGGCTTTCATACGAGGTACTGAACGAAAATCCAAGCTATTGTTTTGTTCCGTTTGGCACTGGCGATTTGTTCGTAAACATTCTGATCATTGTTGAACGCGAGTTTAATAACCGCATTTACAGGCATGACCCACGCTTTCTTGGCGACATTCAAAAAATCAGTCAGTGTAATTTTATGGGCGCTACTACACGCGATGCCAACTCGCGTATGGATAAGTTGTTTTCCTATTACCTCCCTTCGCTGGATGACTACCAGTTTTATATCAACTCCCTGATTCAGAATAACCGCATTGGTCATCTTTCGGGTATTTTGGACGTGGATGAGAATTTTATTGAAGAGGCGCTGGAGATTGCACGGAAGCATAACGTTAGGTGCGAGCCATCGGGAGTGGCTGGCCTCGCTTTATTGTTGCAAATGAAGGATGAACTGCCGCGGGACGAGAAAATGCTCATTATTAATACAGGCTCCACGATTTATCCCGGCAAGGGTAATTAGGCCAATTGTTGCTTTGGCAGAAGTTCCGGACTTCCTTTCTGGAAATTCAATCCTATGCGGTCCCGAATTGTTATTCAGATTATTGGAATTCTGATCGCCTTAATCATTGTTCTCTTGTTTTATCAAGGGTAACGAAGTTGATTCCCCATTGTCTTTTTCTAATTTTACCGTCACATTAAATACGCATGGCCGAAAATCTCATTATTTCTCAATCCGAAGACAAAGCTTCAAAGTATAAAACACTGATACCTCAAATTGAGGCCTTGACCAAAGGGGAACCTGATTTGGTTGCCAACCTTTCCAATATCGCTGCTGCTCTAAAGCAGACTATGAATTTTTTCTGGGTGGGATTTTACATCGTGAAGAGCAATGACATGCCTGGCAGCCAGGAATTAGTCTTGGGTCCTTTTCAGGGACCGATTGCCTGCACGCGTATTGCCTTAGGCAAAGGAGTGTGTGGTGCTTGTTGGAAAGAAAAGAAAACGATCATCGTTCCGAACGTAGATGAATTTCCCGGACACATAGCCTGCAGCTCGGATTCTAAATCTGAAATTGTATTGCCGGCAATTAAGAATAATGAAGTTGCATTGGTGCTTGATGTTGACAGTGACTCATTGAATGATTTTGATAAAACAGATGAATTGTATTTGACTCAAGTCATGGGAATCATTGAAAAAATGATTTGATCAGTTCAATCTCTGCTATGCCTACCTCAGAATTCTATCAACAACGTGCGCAAAGATTTCGGCATGAACGTGAACAGATTGAAAAAGTAATCAGACGGTATGCGTGGACGCGGGTAGCACTCGTATTGCTGATGGGAGTATTTATTTACCTGGGCTTTTCTGATTCCTTATTTTTTTGGTTGATCCCCGTTCCATTAGCCATTTTTATCTTTCTGGTTAACCGACAAACACTGCAGGAAGATAATAAGCAGTTAGCGAGCTATCTGGAATTACTTAATAAGCGAGAGGCCAAAGCAATTCTTTTTGAACCTACTGATTTTTCGGATGGTGGTCGTTTTTCAGATCCACATCATCCTTATAGTCACGATCTTGATTTATTTGGAGCCGGTTCGGTCTTTCAATATCTAAATCGATGTGGTACCCAATTAGGGGAAGAGCGATTGGCTCACGATTTAAAAAACTTACCGTTTTCGGAACAAGAGTTACTATTACGACAGGAAGCAGTTAAGGAACTTGGAGATAGGGTAGAATTCAGGCAACGAGTTTGGGCACTGGGTCGACAGATCAATGATTTTTCATTTGATCGATCTACTTTACTAAGTTGGCTCAGCGAGAAGCCCTTTATATATGGAAATACACTTTATTCGGTTTTAAGGTGGGGACTTCCAGCCATCACATTAATTGTAGTGGGCTTTACGATTTACGATTGGAGTTATTTTCCGCTCCTATTCATAATGATGATCGTTCAAATTACGATTACCGGTTTTCGTGCAAAACGGATCGGGGAATTTCAGCGCGTTCTTAGTTCAGCAAGAAAAGTGTTGAGTAATTACGCCCGTATTTTTGAAGAGTTGGCGAATCATAAAGTAGAATCAGTGCTGATGAAGAAACACCACACCTTTGCTGTGAGTGCTTTTGAAAAGGTAAAGGAATTTTCCGCTTTGGTGAATGCCCTTGAAGCCCGCATGAATCCCATTGCCATGCAGTTCGGCAACGGATTATTTCTTTATGATTTTCATGCTGTTGCAAGACTAGAAAAATGGCGCGAGAAAAATGCAGATGAGTTGCCTCAATGGTTGGAGTCATTAGGAGAGTGGGACGGTTTACTTTCATTGACCACGCTACATTACAATTTTCCAAAGTATGCATTTGCCGAAGTAAATTCACAGCCAGTGTTAGAAGGCAAGGATGTAGGTCACTTGCTTATACCCAATTCCATTCGGATTGTTAATAATTTTGATCTCGGAAAACCAGCAAACATCTGGTTGATTACCGGAGCTAATATGGCAGGCAAAAGCACATTTCTCCGATCATTAGGAGTAAATTTTGTCCTGGGCAGTATTGGCTCGCCAGTGTGCGCCAGTTACTGGAGCATGCCACTGATTGCGTTGCGATCGGGCATGCGAACGACTGATTCGCTTCAGGATCATCAGTCGTATTTTTTTGCTGAGTTGCATCGTCTTCAATCCATCATGCAGGAGCTTCGTTCGGGTAAGCCGACATTTATTTTATTGGATGAAATCCTGAAGGGAACAAATTCTACCGATAAACAACTCGGTTCGCGGGAATTGCTGAGACAATTGAAAGACATGAATGCACTGGTGGTACTGGCTACCCATGATATCGCCTTAGGTAATCTTGCAGAACAATATTCGTCCCAGATTGCCAATGCTTGTTTTGAGGGTAAAATTGAAAATGATCAATTAACATTCGATTACACGCTTCATCCTGGAGTAGCGCAAAAAGCCAATGCCACTTTTCTTATGCGTAAGATGGGGATTATACCTCCCGAAGTGCTTTAGTTATTTCCTGTTTTTACTAAATTCGTTGGATATTTTCTCCCATGAAATCAACCATATTGTTTGTTTGCTTTTTACCAATCGTCCTGTTTGGTCAGATTGGGGCTAAGGTTCAGCAGCAAGGAAAAATTTATGGCCTTTGGCAAAATTCGCAATTTGGCTATCAAATGACTTTAATTCTGAATGACGATGGTAGCGGTGAGTTTGATGGCGAGATAATAAAATTCTCAACCCAAGGCGAAAAGTTGACAATTTCTCAGTCGGGTCAATCTACTGTTTATAATTACAAACTTCAGGGTAACTCACTTATACTATCAGGTGGTGATTTGGATGGAGCTGTAACATTTACACGCAATGGCGGAGGCAATCAGACTCCGGTATTCGCATCTGCTCCGGCAACGAATCAATTGCCGGGTACTCAAAAAACAGATAGCGGTTTAATGGGAGTGTGGTCAGGTAATGGCGAGACTATAGAATTTAAAGCTAACGGCCAATGTATTTATATTGGTAATACATTTCCCTACGAAGTATCTCAAGGCCACATCATTCTTACAACTACTCAAGGTCAAGTCACGTTTGCCTATGTCATCACGGGTAATCAATTAAATCTTACCGCTAATGGTCAACAAATAACGTATTCACGCGGGGCGGGAGGAGGAGCCCCTGGCGTTTCACAAAATGCAAGTGGCGGTCACGTAGCTCAGGAATTGGTAGGCAAGTGGTGTTACATGAGTAATTCATTAAGCAGCAGCACGAATAAATGCATTACCCTTAATGCGGATGGAACCTATATATACAGCGGTGAAAGTTCGCGCAGTGTAAATACTCCTGAAGTTTATGGTGGCACAGCCTCTCAGAGTGGTGATCGTGGTACCTGGTATGTGCAAGGAGATCGTATTTATTACAATTCACAAACACAGGGGCAGGGCTCTTATCGACTTGAAAAAAGAAACCATCCGAAGAATGTAGGCGACCCTATGATTGTGCTTGACGGAGAAGCATATGTTACCGCTACCCTGAAAGCTCCATGGAGGTAATATTAACTTACTCAGATCTTTTAATCGGATAAAATTTCAGTACCTTCATCAACTCAAATCCCTTTGAATATGAAAACACAACTCAGTCGCAGAGATTGGTTCAAGTCAACCCTGGCAATAACCGCTGGGCTTACCGTTACGCCAGCCTTAGTCAATGGTTTAATGGCGGGTCCTGCCAGCGAGGCTGAACGGCTTTTCTTTGCTGGTGCAAAGCTCAATGGGGCCAAAGTTCGACTCAACTCCAACGAAAATCCTTATGGACCCTCTGAGAAGGCGAAGAAAGCAGTCATGCAGATTCTGGGTGAGGGTAACCGTTATGCGTTTACGCAGATGGAAGAGCTAAGGAAAATCCTGGCTGAGAAGGAGGGAGTGGACCCTAAGTTCATCTTGCTTGGAGCTGGATCAGGTGAGTTGTTATGTCAGACAGGTATTGCCTATGGCCTTGATGGCGGTCGGGTATTATCGGCATATCCTACCTTCACGTTGCTCATGAATTACGCGCAACAGATGAATGCTACGTGGGACAAAGTTGATCTTAACGAAAAACTGGAGTTCGACTATGAAAAACTTCTATCAGCTATAAAAGATGATACCCGGTTGGTTTTCTCATGTAATCCCAATAACCCCACCGGTACGGTTGTAAATTCGGATGTTGTAAAGTCATTTTGTGAGGAAGCTTCTAAGAAAACATTAGTATATGCTGATGAAGCATATCTTGAATTTTTGGAGCCTGCGCAGCAAAAATCGATGGTGTCTATTCTACAGAATACTCCAAACCTGATTGTCTCCAAGACGTTCTCTAAAATTTACGGTTTAGCCGGGTTGCGTATTGGCTATATCGTTGCACACCCTGATGTGCTTAAGAAGGTTGGAAAGTATGGCGATACAATCTCACCAAGCCAAACAGCCTTAGCGGCTGCGAAAGCGAGTTTAGGGGATGAAGATTTTATGAAAATGACGCGCGAGAAGAATGCGGTCGCCCGTAAAGTACTCACCGATTATCTCGACAGGAAGAATATATTCTACGGAAAATCACAAACCAACGTGGTTCTCTTCCCGGCACCGATGGATGGAAAAACTATTTTGGCGAAGCTCGAAGAAAAAGGGTTCCTGATCCGTGTGTGGGATTATCAGCAAAAGGAATGGTGCCGCGTTAGTATTGGCACTGCCGATGAGATGAAGGCCTTTATCAAAGTGTTTGATGAAGTAACGGCCTAAATCTTAAAGCGTGAGATTCGATTGCTGGCTTGGTTTTTAGTGTAATCTGAAATCATTTAACTGAATATCATCCAATCCGCGTTGGTCAAATGGGTTTTCCATTTGGTCCTGCACATTATAGAGCGAAATCAGGATAAAGGTAGAAACAGCCGAGAGGGCATATAAAATCCAGGAGTCATTCACAGAAATGCCATCATGTAATTTGTTATAAAGTGATGGCGTGTAGATGATGGGATAGATGTAGATGAAAATCAAACAATAGGCACGAATGGCTATCGGAGTGCGATGTTGATTAATAGCGATTAGATTCTCTGTGCCTCTATGCACATCCTTCATGAAGCGAAAGATTTTTAGAGCTGTTCCATTCCCGATCGGCTCAGAGTTATTCTTAATAAAGATGGCAACCTTACTTATTTCTGCGTAAAGATTTTCTTTCGCACAAGTTTTAGGCCCCAGATAATCTACCAGTCGATTAGAAATTAATTTGATCTGACTTTGAATTTCCAGCTTCTTAGTTTCTTCCAGTTTCTTGTTTTCCTGAAAGCAACAATCGACAGTAATAAGTCCAGATTTAAAAAGCGATAGAAATTCCAAGGCTTTCTCTCGTCTTCGAAAGGCACTACGAATTGTAAATACGAGCGGAAAGATAATCGCAATGCTGATTAGCGCCAAGTCATAGTTGTATTGGAATTTGTACTGCAGTGTGATATAAGAAACCAGAAATGAAATGCTCAAGGCAATCAAAGTTCGGGTGTTCAGAATAGATAGATATCGGTTCATGGAATTAGGAATGGGGTTTGGGCTAATGGTAAATTTAATCAAAGTCGGCATTATAAATAATAGTGATGCCGGTAAGGATTTTCTCAACTTCGATTATTCGAAAAGAACAAGTTCTTGGTTATACTTTTCACAAAGAATCTGATGCAATTTAAGTGCTTCTTTTTTTCCTTCCACATCCACCAGCAAGCAGACCGTACCGCCATTTCCGCCACCTGTAATTTTGGCTCCATATATGCCAGGGATATTTTTGGCGAGGGTAACAATCTCATCCGTTCGGGGAGAACCGAGGCCGCATCGCGAATAACTTTCATGCGATTGGTACATAAGCTCACCCATGCTTTTTAGAGTATCAGTTCTTTGATCAATGGATTCATCCTGCAAACGTGTAAGATAGTTTTTGAATTGAAGTACCCGATCGTGTTCGAACACAGGATGCAGAGTGCACTGAAGGACCTGATAGTTTGTTTGATCCCCTATCGTAGTTATTGCATCAATAGACACATACTTAGTAAGAAATTCTTTTCCGGGCATGGAAACCGGGAGTATATTTTCAAATGAATTTCTAAATTCATCTACTGGAATGTTGCAAAGGAATCCCTGGAAAGGAAGTGATGAAAAGCCATTTAACGCTTTCGCAGATTGAATTTCTTTAGAAGAAATACCTAGTGAATGTGCAATAATGGAATACCCCATAAAGGCAGCTGTCCTCACTTCGCTGTAAGAGGCTCCGGCAACAGAATGTCTGACACCGCTGTCTATTCCTATAAAAGAAATCTCATCAGGTATTGAAATGAGGGTATCTATTTTGTCGGGCTGGCAGAGAATGGGTAAGAGTTTTTTTGATTCACCCAGGTAACAGGCCAATTGATCCATGAGCCCGCAAGGTGCACCGACTACCAGGTTCTCCACCCGCTGCGCAAGAATCGGAAGTAACGTGCCGGGTAACTCAAGATGAAATGCCTGGGTCAGAGCTTTCATACAGGCTACTTCAATGGAGGCCGATGAACTTACACCTTTTCCCAAGGGAACACTAGAGTGAAGATCAAAATCGGCACCTTTAAAACTTATGCCCTTTTCTTTTTGGAGGACAAGGACACAACCCAATACATAGGCAATCCATGCCTGTCCGGGATTCTGTTTACACTTTTGCTGTGCGAATAGATAGTCTACCTGATTGTTATTGAGATAGTCGCGGTAATCAATGTGGGCGATCAGGGTTTCGCCAGAACTTAACTTACTTTTTATATGACATTGATAATCATCGCGCAGTCGTAACTTAATATGAGTACGATGTGCAATTGGCATCTGCAGCACAAGAGAGCCGGAATAATCAGCAATCCCACCCATTACATCCAATCGTCCGGGGGCTGAAGCTTCTATAAATATTGTAGATACTTCGTCAGCGCTCAAAGGCATATTCGCTGAGATTTACTTTTAATAATTCTGCCGCTTTATCCTCGGGCATGGTATCGGCCATAAAATTTCCGGCACCAATTTCTGGTCCGGCCAGGTATTTGATCAATCCCGGCTGACGGTAGGGAGGTTGCAACCAAAGATGAATTCTAAATTCCGGATACTTAGTTCCATCTACAGGTGCCTGCATGATGGACATCACATAAGGAAAATCCATTTGAAAATTCATGTCCATTCTGCGCACCACCTGGTGAAACACACTTGTCAGGTCACTAAGTTCTGGCGGGGAAAGAGTGATCAGGGACTGATGATTCTTTTTAGGAAAAATCATAACCTCATACGCATAGCGGGCAAAGAAGGGAATAAAGGCTATTGCACTTTCGTTCTCTGCAAGTACCCGAAGTGCATCTCTTTTTTCGAGGTTTATAATTTCTTCAAAAATATTTTTAGAATAGACCTGCTGATATTTATTGGCAATTTTAATTTGTTGTTCAACTAGCTTGAATGAAAAATCAGTAGCATATATCTGACAATGCGGATGAGAGTTACTTACACCAACAGCTTCGCCTTTATTTTCAAAAATCAACACTGAATTGATGTCTGGATTCTTTTCGAACTCAACCATCTGTTGTTGAAAAGCAGCGAACACGTTAACCACTTTTTCACGCTTCATCTGCGAGAGCGTAATATTATGCCGGGGATCATAACAAACTACCTTGGCGATACCGAGGGCCCTCTCTTTTTTATACAAATTATCAGAGGGTAGGGGTACACCGGGCGCAGTCATGCTAACCACCGGATGATCATTTTCAAAGATGAAAACATCCTGATAGTTCGGATTGGTCGTTCCATGTACCCGTGAGTTTCCGGGACATAGATAACATGTAGGGTCGTAAGCAGGTGATTCTTTGTGCTTGATCAGACCTGCGCCTTGCCACGGGCGCTTGTTTCGGTGGGCCGAATAGACCACCCATTCTTCGCGAAGCGGGTGCCATCGTTTTTCCCAATGGCCTTCAAATTCGTTTTTCATCAAGGTCAATTTTACTCAATTTTTAAGTGAGAAATACGCAGTCTGAACAAAAAAAATGGAATTCTGAATTTTTAAAGGTTCATTCTCGGTGACATTTGAAGCTGGCTACTAGTTGTTTCATTATGGAAGAGCGGGATTCAAGAAGAAGTACTATCTCGTAATAGGTTTATAAACAATAGCGAACTTTATGATACTAAAAGAATCACTACTGGTAGGCGACAGGTTGATTCCACATGGAAGTAAAATTGAAATAAAAAGTTATTTTTACTTTAGCCTTGCATTAAGCAAGTTGAATTGAAATGCTTACAGACATCAATCCAAAGCTCCCTATGCGTAATAAAGCAATCACAAGGGACTTCTATATTAATAAATTAGATTTTCATGAATTTGGCAGTGCTGACTTCGATGGCTACTTAATGGTACAAAAAGACAATATTCAAATTCACTTTTTTGAGTTTAAGGAAATTGACCCGAAAGAAAATTATGGACAAGTATATATCCGAACAGATGATATAGATGAATTGTATCAGACCCTGTTGGATAAGAAGCTTACCATACACCCATCAGGAACTTTGCAAAGCAAGCCCTGGGGTCAAAAAGAATTTTCAATACTTGATCCGGACAATAATCTTCTCACTTTTGGTCAGAGTATATAGAAAAATTGGTTTTTTTCGAACCATGAAATTAATACGAACTATGAGTCGCTATCAGATTGTAATGATAGGAAAATTACTATGGGGTTTTAGAGGAATGTACTTCAATCACTCAGATAGTTTATGAATATTCGAAAAGCAAAATCTCCGGGTGAAATCACAACGTAAAATCTCAAGTGTTATTCTTTGGTCTGTTATCTCGGCAGCATTCATCGGCCCCGGTACTATAACCACAGCACTCACGGCTGGTTCACGGCATCAGATTCAATTGCTTTGGGCCGTTGCGTTTGCAACCATTGCCTGTATCTTCCTGCAGGAAGTCTCGGCTCGCATTACCATAGCCAGTGGGTTGACGTTTGGCCAGACACTAGCACAGAAATATGGATCTGGAAAGGGGCTTTGGATTAAATGGATTGTAGCGGTGCCCGTGCTGTTGGGCTGCGCTGCCTATGAGGCAGGAAATATTCTTGGTGCAGTTTCAGGCGTTTCACTTTTAATGCCAGGTGATGGAAGATGGTATACTCTCATAATCACTGTGTCTGCAGGATTCATTTTATGGATCGGGGGTAGTCGTACCATTTCGATCTTAATGACAATTCTCGTGGGCATGATGGGAATTGCATTTCTTTTGCTGGCATTGCAAACTGAGTTTTCATTTTCTGAACTAATGTATAACTCTGTCCTTCCAAAAATACCAGCGGGTGCTGAGTTTTTGGCATTGGCACTGGTTGGCACTACCATAGTACCGTATAATATTTTTATTGGTTCGGCCATCAGCAAGGGAAATACTGTTCCTTTGATGCGATTGGGTTTATCAGTATCGGTAATCATTGGCGGACTTATTACCGCATGGATTATGATTGCCGGATCGTTGACTGGAAGTTTTTCTTCTTTTGGCGAACTGTCGATTAACCTGGAGAATAAAATGGGAACTGTTGGTTCTTTAGCATTGGGAATCGGTTTGTTCGCTGCGGGTTTTTCATCAGCTATTACCTCGCCTTATGCGGCTTCTTTGATTGCATCAACGGTACTTGGCAGTGAAAACAAAAGAACAATTCGCGCGGCATGGATAGTTGTTTTGCTGACTGGTTTTCTTTTTGGCGTTAGCGGAGTGAAGCCCATACCGGTGATTTTGGCCGTACAGGCATTGAATGGACTTGTACTGCCCTTGCTTGCATACTTCTTAATTCTATTGGTTAATGATACTAAAGTTATCCCGCCAGAATATCGTCATGCCATTTGGTATGATTTATTGTTGGTTGGAATATTTGGAACCACGTTGCTGATCGGCCTAAACAATGTTGATAAAGCACTCACAACCGGGTTTCAACTTGAGGCAAGTCATTTTGAACTTGTTATTGTTACTACTGTAATAACACTCCTTGCCTTGATTGTTCAGCTTGTGCTTGTGCGGAAGCGTCAGGGCAACGCGAAAACCTTTTTTAGCTGACTGTATTCTTTAGCCGGCATCTGCACAAGCACCGGGTTTTTATTTTTGTCGAGGGCCTGCATAATGGATAACAGATTCGATTCAGTCATTGAAGTGCATCCGGAGGTTGTATTTGCTGGACTTTTCCAGATATGAAGAAATATGCAGGA
>Ga0116176_10000633_pt1 | contig 28566 bp, 22 predicted proteins | sample AD_STIC08_MetaG_FD_89803 | JGI IMG/M metagenome (GOLD analysis project Ga0116176, IMG submission 89803) | Active sludge microbial communities of municipal wastewater-treating anaerobic digesters from USA - AD_STIC08_MetaG | ecosystem: Engineered > Bioreactor > Anaerobic > Digestate | place: USA...
CGTGTGCGCTCCCACCTGGTAGCGTCGCATGCGATCACATTACACTATCCTTCCCTTCGCCTTCAAGGCGAGGGATTTCAACCATCCCCGAGGGGGACATTAAAAAATTAAAGGTTTGACCCCATCAAAAGGCGAATAAGAAAAGGTCACCGTCTTTCTGAGGGGGATTTTCGGCAGCGACGCGTCCAGCGCTCGGTCGATCGCCGCCCGTTCGGCGGCCTTGAGGACGAACTGGACCCGGGAGAGGTCCTTGATCCTGGCCACGGGGGCGAAGGCCGGCCCGAGCACTTCGAGCTCCGGGCCGGCCCCTTGAAGCAGCGCCCTCAGCTCCCGCGACCGCCGGCCCAGGGCCCGGACGTCGCGGCCCTGGAGGACCACCTCGGCCAGATGGGCGAAGGGCGGATAGCCCATGACCCGGCGGAAGGCGGCCTCCCCCTCGTAGAAGGCCCGGAAGTCGCCGGCCGCGGCCGCGGCGATCGAGAAGTGCGCCGGCGCCGCCGTCTGGATGACGGCCTCCGCGCCGCTCTCGTCGCTGCGGACGTCGAGCAGCGCCGAGACCGTCTCGAACGTCTTCTGGCCGGCCCGGTAGTCCGAGAATCCCAGGATGGCCTCGGGGCGCAGCACGGCCACGAGGCCGGCCTTCGGGGCGTCCGGCTGATGGACGAGGAGCCGCGTCGCGACGAGCAGGGGCACGCGGCCGCGGCCGAACTCGGCCAGGAGTTTCCGCCGCGACTCCGGGTCGCCGGCCGCGTCGGCGTCGAAGCGGCCGGTCCGGACGCCCGGGAAGAGGCGGCCGAGCTCCTCCTCGACCGCCTGGGTCCCGGCCCCTCGCCGGACGGCGATCCCGCCGCCGCAAGCCGCGCAGGCCCGGGAGACCTCCACCGCCTCGTTACAGTAGTGGCAGACCAGCCGGCCCTCGGCCTTGTGATAGACCAGGGCGATGTCGCATCGGGGACAGCGGGGAACGGTCCCGCACCCGGCGCAGGCGACCTGGGCGGCGTAGCCGCGGCGGTTGGTGAAGAGGATGGCCGACCCGCCCCGGGCCAGGTTGGCCCGGAGACGGCGCCCGAGCTCGGCCGAGACGAGGGGGACGTCGCGGGCGTGCTCGACGACCGTGACCCCGTCCCGCGGCGGCCCGCTCCCCAGGTCGATCAGGGCCCCGGCCCGCGCCGCCTCGGCGAAGGCCTCGACGGTCGGCCGCGACGACGTCAGGACGGCCACGGCCCCCTCGGAGCGGGCCCGGAGCACGGCGCCGCGCCGGGCGTCGTACCCGGGGCTTTCGGCCTGGACGTAGGAGTCGTCCTGCTCCCCGTCGACGACGACGAGGCGCAGCGGGCCCGTCTCGGCGAAGAGGGCCGAGCGCGTCCCGGCCACGAGCCCGGCCCGGCCGCTCCGAAGCGCGCGCCAGGCGTCCTCCTTCTGCTTCTCGGTCATCCGGCCGTGGAAGACGACGGCCGCCCGGCCGTAGGCCTCCTTGAACTCGGCCGCCAGCCCGGCCGTCGGCGCGACCTCGGGAAAAAGCCAGAGGACGCGCCCTCCGGCTCCGACGGCCTGCCGGACGAGCGTCCGGACGGCCGCCCGGCGGGGCTCCTCCGGGCCGACGAGCAGGAAAGCGCCGCCCCGCCCCCCGGCCAGGGCCGCTTCGACGGGCGCGAGGGGCCCCGCCTCTCGGGCGGCCTCGGGAAAGGCCAGGCCGAGTTGGACGGGCCGGCCGGCGGCGTCCGGCCCTCCCCCCCCCCGCGGCGCCGGGGCCGGAGCCGCGGTCACCCGGACGAGCCCCTTCTTCTCCATCCGGCCGAGAAGGCCGGAGACGTCCTTGCCGCCCGTCTTCCGCCGCAGGAAAACGGGGCTCCGGCCCTTGGGCGCCTCGGCCAGGAGGGCGGCCACGGCCCTTTCCCGCGGGCCCAGCCCCTTGGCCTCGAGCCTCTCCCGGCCGAGGCCGGTCAGGACGGCGGACGTCTTCGTCCGCAGCGTCAAAGAAGGCGGCAGGGAGGCCTGGAGGAGCTCGCCCCAGGAGCAGTGGAACTCGGCCGCGAGGCGCCGGGTGAACTCGAGGAAGCGCTCCTCCCGGAAGGGCCGGTCGTCGAGGACCTCGAGGAGCGGCTTGACCTTGATCGAGGCCCCCGGCGGCTCGGCCGTCACCTCGACGATGAAGCCCTTCTCGCGCCGCGGGCCGAGGGGCGCGAGGACCCGGGCACCCGGCCTGGCCTTGTCCCGTGAGGCCTCGGGGACGGCGTAGGTGAAGACCTGGTCGAGCGGCAGGGGAAAGACGACCTGGGCAAAGAGGGTCATTTTCTGCCGAGCAGGGCCATGACCTGTTTCATGTCCTCCCAGACCATGCGCTTGAGCGCCCGGTCGCCCTCGTTCCGGATGAGGTAGGAGGGATGGAAGGTGGGCATGACCGGGATGCCGCGGTAGTCGCCGAAGCGGCCCCGGCGCTCCCCCATCCCGCCGCGCCCGGGGACGAAGCGGTCGGCCGCCGTCTTTCCCAGCGTGACGATGACCCTGGGCCGGATGAGCTCGATCTGCCGCTCGAGATAGGGCGCGCAGGCCTCGATCTCCTCGCGGAAGGGTTCGCGGTTGTCCGGCGGCCGGCACTTGACCACGTTGGTGATGAAGACCTCGTCCTCGCGGAAGGTCATGGCCGCGACGATCTTGCGCAGGAGCTGTCCGGCCCGCCCGACGAACGGACGGCCCTGGAGGTCCTCGTCCCGGCCGGGGGCCTCGCCGACGAACATCAGCTCGGCCGAGCGGTCGCCCTCGCCGGGCACGGCCTTGGTCCGGAGCGTGTGGAGGGCGCAGAGCTTGCAGTCACGGACCTGGGCGTCCATGCCCTCGAGGGCCTTCCGTCTGGCCGCTTCAAGGCCGTCTTCGGGCCGGCGCAGCACGAACCCGCCGCCGGCCTCGGCCAGGAAATCGACCTGGTTCCGGAGCTCTTCCCAGACGTCAGCGGCGCTTCTTTTCAAGCTCGGCCTCGATGCGGTCGAAGATGACGCGGCTCGCCTCCCGCTTGCTCAGGGTCCCCGTTTCCTGGAGGGGCCCTGTCCGGGCGACGATGCGGACGGCGGTGTCGTCGGTCCCGAAGCCCAGGCCCTCCCCGACCGCGTTGGCGACCACGATGTCGGCGTTCTTGGCGGCGAGCTTCTCGCGGGCGTGGGCCAGGACGGCGTGGGTCTCGGCGGCGAACCCGACCACGAGCTGGCCGGGCTTTTTCGCCCGGCCGAGGCGGGCCAGGATGTCGGGCGTCCTCTCGACCGCGAGCGACGGCCCGATCTCGGCCTTGGCCGCCTTGCGCCCCCGCGTCTCCTTGAACCGGAAGTCGGAGACGGCGGCGGCCATGACCACGACGTCGGCCTTGGGGAAGGCTTCGAGGCAGGCCTTCTCCATCTCGGCCGCCGTCCGGACGCGCACGGTCAGGGCCCCGGCCGGGGGCACGAGCCCGGTCGGCCCGGAGACGAGGACGGTCGCGGCGCCGCGGGCCACGGCCTCGCGGGCCAGCTCGTAGCCCATCTTCCCCGTCGACGGGTTGGACAGGAACCGGACCGGGTCGAGAGGCTCGCGGGTCGGGCCGGCCGTGACCAGCACGGTCTTCCCTTTCAGGCTCTCCGAGCGGCCGACGATCCTGAGGCCTTCCCGGACGATGGCCTCGGGGTCGGCCAGGCGCCCCCAGCCCTCGTCGCCGCAGGCGAGGTAGCCCTTCTCCGGCTCGACGAACTCGACGCCGAGGGCCTTGAGGCGGGCGATGTTGGCCCGGGTCCGCGGATGGAGGAACATGGCCTCGTTCATGGCCGCCGCGACGAGGACGGGCGCCCGCGTCGCCAGGAAGAGCGTCGTCAGGAAATCGTCGGCGACGCCGCCGGCGAACTTGCCGATGACGTTGGCCGTGGCCGGGGCGACGCAGAGGAGCGCGATCTCCTTGGCCAGCGAGATGTGCTCGATCCGCCGCGTCTCGGGCTCGGCGAAGAGGTCGACGATCGTCCGCGTCCCGGCCAGGCTGCTGAAGAGCAGGGGCGAGATGAGCTTGGCCGCGTTCGGGGTCATCACGACGCGGACCCCGAGGCCGGCCTTCTGGAAGCCGCGCACGACCTCGCAGGCCTTGTAGAGGCCGATCGAGGAGGAGACGCCGAGGGCGACGGTCTTGTTCACGGCCTGCCTTTCTCGAAGCTCTTGAGGATGGGCCTGACGGCCGCGGCCATCTCGGCGGGGCGGCGGCGCGAGGCGACGATGACCGCCTCGAGGTCGGCCGCGGCCCGGCCGAGGTCGTCGTTGACGACGATGAAATCGAACTCCTTCCAGGCCCGGACCTCGCCCCGGGCGTTCCGCAGGCGCCGCTCGACCGCCTCGGGGCTGTCCTCGCGCCGTCCGGCCAGCCGGCGCCTGAGCTCGGGCGCGACGGGCGGCATGATGAAGATGTGGACGGCCTCCGGGGCCCGGCGGCGGACCTGGCGGGCGCCCTGGACGTCGATGTCGAGGATGAGGTCGCCGCGGCGGGCCTTCTTCCGGACCTCGGCCAGCGACGTGCCGTAGAGGAAGCCGTGGACCGAGGCGTGCTCGAGGAAGCGCCCCTCGCGGGCCATGCGCTTGAAGACCGGCTCGGCGACGAAGTGATAATCGACGCCGTCCTTCTCCGACGGGCGCGGCGGCCGTGTCGTGTGGGACACGGAGAAGCCGAGGTCGCCGAGGGACCGGCGGACCTTCCCGATGAGCGTCGTCTTGCCGCAGCCGGAAGGGCCCGTGATGACGAAGAGCATCTCCCCCTCCCTACTCCACGTTCTGGACGTGCTGGCGCATGCTCTCCAGCTCGTTCTTGATGGCCAGGCTCTCCCGGGTGATGCGGACGTCCTGGGACTTCGAGGCCAGGGTGTTGGCCTCGCGGTTGAGCTCCTGGGCCAGGAAGTCGAGCTGCCGGCCGACAGGCTCGCCGAGCTTCGGCGACAGGAGCGCCTCGAACGAGTCGAGGTGGGTCTTGAGCCGGCCGATCTCCTCGGCCAGGTCGTAGCGTTGGGCCAGGAACGAGGCCTCCTCGGCCAGCTTGGCTTCGGCGACGGGCGTCCCGCCGTTGAGCTCCAGGAGCCGCTTCCTGATCTTGGCCTTGAGCAGGCCCGGCTGGCGTCTGGACCGGGCCTCGGCCCGGGCGACCGCGCGCCGCACCGCGGCGAGATGGGCCCGGAGCTGGCGGGCGGTCTCGCGGCCTTCCCGGCGCCGGAGGGCCACGACGTCGTCGAGGGTCCGCTCGAAGCACCGCTCGAGGAAGGCCGCGTCCTTCGGGCCGAGGGCCCGGCGGCCGGCCTCGACGAGCTGGGGGACCCGGAGCAGGCTGTCGAGGGAGACCTCGAGCCGCCGCCCGGTCCGGCGGGAGACGCGGTCGAGCGTGGTCAGGATCTTCTCGAGGAGGCCTTCGTTGACGGTGAAGTCCCAGCCCTCCGGACTGAGCGAGACGAGGTCGAGATAGACTTCCACCCGGCCGCGGCGGACCCTCTTTTGGCAGGCCGACCGCAGGCGGCTTTCGGCCCCGCCGATCGGCGCGCCCTTGTAGGACCAGTCGAAGAAGCGGTGGTTCAAGGTCTTGACGCTGACCTTGACCCTCAGGGCGGGCGACGAGAAGCTCCGCTCGGCGAACCCGGTCATGCCCAGGATCATGGCCCGGCTCCTCTCAGGCCCTCCCGACGAGGGCCCGGGCGATGCCGTAGGCGTTGAGGGCCGAACCGACGGTCAGGTTGTCGGCGACGGCCCAGAGCCAGAAGCTCCCCGGCGCCCCGGGGTCCTTCTGGATGTCGCCGAGATGGATGCGGTCCTGGCCGGCGACGGCCGTCGGCGAGACGGGCTTTTCGTCGCCGGGGGCCTGCAGCCGGAAGCGACCGTCGGCCTGGAAACGGTCCTTGAGCGCGGCGGCCGAGGCCGCGCGGCCGAGCTCGACATGGGTCATGATCGAGTAGGTGTGGAAGACGGGCGCCAGGATGACCGAAACGGCGAGCGCCGGGGACCCAGGCCCGAGGACGCGCCGGACCTCGGCGGCGATCCGGCTCCCGGGACGGCCGGCCCCCTTCGCCCCGGACCGCTCCGGACGGGCCAGCAGGTTGAAGGCCAGGGAGGCGGGGAAGACGCGGGCGCAGGCCGAGCCGCTGCCGAGCAGGGCGGTGCTCTGCTCGGCCAGCTCCCGGATGCCCTCCTCGGCGTAGGCCGAGGCCGGCTCGAGGACGACGGCGACGGCCCGGGCCAGGCCGAAGCCGTCCCGGAGGGCCGAGAGGACATGGGCCAGGACGATGGCCGCCGGGTGGGGGTTGGCGACGAGCGGCGGCCGCGCCGTCCTCAGGCCGGCGTCGTTGATCCCGGCCACGACGAGCGGGACCGCCTCGTCGGCGTTGAAAGTCCCGGAGAGATCGACGGCCCGGCAGCCCCTCCCGGCCGCCAGGCGGCCGTAGCGGAGGTTGGTCGCGGCGTCCGAGGCCAGGAAGACGAGGTCGAGGCCCTCCAGGGCGGCCGGCGTCAGGGCGTGAACGACCTTGGCCTCGTCCCGGAACTGGCCGAGCTTGCTGTACTCCTCCTCGACGTCCGGGTCGAAGAGCTCGAACGAGGCCAGGGGGAACTTCTTGGCCGAGAGGACGCTCAGGATCTCCTTGCCCCGGAGGGTGTCCGGGCCGATGAGCGCGAGGCGGGGCTTCCGGGGCTTGGTCGGGGCCATCGCCGTCCTCAACGCGCCCGGGCGTAGTCCGACATGAGCCGGTACATCCGGTCCTTGAGGGCCAGTTTCTTCTTCTTGAGCTCCCGTTCCTCGTCCGCTTCGGCGGGGCTGAGGTGGGACTTGCCGCGGATCGCGTCCAGGGCCTTCTCGCAGGCCCGATGGTCCTCGTGGGCCCGGCGGAATTCGGCGTTCTCCCTGAGGAGCAGCTCCTTGAGTTCCTGTTCGTTCATCCCGCGAATCCCTCCAGCGCTCAGGATAACATATCGATGGGGCCGAATCAATTTGCCGGGGGGGCGTGAGCCGGGGTGGGAGCCGGGAGTACCGGGGGGACATGAGCATGGGTGGGGGGGCATGTGCCTCTGGGAGATGTCCCTCTCGAGTTGACTTTAGAGGGCCGGGTTTATATACTGGTGGGGCTTCCGGCGCTCGTTTGGGGCCTAATGGCTAGGTAGCTCAGTCGGTAGAGCGAAGGACTGAAAATCCTTGCGTCGGCGGTTCAATTCCGTCCCTAGCCATTTTTTCTTTTTTTCCCGTCCTCTGACCGGTGGCTAGAACTTGTACTGGACCGAGACCGAGGGGACGAGGACGTTCATCCCGTAGGTCGGCGGGCCGTCAAATCCGGGACTCCCTGAATACTGCCGCCGCGTGTGCCCCGCCAGGTACTCCAGGCCGAAGTCCAGGCGAAGGTCGCCTATGGTCTTGCCGACACCGACCGAGAAGGCGTCGAAGGCGTACGTCGGCAGGAGAACGTTGAGGGTCGAGTCGGGCCCCGGCGCGGGGTCGTGGTAAAATCCGGCCCGCAGGGCGGTCGTCCCGTCCAGCGCATATTCCGCGCCGAACCGGAGCTGGGTCGCGTTCTTCCAGTCGAGGACCCGGACGTCGGCCCCGCTCCTCTCCATCAAGGGGGCCCACATCGCTTCCAGGTATCCGGTCGTGATGCGGTCGAGCTTGGACCACTGGGTCCACTGGACGTCCGCGCTCAGGAGGAGCCGCTCGACCGGCCGGAACGAGACGCCCCCGGCGATCCAGAGCGGCCAGGCAATCGAGCGCGTGAGGTCGGAGGAATCCGGCAGGCCGTAGAGCGAGAGATAGGACAGCCGGGCCGAGCCTTTGAAGGCCACGGTCGACGGCGTTCTGACAGTCAGGCCGACCGAGAGCCTGTCGTTGGGCCTGGCCATGACGCCGACGGTCGCGCCGAAACCCCAGCCGGTCATCTGCTCCTCGTATTGGCCGAGAGGGACCGGGCCTTCGCCCAGGTCCGCGCTCCCGCCCGGCATCTTGAGATTGAGCGTCGCCAGGTCGACGTCGAGCGTCGCGCCGACGGAGAGCCAGTCGTTGAGCCTGACCGCGACGAGCGGCGTCACGGAGAAGACCCTGACCTGGCTCGACAGATCGAAGGCCGTTCCGCCGGTATGAAAAGCGAAATCCGCTCCGTCCCACCGGACGCCCTGCGCCGAGGGCGTGCCGAGGCCCAAGCCGACGACGACCTTCGGGCCGATGGGCCTGTAATAAGCGCCCAGGAAGCCGAGATAGTGGGAGGATTTCGTCTCCGCGTCGATCACGGCGGCCGGAAGCTCGGAAAAGTAGCCGAAGGCGCCCTTGGGCATGAGATCGGTCGCGCAGAAGCCGAACAGCTCCTTCCGGAATCCGGCCGCGCCGGCCGGGTTCCAGAAGACGGCGCTGAAGTCGTCGGCGAGGCTGACGTAGGCCCCGCCCATGGCCTGGGCCCGCGTCCCCAGGCCGTTGAGATTGAGGCCGTTGGCGGCGGCGAGCGAAGTCATGACGAGGGCGGAGGCCAGCGCCAGGGCCGGTGTTCTCTTGGTCATTGCGTTATCTCCGGGCATCGGGGTTTGTCCCCTTATTATAGCCCTTTCCCGGCGCTCTCGCCTTCTCTTTCGCCCTTCCAAGGGGCGGCCCCGGCCGCGCTTCCCGGGCGGAAAGGACGGGCGGCTCCCCTCGCCCGATGCTATTTCTTCCCGAAGACGAACTCCCCGGCCTTGCCGACGCCGATCCTGACCGTGTCCCCTTCCCCGAACTCTCCGGCCAGGATCTTCATGGCCAGCGGGTTCTGGACGTCGCTCTGGATGGTCCGCTTGAGCGGCCGGGCGCCGTAGACGGGGTCGAAGCCGCGCTCGGCCAGGAGCTCCCGGGCCTCCTTCGCGACCTCCAGGCCGATCTTGCGCTCGGCCAGCCTTTTCGCCAGGAGGGCGAGCTGGAGCCCGACGATCTCGAGGATGGCGCCCTTGCCGAGCGGCCTGAAGATGATGACCTCGTCGACGCGGTTGAGGAACTCCGGCTTGAAGTGGCCCTCGAGGACCTTGCGGACCTCCTTCTCCATGGCCCCGTAATCGCGGTGGAGGCCCTTGATGGCCTCGCTGCCCAGGTTCGAGGTCATGATGACCAGCGTGTTCTTGAAATCGACCGTCCGGCCCTTGCCGTCGGTCAGCCGGCCGTCCTCGAGGATCTGGAGGAGCACGTTGAAGACGTCGGCGTGGGCCTTCTCGATCTCGTCGAGCAGCACCAGCGAATAGGGCCGCCGTTTCACCGCCTCGGTCAGCTGGCCGCCCTCCTCGTAGCCGACGTAGCCGGGCGGCGCGCCGATGAGCCGGCTGACCGTGTGCTTCTCCATGTACTCGGACATGTCCAGCCGGACCATGGCTCTCTCGTCGTCGAACAGGAACTCGGCCAGGGCCCGGGCCAGCTCGGTCTTGCCGACGCCGGTCGGCCCGAGGAAGATGAACGAGCCGATGGGCCGCCCCGCCTCCTGGATCCCGGCCCGCGACCGCCTCACCGTGGCCGCGACGGCCTGGATGGCCTTCTCCTGGCCGATGACGCGCTTGCCCAGGATCTCCTCCATGCGGATGAGGCGGTCCACCTCGCCCTCGAGCATCTTGGCGACGGGGATCCCGGTCCACTTGGAGACGACCTGGGCGATGTCCTCCTCGTCGACCTCCTCCTTGAGCATCCGGCCCTTGGCCTGGAGCGTCGCCAGCTCGGCCGCGGCCTTGTCCATCTTCTTCTGGAGCTCGACCAGCTTGCCGTAGCGGATCTCGGCCGCCTTCTCCAGGTCGCCGCGCCGCTCGGCGCTCTGCTCCTCGATCCGCAGCGCGTCCTGCCGCTCCTTGAGCTTGCCGGCCGCCTCGATCGTCTCCTTCTCCTTCTGCCAGCGGGCCCGCAAGGCCGACGATCGCTCCTTGAGGCCGGCCAGCTCAGCCTCGATCCCCTCCAGCCGCTCCCTCGAGGCCGGGTCCTTCTCCTTCCGCAGGGCCTGGCGCTCGATCTCGAGCTGGAGCGTCCGGCGGTCGAGCTCGTCGAGCTCCTCGGGGAGAGAGTCGATCTGGATGCGGATGCGCGAGGCCGCCTCGTCGACGAGGTCGATGGCCTTGTCCGGCAGGAAGCGGCTGCTGATGTAGCGGGCCGAGAGCGTCGCCGCCGCGACCAGGGCCGAGTCCTTGATCCTGACGCCGTGGTGGACCTCGTACTTCTCTTTGATGCCGCGCAGGATGGAGATCGTCTCCTCGACCGTCGGCTCGTCGACGTAGACCTGCTGGAAGCGGCGCTCCAGGGCGGCGTCCTTCTCGATGTGCTTCTTGTACTCGTTGAGGGTCGTCGCCCCGACGCAGCGCAGCTCCCCGCGGGCCAGGGCCGGCTTGAGCATGTTCGAGGCGTCGATGGCCCCCTCGGCCGCCCCGGCCCCCATGATCGTGTGGAGCTCGTCGATGAACAGGACGACCGCGCCGCCCGACTCGTTGATCTCCTTGAGCACGGCCTTGAGCCGGTCCTCGAACTCGCCCCGGAACTTCGTCCCGGCGACCAGCGCCCCCATGTCGAGCGCGAGCAGGCGCTTGTTCCTGAGCGACTGGGGCACGTCCCCGTTGGCGATGCGCTGGGCCAGGCCCTCGACGACGGCCGTCTTGCCGACGCCGGCCTCGCCGATGAGGACGGGGTTGTTCTTGGTCCGCCGCGACAGGACCTGGACGACCCGCCGGATCTCGTCCTCGCGGCCGACGACCGGGTCGAGCTTGCCCTGGCGGGCCAGGGCGGTCAGGTCGCGGGTGTATTTCTCGAGGACCTGGTACTTGCCCTCGGGCTCCGGGTCGGTCACCCGCTGGGTGCCGCGGACCGAGGCCAGGGCCTTGAGGACGGCGTCTTCGGTGACCCCGTTGGCCCGCAGCACGCGGGCCGCGTCGCTCCGGCCGTCCTTGAGCATGGCCAGGAACAGGTGCTCGGTCGAGACGTATTGGTCCTTGAGCTGTTCGGCTTCTTGGCGCGCCGCGTCGAGGACCTGGCGCAGGGCCGGGCCGGCGCCCGTCTCCCCCGCCCCGCTGACCTTGGGCAGGCGGGCCAGCGCGGCCTCGACCTCGGCCTTGATCTTCGCGGCCGGCGCGCCGATCTTGGCCAGCAGGGCGTTGACGACGTTCTCGTCCTGGGCGAGGAAGCTCGCCAGCAGGTGTTCGGGGCGGATCTCCTGGTGGCCCATCCCCTCGGCCAGCGTTTGGGCCTTCTGGATGGCCTCCTGGGACATGGTCGTGAACTGATCCCAACGCATGGAACGGTCCCTCCTCCTCGTCGATCCTCTCTCTATTAAAGGCGTCCGGCGGAGGGCTGTCAAGGCGCCGCGCCGCTCCGCGCGAGGGGGGGGCGCCCCCCCTTGACAAGCGCCGGAAAATGTTTTTCTATGTCGGTAGGAGCGCGCGTCATGGAAGAGATGGAAGTCACGAGCTGGCTGACGCTCGACGCGATCAGGAAGTCGAAGAGCGCCGAGATCGTCGAGACCGTCGGCAATCTCCAGACAGGGCACTCCAAGTCCGTCTTCTGCGTCATCGAGGACGACCACCTCGAGCTCTGCTACAGCGACGCCGCGACCAACTCCATCCGCCGCTACGAGGACCGCGACGAGTTCGACGAGGCCATCGAGGAGCGCAAGGAGGACATCGGCGAATCGCTCTTCACGGAAGACGGCGACAAGGACCTCGACGAGGACGAAAAAGAGGGCGAGGACCTCGAGGACGGGTTCTCCATCGAGGACGAGTCCGAAGTCTATTGACCCGCCGGGCCGGGCCCGAGCCGGCCCTTGAGCCCGGCCAGCGCTTTCCACGCCTCGAGGGGTGAGAGCGAATCGATCTCGAGCGCCTCGATCTCCTCCCGCATCTCCCGGAGCAGGGCGGTCTCCCGGTCCTCGGCGAAGAGCAGGAGCTGGTCGCGGTCGCCCGCCGGCCGGCCGCGGCGGGCCAGGCGCGGCAGGCCCCGCTCGTCAAGCTCCCGCTTCTCCAGGTTGAACAGGATCTCCCGGGCCCGGTCGATGACGTCGCGGGGGATCCCCGCCAGCTTGGCCACGTGGATGCCGTAGCTGCGGTCGGACGGGCCGGGCACGATCCGGCGCAGGAAGACGACCTCGTCCTTCCATTCCTTGACCGAGACGTGGAAGTTCTTGATCCGCGGCAGGGTCAGGGCGAGCTCGGTCAGCTCGTGGTAGTGGGTGGCGAAGAGCGTCTTCGGCCGGGCCTCCTCCCTTTCGTGGAGTCGCTCGGCCACGGCCCAGGCGATGCTCAGGCCGTCGAACGTGCTCGTGCCCCGGCCGACCTCGTCGAGCAGGATGAGGCTCTTCGACGTGGCGTTGTGGAGGATGGCCGCGGTCTCCAGCATCTCGACCATGAACGTGGACTGGCCGACGCTCAGGAAGTCCATGGCCCCGATGCGGGTGAAGATCCGGTCGACCAGGCCGATCGTCGCCGACTTGGCGGGGACGAAGGCGCCCATCTGGCCGAGCAGGACGATGAGCGCGGCCTGGCGCAGGAAGGTCGACTTGCCGCCCATGTTCGGGCCGGTGACGATCAGGATCTGGCCCGACGCGGCGTCGAGCTCGAGGTCGTTGGGGATGAACGGCTCGGCCTGGCTCGTCTCGACGACCGGGTGGCGCCCGGCCTCGATGCGGATGGCGTCGCCGTCGTCGACGACGGGGCGGACGTAGCCGCGGCGGGCGGCGCACTCGGCCAGGGCCAGGAGGACGTCGAGGGCGGCGACGTCGGCGGCGATCCGCTGCAGGCGCCGGACCTCCCCGGCGACGGCGTCCCGGACCTCGAGGAAGAGGCGGTGCTCGAGCAGGCCGATCCGCTCCTCGGCGTGGAGGACCTTGTCCTCGTACTCCTTGAGCTCCGGCGTCAGGAAGCGCTCCGAGTTGACCAGGGTCTGCTTCCTCACGTAGTCGGGCGGGACCTGGGGCAGGTTGGGCTTGGTCACCTCGATGTAGTAGCCGAAGACCTTGTTGTAGCGGACCTTGAGCGAGCCGATGCCCGTCCGCTCGCGCTCGCGGCCCTCGAGCCGGGCGATGAAGGACTTGCCGGAGCGGCTGACCGAGCGCAAGTCGTCGAGCTCGGCGTTCCAGCCGTCCTTGACGATGCCGCCCTCGGTCAGGAGGAAGGCCGGCTCGTCGAGGAGGGCCCGGTCGATGAGCGCGGCGACGTCGGCGGCGTCGTCCCAGCGCCCGGCCATGGCCTTGAACAGGCCGGACGCAAGCGCCGCCAGGCCGCGCCGGACGTGCGGCAGGGGGGCCAGGGACCTCTTCAAGGCCACGAGGTCGCGGGGATGGGCCGCGCCCAGGGCGACCTTGCCGGCCAGGCGCTCCAAGTCGAGCACCCCCTTGAGCGTCTCGCGGAGCTCGCGGCGGGCGATGGTCGCGCCGAGGGCCTCGGCCACGGCGTCCTGGCGGGCGGCGACGGCCGCGGCGTCGCGGAGGGGCCGCAGGAGCCAGGCCCGCAGGAGCCGGCCGCCCGGGGCGGTCACGGTCTCGTCGATGACCTCGAGGAGCGTGCCCTTGGCCCGGCCGTCGCGGAGGTTGCGGACGAGCTCGAGGTTGCGCACGGTCGTGGCGTCGAGGACGAGCTCGCCGGCCGGGTTGATGGACGAGACGCGGTGGACGAGGGCCAGGGAGTCCTGCCGGACGCGCTTGACGTAGGCGATGAGGGCCCCGGCCGCGGCCACGGCCCGCGGCTTCGCCTCGAGCCCGAAGCCGGCCAGCGACCGGGCCCCGAAGTGCTCCAGGACGACGCGCGCCGCCTGGGACGGGTCGAAGAGCCAGCCCTCGGCCGGGCTGAGCGCCGCCCCGCCCTCGCCGCCGGCCGGGAGGACGCGGCGCAGGGCGTCGTCCGCGCCCTCGGGGTAGAGGACCTCCCGGGGCGCCGCCTTGAAGAGCTCGTCGGCCAGGGCCTTGGCCTCGTCCCAGCCGCCCTCGAGGGTGCGGACCTCGCCCGCGGCGAGATCGGCCAGGGCCAGCCCCCAGCCGGCGTCCTCGAGGGCCAGCGCGGCGATGAAGGTCCCCTCCTTGGCCTCCTCGGCCTCGAACTCGACGGCCGTCCCCGGCGTCAGGACCTTGATGACCTGGCGCCGGACGACGCCCTTGGCCGCCTTGGGGTCCTCGACCTGCTCGCAGACGGCGACCTTGAACCCGGCCCGCAGCAGCTTGGGCAGGTAGGAGTTGACGGCGTGATAGGGCACGCCGCACATGGGCACCCTCTGCCGCGAGGTCAGGGCGATGTCGAGGACCGGGGCGGCGGCCTTGGCGTCCTCGTAGAACATCTCGTAGAAGTCGCCGAGCCGGAAGAAGAGGATCGCGTCGCGGTGGAGCTCCTTGATGCGGAAGTACTGCTCCATCATCGGGGTCAGGGAGGAGTCGCTGGGCATCGGAGCCCCCACTATACCCACGGGCTCCCGCTTTTGCAAGGTTTGACACCCGGACGGGGCGTGATGTAATCTCGGGGGCGTGAACATCCCCAACGCCCTGACGATGGCCCGGATCCTGGCCATTCCCGCCCTGGTCGCGACGATGCTGGCCCGCTACAGCGGCCACGAGGCCGTCGCCCTGGCCATCTTCGTCGCGGCGACACTTACCGACGCCGTCGACGGCTGGATCGCCCGCAAGAAGGGCGCGGTCACCGTCCTCGGCCAGCTCCTCGACCCGACGGCCGACAAGCTCCTCATCGCCTCGGCCCTGATCTGCCTGGTCGAGCTGGGGCTCATCCCGGCCTCGGCGGCCATCATCATCATCGGCCGGGAGATCGCCGTCACCGGCTTCCGGGCCATGGCCTCGTCCCGGGGGATCAACATCCCGGCCTCGGCCTTCGGCAAGGCCAAGATGGGCAGCGAGTCCTGGGTCCTGGGGGCCTTCGTCCTGGGCCCGAACTACCTGGGGAGGATCGCCATGGGCGCGGCCAAGATCGGCCTCTGGCTTGTCGTCGCCCTGGCCATCGTCTCCATGGTCGAGTATTTCATCCGCTTCGGCCCGCGGGTCATCTCACCGCAGGCCGAATAGCGCCGCCTTCGCCCTCTCCGCCCCGTCCCCGTTCTCCACGCTGTGAAGCGCCGGCGGCTTCGGCCAACCCCGGGCGATCCGTTTGACCAGCCCGGCCAGGACCTTGCCCGGCCCGCACTCGATGCAGGCGTCGACCCCCATGTCCCTCAGGACCTCCACGGACCTCGTCCACTGGACCGACCGGCTGACCTGGCGCTTGAGGGCGTCGCGCGCCTCGGCCGCCGTCCGGACGGGCCTGGCGTCGACGTTGGCGACGACGGGGAAGCGCGGCTCGGCGAAGGCGACGGCGTCGAGCTCGGCGGCCAGCTTCTCCTCGGCCGGCTTCATCAGGCTCGAATGGAAGGGGGCGCTGACCGGCAGCACGACCGACCGCGGCGCCCCGATCGCGGCCAGGGCCTCCTCGACGGCGGCCCTCTCGCCCGAGATGACGGTCTGGTCGTCGCTGTTCCAGTTGGCGACCTCGACGACGCCCGACCGGACCTCGGCCAGCCGCCGCTCGACCTCCACGCCCGGGACGCCGAGCACGGCGGCCATGGCCCCGACGCCGACGGGGACGGCCTCCTGCATGAAGAGGCCCCTCTTGCGGACGAGGCGGACGGCGTCCTCGAAGCCGAGCGCCCCGGCCGCCACGAGCGCCGAGTACTCGCCGAGGCTGTGCCCGGCGGCCACGTCCGGGTCCCGGCCGAGGAGCAGGACCGCGGCCGCGCTGACGACGAGCAGGGCCGGCTGGGTGTTCCGGGTCAGCCGGAGCTCCTCCTCCGGGCCCTCGAAACAGAGCCTGGAGAGCCGGAACCCCAGGGCCTCGTCGGCCCGGTCGAAGAGCGCCCGGCACTCGGCGAAGCGGTCGTAGAGGTCGCGGCCCATGCCGACGGCCTGCGACCCCTGTCCGGGGAAGAGATAGGCGACGGTCATCGCAGCCGCTCCTTTCGGACTTGGATGTCGGCCCGCTGGCGCAGGTCCCGGACCCAGGCCCCCATCTGCTGGGCCCGCCGCTCCTCGCGCAGCCGCGCTTCGATCCCGGCCCCGGCCCTCTCGAGCGGCTCGACAGCCTGGCCGAGGCGGGTCCGCTCCGGCACGTAGATGTCCCGGTAGTGCCGTTCGATCTCGGTGACCGAGACGGGCACGGACTGGCTGAAGCGCATGCCCAGGGCCCTGTCGAAGAGGATGCGCTCCTCGAGATAGGGCTCGAGGCCGGCCGCCGTGAGGCCGAACCGGGCCAGCTTGGCGGCGAAGGCCTCCTCCCCGAGCGAGCGCCTCAGGTCGGCGACCGCCGCGGCCACCTCGCCCCGGTCGGCGCTCCGGGCCTCGCGGGCCAGGTCGAGGACGACCTTGCGGTCGATGAGGGCCTCGAGGGCCGCCAGCCGGGGGTCGCTTTCCTCCCCGGCGGCGCCGGCCGCGGCGTCGGCCAGGCCGAACTCGGCCACGACCTGGACGTCGAGCAGGGTGATGGCCTGGCCGTTGACGACGGCGACGACGGCGTTGACCGTCTGGACGCCGGCGACGGCCGCCGCGGCGAGGGCGGCCAGCGCGAGCGGGGCGATTCTCTTGGCCCTCATCGGTCCTCCCTTCCTAGAAAATGTGCCCGATCGTCAGGAAGACGAGGGGGCGGCCCTTGCGGTCCTGGACGTCGAAGCCCCAGAGCTTCCAGGCGACCTCGACCCTGACCGGCCCCAGGGGAGTCCGGTAGCGGAGGCCGGCGCCGGCCGCCCCGAGGAGGTCCAGGGGCCGGAAGGCGCCGAGGCTGGCGTAGGTGTTGCCGAGGTCGAAGAAGGCGACGAACCGGAGCTCCCGCCACGACGGGACGACGGCCCAGGCGAACTCCGTGTTGACGAGCAGGACCGCCTCCCCGCCGTAGGGCTTGAGCGTCTTCGCGTCCAGCGGCCCGAGCATCTCGAACTCCTCGCCGCGGAAGGTGTTGCTGCCGCCGGCGAAGAACCGTTCCGGCAGGTGCCGCAGGCCGCGGCCGAGGCCGAGCCGGGCCGTCAGATCGAGGTTGAGCGCGGACGACAGGGGGCGCAGGAACTGGAACTTGGCGAAAACCTTCTGATAGTCCGAGGCCATGCCGAAGAGAGGGACGCCCCATTCGCCGACGAGGCTGAAGAAGAGGCCCCGGGTCGGGTTGAGGGTGTCGTCCCGACGCTCCCAGCTCATGCTGACCGAGGCCAGGGCCGCCGAGTAGGGCAGGAAGCGGCGGTCGATCTCCTCGGGCGGGTCCTCGATGTCGACCTCGGGGATGGCCGTCCGGGTCAGGCTCAAGGACCCGAGGAGGAGTCGGGCCCGGCTCAGGGACTTGACGACACTGAGGCTGACGCCGCGGCGGTCGAAGGTGAACCCCCGGCGCTGCTCGCGCTCGGCCCACCCCAGCAGGGTCGTCGGCATGGCCAGGCCCAGGACGTAAGGCTGGCTCCACGACAGCACCCCGCGCCTCTCGCGGGTGCTGAATTGGCCGAGGGCGCCGGCCTGGGCGCCGAGGCCGAAGACGTTGCTGCGGATGTACTCGGCCGCGACGCGCGGCCGGAAGTCATCGGGCCAGGTGGCCAGCGACCCCGACAGGCGCGAGCGGGACTCGAAGCCGAGGCCGAAGCCGGTGTAGTTCCGCTCGCCTTCGCGGACGGTGACGACGACCACCTCCTCGCCGGGCCCGGTCCGGACCTCGTCGACGCGGACGTCCGAGAAGATGCCCAGCCCCTCGAGCCGCCGCTTCGTCCCCTGGATCCGGGACGAGTCGGCCGGCCCGCCCTTCTCGACCTCGATCTCGCGCCGGATGATCCGGTTCCGGGTCGCCCTGTTGCCGGTGACGAAGACGTTCCGGACGGTCACGGCCTCGCCCTCTTCGACCTCGTAGACGAGGGCGACCCGCCCCTCCCCCGCCGGCTCGACCCGCGGGACGACCGACGTGCCGCGGACGCCGTGGTCGAGGTAGAAAGCCTCGATCTGGCCGGCGTCCTTCTGCGGGTTGGGCGCGAAGTACGGGCCGCCCGGGCGGCTGACGAGCTGTTCGGCGAGGACCGCGGCCGGGAAGAGCGCCGCCCCTTCGATCCGGACCGCGTCGACGACGGTCCTGGCTCCCTCCTGGACCTCGAAGACGGCCTGGACCCCCTCCTCCCGCCGCTCCAGCTCGAGCCGGACCCGGGCGTCGGCGAAACCGCTCTCGCGGTAGTACCCCTCGACCTCCCGCGGGATGGTGAAGAGCCGGTCGTAGTCGAGGAAGGACAGCAGCGGGACGCCCTCGCGAACGGCCAGGCGGGTCTTCAGCTCGGGGTCGGAGAAAGCCTTGTTGCCCCTGAACTCGAGCCCGAGGAGCTTGTGGCGGGCGCCCGGAGCGACGTCGTGGACGATGCGGAGCTCGTCCCGCCCCTTCTCGACACGGCTTTCGACGCCGGCGAAGAGATAGCCCTTGCGGCGCAGGTGATTGAGGATGCGGGCCTCCCCCTCGGCCAGGCCCCACGGCTCGAAGACGCGCTCCTCCCAGATCGGCTCGAGGAGCCGGGCCGGGACCTTGGCCCCGTTGACGGCGATGACGACCTTCTCGTTGGGCTGGATCCCGACGACGAGGTCGACCCGGCGGCTCTGCTCGTCGAAGCTCTCGCCGGTCAGCCGCACTTCGGCCCGCCGGTAGCCCGCCCGGGCCAGGCCCGCCGCCAGCCGGTCGATGTCGGCGGCCAGCCGGCTTGGGACGTAGAGGTCGCCGACCCGGGTCTTCATCCGCTGGAGGAGCGCCCGTTCGGGGATCTCGGCCTTCCACTCGACCTCGAGCCCGCCGACGCGGAAGCGCTTCCAGGCCGTCGTCCGGAAGACGAGGACGGCCGTCGAGGCGCCCGGCCGGCGGAGGACTTCGCCGGCGACCTGGGCGTCGAAGAAGCCCTCGCGCCTCAGGCCCCGGCGGACCTCCTCGACGGCGGCCGGGAGGTCCTCCTCGTCCAGGGCGCCGCCCGGACGGAGGGAGACCAGGTCGTCCCTCAGGCGCTCCGAGGGGACCTCGACGCCGCGGAACCGGACGTCGGCGATGACGACCTTGCGGACGAGGGAGAAAAGGAGCTCGATCCGCTCCTCGCCCCTCTTCTCGACCCGGGCGTCGGCGAAAAGGCCGGTCCGGAAGATCTGCTTCAGGGCCTGGTCGACCAGAGCCGGCCGGAAGGGGTCGCCCGGGCGGATCGGGACGAGGTCGAGCAGGCCGGCCTCGCCGGGCCGCCCGTCGACCTCGATGACGACGCGCTCCACGACGGGCGGAGGGGCCTCCTGGGCGGCGGCCGGGCGGGCGCCGGCCGCCAGGACGACGGCGAGGGCCAGCGCGGCCGCGCCGCGGCGGGCCCGGAGGCCGCGCTCAGAAGCGCCTGCGGAACTTGACATCGAAACCGATCCTTCCCCGGTCGTCCCGCCCGCCCACGAGCGAGAACCGCTTGCTGATGTCCCACTCCATGCGGAAGATGGGTTCCTCTTCGATCTCGGCCATGACGGTCGAATTGGCCAGGATCGTCGAGTAAAGGAACAGGAGGTTCCGGGAGACCTTCTTGCCGACCGTGATCCGGGCGGCCATGCCGCCCGGGGCGCCCTCCGGGATGTAGGGATCGATCCTCAGCCGGTCCAGGGAGAAGAGGCCGCCGGTCCTCCTCTTGGCCAGGTCGGCGATCTGGTAGGTCAGGAGGGAGGCGGTGTTGAGGGCGGTGCTGCGGTCGCCCGAATAGGAATAATACATCCGCCGGAAGGACTCGCCGAGCGTCAGGAGCGACAGGATCTCCTCCGGCGGCAGCGGCGGCGAGGAGGAGAACTCGGGCTTGAGGCGGCTCGTCGGGCCGCTCAGGTCGAGCGTCACCCGGTAGTCCTTGACGTAGGTCTCGCCGCGGAAATCGAGGTGGGGCTCCGAGCGGACAGGGTCGGTGAAGCTCAACCGGCCGTGGATGACGCGGAAGCTGCGGTCCTGGAAGTAGAAATCGCCGTCCAGGAAGTCGATGTCGCCGAGGAGGACGGGCGCCGCGAAGGCGCCGGTGGCGGCGAGGTTGATCCGGACGTCGAACCGGCCGAGGGCGTTGTCGATGACGGCGTTCTCGTCGGCTCGGAGCCGGATGTTCAGGGACATCCCGTCGAAGAACGACGGCCCGGACGTCTCCTCCTCGGCCGGCGTCGAGAAGCCGAACTCCTCGTAGATCTCTCGCCGCCAGGTCAGGCGCTTGAACAGGATGTCGCCCTCCGTGACGAAGCGCCGCTTGTCCTTGAGGATGCGAAGCGTCGCGTCGGCCTGGGCCCTCATCCGCTCCATGGGCGAGAGGACCATGTCGGCCCCCTTGAAGCGCATGTCCATCGAGGCGATCCCGTCCTCGCCGAAGCCGACCTCGCCCGAGCCGGTGACGGCCCCGCCCCCCAGCTTGCCCCCGAGCGAGGCCACCTTGAGGACGCCGGCCTCGAACGTTCCGGCCAGCGTGAAATCGGTGATGGCGTAGGCGAAGCCCGGCAGGGGCATGAGCGGCCCGGCGGCGTCGAGGCCCAGCGTGAACCGGGCGGCCGGCTCCTCGTCCCGGACCTCGGCGGCGTAGTTCAGCCGGCCCTTGGCCCCGTCCCAGGGCACGACGAGGTCGAGGTCCGTGAGCGACCCCTTGACCGTCCCGAAGAACGGCTCGCCGTTGAGGGGGAAGGTGAAGAGCACGGCGATGGGGTTCTCGCCGGCCGCTATCCGGCCGGTCGCCTCGACGAGGGCCCGGCCCCCGCTGATGTCCAGCCGGAGGTCGCCCCGGGCCTCGGTCCGGTCGAGGGGCGAGAGCGTCAGGTCCTTGACGCTGAAGAGGCCTTCCAGCATGTCCCGGCCGAAGACGCCCCGGCCGCTCAGGGACAGGGACAGCCGGCCGCCGGCGACGCCGACGACGCTGCGGAAATCGAGCTCCTCGCCGCGGAGATCGACGTCGAACTCGCCGCTCTCCGTCCCGGCCGCCAGGCGGCCCTCGAGCCGCCCGCCGTGGAAATCCATGGCCAGCTCGGGGAAGGAGATCCGGCCGGGCTTCCATTCCAGGCGGCCGGAGACGTTCCTGGCCGTCTCCCCGTAGCCGCTGAATTCGGGGCCGGTGAAGGTCCCGGAGAACTCCCGCTCGCCGGGCGTGTCGGTCATGCGGAAATCCCCCGCGGCCCGGCCGGCCAGGGCGACGGGGACCTCGAGGGCCGGCAGGATCCTTTCGAGGTCCCCTGCGCCGTTCTCGACCTCCACCTCGAGCGAATCGCCGCGGGCCTTGACGCGGACGAGGCCCTTGAGGAACGGATCGTCGACGTCGAACCGGCCCTCGAAGCCGGCCGGCGAGACGAGGGCGTCGACCCCGACGTCGGCGGCGTCGAAGAGCTCGAAGCCGCCGGGCGAGAGCGTGGCCCTGATCGCCACGGCCGGGGCCGCCGACCGGCCGGAGAGCCGGATGTCGGCGTAGCCCCGGCCGCGGATCTCGCCGAAAGCGAGCCTCTGGTCGAGAGCCAGAGACACGAACTCCCGGGCCTCCTTGACGTCGGTGAGCTGGGCCCGGATCCGGGTGTCCATGTCGGCCTTGAGAAGGATGTCGGCCCTGGCGTCGAGGCGGCCGAAGCTCGACTCGAGCCCGGGCGTCTCGATCGTCACGCGGTGGGCCGGGAAATCGACGCCGACCTTGGCCGGGCCGCGGAAGGCGAACCGGTCGCCCTGGCGCTCGAGGGAGCCGCCGACGAACTCCGCCTCGGCCTCGAGGACCTGGTCCTCGAGGCTGAACCTGCCTGTGACGGGCGTCCGGACCGGCCACGGGATCTCCAGGTCGCTGAAGACGGGATCGAGAAAGAGCGACTCGGCCCGGCCCTCGACCCGGCCGCCCCGGAAGGACAGGGTCAGGCTTTCGGCCGGGCGCCCGGGCTTGCGCAGCTCGGCCGTGAGCGTCCCGCCCGCGTCCGGCATGAGCTCGAAGCGGCCGCTGAGCCGGCCCAGGGGGACCCCGGAGAGGACCAGGTCGTCGGAGGCGACGCTCGTCGTGTAGGCGATCCGGCCGTCCTGGCGCCGGAGCCGGCCTTCGCCGCCGGCCCGCCCCTTCCAGTGGAAGGGCAGATGCAGGAGGGGGTCCAGCGGCTCCACGGCGACGGCGAAGCGGACCCCGAGATCGAAGGCCGGGTCGAGGAGGTTCCTCAGCTTCCCCGAGGCTTCGAGCGTCAGGGCGGGCCCGTCGACGGCCAGCCGCTCGACGTCGACGTCCTCGCCCTGCCCCGAGAGAAGGACGGACAGCCCGCCGAAGGACCGGGCCGGCAGGCCCGCCGCGCGCAAGGCGCTCGACGCGGCCGTGGCCCGGACGGTGAAAGCCTGGCCGCTCTGGGTGACGGTGGCCCTGACGCCGCGGGCCTCGAGCGTCGTCCCCCCGGCCTCGTACACGATCGCGCCGTCCTCGATGACCCCCCGCTCGATGACGAAGGGCAGAGACAGGAGGGACAGCGGCCGGCGCGGCTTCGCCGGGGCCGCGGCCGGGGGCCGGACGACGCGGAACTCGGGCGAGTCGAGGCGGACCGACAGGGACTTGCGGTTGCGCAGGAGCGAGAGATACGGCACCTCGACGCGGACCCGCTTGACCCGGACGGCCGGCGGATCGGCGAGCGAGCGGAGGTCCTCGATGACCAGGGCCGGCGGGAAATACGCGATCGTCAGGCGCCCGTAGGCGTAGGTCTTCCGGATGCCCTTGCGGACCTCGTTGAGCAGGACGTTCTTGCCGACGACGACGGCGGCCGCGAGGACGGCCAGGACGACGGCCCAGACCGCCGTCCGGCGGGCTTTCCGGACGAGCGCCCGGACCAGCTCCCGGACCCGGAAGATGGCGTGGAACCTCACTTCTTGACTTTGCCCCAGTCGGCCAGGAACCGCTCGACGCCGATGTCGGTCAGGGGGTGGCGGACGAGCTTGGCCATGACCCCGTAGGGGACGGTGGCGATGTCGGCCCCGAGGAGGGCGGCGTCGATGACGTGGCGGGGATGGCGGACGCTGGCCACGATGACCTCGGTCTCGAACCGGTAGTTCCCGAAGACCTGGACGATCTCCTCGATGAGGCCCATGCCGTCCTCGGCGATGTCGTCGAGGCGGCCGATGAACGGGCTGACGAACCGGGCCCCGGCCTTGGCCGCGAGGAGGGCCTGCCCGGTGGAGAAGACGAGGGTCATGTTGACGGCGACGCCCTCGGCGGCGAGCGCCTTGGCCGCCTTGAGCCCATCCAGCCCGACCGGGACCTTGACGGCGATGTTCGGGGCGATCCGGGCCAGCCCGCGGGCCTCGGCGACGATCTCGTCGGCCCGGAGCGAGACGCACTCCGCGCTGACCGGCCCCGGCGTCAGGGCGCAGATCCTGCGGATGTTGTCCTCGAACGAGACGCTCTCCTTGGAGCAGAGGGACGGGTTGGTGGTCACGCCGTCGAGCACGCCCCAGCCGGCGACCTCGCGGATCTCCTCGAGATTGGCGGAGTCCAGGAACAGCTTCATCGGTCCTCCTTCGCGCCCGGGCGCGTGAACGTGTTCGAGAGCGTGCCGACGCCCTCGATCTGGACGTCGACCCGGTCTCCGGGCGACATCGGTCCGACCCCGGCCGGCGTGCCCGTGGCGATGACGTCGCCGGGGTTGAGGGTCATGATGCGGGACAAGAACCCGACCAATCGGGGGATGGGGAAGATCAGCTGGGCCGTCGAGCCCGACTGGACGAGCCGGCCGTTGAGGAAGGTCTTCAGCCGGAGCGCCGCCGGGTCGAGGCCCGTGGCGATGCAGGGGCCGAGGGCGGCGAACGTGTCGAAGCCTTTCGCCCGGGCGAACTGGACGTCCTTCGCCTGGAGATCGCGGGCCGTGACGTCGTTGAAGCAGGCGTAGCCGAGGATGCCGTCCTCGACCGCGGCGTCGTCGGCGAGGCCGCGGAGCCTCTTGCGGATGATCACGGCCACCTCGCCCTCGTAGTCGACCCGGGCCGAGGCGGCGGGCTGGACGATGGCGTCCAGGTGCCCGATGAGGGCCGTCGGCGGCTTGAGGAAGACCAGGGGCTCCTCCGGCACGGGGTTGTCGAGCTCCTTGGCGTGGTCGCGGTAGTTGCGGCCGACGCCGATGATCTTCGACGGCAGGACGGGCGGGAGGATGCGGACGTCGGCGATGGGCACCGGGCTCGTCCCGAGCCGGAAGTCGCCGAAGACGGAGCCGATGACGGGAAAGAGGAACTCCTCCTTGAGGACGCCCTGGAGGACCCTCTTGCGGTAGCGGAAGCGGTAGATCTTCAAGCTCCCTCCCTTCCGGCGAGGACGGCCACGGGCGAGAAGGCGGAGGCCCGGCCCTTGCGGTCGCGGACGCGGACGGTGAAGGCCAGTCCCTTCGCCCCGGCCGGGCCGGGGACGTAAGCGAACGACGCGGCCGCGGCCGCGGCCGCGTCGAGCCGGGCGGCGAGGCGGGAGGCCCGCTCGACGGCCTCCGCCGTGAGGGTCGCGCCGGCGGCGGGCGGGTCCTTCTCGAAGACGTAGACCTCGACGGCGGCGACCGGCCCCAAAGGCTTCCCGGCCACGGTCCTCTCCGGGTTCGTCCAGGTGAGCCTGGCCCCGCCGTCCTCGGGGACGGCCGCGAGCCGCTCGACGGCCATGGGCGCCCGTCCTTGCGGCAGCGTGAGCGGGCCCTTGCGGCCGCAGCCCGCGGCGGCGGCCGCAAGGGCGAGCGAGAGCCCGAGGAGGGCGAGGACGGGGGGCCGATGGGTCATCACAGGATGAAGCGGCGCAGGTCCTGGCTGACGAGGACGTCCTGGAGATGGGTCCGGACGTACTCCCGGTCGACGCGGACCGTTTTCTCGGCGACATCCGGCGCGGTGAACGAGATGTCCTCCATGACCTTCTCGACGACCGTGTGGAGGCGCCGGGCGCCGATGTTCTCGGCGTCGGCGTTGACCTTCTCGGCGATGTCGGCGATCTCGTCGACGGCGTCGGGCGTGAACGAGACCCGGACGCCCTCCGTCCCCATCAGGGCCTCGTACTGGCGGATGAGGGCGTTGGCGGGCTCGGTCAGGATGCGGACGAAATCCTCCTTGCTGAGCGGGGTGAGCTCGACCCGGATGGGGAACCGGCCCTGGAGCTCGGGGATGAGGTCGGAGGGCTTGGAGACGTGGAAGGCCCCGGCCCCGATGAACAGGATGTGGTCGGTCCGGACCAGGCCGAAGCGGGTGTTGACGGTCGTCCCCTCGATGATCGGCAGGAGGTCGCGCTGGACCCCCTCGCGGCTGACGTCGGGCCCGCGGCCCGACTCGCGGCCGGCGATCTTGTCGACCTCGTCGAGGAAGATGATGCCGGACTGCTCGACCCGCTCGACCGCCAGGGCCGAGACTTGGTCCATGTCGACGAGGCGCTTCTCCTCCTCCTCGAGGATGACCTCCCGGGCCTCCCGGACCTTCATCCGCCGCTTCTTCGTCCGGCCGCCCAGGAAGCCCGGCAGCCAGTCCTGGATCTGGAAGCCGATCTCCTCGACCCCGGAGCTCGAGACGACCTCGACGGGGGGCGTCGTCCGCTCCTTGACCTCGAGCTCGACCGGGCGGTCCTCGAGGAGCCCGGCCCGGAGCTGGGCCCGGAGCTTCTCGCGGGTCTCGCGGAAGCGCGTCTCCTCGCCGGCCTCGCCGTCCTCGACGGCCTCGCCGGGCCCGCCGCGCCGCCGCGGCGGCGGCAGGAGGATGTCGAGGAGCCTCTCCTCGGCGCCGGCCCGGGCCTTCTCCAGGATCTCGGCGATCTTCTCCTGCTTGACCATGTCGACGGAGATGCGGACGAGGTCGCGGATCATGGAGTCGACGTCCCGGCCGACGTAGCCGACCTCGGTGAACTTGCTGGCCTCGATCTTGAGGAAGGGCGAGGAGGTCAGCTTGGCCAGACGGCGCGAGATCTCGGTCTTGCCGACGCCGGTCGGGCCGATCATGAGGATGTTCTTGGGGGCGATCTCGTCGGCCAGGTCGGGCGGGAGCTTGCGCCGGCGGAAGCGGTTGCGCAGGGCGATGGCCACGGCCTTCTTGGCCGCCTTCTGGCCGATGATGTATTTGTCGAGCTCGGCCACGATCTCCCGGGGCGTGAGCTCCGTTTCCAGAGCGGCCGCGGCGGCCGGCCGCTCGAGCGATTCGGGCAGAAGGATGGGCATCAGAGCTCCTCGACTGTCATCTCGCGGTTGGTGTAGACGCAGATGCCGGCCGCGATCCCGAGGGCCTCCTCGGCGATCGCCCGGGCCCCGAGGCCGGTGTGGCCGACGAGGGCCCGGGCCGCGGCCAGGGCGTAGGGGCCGCCGGAGCCGACGGCGATGATGCCGTCGTCGGGCTCGACGACGTCGCCCGTCCCGGAGATGAGGAGGGCGGTCTCCGCGTTGGCCACGACGAGAAGGGCGTCGAGCTGGCGGAGGGACTTCTCCATGCGCCAGTCCTTGGCCAGCTCGATCGCGGCCCGGGCCAGGTTGCCCCGGAACTCCTCGAGCTTGGTCTCGAAGCGGGCGAACAGGGCGAAGGCGTCCGAGGTGGCCCCGGCGAAGCCGGCCAGGACGTCGCCCTGGCCCAGGCGGCGGATCTTCCGGGCCGTCTCCTTGAGCACGGTCTGGCCCATGGTCACCTGGCCGTCGGCGGCCATGGCCGTCTTCCCCTTGTGGCGGACGCAGATGACGGTCGTCGAGCGGATCATGGATTCACCTGTTATCGTATTCCCATGATATAAGATAGACAGGGTCAAGTAAAGGAACCGGCCCAGGCCGGCGTTTCCCGCCGAATGGCCCCGGCGCTCCGGTTTGACCTGACGGGAAAACATCTACTAAGATAGCGGCGCGGGACATCGACAACCTTCCATGACGAGGAGGCGCGATGGCGACACTGACCCTGGTCGTGATGGCCGCGGGGATCGGCAGCCGCTACGGCGGCCTGAAGCAGATCGACCCCGTCGGGCCGAGCGGCGAGGTGGTCCTCGATTATTCCGTCTACGACGCCCTCCGGGCCGGCTTCGACCGGATCGTCTTCGTCATCCGCCGGGACATCGAGGAGGCATTCCGGGAGCGGATCGGCCGGCGCATCGAGGCCGCGGCCGAGACCGCCTACGTGTTCCAGTCCCTGGACCTGCTGCCGCCCGGCTTCAGCGTCCCCGAAGGACGCAAGAAGCCGTGGGGGACGGCCCAGGCCGTCCTGGCTTGCCGCGGAGAGGTCTCGACGCCCTTCCTGGCCATCAACGCCGACGACTACTACGGCCGGACGGCGTACAAGGCCATGGCCGCCTACCTCGCCGGGAAGACGGGCGGCGGGGCGGGGCCGGAATTCGCCATGGTCGGCTACCGCCTCGAAAACACGCTCTCGGAGCACGGCACGGTCGCCCGGGGCGTCTGCACGGCCACGGCCGACGGCTTCCTCGTCGGGATCCGCGAGCTCCTCAAGATCCGCCGCTTCCCGGACGGCATCATGCACACGGAGAACGACGTCGACTGGCTGCCGCTGGCGCCCGACAGCTGGACCTCGATGAACTTCTGGGGCTTCACCCCGGCGCTCTTCGGCGAGCTCGAGCGGCGCTTCCCCGCCTTCCTGCGGGCCCGGGAAGGGCGCATCGACAAGGCCGAGTTCCTCATCCCCGAGGTCGTCGGCGAGATCGTCCGCGAGAAGAAGGCCCGGGTCCGCATCCTGCCGACGCTGGAGCGCTGGTTCGGCGTCACCTATCCCGAGGACCGGCCGGCCTTCCGCCGGTCCGTCCTGGCCCTGGTCGAGGCCGGCGCCTACCCTCGGGACCTCTGGAAGGCCGCCTCCGGGAGCTAGCCTGGACCGTTCACGGATCGAGACGGCCCTCGGATGCGAGGCCCGGGGGAGGGGCGCCGGGGCCGGGGAACCAAACCCGCGGGGCCGGCGTATTTCCTCGCGGGTTTGCCTAATTCGGACCGAATTGGTATCCTTTTCGAAAGAAGGGCCGGCCGACGCCCATGAAATGCCCGCGCTGCCAGAACGACAACCCGGAGGGGACGCGCTTCTGCGGCCGCTGCGGCCGTGAGCTCCCCCCCGCCGGCGAGACGGCGGCCGCGGGGACGATGACGTTCCAGACGCCCTCCGGGGGCCTCCGGCGGGGCGCGACCTTCGCCCGGCGCTTCGAGATCATCGAGGCGATCGGCCAGGGCGGCATGGGCGCCGTCTATAAGGCCTACGACAGCAAGATCCGGGAGATCGTCGCCCTCAAGCTCCTCAAGCCCGAGATCGCCTCGGACGCCGAGAGCATCGAGCGCTTCCGCAACGAGATCAAGCTGTCCCGCCAGGTCTCGCACCGGCATGTCTGCCGGATGTACGACCTCGGCGAGGAGGGGCTGTCGATCTACATCTCCATGGAGTACGTCCCCGGCGAGGACCTCAAGAGCTTCATCCGCCGCTCGGGCCACCTGACCGAGGCCAAGGCCGTCGGGCTGGCCAGGCAGATCGCCGAGGGCCTGGCCGAGGCCCATCGCCTCGGCGTCGTCCACCGCGACCTCAAGCCGCAGAACATCACGATCGACCGCGACGGGAACGCCAAGATCATGGACTTCGGCATCGCCCGCTCGCTCCACACCAAGGGCGCCACCGGGACGGGGGTCATCATCGGCACGCCCGAGTACATGCCCCCCGAGC
>Ga0116176_10000641_pt1 | contig 28451 bp, 24 predicted proteins | sample AD_STIC08_MetaG_FD_89803 | JGI IMG/M metagenome (GOLD analysis project Ga0116176, IMG submission 89803) | Active sludge microbial communities of municipal wastewater-treating anaerobic digesters from USA - AD_STIC08_MetaG | ecosystem: Engineered > Bioreactor > Anaerobic > Digestate | place: USA...
CAGACTCAAGAAAGGAGAACAAAACAAAGACTTAAACCCAACTTTAGCGATAGAATATGCAATTATGGGTGGGTCAATATTCGATGCATTTGGTGGGTCAAATTTAGATGCAATTTAACAAACTTACCTTAGAAACGCCTTCAGGAATTCTAGAGGCCCAGAAAATTGCTATTCTTTGTGAAGATGATTTAGCTATTTCTTACTTAAAAAAACTAATAAAGAAATCTGAAATTCTCAAATTAGTTTCATTTCACAGCAACCTTAATAACGATACTGTAAATAATGGTACTTCATATACCTCCTTGAGTAATTTATGTAAAAACTTTCCCTTGTTGCTCCAAAACTCCATCGTTGTTTTTGATGCAGATGTAGATGACGCAGTTACAAAGAAAATAAACGATAAAACAACATATTTGCTACTTCCAGATGAAGAAAAGCTTGCAATTGAACGCCGTATTGTATGTTTTATATTAGAACTTGACGGCGATGATCAGTTTTTTCATAAATTTAACGAAAAGCACTGGTTTGAGGATCAATTTAAACAAGCAGGAATTGAGTCTCTGACACCTGCAGATGTTAAAAATGAAAAGGTTGTTAGCATAACTTCATGTAAAGCATGGGCAAATATTAATTTGTCAGAATTCAAAAAGTATCTCACTTATTACAGTAGTAAATTGAAGAACCGTGAAGATTTTATTAAATTATTTATCCAACGAATTAATCTAATTAATAAAAGAAAAGGCTTACCACTATTGAGTGAATAGTTAACTTCAAAAACTTATTTTGTGAAATTATTTAGAACCAATATTATAAATAATAGCTGAGCTATTTAATATCCGCACTAGCACTTTATACCTAAAAATGAACAATATTGCTAAGGGATACGAATTCCAACCCAAAAATAGATAATGACACCTGCGAACTGGTCAATATTGCTCTATGGCGATAAAGTAAAATCTATCAGCTTAGTTTCAAATATGCCAAAGCTGGAATCATGCTTGGTGATTTAGTTTCAGTGTCATCAGATAAAGTTAAATTTTGGCAAAACAAACTCGCCTAACTCCTCAATCACCTCTGCTGCTAGACGTTTCCCATATTTAAGATTCAGAATTACATGGTTAACGCCAACCGACTGTAAACGCTCAAGCAGCTCAAGCAAACCATTTCGACCCAGCCTGAAGCCTAGGTGTATAGGAAAGGGCGCTGTATTTGGGTTCTCTGTTAGGTCAATATATAGTGACTGAGAAAATGGCTTAAAGGCATCTCCACAATGTTTACTAACAGCAGCTCTCCAATCTTCAACAATCAATTTCTGTATTAAAGGCTGTCTTGGATAATTGATCCAACCGTGACTATTTTCCGCAATCCAATCCAACGATTGACGACTATTACCAGTGACAAAGAATGGAATCTCAGAGGTTGTAGGCTTAGGTATCAGGTCTGCATTATACAAACTCCCACCTTGCCACGAAATGCCAGAAAACTGACCTTTCTGAGCCTCTCTAAAAACTCTTAAATATTCCCGGAATTGCACATCGATAGTGTCCGGATCTACTCCAAAGGCAGGGAATTCAACTGGTCTGTCTCCAGAGGCAACACCCAGTAATAAGCGCCCACCACTTAATTGATCAACACTTGTTGCTGCTTTAGCTGTGTGCAGAGGATTGCGTATCGGGAGAATGGCAGACGCCGTACCCAAAGCGATATTTTCTGTCTGGCCGGCAATGAATCCCAGATATACCCATAAATCAAATATCTGACCAACATCGCCAAAATTTGGATCTCTCAGAGGGACATCACGAAACCAGAGCGCTGAAAAGCCAAGTGACTCAGCTCTTTTCGCTAAGGCCACTTGATTATTCATTGTTGGAGTATCGCCATCAAAAGCTTCGATAGGAAAAAACAGCCCTAATGACAAATGATCCGCTTTGAAAGTACGAGAGAACCCTGGCTGATCTTGGTAACTAATCTGACTTGGTATAAACATTTATAATCCTAAATATCGCGAAATGCAGTTATTTATAAACAAAAATTTTTCTGCTGTTAAATGGCTTCTTTTAGTTTTTCCATGAATTCTGCAACATTTTGTTCTTGGCGTTTGTAATAAGTCCAAGGTCCAATTCGATGCGATGTCACTAGCTGCGCTCTTTGCAGGGCAGTCAGGTACGATGAAATAGTTGACTGTGAAAGTCCGGCACGTTCTTGGATGATGCTGACGCAAACCCCAACTTCCTCTGGATCAACTTCTTGTTCCGGGAAATTTTTTCTAGGATCTTTGAGCCAGCCCAAGATCATCAATCTCGTAGGATTGTCTAGAGCCTTGAGGACTTCGGTAATATCAATATTCATATAACGACTTTTCGAGATATAGCATTATTGTAGTTTCAAAAATTGTCCTTGGGGCGAAGCTCCAAGGACAATGTAAGTCTAACCAGCATACCTAGGATAGTCAATGTAACCTTTCTCGGTACCACCATACATACTGGTTGGATCAACCTGGCTCAATGGCCAATTGTTGGCGATACGTTGTGGCAAATCCGGGTTAGCAATGAATGGGCGTCCGAAAGCAATCAAATCAGCATAGCCAAGTTCGACCATTCGCACACCTTTTTCTGCTGTGTACTTACCTGCGTAGAGAATTCTGCCGCTGAAAGTCTCTCTTACCGCTTTGCGGAATGTCTCAGGCAGATCTGGAGCATTTTCCCAGTCAGCTTCAGCCAAAGAAAGATATGCAATGCCTACTTCTTCCAAGATTTGTACGGCTGATACATAAGTATGATGAGGGTCTTCTTCAACTAAGCCTAAGTAAACGCGTTCCTCGGTCGTGCTCTCAAATAATGGAGCAAATCTAACGCCCAAACGTTCTTTTCCAACCACAGCGGCAACAACCTCAACGATCTCTCTCAGGAATCGTAAGCGATTTGTTAATGAACCACCATATTCATCTGTACGCGTATTAGAGTGTGCTGAGATAAACTGGTTAACTAGGTATCCATTTGCGCAATGGATTTCAACACCATCGAATCCTGCTTCCAACGCATTTCTTGCGGCTTGTGCGTAGAGCTTAACCAGTTCTTTCACTTCTGCAGTAGTCAGTTCACGCGGCATAGAAGGGTCAGCCAATGCGCCTTGTCCTGGACCAGTTTCAATAAACACTTTTACAGCTTTTGCCTGAATAGCTGAAGGAGCGACTGGTGCACCTCCGTCGGGTTGCAATGTTGTATGTGATACACGACCAACGTGCCATAACTGGGCAAATATAACACCACCTTCTTTATGTACCGCCTCAGTCACTTTCTTCCATCCAGCAATTTGTTCTGGAGAGTAAATGCCTGGCGTCCAAGCATAACCTTGACCACGAGGTTCTATTTGCGTACCTTCAGTCACCATAAAACCTGCACCAGTGCGTTGTCCGTAATATGTTGCCATGAGGTCATTCGGAATATTCCCAGGCTGGGTACTACGTGAACGCGTTAATGGGGGCAATACAATTCGATTCTTCAGTTCAAATGGACCCAATTCAACGTTTTGAAATAATGTAGATGTGTTCATGATTCAATCCTTAAATATAATTCCTAAAGAGAGAAGATCAGGGGCACTCGGCACGCTGCATCTTCCCTTGCTCAACTAGAACAAGCCGAATGTGCTTTCCTTCAGGCTGATATAGATGTTTTTTTTCTGGCTGTACGCTTCAAGCATGGACTTGTGAGTTTCACGGCCCAAGCCAGATTTTTTATATCCTCCAAAAGGTGCATGTGCAGGAATTTCATGGAAGGTATTAACCCACATACGACCAGTTTCAATGGCCCGTGCAACACGGATGGCACGATTGATATCTTGAGTCCACACAGCACCAGCCAGACCATATTCGGAGTCATTCGCCATCGCAATAACCTCGGCTTCATCCTTGAAAGGAATTACGCATAACACTGGTCCAAAGATTTCTTCATAAGCCACTCTCATATTATTTTTAACATCCACGATGATCGTAGGCTCAATAAAGAATCCACTTGCATACTCACCTTGTTCAATACGGTTACCACCCAACAAAACACGAGCGCCTTCTACTTTGGCGATATCGACATAACCCAAGATTCTTTCCATTTGAGTTTTGCTAACCTGGGCACCCATCATCGTGTTTGGATCCATTGGATCACCCACTTTGGCTGTCTCAAATTTACCTTTAAGCTCTTGCACAAAACGATCGTAAATATCTTCATGCACGAATAAACGTGAACCAGACTCACAGACTTGGCCCTGATTCCATAGGATAGCTAAAGCAGCTCCTTCAACGGCACGGTCCCAATTAGCATCAGGGAAAACGATATTTGCTGATTTGCCACCCAACTCAAGTGTCACAGGAATAATTTTCTTGGCTGCAGCGCTAGCGACTACTTCGCCAATACGAGTTGAACCCGTAAATGCCAACTTACGTACTTTCGGGTGATCAAGTAACGGCTGGCCAGTGACTGTGCCAGTACCTGTGACGATATTCACAACGCCTGGTGGCAACACTTGAGCAAATATTTTTGCCAATTCCAAGATAGTGATTGGTGTCATTTCTGAAGGCTTGATGACCACAGTATTACCCATCGCAATTGCAGGAGCGATCTTCCAAGCAGCCATTAACAATGGGAAATTCCACGGAATAACCTGACCAATCACACCAATAGGTTCGCTGAGAACAATACTCATCGTAGATTCATCCAACATGACAGCTTCGTCTGTATGGCTGCGAATCACGCCAGCAAAATAACGGAAGTGATCGATAGCTAATGGCACGTCCAAGGCAGTGGTTTCGCGAATTGGTTTACCCACATCAAGAGATTCCAGCACGGCAAACTTTTCTTTATCTGCCTCAAGTAGGTCCGCAATTTTCAACAAAGCATTTGAACGCTCAATTGCACTCGTTAAACGCCATGTTGCAAAAGCACGATCAGCAGCTTCAACCGCTCGATTCACATCTACAGCTCCAGCATTAGGGATGCTGGTCAAGATTTCACCAGTAGCAGGATTCAAACTATCGATTTCTTCACCGGTAGCGCTTTCTACCCATTCATTATCAATAAATAACTTGTAGGTGGCATCTGGACGATGATGTGGTGGCAACTCATACAGCTTTTTCATAATCACTTTCCTATCTATTTGGTTAAGGTGTAGCCATTCTTATCTATATATTTAGATTTGTCAATATGTAGATATATAGATATTTGAAATTTAAGAAAGATCAGGTACTATGTCTTCATCAAGTTTCCAACATCTATGGAGTCTGTATGTTCAAAGGCCTGTTAATAGAGAAAGACAATGAAGATTATTCAGTACGGTTAACCGAACTTGCTGATGAACAGCTACCAGAAGGTGATGTCACGGTTCGTATATCGCACTCAACGATAAACTACAAAGACGCATTGGCAATCACTGGTAAGGGACCAATTGTTCGTTGTTTCCCCATGGTTCCAGGAATTGACTTCGTAGGGGTTGTTGAACAATCAAATCATCGAGACTTCGTGCCGGGAGACAGCGTAATCCTGAATGGATGGGGAGCAGGTGAATCTCACTGGGGTGGCTTAGCGCAAAAGGCGAGGGTACACGGAGACTGGCTGATTCCTTTACCCGCCAATATCTCCCCAAGAAATGCGATGGCTTTAGGCACTGCTGGCTTCACAGCAATGCTATGCATATTGGCAATATTGCGTCATGGGTTAAAACCAGAAGATGGCGCAATTGCAGTTACTGGAGCGACCGGAGGTGTAGGAAGTGTCGCTATCTTAGTCTTAAGTAAATTAGGTTATAAGGTCACTGCTCTTACTGGCAAACTGACTGAAACTGATTACTTACTAAATTTAGGTGCCACAGAAATAATTGACCGATCGACATTGGGACCAAACAAACCGTTACTCAAAGAACGCTGGGCAGGCGTTATTGATGTACTGGGAGGAAACACATTAGCAAACCTCTGTGCCTCTACTAAATATCGTGGAATTGTTACGGCTTGTGGTCTTGCTGAAAGTATGGAGTTACCTGCAACCGTAGCCCCATTTATTTTCCGTGGCATTACTTTGGTCGGGATTGATAGCGTGAGATGCTCAAAAGCGCATCGGTTAGAAGCCTGGGCTCGACTTAGTGAAAGTATTGACATGCATAAATTGAAGGACTTGATTACTGAGATCAAACCTGAAGATGCTCCTCATTATTGTAAATTACTTATTGATGGTGTGTTCAAGGGCCGTATCGTTGTGAATATGGATATGCGCGTTCAGAAGATTTAGCCAAAATGAATGAGTACATACGGGTTACTAACCTGCAGTTTATTCACAATGAAGTCGTTACTGACTGTCATTTTCACTTAATGAATGTCGTGTAGGTAAGTTTAGTAAAGTTTCGGCATTAAGTTCGGTATTGGATTTATTTACCATACCTCGCCCCCAATCCGCTCACATAAAAACAAAACATATCAGATACAGCATTTGCATACGATTGAATCTCATCTGGTTTATGCTTGGTATTCGAGAAGATTTTTCCAAGACAACTCAATGTATTCGCAATTAAGTCTGCTACCACGCCTTGCTCAGCCCTCTAGTAAATTTGTTGTTTGTTGCCACTCTTCACTTTGAAGTTATGGTGGCTTTTTTAAATAATAATGTGTGGCTATTTTGAACAGTTTTAAGTGGCGATTTTCATAAATCAATTAGTGGCTTTTTTAGTAGGAATACTCATTTAGTAAATTTAAGGCGAAATTTACTCCGATTCTATCGCTTCAGTCAGGCTTTGAAAATCCGCTCCTGCTCTTTAATCGAAGTTATGAAAGCTAGAGTATCTCTATGCGTTTAATTTTCTCTTGAGCTCGTCATATTGCGCTTGATGCTTAGTTGGGTTCTGTGCCTTAAGTTTCTCTAAGTTTCTTAATTTCCACTGTACTGCAGGGAATCGCTCAAAATCATAAAGTACCCAATTTGGTGTTAAGTTTTTTACGCTAAGTAAAAACTCTTTGTCATAATCGGTGAGGTTGTTATGGATCGTACGTATAAGATTTTCTCTGGTAGCTTCAAATTCTTCGTAGCTAAATGGTTCGACAGTCATGCCTTCAAAGTGATTAATCATTACTGCACGTTGATCCAGATAATTCGGCACAATGAGTTCATGCATTGGACGTCCACTACTAGCCAAACACAATAAGAAGCCAATTTTAACTTCTTCAGAAAATCCTTCATTGTTTAGCAAGTACATCACATCAAATAAATCTCTTGGATGCTGGCGATCCAATGCAGCACAAATCTTACCGCCGTAAAGTTGGCCAAAAGGCACAACCGGCATTGCACAAAATACATCAAATTCAGTTTGAGCCTGATCGCATAACACCATTTTCTGCGGTGATGTTAACGTGCCTCTACCTGTTGTGTTCACTTCAATTTTAATTTGTGCGCTTCTCGATGATACCTGTAGCTTGTAGACATCATGCTGGTGAGTAACATTGATGTTTTGAATGCTGGCTACAATATTCGCTTTGATTCGTTCTAAGGCGCTAGAGACATTTATATATGTGACTTCTCTGTCTTCAATCGGCAGGTAGGTTAAATCAATATCCACCGACAAGCGTGGCATATCTCTCACAAAAAGGTTAATCGCTGTACCACCATGTATTGCAAAGCAGTCTTCTCTTGCAACAATAGGCAATACATCAAGTAATAAGCTGACCTGATTTTTATAGTTTTGCATTTTATGCCAACTCTTTAGGAACGGTTATTTGGTATTTTGTATTGAGGACGCCATTAGGTACAACACTCCGCTTACCTTTCCCAAGGTCGACTTTGGTCAAATCTAAATATTCAAACCAGTCATGTTTGGCTTTTTCCGCTAGAAATAAAAACAAACGCTTTACCTTAACTGAAGTACAAGCCTCTAACAGTGCCTGTACCTGCTGCGGTCTCAAATTAGTCAGTCCTTCCATCAACTCATGGCATTCGGACAACTCTTGTTTCTCTGGTGCGAGGTATAAACATTCCATGATGGCACGAGCAGGACTTGATACCTGGATTGAAAAGGTTTTGAGCTCTAGATCAACCAGTCCAAGTTTTGGAGGTAGGAAAGAACTGCCATAATAATCTATTGCAACCTTCCAGTCAGCATTATTAACCCAAGCAGGCAGTCTATCTGTAGCCCCGCCAAACAATATAGCTTTGACATTGGAAAGTTGTAGATAATGTGCCTTTCCTAGCATCGCTAACGCAGTTTTAGCGCCAGGATGTATGGCGGAATCTGATTGTGTTTGCAAAGCAAATACTGCTCCTTCGTAAGAAGCTTGGTCACCTGACCTTATGAGAGCGCCTGTACCTATAGACTGTAGCCACGCACTCTTCTTATATCTATCCAGCAACTGATTGGAGATACCTCTTTTGTTTAGCCACGAAGTTAAATAAACTGCGCCAGCAGGCCAGTCATTTATTAGCGGGTTTAATATTTTTTTATTTAATACACTCATAGTATATTTATAAGCCTATTTGTAAACCAAGTCAATTAATTAGTTTATATTTTCATGTTGGAATAAACTTATAGTTTATCTATAAGTATAAATATAAACCTAGCTAATTCATATGATCTGCATTAACGTTTAGTGAAAGATAAATGCTGACTACGCAAGACGCGTAACAAACTAACTGCGATTTTCGTTGTTAAAATCGGTATTAAATACTTCTAATTAGTGGTTGATGCATCAGCCACATCAAATGCTGGGGTAAGCCTCGCGGCAAGGGGTGTGTTTAAGAGGTGCGTGGCTTTGGCAGCACTTAAATTGACCCTTTTTGAGCATTCAAGATTAAGTTTTTTTAAGATTTATCTATTTGTCTGACAAATCTCGGCAACTTGCCTATCCTGCATTAGGTAGTTAATTTAGTATGTATTAAATATTAATAGTTAGGCCAACAATAGCTTGTTGAAACTAATTCACAGTGATAAAGTCATTACATTATGAAATTTTGTCGTGCAATAGCTATGATTTTGATTCTAGCGCTGGCTTCAGGCCCTGCGTTAGCGGCTGTTTGCGCGACTTCATGTGCTTCTCAGGCACTCATGTCCTCCTTGCATCTTGATAATATGGCTGGAATGAAGAATTGCCATGAAGGTTCGATGAGTAAAGAGAAAAGTAAATCCAGTACTGAGCATAAGTCTTGTGCGATGGGTGCAGGTTGTAATTTCACACAAGTAACACCGCTGATAGATTCATCAACGAAGTCTGTCTTTGCTGATTCAGCTGCTATTTCATTTCCAAGACTCGTTCCGTCTGAAAAGTCTATAGATCTATCCCCACCGTTAAAACCTCCTGCTTGAGTTGATGTTATAGGGCGTCATTACGCCCTAAATCATTACATTTAAGTTTTAGGAGAGCTCTCATGAACACCCCAAGATTGGCTTTTAAGCCAATAGTTATGTGCCTGTTGTTTGGCATGATGCTGGTATTAGCCTTTTCTGTAAAAGCAGAAGAACCTCTGACAATAGCTGAAACCATCCAACTGGCTACCCAAAATCAGCCCTTGCTGCAATCCCTCGATGATGCGGCAGCTTCGTCACGTCAGGCGGCTATCGCAGAAGGTCAATTACCAGACCCCAAAGTCAAGTTTGGTGTCATCAATCTGCCAGTCACAACGAGTGATGCCTTACGTTATAACCGTGATGATCAGACCATGGTCAATGTGGGTATTTCGCAAGATGTCATTCCACTCAAGAAACGCGAGCTAGCGTCTAATCGCATGCTGGCTGAAGCGGATCAATTTCAGACGGAACAAGTTGCTACCGCTAGGACCATTGAGCGTGACGTTGCGTTAGCTTGGTTAGATACTTATGAAGCACAACGCAAGTCCGAGCTTTATCAACGCATGATTGATGACATGACTGCCGAACGAAAGTTATTGGCAGCAACTGTCAGTTCTGGGGGTGCTAAAACCAGTGATGTGTTGCGCATGGATACGGATATCTCAATGACAAATGAGAAGCGTATTTTCGCGCAGCGTGATGAACGTAAAGCGCGTGCAGCTTTGGCGCGCTGGATTGGTAAATCAGCATCTCGTACAATCTCGTCCGAACTACCTGTGATGACAAATACTTTAAGTCACGACGCTAATCAATCAGCACTTGAGCAGCATCCTTTGTTACGCAATGCCTATCAAACAGAAAAGGTCGCACAGTTTGATGTTGATAGCGCACAGGCCAACTTGGAGCGCAATTGGGGCTGGGAAGTCGGTTATGGCAAACGGTTTAACGATCGTAGCGATATGCTCAGCTTTCAGGTTTCGATTGATCTGCAATTAGACCGTGCCAATCGGCAAGACCGACGTACCGCAGAAAAAGTGGTGCTAGTTGAGAAGGCTAAGAAACTCACTGAAGACAGGCGACGTGAGCTCTCCTCAGAGCTTGAGAGCGCCATGGCTGATGCTGAAGCGGCAGAGGCACGTGAAACCGAACACATCACCAAACTTATCCCCAATGCGCAAGCTAAGTTAAGTATTGCGCAAGCAGCCTATACCTCTGGCAAACAATCGATTGGTGAGGTTTGGCAAGCACGTAGAGATGTGATTGATATTGAGCTCGACCATTGGACTATCTTGACGGATAAGCAACGTGCTGCAATCAAAATCGGCTATTTAACAAACGATAGCCGCTTATTTAAACAAATTGAAAAGGAATAAATCATGAAAACAACACAAATGTTAATTTTGGCCACATTTTTAGTAGGTATCGCCGCGTGTTCTAAGCAAGAAAATGCTGAGGCAACTAGTCAAGCACCCATGGCAGAAATGTCTGCGATGGAAAAACCTATAGAAGCTAAGCCCACAGCCATGCTGCCGAACGAGATTGATGCGAAAGATATGAGTGGTAACAATGTGGAACAAGATGCTAGCGGTAAAAAAGTCATTTTTTGGGAAGACCCAATGGTGCCAGACAGACACTTTAGCAAATCAGGTCAATCGCCCTTCATGGATATGAAGTTAGCCCCTAGATACGCTGAGTAAGCAAGCGCAAACATTAAGGAAATAAAATGAAACGACTCCATTTAGTAATAGTTTTAATCTTATTAACACTGTTTGCAGGTTTAGGTTGGTTTTTTGGGCAAAAGTCCGCACAGTCGCCTGTGGCTGAAACTATGCCAGCTAAAAGCTCAGGCATGGCCAAGCCCAAGCCCAGTAATGGAGTCGTTCAAGACGATAGCGGAAAAACCGTTAAGTATTGGTACGACCCGATGGTGCCAAATCAGAAGTTTGATAAGCCAGGTAAGTCACCATTTATGGATATGATGCTAGAGCCCAAATATGCCAATGAAGGTAGTGATGGCGAGGAAGGCGGTGTGGCCATTTCATCACAAACCGCGCAAAACTTAGGCATTAGGCTTGAGAAGGTTTCTACTAAAAGTTTTGGTGAGTCTTTTTCTGCAGTGGGTCGCATCGAGCCAGATGAACGCCGCTTTTATGCGGTGCAAACACGTATGCCGGGCTTTGTCGAAAAACTCTCGGTTCGCGCGGTAGGCGATCCAGTTCGCAAAGGTCAAAAGGTTGCTGAGATCTATGCCCCAGAAATTTTGGCTGCACAACAAGAGTATTTAACGCTGACGACACTTAGTCAGGTGGATGCGGATGGTTCACTCAAACAAGCAGCACGTAGTCGCTTAAAGTTACTGGGTATGTCTGAAGGCGAGATAGTAGCGATTACAAGAGCGGGTAAAGTCAGCCCCAGATTCGGCGTTTATGCGCCAGCCAATGGCGTACTGACGGAGTTGGGCGTTCGAGAAGGCGCGCAGTTGATGTTGGGTACTTCTTTAATGCAAATCACCGATTTATCTCAGGTGTGGTTGGTGGCTGAAGTGCCAGAGCGCGATGCCGCTAGATTAAAGCCTGGCTTGGATGCTGAAGTGCAATTACAAAGTATGACGGGCGAAACGTTCAAAGGTAAGGTCAGCTATCTTTATCCTATGCTAAACGAAGCATCTAGAACATTACAAGTGCGTGTGGAATTACCAAATAAAGGTAACCGATTACGTCCTGGCATGTACGCCAACGTAGCATTCACAGGCCAAACACATGAAGCGTTATCTGTCTCTTCCGAAAGCATTATTGCTACAGGGAAACGTAAAATCGTCATCGTAAAGGAGGCGAATGGTTACCGACCAGTAGAAGTGACGACTGGGCAAGAACGTGATAGCTGTACAGAAATTTTAAGTGGCTTGAGCGAAGGCGAAGACGTAGTTGTTTCAGGGCAGTTCTTAATCGATTCAGAAGCTTCATTGTCTGGGGTTTTAGCGCGGCTATCGCAGCAGGATAAAGCAATGGACAAAGGCATGGATGACGTGGATATGCCCATGGAAGAAACGATGAACAAGGCCGAGGGTAAGGCTAAGGCTGATGAAAAAATGCCAAAAGGACGTGGCAAGGTAGTCGATGTAGATGCTAAAACAGGCAAGGTAACGTTGAATCACGAACCGATTAAAGAACTAGGTTGGCCATCCATGACTATGGGCTTTAAGGTGAAAGATAGTAATCAACTTAAAAAACTCAAGGCAGGTGATCAAGTTGAATTCGACTTAAAAGCTGAAGCGTCAGATAAGCCCGACATGCCAGCGCAATACATGATTGACCGCGTAGAAAAAGCAGCCACCATGAAAGATGGCATGAAGGGAGCAAAACCATGATTGCTCAACTCATCCGTTGGTCTGCCAATAATCGTTTATTGGTATTACTTGCAACACTAATGGTCGTGGCTTGGGGCGTTTTTGCCATGCTGAGGACACCATTAGATGCGATACCTGACTTGTCTGATACACAAGTAATTATTCGTACACAATGGGCAGGGCAAGCCCCACAAATCGTGGAAAATCAACTGACATATCCTCTTACCACCACCATGCTGTCTGTGCCTGGTGTGAAGACTGTCCGCGGCTATTCATTTTTTGGCGATTCTTTCGTTTATATTTTATTTAATGACGGCACCGATCAATATTGGGCTCGTTCGCGTGTATTGGAATACTTAAGTCAAATATCCTCAAAATTACCCAAAGGCGCAAACCCAAGTCTAGGGCCAGATGCGACTGGTGTAGGTTGGGTATATGAATACGCGCTAGTTGACCGCAGTGGTAATCATGATTTAGGTGAATTGCGTGCTTTGCAGGATTGGTTCTTAAAGTTTGAGTTAAAAACCATCCCAGGAGTATCTGAAGTGGCCACCTTAGGCGGAATGGTACGCCAATATCAGGTGCAAGTAGATCCAGACAAGTTACGCAATTACCGCATACCACTTTCAAAAGTCGTATCTGCAATTCAATCTGCAAATCAAGAGACTGGCGGTGCGGTAATTGAAACAGGTGAAGCTGAATATATGGTACGTGCCCATGGATATTTGGAGTCACTGGATGACTTCCGCAATATCCCGCTTATGGTCAGCAGTACTGGTACGCCTATACTTTTATCAGATGTGGCGCGCATTCAAATAGGCCCAGAACTTAGACGTGGTGTGAGTGAGTTGAATGGCGAAGGTGAAGTGACTGGCGGTGTGATAGTGATGCGTGCAGGCCAAAATGCACTAGAAGTCATTGATGGAGTGAAGGCAGAACTGGAAGTCTTAAAGAAAAGTTTGCCTGAGGGTGTAGAGGTCGTGACGACTTACGATAGATCACAGCTCATCAAACGTGCAGTCGATAACTTAACTCATAAATTAATTGAAGAGTTTATCGTTGTTGCTTTGGTTTGTGCGGTATTTTTGTGGCACTTCAGATCAGCATTAGTGGCAATAGTTGCCTTGCCAGTGGGCGTGTTGGTAAGTTTTATCGTCATGTATTATCAAGGTGTAAACGCCAACATTATGTCGCTAGGTGGTATTGCAATTGCAATTGGCGCAATGGTGGATGCAGCGATTGTAATGATAGAAAACGCACATCGACAGCTTGAAAGTTTTAAAGAGCATCACGGAGAACCTAACAATACACAGCGTGTAAAAGTGATTATCGATGCAGCAAGTGAGGTAGGCCCTGCGCTATTTTTCTCATTACTCATTATCACGCTGTCATTTATTCCAGTATTTACACTGGAAGCACAAGAAGGCAAACTATTCGCGCCTTTAGCTTTTACAAAAACTTATGCGATGGCAGCGGCCGCAGGTTTGTCAGTAACACTAATTCCCGTTCTGATGACAATATTCATTCGTGGGCATATTCGACCTGAGCATAACAATCCGCTTAATCGTTGGCTCATTGCTATCTATAAACCGTTATTAAGCAAAGTGCTGCATTATCCGAAAGTCACATTGGGTGTTGCTTTGATTGTGGTGTTGGTAACGCTTTATCCGCTAGGTAAATTGGGTAGTGAATTCATGCCGCCACTAGATGAAGGCGATTTGCTCTACATGCCAACAGCATTGCCAGGACTGGCCGTTTCTAAAGCCTCAGAAATACTGCAATTGAGTGACAGGCTTATCAAGACCGTACCCGAAGTGAAGTCGGTATTTGGTAAAACAGGGCGTGCAGAAAGTGCTACTGACCCCGCGCCGCTGGAGATGCTAGAAACCACTATTCAACTTAAACCGCGCTCAGAGTGGCGTGCTGGCATGACACCTGAAAAACTGGTGAAAGAACTGGATGCACGTTTAAAAATTCCTGGCATGGCCAATGTATGGGTACAGCCGATTCGTAACCGTATTGATATGCTCTCCACAGGCATTAAAAGCCCAGTGGGTATCAAGATTGGCGGTGCCGATTTAGCGACTCTTGAAAAACTAGGTGAAGAAGTCGAACGACTCATGAAGAAAGTACCTGGCGCTAGTTCGGTTATTGCCGAACGCGTCACTGGTGGACGTTACATTGATGTGAAAATTGATAGGCTCAAAATCGCACGTTACGGTTTAAATATTGATGATGTGCAAATGCTGGTTTCTACCGCAATTGGTGGTGACAATATTGGCGAAAAGATTGAGGGCTTAGCCCGTTTCCCCATCAATGTCCGATTCCCTAGAGAGCTACGTGATTCTGTAGAAAAGCTAAAGTCGTTACCTATCATCACGGAACAAGGTGCTACGGTTCCACTTGGAGAAGTCGCAGAAGTGAAGGTAACGGACGGCCCACCCATGATCAAAAGTGAAAATGCTCGACCTAATGTCTGGGTATATGTGGACATTCAGGATCGCGATTTGGGTGGCTTTGTAAAAGATGCAAAAGCCATGCTGGACAAAGAGTTGCAATTGCCTGCAGGTTATTCACTTGCTTGGTCTGGTCAATTTGAGTATTTTGAACGTGCCGCAAAAAGATTGAGCTATGTGGTACCGATGACAATAGGTATTATCTTCATTTTGCTGTTTTTAGCATTTAAACGTATGACACCTGCCTTGCTGATTTTAGGTAGCTTGCCATTTGCATTGGTTGGTGCAGTTTGGTTTCTCTATATTTTAGGGCATCACTTCTCGATTGCAAGCGGAGTAGGGATGATTGCCTTATCGGGATTGGCGGCGGAATTTGGCATCATTATGCTAGTCTATTTGGATGACGCGATTGAACGCTATCGCGCTGCCGGCAAGCTCAATAACAAAGAAGATTTATACGTAGCATTAATTGAAGGCGCGGCTTTACGTGTGCGGCCAAAAGCGATGACTGTGGCGGTGATATTAGCTGGCTTAATCCCAATTTTAATCGGCACTGGCACAGGCTCTGAAGCCATGAGCCGCATTGCTGCACCGATGGTGGGTGGTATGCTCACCGCTCCACTCTTATCGTTATTTGTATTGCCAGCTGCCTATATGTTAATTTGGGGGAAAGACTAGTGGCAAAAGCATGTTCTCTAAGATAAGTTTACTACAGCCAATAAATTAATAGATTTGGGTGGTAATGGCTATCCATGATGATTACTTACTTATTGAGGCTTGGGATAAGGGCTAATACACATGATTGCAAAATGTACTTATTATTTCAATTCAGCATCTAGTCCTCAATTAATAATCTAGTCGTGTTTCGTTACGCGTTGCTTATTACAGGCAGCTTCCCAAAGTGTAGCTTCTAATGTATTAGACTCTATAGGTTGCCATTGTTTGGAGTAACCAATAGAAGTCACTACTTTCCCACTCCCCATAGGGCCTGCAAATATTGCGGTTGCATGAGATCTAAAATGCTCTTCGTCACAGTCGTATTCCACGACCTGTTTTATAGATTGGTATGTTAAACCCGAACTTGTTTTTTGTTTATTCTTAAAGTCTAACAAATGTGACATCGTCACCTTATTAAGGCCTACACTACGAATCTTGCCTTTATTAGCATAGGCAGTAATTCCAACTTCATGACTGTCTTCTAGTTGTGTCCATGCGGCCATTACGTTTGAGCACATCAACGACAGTATTAAAATCGTAAGTTTTTTCATTTTTAGCCCCTCTATGAGGTGTTAAACTTAGACAATACTTCTCAAAATGAATTCATGTTTGAAGCGATTACTCTTTTTCAAAGATAGCAAATGGTCAAAAGCTAAATATCTAAACACTGCGTGGCGCAAACATAATAATAGCCATACCTAATACGGCGACAACTCCGCCTACTAAATCCCAAGTGGTCGGTTTGATTCCATCTACAGTCCATAACCAAAAGATTGCTACGCAAATATAAACTCCACCATAGGCTGCATAAACTCTGCCTGCAGCTGTAGGATGAAGTGTCAATAACCATGCAAATAGAGCGAGTGAAACAGCCGCCGGAACGAGTAGCCAGGAACTTTTGTTGTGATTTAGCCACAAATAAGGTAGATAACAACCAATAATTTCAGCAAGAGCAGTGACTATAAATAAACAGATGGTTTTTAATTCATACATACAATTCCTCGCGCTACTTTTGAATGATTTTGCTATTGTAAATAGTCAATATGATATAACATTCGTAGATGCGTCTGATTAATAACCGATTAATAGCTATATTTGTCGCCTTTTCTGTAGCGTTTGCTTCGCTATGGGCGATGAGTCCAGAGGCTATTGCCGATGCAATCAAAGAAGATACTACTATTTACTTTCAACAAGAAGTGCAGAAAGTAAATCAAAACCAAAGTTCCCATGATCAGGTCACTCAGAATCAAACATGTAATCATGGCTGCCACATAGCATTACACTTATTAGGCTTTGCTGAAAACACCTCAACGAGTATTTTTGCATTCAATGAATCTTCAACAGTAACACCATACCCAAATCATCTTTTAGAAAGCCCTCATCTAAATGGGCTTTATCGCCCCCCACTCACTCACTCTCTAGTTTAGACCTTAGGGTTTCCCTACCTGGCTTTTTGCTAGCTAGGGGAATGTACTAACAAATGAGAGAGGGTTTACCGTGTCAAATATATCATTTTTGGTTAAGCATAGTCGCAGTTCGTGGCTATTTCTTAGCTTTGTATTTTTTGGATTTATCACCACATCAACATACAGCTATGCTGAATCACTGACTATTGAGTCAGCGTTGGCAATGGCACAACTTAACAGCCCTGAGTTGCGCAAAGCTATAGCTAGCTTAGAAGCAGCTAAAGGTGAAATTACAGAGGCTAATTCACCATTATTTAACAATCCAACCGTCAATTTAGAAGGTGGCTCTCGTAAACTCTACGATCCAACCAATTCAGATTCAAGACGCCGCGAGTGGAACACTGGCGTTGCTCAGACCTTTGAATTGGCTGGTCAGCAAGGATTTAGACGTCAGACTGCCAATGCAAAATTAACAGCACTGCAACAAGAAATTGATGAAGTGCGGCATCGCGTCAATGCTGAGGTAGAAGAACGTTTTGTGCAGGTGCTCGCACTACAAAAACGTATTGAAACTGAACAGCACACGCTGGAATTGACTGAGCGTAATACTGGCTTGATTGGTAAACGGGTCGAGGCAGGTGAAGATAGCAAGCTAGATGGCAATCTTGCTGTAGTTGAAACTGAGCGAGCCCGTAATCAAATTAATTTACTGCAAGAGCAACTGACACGTGCACTTACTGCGCTCTCAGCAGCGTTGCAATTACCAGCGCAACAGTTACCAATAGTTGTAGGGGAACTACAACCTCCCGCCACCACATACACTTTAGACAATCTACTAGCCTCAGTTATTAATCGGCCAGCACTCAAAGCACTATCTTGGCGTGAACAATCAGCACGTAGCAATCTGGATTTAGAACGAGCAGTGCGAACACCTGACCTGACAGTTAGCTTAAATTACGGCCGCGATGCAGTTGTTGGTGGCCAAGATACCGTCACCACTTTGGGCTTTTCTTTACCGATACCGTTATTTCGTAGGAATGCAGCTGGTATTGGCCGTGCAACGACTGAATTAAATCAGGTGGAAATCGAAAAGAATACGCTTACTCGTGATGCGAGAGCATCCGTGATTGCCTCATGGCAGCGTCGCCTCAGTTTGCAAGATCGGGTACAAAGATTAACAAGTACTGTTTATCCAAAGTTAGAAGAAAATCTAAAACTCTCCCAAATTGCATTTAAGAATGGTGAGATTGCTTTACCGCAATTACTCTTAGTTCAGAGACAGGTCATCGATGCACAGCGCGACTTAATTGAAGCGCAGCTTGATTTACGTCTCACCCAAATAGAACTCGAATATGCAGCAGGTTGGCCGCTCGCCAATGAGTCAGCCAATCAACCATAAGGATAATACCATGCCAATATCATCAATAAGTATGAAAGAAATACCTATCAAGAAAATTGCAGTTGCAGTCACTTTAAGTGTTTTACTTACTAGTTGTGGCGCTTCTAAAACACCAGAGGCCACCCAAAAAGAAGCTACTGAACAATCAGTTAAAACCTCACCTGAAGCCAAAGTAAGTTCTGAAAAAGGCGCTGCTGAAAATAAAGCAGGTGAAATTCAGTTGTCTGCCGAAGAAATTCAGCAATCTGGTTTAACTGTTACTACCATTCAGCCCGAAAAAGTATCCGATCAATTGGTACTAAGCGCCAATATCGCTGCCAATCAAGACCGTATTGCCTTTGTCGCACCGCGTGTAGAAGGTAAATTGATTAAAGTCACCGCCAATCTGGGTGATCAGGTCAAAGCAGGTCAATCGCTCGCAATTGTTGACAGCATTCAGATGGGTGAGGCACGTGCAGAGTACCGTCATGCCCAAAGTGAACTGAAGCTAGCGGAAGCTAATTTCGAGCGCACCGATAAGCTCTATAAAGAGGAAGTCGTGCCACAACGTCAATGGCTAGAAGTTAAAAACGCCTATGAGCGGGCACAAACTTCTGCGCGTGAAAGTGCAGATCACCTACACATATTAGTCGGTTCATCTGATACAGGAATTTCTACTTTTGTGATTACAGCGCCATTCTCTGGCGTAGTCATTGAAAAAGATGCCGTGATGGGGGAGCTAGCAAAACCTGAAGACAAGCTTTTTACCATTGCAGATTTAAGCACTGTATGGATAGAGGCAAATGTTTCTGAAAAAGACTTAGGCAAGCTAACCATCGGTTCGCCTGCCACGGTAACGGTCTCTTCATTTCCCGATGAATCATTCAAAGGCAAAGTCAGTTATATCTCTAGTATATTTGATAAAGAAACACGTACCGTCAAAGCACGTATCGAGTTACCCAATCCTGATAAAAAACTCCGCATTGATATGTTTGCACGTGCTATGGTCGATTTGACCAGCTCGCGTGATGCAATAATATTGCCGCAAGAGGCCGTATTATTGGTGCAAGGTCAGTCTACAGTTTACATACAAACCGAAGGTGGTTTTGAGGCGCGCCCTGTGGAAGTGGGAGAACAACTGAATAAAGGTGTGGTGATAACTTCCGGATTGAAAGCAGGGGAACTAGTAGTTACTGGTGGTGCGTATGCGCTTAAGTCACGTCAATTGAAATCGCAAATTGGCGATGCAGACTAAGGGGATAACATCATGCTAAATTCAATCATAGACGCTTCATTGCGTTACAAGTTACTCGTCATTATTTTATTTGTTGTCGTCGCTGGTTTAGGTATTCGTGCTTGGCAAAAAGTGCCTGTGGACGCCTTCCCAGATGTCACGCCTGTACAGGTCAATATTTACACTGAATCACCTGGCTTGGCTTCTGAGGATGTAGAGCAGTTACTTTCATTCCCAATTGAGTCAGCATTAGCTGGCTTGCCCAAAGTGCAGGAAATTCGCTCAGTTAGCTTATTTGGATTGTCCTATGTTGCCGTCTATTTTGAAGATGACATGGACATCTACTTTGCCAGACGTTTGGTGGCAGAGCGTTTGCAGGAAGTCGCAGGTCGCCTGCCTGCAGGCTATGGTGTTCCTGAAATGGGGCCGAATACTTCGGGCATAGGTCAAGTATTCTGGTACACGGTAGAGCGTGCTGAAGAGAAGCTAGAAGCCGTAAAAGTGAAAGCAGAGGCAATCAAATCTGCGCCATCAGATATGGAATTGCGTACCTTACAGGACTGGTCAATCCGCTTGATTTTACGTACCGCACCAGGTGTAGATGACGTGATGTCATGGGGCGGTCAAGAGCGCCAATATCAAATTGTGTTAGACCCACAAGCCTTTGCAAAATACGGCCTCACTTTTAAAGAAGTACTGGAAACGGTTGGTGTGAACAATCGCCAAGTTGGTGGGCAGTATGTTGATATTGGGCAAGAGCAATTTTTAGTTCGTGGCTTAGGCTTAGTCAAAAACGAAACAGAACTGGGTCAAATTGTTGTAAAAACAGTCAATGGCACACCAGTATACTTACGTGATATTGCCAAAATCCAACAAGGCGGCGCATTGCGCACTGGTGCGGTCACCCGAGATGGTAAAGAAGTTGTGCTGGGCATGGCGCTATCACGTGTTGGTGAAAATGCAAAAAGTGTCGTGGACGCGGTTAAAGCAAAATTGACCACCGCTAAACAAGCGTTACCAGAAGGCGCAACCATTAGAACAGTGTATGAGCGTACTGATTTGGTAAATAAAGCCATTGATACCGCTATCCGTGCACTAATTGAAGGCTCAATACTGGTAGCGATTATCTTGTTCCTCTTTTTAGGGGAGGTTCGATCTGCATTAGTAGTGGTAGCTGCACTGCCGTTAGCAATGCTTGCTGCTTTCATATGTATGGATCAGGCAGGCTTATCTGCTAACTTGATGTCGCTGGCGGGTTTAGCAATTGGTATTGGCATGATGGTGGATGGTGCTGTGGTCATGGTGGAAAACTCTTTCCGTATCATGGCAGAGCGGCTTGAGTATGGTGGCAAAGTTAACCGAACTGAAGCTGTCTTAACAGCAGCAAAAGAAGTGGCTAACCCAATGGCATTCGCTATTCTCATTATTATCGTCGTGTTCTTACCACTCTTCAGCTTACAAGGACTGGAAGGCAAGATGTTTAAGCCGATGGCTTTTAGTATCAGCTTTGCGATGGCTGGTTCGTTGATACTTGCATTAACGCTAATACCCGTGCTTGCTGCATTATTCCTGAAGCCAAAAGCAGAACGGGATACGCTGTTAATGCGCGTCATCAAACGTCGTTACCTACCACTTTTGGATTGGGTGCTGTCACATAAAAAAGCTGTCGGCATTATTTCCGGAGTGTTGCTGGTAGCTAGTCTTGCCTTGTTCCCATTTCTGGGTAAAGAGTTTATGCCACAACTGCAAGAAGGCTCGATCATGTGGCGCGTGACTTCTATTCCGTCTACTTCGCTGGATGAGTCAATCGCCATTTCCAAACGCATTGAAAAATCACTCAAAGAGTTCCCTGAAGTGAATACCGCTATCGCCATGATCGGTCGCGCTGAAAAAGGTGAAACAGCCGATGTCAATTACATGGAAATCTACACCGAGCTCAAGCCAAAGGAGGCATGGACGAATGGTCAGTCGATTGAACAGTTGGCTGATGGTATGCGAGAGAAATTAGAAAAAGTAGCACCCAACTCAGTGATCGCCTTTACCCAACCAATTCAGATGCGCGTAGAAGAGTTGATTTCTGGTGTTCGAGCAACGTTGGCCTTAAAAGTCTATGGTGGCGACTTAGCTACTTTAGATAGGCTATCAGGGCAATTAAAAGAAGTGGTCGATAAAGTGCCAGGTGCTACCGATGTGTCATTAGAAGCCAATATCGGTAAACCACAAATCCGTATTACGGTTGATCGAGAGAAGCTTGCTCGCTATGGCATGAACGCGGACGATGTATTACAAGTAGTGCGTTCTGGTATCGGCCAAGAACCCATCTCTACATTGATTGACGGCGTGCGCCGTTACGATATTGCGTTCAAGCTGGAAGACAGCGCAAAAGCGAGTCCAGCTGCAATTGGCGCAATTCCGCTACGCACGCCTACAGGCGGCATGATTCCGCTTGCAGAAGTCGCAAAAGTGGATGTGGCTGAAGGCTATTCCTTTATTCGTCGTGAGCAGTTACAGCGTTACGCCGTGATTCAATTAGATGTGAAAGGTCGTGATGTAGATGGTTTTGTAAAAGAAGCAGAAGCTAATATCAGTCAGAAAGTCAAACTACCGACCGGCTACTGGATTGAATGGGGCGGCGCTTTTGAGAATCAGCAACGGGCACTGACTCGACTGTCCATCATCGTGCCCCTGACGATTTTCTTCATCTTTATTTTGCTTTATACCGCGTTCAATTCGTTCAAATATGCGGCAATGATTTTAGCCAATGTGCCCTTTGCAGCAGTGGGTGGAATATTGGCATTGTTCATCACTGGGCAATACCTATCCGTACCATCCGCTATTGGTTTTATTGCCGTGTTCGGTGTGGCGATGTTGAATGGTATCGTTTTAGTGAGCTTCTTTAATGAGTTGCAGGATAAAGGTTTATCGGTTGCAGAGGCAGTTAAACAAGGTGCGATGTTGCGGCTAAGGCCAGTACTGATGACTGCCAGCGTAGCGATACTAGGTTTAGTACCGATGTTGCTTTCTAGTGGTGTAGGCGCTGAGACGCAACGGCCACTTGCTACCGTGGTAGTTGGTGGCTTGATTACATCGACGTTACTTACTTTACTGTTATTGCCTGTAGTTTATGAGTGGGTTGAGACGAGAGCATCTCGCAAAGCCAATCAAACTACATCTGAATTAAATACTTAGTATAGGGGATCAAAAATGAAAGAAATTAAAGCGTTTATCCATGCTCATCGCGTTTCGGATGTATTGCAAGCAATAAAGGAAGTTGATAGCAGTGGAGTGCTAATTAGCAACTTTGCTGTATTCCCCGTACAAGCGCTACTTCATGACACAGAATTGAAAGAAGCCAGGTACTCGGTAAATTTCGGTGAAACGGTGATTAATGAATTTAAGATCGAAATCTTATGTCATGAAGAAGCCATTGCAAGCCTAGTAGAAGTCATACAACGCGTTGGCCATACTGGCGATCACGAAGAAGGCTGGATCATCGTCACTGATGTATTGTCGGCTGTACCTGTTGGCAAAATTCACAAATAAGGGTGGGTATGCAAACTGCTCAAAGTGTAATACTTTTTGCGCTCTATCCTGCCGCTGCTGTAATGGCAGGAGGAGCCATTGCGCTTTGGCGCACGATGCCACCGAGATTGATCAGTGCAGTGCAGCATTTTGCAGCTGGAGTGCTGTTCTGCGCGCTTTCAACCGAGCTTTTACCGGATCTTGTGCATCGTAAGATGCCATGGGTGACTTTGCTGGGTTTCACACTTGGCGTTATCGTGATGCTATTGGTTAAGCATTTTGCCGAAAATTTCGGGCAGAGAGGATTAATAAAATCCCAACAGCCAATCAGTCTTATTGTGATATTGGGTTTAGATATCGCATTGGATGGTCTGCTTATTGGGCTTGGTTTCGCAGCAGGTCAAAAACAAGGATTATTGCTAACGATTGCATTAACCCTTGAAGTGTTATTTTTAGGTTTATCAGGTGGCGCTGCACTCCAAAGCTCAGGTGCAAGTCGTAAACGCGTACTTTTTATCACGTTAGGATTTGCCCTTACGCTAATCTCAGGCGCTTGGGCAGGTCAAACCTTACTCGCCGGTGCTTCAGATCTGCTCCTTGATGCTGTGCTCGCTTTTGGTTTGGCGGCACTTCTCCATCTTGTAACTGAAGAGCTTTTAGTAGAAGCACACGAAGTACCTGAAACGAGTGCACAGACGGCGATGTTTTTTGTTGGCTTCATTTTGCTATTAACGATTGAAATGTTTATTTAATGTTACCAAGAATAAGGTTGCAACATCATGAGTGATAATCATAACCATAATTCCGACTTGCCATTAAAAGCTGAGACAGCTACAAAAATACTGTCTGAGACACTAATACTCCACATTGAAAAAATGGATTGTCCGACTGAGGAGTCCTTAATACGCAAAAAGCTTGAAGGTATGAAAGGTGTTGAAAGCCTTGATTTCAATCTAATCCAACGCAAGCTGACTGTAAGACATCGTTTGCCTGACCCAGAACCAATTATTTCCGCAGTCGTGGCACTTGATATGGAGCCTGTCATCGAGAATGCTGCTAAGCCTCTATCAAGAAGTTCCCAAGCTATTTTTATCATCGACAACATGGACTGCCCAACCGAAGAAGCATTGATTCGCAATAAGTTATCCACGATGAACGGTATTACCGAGTTACATTTCAATCTAATGCAACGTAAGCTTACGGTCACTCATACTTTAGGAAAGTCTGATGCCATCAAGCAAGCATTAATTACGATAGACATGCATGCAGTACCATTAGTAGCAACAGCAGTACAAGCGCAATCAGATAACGCGCCTCCTCCAAATTCTCAGAAAAAATGGTGGTTCTTAGGCTTTGGTGGCGTCGCAGCTATTTTAGCCGAAGTGATTGCATGGACAGGTGGTACCGATAAATCTTGGCCTGTAGTGGCTTTAGCGCTTTTTGCGATTGCAGTGAGTGGTACCAGCACCTATAAAAAAGGCTGGATTGCGCTTAAGAATCTTAATCTGAATATCAATGCATTGATGGCGATTGCTGTAACAGGTGCAGTTTTAATTGGGCAGTGGCCAGAGGCAGCCATGGTTATGGTGCTTTTTACACTTGCTGAGATGATTGAAGCCATGTCGCTGGACCGTGCACGTAATGCTATTCGTGGCTTGATGGAAATGACGCCTGACAAGGCAAACGTTTTACAGGCTAATGGCACTTGGAAAGAATTAGAAGCCGCAACAATTACCATTGGCATGACTGCCCGTGTAGCGCCAGGCGAACGCATTCCATTAGATGGGGAATTGACTAAAGCGCAGTCTGCAGTGAATCAGGCGCCAATTACCGGTGAAAGCATACCGGTAGCCAAAGCTATAGGTGACAAAGTGTTTGCTGGCACCATTAATGAAACTGGCTCTTTTGAATATCGTATCACTGCAGTACAAACCGATTCAACATTGTCTCGCATCATACGCGCAGTAGAAGACGCGCAAGGCAGTCGCGCACCCACGCAACGTTTTGTGGACAGCTTCGCCAAAATATATACACCTATCGTGTTCGTTGTGGCCTTGGGGATTGCAGTTTTTCCACCACTTTTATTCGGATTGGCATGGATGCCATGGATTTATAAGGCACTGGTGTTATTAGTCATTGCTTGCCCATGTGCACTAGTTGTATCGACACCAGTCACAGTAGTGAGTGGTCTCGCAGCTGCTGCAAAAGCTGGAATTCTGATCAAGGGTGGTGTCTATCTAGAAGAGGGTCGTAAACTCAAATCATTAGCATTGGATAAAACAGGTACGATTACACAAGGTAAGCCGGTTGTAACCGACATAGTGTCTTTGAGTGGCGAAAAGAGTCAGGCAATGAGATTAGCGGCTACGTTAGCTGGTCGCTCAGATCACCCCGTGTCAGCGGCACTCAGTAATCATTTTAAATCGCAATCCACATTGGTTTTAGAAGATGTTACTGACTTTGAAGCTATTACTGGACGTGGCGTTAAAGGACGCATAGGCACACAGTTGTATTACTTAGGTAATCATCGTTTGGTTGAAGAATTAGGCATATGCAATGGGGCTACAGAAGCCGCATTGAATAAACTGGAAGCCGATGGTAAAACAGCTGTCATTATAAGTAATGATACAGCACCACTCGCTGTGATTGCTGTAGCCGACACAGTTCGAGAGTCTAGTCGTCAAGCGATTGTTGAATTACATGCCTTAGGGATTCGCACCTTAATGCTTACCGGAGATAATGACCTCACAGCAAAAGCAATTGCTAAAAGCGTTGGCATAGATGATGCCAGAGGTAATTTATTGCCTGAAGATAAGCTATCTGTCATTAATGAAGAGTTAAGCAAATATGGCACGGTAGGAATGGTAGGTGACGGTATCAACGATGCGCCTGCGCTAGCTAAATCCAGTATTGGTTTTGCAATGGGAGCTGCGGGTACTGATACTGCGTTAGAAACAGCCGATGTCGCTTTAATGGATGATGATTTACGAAAAATTCCACATTTCATTCGATTAAGTATTAAAGCAGCTGGTATTTTGAAACAAAATATTATCATTGCCTTAAGTATCAAGGCGGTGTTTTTGGTACTCGCTTTTATGGGCGTTGCGACACTATGGATGGCGGTATTCGCCGATATGGGTGCAAGTCTGATTGTAGTATTTAATGGTTTGCGCCTGTTGAGACGAGGCTAAATAACGATGCCAAATTCACACAAAAACGTTAAATTTTTTAAAAGGAATTAAAAATGTCAGGTTCACATGCACACGGCGCAGGAATATCCAGTAATAAAATGTGGTTCGCTACCGCAATCACATTCGCCTTTTGTTTAGGCGAAGCGCTCATTGGATACAAATCTAACAGCCTCGCACTCATGGCGGATGCTGGTCATAACTTTGCTGATAGCTTGGCGTTGGCATTATCTGCATTTGCGTTATGGGTGGCCACCAAACCAGCAGATAATAAACGAACTTTTGGTTATCACCGTGTAGGTATTCTTGCAGCACTAGTTAATGCAGTTGGTTTAGCCGTCATGGCAGTTGTAATTTTTTGGGAAGCAATTCAGCGCTTACAAACTCCGGAGCATGTGCAAAGCGGCCCAATGATATGGGTGGCGCTACTAGCAATTATCTTGAATTCTGGCATTGCGTGGTGGTTGTCATCCGCCGCAAAAGAAGACTTGAATATCCGTAGCGCTTATTTACATATGTTAGGTGATGCTGCTGCTTCATTGGGTGTAGTGATTGCAGGCATTATCATTGCATTCACAAGCTGGTTTATTGCCGACCCTATCGTTTCCATTATTTTTGCACTGCTCGTTTTATGGAGCTCATGGAGCATCTTTACTGAATCTATTCAGATGCTTTTGGAAGGCATTCCCGTTGGCATGGAGTTGAATCAAGTGGAACAAGCGATTCGAGAAGTAAAAGGTGTTCTGGATGTACATGATTTACATGTATGGACCGTTTCATCAGGATTGATTGCATGTAATTGTCATATCCTAGTTGCTGAACAAAATGTAAGTGCTGCCCAGAAGATTCAAGCAGAAGTGGCACATGAGTTAGAACATGATTTCAAGATAAGTCATTCAACGATTCAAATTGAGGTTGAAGATTGTGGTGGACATGATCATACAACGCAAAGTGACCATGAGCACGAACATAAACACAAACATGGTCATTAACTTATGACACTAGATGAAAATTAAATAGACTTTAAATTACTTAACCAAAAAAGGATTTTTTATGCGCTTATTACTTATCTCTGGATTAGCAATAGTATTGATCAGCTGCACCCACGATATTGCACTACAAACCCCTGATGGCCAGCCTGTTGGGAAGGCGGTGTTAGCATTTGAGGGCAACAGTTCAGGCACCATTGCTATTGACCGAAATGGCGAAGCCTACCGAGGTCAATGGATAGCATCAAAAGTCGATGAAAGCGCAAAAATCGCTAGCGCCTATGGCATAGGTAGTAAAAAGTACAAAGACTATAAGCGAGGATGGGGGAAGTATCTTCGGGCTGGACAAAGCAGATTACAATCAGATAAGGGCGGTATTTTAAACTGTGAATTCCAGTATCGTGGCACTAATATACATGGGTCATGCAAGTCGGAAACGGAAGAGTTCGAATTTATAGGCAAGCCTGAGTGAATATCTACGTTTAAACGTGTTTTAATACATCGAAATGTTTTACATTAGGAAGCGTCGACATAGTCATCTTGATCAACTGAGTCCGATGGTGTTTGAAAAGTTACAAGTGTGGACTGCCTACGGTTAGGTAGACACATAGCCTTGTTCAAAGTAATTTGTGCATTCACAAACTAGACTTAATTGAATTGCTGGGATTTTTTGTTCCGCAAAAATAGAAGGAGCCGCGTGCTTACTGGGTGTAAATAGTATTAAGTACGCGCTTTTGCGGAACTGAAATGGTCTTGTAAGCCAATTCAATGCTGGATATTGGGTATGGACTTTTAATCCGTTTGTCGTGGGTTCGATCCCCGCACGCCCTACCAATACCAGCGCGGCTTAACGGAAGTTAAGCCGCGCTATTTATTTCCGCAAATACCTGACTTTTCCGCAAATAGACA
>Ga0116176_10000643_pt1 | contig 28434 bp, 25 predicted proteins | sample AD_STIC08_MetaG_FD_89803 | JGI IMG/M metagenome (GOLD analysis project Ga0116176, IMG submission 89803) | Active sludge microbial communities of municipal wastewater-treating anaerobic digesters from USA - AD_STIC08_MetaG | ecosystem: Engineered > Bioreactor > Anaerobic > Digestate | place: USA...
AACCAGACCGAGTCATCAAAACCGGCGCGATGGTTGTCACGCGGTTGTTCGCGGCTGCCGTCATCGAGCATATCGGCGGCTTGCGGCATACGGGCACGGTGCACGCGGACCAAAGCGGCGGCAATATCTTCCGCCGACATGGTTTCCAGCAACCGGGCACCCAGCGTCCGGTCTTCGTCCTCGACCTCGACCGGGGTCAGAAGCGTTTCCAGCAGACGGTCATGATCCTTTGCGCGGATGTCGGCGGCGGTCGGAACCTTGATCCAGTCCGCCTCGATCTTCGCGCCGCGCAGCATCGATTCGACGCGCTTGCGGCGCTGATACGGCACGATCAGTACGGCGGTGCCTTTGCGTCCGGCGCGACCTGTGCGTCCCGAACGATGCTGCAAACCTTCGGCATCGCGGGGCAATTCGACATGGACGACCAACGACAGGTTGGGCAAATCGATACCGCGCGCGGCGACATCGGTTGCGACACATACGCGCGCACGGCGGTCACGCAGCGCCTGAAGCGCCTGGTTCCGCTCGCTCTGGCTATGCTCACCCGAAAGCGCGACAACATTAAAGCCACGCTCGGTCAGATTGGCGTGCAAATGGCGAACATTTTCGCGCGTCGCGCAAAACAGGATAGCCGTTTCCGCTTCGTGCAGGCGGAGCAGGTTGACCACAGCATTCTCGATGTCAGGCGGGGCAACCGTAACCACCTGATAGCTGATATCGCCATGTCCGCGATCTTCGCCCACCGTCGAAATGCGCAGGGCATCGCGCTGATAGCGCTTGGCCAGCGATACGATCGGCTTTGGCATCGTCGCCGAAAACAGCAGCGTCCGGCGGCCTTCCGGTGTGGCGTTCAATATTTCTTCAAGCTCTTCACGGGATCCCATGTCGAGCATTTCGTCGGCTTCATCCAGAACCGCGACCTTAAGTGCCGACAGGTCAAGCGCGCCACGTTCCAGATGGTCGCGCAACCGTCCCGGCGTCCCCACCACGATCTGTGCGCCTTGGCTCAGGTTGCGCCGTTCTTTCGAGGCATCCATGCCGCCAACACAGGTCGCAATGCGAACCCCGGCCTTGCCATAAAGCCACATCAGTTCGCGGCTGACCTGCAACGCAAGTTCGCGGGTTGGCGCAATAATAAGTGCTGCAGGCTCACGGGCGAGGCTGACGATGCCGCCGTCCAAGATCTGCGGGGCCATGGCGAGTCCGAAGGCAACGGTCTTTCCGGAGCCGGTCTGCGCCGAAACAACAAGGTCACGCCCTTCGGCTTCAGCCGCAATTACAGCGGTTTGCACAGGGGTCAGCGCGGTATAGCCACGCGCGGTAAGCGCTTCGTCGAGAAGCGGGGGAAGATTTTCAAATGTCATATGTGCCGCCCCTTGCGCCCTTTTTACGGTAATGTCCATGCTGCGCTGCACAATAAATCGACGCTTCGCCAAAAGACGATGTTGGGTTATGCAATCCAAATGGCCGATTCACCTTCCTTCCCCCCCTTCATAGACCCCGAACAGTTCACCAAGATGATCGAGGGGACCGGCGCGGTTTCCACCGATCCCTTAGCGGCCTACCAGAAGGCTCTGGATGCCTGGGGTCAGGTGCTCGCACCGCTCGCAAAGGCGGGACGTGACAAGGTCGATCCAAAAGACAGACGTTTTTCGGGGCCGCAATGGGAACATCCCGTTTTCGATCTCGTGCGGCAAAGCTATCAGGTGATGTCGGACTATATGCTGGGTGCCGCTGCGCAACTCGACAATATCCCGGAGGCAGAAAAAGCAAAAATCGGCTTTGCGATCCGCACTGTGGTCGAGGCGATGAGCCCGGCAAACTCGCCCTTTACCAATCCTGTCGCTCTGGAAAAGGCGGTCGAGACCAAGGGTGCGAGCCTGATGTCCGGCATGCAGCATTTGCTGCACGATATGCAGCGTGGCCAATTGACCCATACCGACCCCAATGCGTTTCGCCTTGGCGAGAATATTGCGGCGACACCCGGCAAAGTGGTCCATCAGACGCCGCTTTACCAATTGCTGCAATATGAACCCACGACCGAGAAGGTTCTTGAAACCCCGCTGATTATCTTTCCGCCATGGATCAACCGTTTCTACATTCTCGACCTGACCGCGGAAAAGAGCTTCATCAAATGGTGCGTAGATCAGGGCATCACGGTATTTGTCGTGTCGTGGAAGTCCGCCGACAGCACGATGAAGGACATCGTGTGGGACGACTATATTGCCGCGCAGATTGACGCGATCGATACGGTGTGCGCGGGATTGAAGGTCGATGATGTGCACACCATCGGCTATTGTGTTGCGGGCACGACCTTGGCTGCAACGCTGGCCGTCCTCGCGGCGAAGGGCGAAGCGGAGAAGGTAAAGAGCGCGACCTTCTTCACCGCGCAGGTCGACTTTAGCCGCAGCGGCGAATTGCTCAACTTCATTGACGAACATCAACTCGCCATGGTCGAGGCCCTCGCCGCGCCGCAGGGTTATCTGGATGGCCGCTTTCTGGCGCTGACCTTCAATATGCTACGCGGAAAAGACCTGATCTGGTCCACCGTCGTCAAAAACTATCTGCTCGGCGAAGAATATCCGGCATTCGACTTGCTGCACTGGAATGGGGACGTCACAAATCTTCCGGCCAAATGGCACCGCGAATATCTGTGCGACCTTTACCGCGATAACAAGCTTGTCGCCCCCGGTGCCTTGTCTGCCTTGGGAACGCCGATTGACCTGACCAAAGTCAAAACGCCGACCTATATTCAGGCCGGACGCGAAGATCATATTGCGCCGGTGGAAAGCGTCTGGAAATTGCAGGATCACTTTACCGGCCCGGTCAAGTTCCTGCTGGCGGGAAGCGGGCATATTGCAGGCGTCGTCAATCCGCCGGTGCAGCAAAAATATCAATATTGGACCAACGACGCGAAGGTTGGTTCGCTGGAAGAGTTTATCGCGGGCGCAACCGAGACCAAGGGCAGTTGGTGGCCCGACTGGTTGTCATGGCTAAAGCATGGCAGCGATAAAATGGTGGCCGTCAAAGGCGCGCGCGTGCCCGGTGAAGGCACGCTGAAGGCGCTGGAATCTGCGCCGGGCAGTTATGTGAAGGCGCGCTGAGGGCGTCGGAGGCGTTGGGGACAGTCCGTGAAGGGACAGTCCCCGGCGCAGTTCTAGGGGACTGTCCCTTCAGGGACTGTCCCCAACATTAAGATCACTCCGCTTGTGGCGCAGCGTCGCTTGCATTTTCAGGCAGGCCACCCAGTTCCCCGACCATCTTTTTATAGGCGTCGAGATAGGCGAGCACGATAACCTGGCCGATGTCGCTATTCTGGTAGCTGCCGCCACCGGCACCTGCGAGGCCACCGCCCCACCATGCACCGCCGCCAGCACCCCAGCTGACGTCCGACTTGCGGTAATAGCCTTCCGACAGTGCTTCAATCTCGGTGGTGCGTACATTGACGACCGACAGCGATACGCTGGCTTCCTTCTTGGACACCTTCAGACCGCCAATCAGGCCGCCTACCAGACGCCCGCCGAGCAAACCGCCCAACGCCCCTGCAACATTGCTGCCGCCGGAGTTGCTATTACGGCTGATGATGTCGGGCACGATCACATAGTCGGCAGCCTTCACCTGCCGTTTGCCGATGTTCGACCCGCGCTGCAATTCGCCGGAATCGCCAAGAGCACGCTCAACCGCGCGTGCCGCAAGGCCGCCGCCGCGATCGACAAGTGAGAAGCAGCCCGATTTCTGCACGAAAAATTTGATAACCGCTTCGGGGTTGGAAAGCCCGAGTTCACTCCACCATTGGGTTTCTGGCTCGGTAATCGCCACAGTGCCCAATTTACGGGTGCAGACCGGGATTTCGGTCATATTCTTGTCTTGTGCTTTTTTTGCGGAAGACTTGTCTTCCTTCGCAAAGGCGGGTGCCCCGACACTTAAAAGTGCACCTGCCAATAATGTGGAAATAATCCGTCGCATCGCTATCCCTCCGGTGTTGGCAAATCGGTAGTTTGCCTAAAACAGCTATTGTGGTGCGACCCGTTGCGGCTTGTATATCCACCTGTTTTCGTGATTGCCAAGCGCAAAGCGCGTCATCACCCAAAAAAGCCGAAATTACGACATGCGCGAGTTGACGTTTACGTAAACGTTCGGTAACACCTCTCAAACGCTTCAGAGGAGAGTCGCCATGCAATTGGAATTCAGTCCCGAAGAAATCGCCTTCCAGCAGGAAGTACGTAGCTTCATCGCCGAAAATTACCCGCAGAACCTGCGCTCAGTGCAGGATGAAGGGCATGATCTTTCGAAAGAAGATTTCCTGTCCTGGCACCGCATTCTCGCGAAAAAAGGCTGGATCGCCCCTGCATGGCCCGTTGAATATGGCGGCACCGGCTGGACCGCGACGCAGCGTTTCATCTGGTCCGAAGAACTGGCGGCTGCCGATTGCGTCGGCACCATGCCCTTCGGCCTGTCGATGGTTGGCCCCGTTATTTACACCTTCGGCACACCCGAGCAAAAGGCACGCTTCCTTCCCGGCATCCTGTCGGGCGATGACTGGTGGTGTCAGGGTTATTCGGAGCCCGGCTCCGGTTCCGACCTCGCTTCGCTGCGCACAAAAGCCGTACGTGATGGCGACCATTACATCGTCAATGGCCAGAAAACCTGGACCACCATGGCGCAGCATGCCGACTGGGGCTTCTTCCTTGTTCGCACCGATCCCGATGCGAAGCAGCAGGAAGGCATCAGCTTCCTGTTGATCGACATGAAATCGCCGGGCGTCACCGTCCGCCCGATCATCACGCTGGGCGGCGAACATGAAGTCAACGAAGTCTGGCTCGAAGACGTCCGCGTTCCCGTCGATCAGCGTATTTATGAAGAGAATAAGGGTTGGACCTGCGCCAAATTCCTGCTCGCCCATGAACGCACCGGCATTGCGGCTGTTGCCCGTTCAAAGCGCGGCGTTGAGAAGATCAAGCAGATTGCCCGCACCGAAATGGACGGCGACAAGCCGTTGCTCGCCAATGCCTTTTTCAAGCGCAAGATTTCGGAGCTGGAAATCGACCTGACCGCGCTGGAATTCACCGAATTGCGCAGCCTCGCTGGTGAAGCCGCAGGCAAAGGCCCTGGACCTGAATCAAGCTTGCTGAAGATCAAGGGTTCGGAAATTCAGCAGCGTATCACCGAACTCGCGCTGGAAGCGGTTGGCCATTATGGCGCGCCCTATTTCCGCGGCTTCGGCGAAGGCGACAACGAACACCCCATTGGTCCCGATTACGCACACCGCGCGGCGCCGACCTATTTCAACACCCGCAAGACGACGATTTACGGCGGATCGAACGAGATCCAGCGGAACATCATCGCCAAGATGGTGCTCGGGATTTAAGCTTTTCACCCCTCCCGCACGCGGGAGGGGAAAGATAATGAGGGATTTAGAGAGATGGATTTCAGCTACACCGAAACGCAGGACATGATCCGCGAGACACTCAGCCGGTTTCTTGCCGACACCTATGATTTCGACAGCCGCGGCAAGATGATTGCCAGCGCCACCGGACGCGATGCCGGTATCTGGAAGGCGCTTGCGCAGGATCTGGGCATGCTGGGCGCGTCTTTTAGCGAAGAGCATGGCGGTCTGGGTGGCGGACATCTCGAAAACGCACTGATCATGGAAGAATTGGGCAAGGTCATTGCGATCGAGCCCTATTTGCAGACGGTCGTTCTGGGCGGCGGTGCCCTGAAGGCTGTCGGCGGCGCCATTGCGGATGCGGTTATTCCCGAAATCATCGGCGGCAACGTCGTCATTGCCTTTGCCTATGCCGAACCCCAGGGCCGCTATAATCTCGCCAATTTGCGGACCACTGCCAAGAAGGATGGTGCAGGATATGTGCTGAACGGCCATAAGGGCGTGGTTTATGCTGCACCTTGGGCAAGCCACCTGCTCGTGACCGCCCGCACCGGCGGATCGGGCAGCGAAGCCGCTGGCGTTTCGCTCTTCCTGATCGATGCCAATCTGCCCGGAATTGTGCGCCGCGATTATCCAACGGTGGACGGTTTCCAAGCATCCGAAGTCTATTTCGAAAATGTTGCCATCCCCGGCGACGCTCTGCTCGGTGGAGAAGGTGCTGGCCTTCCGCTGATCGAACAGATTGTCGACGAAGCAACAGTATCGGTCTGCGCCGAAGCCTGCGGCGTCACATTCAAGCTGCATCAGGGCACGCTGGAATATGCGCGCCAGCGTAACCAGTTTGGCCAGCCCATCTCGCGCTTTCAGGTGCTGCAGCACCGCATGGTCGATATGTTCATGGAAGTTGAACAGAGCAAATCCATGACGACAATGGCGACATTGAAGCTCGACCTGCCTGCCGCCGAACGCATGGCCGCCGTATCCGCCTGCAAGGCGAAGGTATCGCGGGCCGCCAAATTTGTTGGCCAGAACGCCATCCAGACCCATGGCGGCATCGGCATCACACAGGAATTGGCCATCGGCCACTATTTCAAACGCGCCACAATGATCGAAGGTCAGTTCGGTTCGGCCGACCATCATTATGACCGGTTTGAAAAGCTGACGCTGGCGGCTTAAATTTTTTTCGAGCTGTTGGGGACAGTCCCTTGAGGGCCAGTCCCCGAATAGCGCAACAACGGGGACTGTCCCAATAGGGACTGTCCCCAAATTTTTGCGCCAACCCGCCATTCCCCATTTTTTGTGCAGTGCAACATTTATCGTTGACATCGCCTGCGTGAATCATTATTGTGCAGTGCAACACAACAGAAATGGTGCTCAATATGGCCAGCAAGGCAACTACCCCTGCAACTTCCAAAACTGCGAAACCCGCAGCGGTGAAAGCTGCGCCTACAAAAGCTGCTCCGGTAGCTGAAAAGGTAGATACCAAAAAGGTAGAGGCTGAAAAGCCTGCTGCGGCGCTGGTCACCAAGATCGTGTCTGTTGAACCCAAACCGATTGCTCAAGGAGTAACCAAAATGACCGATACTGTTAAAGCCACCACCGAGAAGGCCACTGAATTTTTCGCCGACGTTCGCGAAAAGGCAACCGAAGCTGCTGAAAAAGGCAAGAAGCTTGCTGCAGACGCTGTTGAATTCAACAAGGCCAATGTCGAAGCCATGATCGAAGCCGGCAAGATTGTTGCCAAGGGCGCTCAGGACATGGGCAAGACCAACATCGAATATGCCAAGAAGAATTTCGAAGAAGCACAGGTTGCCGTCAAGGAATTGACCGCAGTCAAGTCGCCTACCGATTTCGTCAAGCTGCAGGGTGAATGGGCTCGCAAGGGCTTCGACACCGCCGTTGCCCAGGGTTCGAAGAACACTGAAGCGATGGTAAAGCTGGTCAGCGACATGTTCCAGCCGATTTCGAACCGCATCGCGGCAACGACCGAACTTTTCAAGAAGGCTGCTTAAGCTGACTTGAATATTGTGCCGGTGCGCTAAAATGCACCCGCCGCCCTCTCTCCTCTCCTTATAGGTGGTGGGAAAGCAGACGCGAACCGGCGCAATGAAACAAAAACCGCTCTTTCCCACCTCGGGAAAGGGCGGTTTCTTTTTGGGACAAGACGAATCATCATTAACAGGGCTTGCGGAGTCCCCCTGCCCTATCCTATTTTAGCGGCATGGATATTTTTATGGCCCAAGATGACGACGACAAAGCAGGCGGCACCCCCGGCGTAGGACTTGCCACGCGCACGCGGCCCAAGACCCAGAAGCCGAGCCAGTATAAGGTGCTCCTGCTCAACGACGATTATACGCCGATGGAATTTGTCGTTCATGTCCTGAAAGCCTTTTTCTCGATGGACACCGATCAGGCCACACGCGTGATGCTTCATGTCCATCAAAAGGGGGTCGGTGTCTGCGGGATTTTCACCTATGAAGTTGCCGAAACCAAGGTAACGCAGGTCATGGATTTCGCGCAGAAGAACCAGCACCCGCTGCAGTGTACGCTTGAAAAGGCCTGATTAGGCCGCGCCTCTGACCACATTTCCTTTAAGGTCGCCGTAACCCAGCGGCTCCCCACAATGGGGGCAGGTTGTTTCCAGCCCCACATCCTGACCGCAGGCGCGGTGAATATAACGGATAGCGAGCGGATCGCCCTCTGCGCGCTCCCACCGCTCGGCCCAATTGCGCATCGCATAGAGAACCGAGAACAGATCCTTGCCCTTGTCGGTGAGCGCGTAGCGGTACCTTATCGGCCGCTCCTGATAGGCGATCCTCACAATAATCCCTTTATCGCGCAAATGCCGAAGCCGGTCCGTCAGCATTTGCGGCGACGCGCCGCTGCGCGACTGAAGGTCTTCGAACCGCTCCTGCCCGAAAAACAGTTCGCGCAGGATCAGCAACGTCCACCGATCCCCAAGCACGTCGGCAGATTTCGCGACGGGGCAGATGCGTGTGTCGATGACGGTCCGTTTCGGCATAATTTGCTTGTTACTATGATTATCATAGTTATTCTAGCCCGAAAGGAGATTCGGATGAGTGCTGCATTGATTGTAGGGGCTGGCGATGCCACCGGCGGGGCCATTGCGCGGGCTTTTGCGCGTGAAGGCTATACCGCCTGCGTCAACCGCCGGGCGCGGAATGTGGCGCAGTTGGAATCGCTGGTGCAGTCCATCGAAGCCGAAGGCTTTGCCGCCAAGGCCTATCCCGGCGACGCACGGCTGGAAGAGGATGTCATCGCAATGGTCGACGCCATCGAACGTGATGTCGGCCCGATCGACGTTGCCGTATTCAACATTGGCGCGAATGTGAACTTCTCCATCCTAGAAACTACCGCCCAAGTGTACCGGAAAGTCTGGGAAATGGCGGCCTTTGCCGGGTTCCTGATGGGCCGTGAAGTTGCCAAACGCATGGTGACGCGCGGTCACGGCACAATCATCTTTACAGGGGCGACGGCGTCGCTTCGCGGCGGCAAGGGTTTTTCCGCTTTTTCGGGTGCGAAGGGTGCGTTGCGGATGCTGGCGCAATCCATGGCGCGGGAATTGGGGCCACAGAATATCCATGTCGCCCATGTCGTGATCGACGGTGGCATCGATACCGAATTCATCCGCGGCCTTCGCGCTGACTTTGACGAGGCAAAGGCACTGGATAAGGTCCTGTCGCCCGATGCCATTGCGGCGCAATATGTGGAGCTGCATAAGCAACATCGTAGCGCGTGGACGCATGAGCTCGACCTGCGGCCCTGGGCGGAGACATTCTGATGGCAAAAAGCTTTGAATTCCTGTTCGATTTTGGCGGACCCAACAGCTATCTCGCGCATAAAATGCTGCCAGAACTCTGCGCGCGTACCGGGGCAGAAGCGGTCTACACGCCCATCCTTTTGGGTGGGTTGTTCAAGCTGACCAATAATCAGGCCCCGCTGATGCGCTATGCGGAGACGCCCGCCAAGCGGAACTATGAAATGTTGGAGTTTGACCGCTTCGTCAAAGCGCACTCCATTCCGTTCCGGATGAATCCGAACTTCCCGATCAATTCGCTATATCTCATGCGCGGCGCGGTCGCGGCGCAGCATCTCGGATGCTTCATGCAATATGTCGAGGCGATCATGACCGCCATGTGGGAACAGGGCCTGAATACCGGCGATCTTGACGTAGTGCGCAAGGTTCTGGAAGATGCCGACCTCGACAGTGCGGCCATATTGGCCAAAGCCGACGACCCCGACGTAAAGGCCGAGCTTGTCGCAAACACCGAAAAGGCGGCGGGGCGCGGAGCCTTTGGCGTGCCTACCTTCTTTGTCGGGCCGGACATGTTCTGGGGTAAGGAAAGACTGGGACAGGTCGAGGACGCATTGACCGCGTCGTAACCGCTTTAAAGCCGATCACTCTTCGATCCGGAATTCCGCTTTCTGCGTGAATGTGCGGTCGCTACCGTCAGCCAAGGGCGGAAAGCCCGTTGCACGCACGGCACTTGTGCATGCGGCGCGATCCAGATCGGCATGGCCGCTGCTGCTCGCAATAGCGCAGGATTTCGGCCTGCCATCTGGACCGACTGTCAATGCGATGATGACCGTTCCCTGCCGCCCCTCCCGCAGAGCGCGAACAGGATAATCGACCGCGATTGTCTGGACGGAAGACGCTGCGTCGGCAGTTTTCGTTGTTGTGCCATTGCAGGGTGCGGCTACCAAAAGTACCGCATAGATTCCGGTCAGAAATTCAGCTTTCATTGTAACGGCTCCTGCCCTTGCATTAGTCTGGCTTGCCTCCGCAGACAATGCCGCTAAATACGGGCGATGGACAAGATAATCGTACGCGGCGGCAACGCACTAAAGGGGAAAATTCCGATATCGGGGGCAAAGAACAGCGCGCTGACGCTGCTGCCGTGCGCCTTGCTGACCGATGAGCCGCTGACCTTACGTAACTTGCCGCGATTGGCTGATATTGACGGCTTCCAGCATCTTCTGAACCAGTTCGGCATTTCAACCAGCATCGCGGGATCGCGTCCCGAAGATTTCGGCCGTGTCATGACGCTGGAGGCGACGCGCATCACCAGCAATGTTGCGCCCTATGAGCTCGTCCGCAAAATGCGCGCCTCGATCCTCGTGCTCGGCCCAATGCTGGCGCGCGCGGGGGAAGCTACCGTTTCGCTGCCTGGTGGCTGCGCCATTGGCAACCGCCCGATTGACTTGCATCTCAAGGCGCTTGAGGCCTTTGGCGTCGAAATCGAATTGGCGGCGGGTTATGTAAAGGCCATGGCTCCCGACGGCATCCCCGGCGGGACCTACACCTTCCCGGTTGTCTCGGTGGGGGCCACGGAAAATGCCCTGATGGCGGCCAGCCTCGCCAAGGGTACCTGCATTTTGCACAATGCTGCGCGCGAGCCGGAAATTGTCGATCTGTGCAATCTGCTGGTTGCCATGGGCGCCGAAATTGAGGGGATCGGTACGTCCGACCTGATCATCCACGGCAAAGACCGCCTCCATGGCGCGACCTACCGCGTGATGAGCGACCGGATCGAAGCGGGAAGCTATGCATGCGCCGCGGCGATTACGGGCGGCGATGTCGAGCTGATCGGTGCAAAGGCGAGCGAAATGGACGCAACCGTCGATGCATTGCGCCAGGCCGGGGTCACGGTGGAAGAAACCAAGGCCGGTATCCGCGTATCCTCGGACGGCAAGCTAAAGCCACTGACGATTTCGACGGCACCTTATCCGGGATTTGCCACCGATATGCAGGCGCAGTTTATGGCCATGCTGTGCTTGGCCGACGGCGCCAGCGTGCTGACCGAAACTATCTTCGAAAACCGCTACATGCATGTCCCCGAACTCAACCGCATGGGCGCGCATATCGAGACCAAGGGTCGCACTGCGATTGTGCATGGCGTCAAAGGGCTCACCGGCGCACCCGTGATGGCGACGGACTTGCGCGCATCGATGAGTTTGGTGATTGCCGGATTGGTGGCCGAGGGCGAAACCCATGTCAGCCGCCTCTACCATCTCGACCGCGGCTATGAACGGCTGGAAGAGAAGCTCCAACTCGTCGGCGCCGATGTCGAGCGGGTTGGCGCGGAGTAGACCCTAACGGCCAAATCGGATATGTTTTCGATGGCCTATTGCTAAGTGAAGCCAAGTGCGTCATCCTTAGGACTAGAGAAGACCCGATGATGATGCACATGATAATGTCTGGACGCGGACGTCACCCAGTTCTGGATGCAATACGGCACAGTCCGATTGCAACCGTAGTGAGCGATCCCAAAGAAGCGGATAACCCGATTATCGCTGCAAATGAGGCGTTTTGCACGCTTACGGGCTATAACGAAAGCGAAATTCTTGGCCGGAATTGCCGGTTCCTGCGCGGGCCGGATACCGAGAATAGCCAGACCGAAAAACTGCGGGAATCAATTCATGCACGGCGGCCGACTCTGGCGGAGCTCATCAATTACCGCAAAGATGGGTCGCCGTTTCGGAACGCCGTGATGATTGCCCCCCTGTTCGACAGCGGCGGCAAGCTTGAATATTTTGTCGGATCGCAGATCGAAGTGCTTCCCGAAGAGGAGAGTATTGCAGTCGTCCGCCAACAGCAGGCGGCCGAGATTGTCCATCGGCTAAGCCCCCGCCAGCGCGAAATATTGCAGCAAATGGCGCAGGGTTTCCGCACAAAACAGATCGCCCATATGTTGTCGCTGAGCGAAAAAACGGTGCAAATGCACCGGATGCTGATGTTCAAGAAACTGTCGACATCAAATGCGGCAGATGCTGTTCGTATTGCGGTCGAAGCCGGACTTTAACATCCTGTTTTCCTGTCTGAATCCAAAGGCACAGCCCTAAACCTACAGCCATTCGCCTATATGGGCCAAATCCGGTATTTTGATTGCAGCATTACTGCGGCATTAAGCATGCACAGGTAGGCGGCAATGTAGGTCGGAAAAGCGTCCGGTCTTATCCCTCCCTCAAAACGAAGGGCGCTTTGAATATACGGCGGTAACCCTCCATCGCACGAACTAGACTCTCCTTGCCGTCCGCCTGTAACCCGCCAACGAATGCCTGATATGGAAATTCGAGCATTTTGGGGTCGCAATTGTACCGCCATGGCCTTGCCTTCGGCGGTACTTTTTTATTCGCGGTTTGCGCTTACCCAGAGGCGGATGGCGCTGGCGAGGCCGCAGGGTGACGCAGATTCCAGCCGTTCAACGTCAATTTGGGCGACAAGGGCATTCACCGGCAAGCTCCGCTTGTCCGCCGCCCGTTTCAGTGCATCCCAGAACAAAGGCTCCAAACTGATCGACGTTTGATGTCCGGCGATCGTCATGCTGCGCTTGACCGGCGGATGATAAATGGAAATGCCCTGCACAATTTATCCCGTCATCCGCCCGTCACACGTAGCATTGCATCAATACATATGCTGCCCGCCGTTAATCGACAGCGTCGACCCCGTAATGAACCCTGCATTTTCGCTCGTCAGGAATTCTACCCCGCGCGCAATTTCATCCGCATTGCCGAGGCGCCCCACCGGAATCTGCGCCACAATCTTTTCCATCACATTTTCCGGAATGGTCGACAGCATTTCTGTGCCGATATAGCCCGGCGCAATCGCGTTGGCCGTAACACCGTGGCGGGCGCCCTCCATGGCGAGCGACTTGGTAAAGCCATGAATGCCCGACTTGGCCGCAGCATAATTGACCTGACCGATCTGTCCGCCCTGACCGTTGACGGACCCGATATTGACGATACGTCCCCATTTGCGTTCGCGCATTCCGGTAAACACCGCTTTCGCCATGTTGAAGCAGCCGGTCAGATCGACGCGGATGACCTCGTCCCATTGTTCGAATGTCATTTTGACCATGGTTGCGTCGCGCGTGATACCGGCATTGTTGACCATGATATCGATGGGGCCGAATTCCGCCTCAATCGCGGCACAGGATTCGATGCACGCCTCGTGATTGCCGACATCCCATTTGCGAACGGGAATCCCGGTACGCTCCGAAAATTCCTTGGCGGCGGCGTCATTGCCACCGTAATTGGCGACAACGAACCGTCCTTTTTCCTTTAATTTCAGACTGATCGCTTCGCCAATGCCCCGTGTTCCCCCGGTTACGACCGCAATACGTGACATATCTCTCTCCTGACTTTTTGCTTGATTTCACATGAAGAATAGCCGGAGCCGCCACAAGTGCAAGTTGACGTTAGCGTTAGCGCATAGCTATTCAGAGCCAGCCGGAAAGTTCCCGCCGAACGAGAGTTTCCAGCATATCCATGCCCACATCGCTGTCGTTCAGACAGGGCAGATAGGCATAGTGGGTGCCGCCTGCTTCTTCGAACTGCTCCTGCCCCTGTATGGCGAGCTCCTCCAACGTTTCGAGACAATCGACGGAAAAGCCCGGCGCAAAGATCGCAATCTTTTTCCGACCGTCGCGCGCCAATTGCATGATCGTTTCATCGGTCGCGGGTTCCAGCCATTTGGCACGGCCAAAGCGCGACTGGAAACTGACCACCAGTTCACGCCCCATTGCCTCGGATAGGAGCCGCGCAGTTTTCTGGCAGTGGCAGTGATAGGGATCACCAAGATATAATGTGCGTTCCGGCATGCCGTGAAAACTGATGACGAGCGCGTCCGGCGTAAAATCGAGTGTTGCCAGCGATGCCTCAACCGACGTCTTCAGCGCTGCAATATAAGAGGCATCGTCATGATAGGCGGGCAATGTGCGAATGGCCGGATGCCAGCGCATTTTGGTCAGTGCGGCATAGGCTTCGTCCTGCACTGTGCCGGTGGTCGCGCCTGAATATTGCGGATAGAGCGGCGCAATAAGGATGCGGTTACAACCGGCCTCTTTCATCGCCGCGAGCTGGTCTGGAATCGACGGATTTCCGTAACGCATCGCGTAACGCACGTCGGCTTGTCCGTGCAATCGCTCGGCCAGCGCTTTCATCTGCGCGATCGTAAAGAAGGCGAGCGGAGAGCCACTTTCGGTCCAGACCTTGGAATAGGCTTTGGCCGATTTCTGCGGACGTGTGTTGAGGATTACGCCGCGCAAAATCGGCTGCCAGACCAGCGGCGGAATTTCGACGACGCGGCGGTCGGACAAAAACTGTTTCAGATAGCGTTTTACGGCCTCGGTGGTCGGTGCATCCGGCGTGCCCAGATTGACCAGCAGTACCCCGATTCTGGGTGCAGCGACGACGGGATGGGTGTCGGGCTTTTCCATCACAAGCCTCGCGACAATAAGGGGAGTTCGCGAAGGCGCACGCCCGCCGCGGAGAACAGAGCGTTCGCGACAGCAGGGGCGACGGCCGGGACGCCCAATTCGGATACACCGCCGGGGTCTTCATCGCTGCGGATAAATTCCACGATGATTTCGGGAATGTCGGCAAGGACCGGTAGATCAATCTCGCGCAACCGGCGGACCGTGGGAAGACCTTTTTCAAAATCGGTGGACGCACCCAGTGCCTGCGCTAACCCGAACACGATTCCGCCTTCGATCTGCTGGCGCGCCAGATCTGGGTTAATCAATCGCCCGCAATCCACCATCGCCGAAATCCGTTCTACGCGTACGCCTGTTTCATTCGTACGCGCGCTGGCGACGATCGCGATATGGCTACCGCGCATCGAGTGGCAGGCCAAGCCTTTACTGCTGCCCGAGATACCGCCGTCCCATCCTGCCATAGAGGCGACACCCGTCAGGCAGCGCGCAAGCCGGGTCTGGTTGACCAGCATCTGCATCCGGAACGACAAGGGTTCTATACCGGCCTTCTGGGCGAGTTCATCGACAAAGGATTCGATGAAAAAGCAGTTATAGCTATGCGCCAGGGATCGCCACGGGCCGGTCATGATGGGCAGATCGACCGGGAAGTGGTCTACGGTAAGATTGGCGATTGCGTATGGCGGCACGGCCCCTTCGAGCGCCAGGGAGTCAAATTCACCAGCGGCGGTCGCGCGGGCGTCCGCGGGATTTTCTCCGTCCAGCCGGTTTGCCAATTCGCGCATCGACGATGCGGCAGCAACGCGGACAGTCATGCCCGCCAGCGTGCCGTCCTGATCCAGCGAAGCCGACAAGCGTCCGAGCGCGGGCGTGCGTACATAATCGCGTACAAAATCCTCTGCCCGTGACCAGACAAGCTGGACCGGGCGGCCAACTTCCTTGGCGATAACGGCAATTTGCGCAGCGATGACATTGTCGAAATTGCGGTCGAAGCTGCCGCCCGCGATCACGGGATAGAGCGTGACATCATCGGCATCGATGCCAATTGCCTTTGCGGCAGCTTGCTTGGCCTGATGCGGTGCCTGACTTGCCAGCCAAAGCTGTAACCGGCCATCGCGATAGTCGGCGGTTGCAGAGCGTGTTTCAATCGGTGCGTGGACAGCGGCAGCGACGCTATAGTCAGCGTTGAACACACGTGTTGCCGCCTCCTTCGCCATGGTGGCATCGACATCGCCTTGACGCACCATGCGCGTCCCCGGCCCGCTGGCAATCGCATTGGCCAGCGCATCGGTCATTTTGACGCTGTCGGCCATCCGTCCTTCGGTCACGAAAACAGGTGCCATGGCATCAAGCGCACGGTTCGCCGCCCACCAGTTGGTCGCGACAGAGGCAACCCAATGCTCGGTCTTTACGATATTGACGACACCCCGGATTTTGAACGCCGCCTTGCTGTTCAGCGATTTCAGGGTGGTCTTTCCGGCTGGCCCGCCCCTGACTGACGCAAACAGCATATCGGGTAGACGGATATCGCCGGCGAAGCTCACACTGCCGTCTACCTTCGATGCAAGATCAAGACGTGGGGCATCGCGCCCCGACAGCCGGTTGCGCGCCGACGGATTGAGCGGAATCGGTGACGGCGGCTCTAGTGCCGCCGCGTCGGCGACCAGGTCGGCAAAGGCGAGGCGTTTTTTGCCGAAGGTAACAAAGCCTTTGTCGACCTGACACTGTTCCCACTCGGTATCCCAACGCGCCGCAGCCGCCTGGCATAGCAACACGCGCGCTGTCGCCCCGGCCTCCCGGCATGGCCGTTCAAACTGGCGGATGGAGGTGGATCCTCCGGTCGCGACAAACATGTCGCGGGTGGCGAGCTCGTTCACGACGGTCGCTACGGGTCCCTGCTCTGCCTCCAGACCGGCTTTTTCCGGAAGGAACGCCGGTGCCCATTCGCGGGCCAATAATTTGTTGGAAAAAAGCGGACTTGGCGGAACAGGCTGCACCGCCACAGAGCGCCAGTCGGCACCCAGTTCGCCCGCAACGATCTGCGCAAGCGCGGTGTAGACGCCCTGCCCCGATTCGCTTTGCGGAATCCCCACTATGACTTTGCCGTCTTCGGCAATTTTCAGCCAGGGCCCGAAAAGATGCTCGCCCTTGGCCGCCCGCATATTGGGCAGATACCGCCGGGGCCAAAGCGCCCAGGACACGAGCAAGCCAACACCGACCCCGCCGCCGATCAGTATCTTGCGGCGCGAAATGCCGCCTTCCTCTTCCGAACCGTTCGTCATGCAGGCGGTGCTTTCGGATCATCCATCCATTCGATGACCTGCCGCGCGATAGCGCCATAGGCCGAAGCGATCGGCCCCTCACCCAGCGCCGGGGGAGTGCCGGCATCGCTGGCCTTACGAATAGCAATGTCGAGCGGAATGCGGCCCAGAAACGGGATACCCAGCTCCGCCGCTGCGGCCTCTGCACCGCCGGACCCGAAGGGATCACTCATTTCCCCGCAATGGGGGCAGAGATATCCCGCCATATTCTCAACGAGCCCGATAATCGGCACCTTGGCCGTATCGAAAAAGCCGATGGCCCGCGCTGCATCCATCAACGCGAGATCCTGTGGCGTCGATATAATAACCGCGCCCATGGGCTTATGTTTCTGGATCATCGACAATTGGATATCGCCGGTGCCGGGGGGCATATCGACCACAATATCGCGCACATTGCCCCAATGCGCATCTACCAGTTGGGACAAGGCATTACCTGCCATTGGCCCGCGCCATGCAATCGCCTGACCGGGTTTTGCCAATTGACCCATCGAAAGGAACGGAACGCCGCCTGCTCCCTTGACCGGGAACAGCTTGTTGCCTTCTGCCTCGGGCTTGCTGTCTTCAGCGCCCATCAGGCGCGGCTGCGACGGTCCGTAAATGTCGGCGTCGACCAGACCCACCGACCGGCCCGCCAATGCCATCGCGACGGCAAGGTTGGTGGACAGTGTCGATTTGCCGACCCCGCCCTTGCCGCTCGCCACCGCAATCAGGCGCGGAGCGATGCGTTCGGCGGTCATAACGATGCGAACGGACTGCGCGCCTGCCTGCTGCAATTCGGTGCGCAGGCGGGCGTCCAGTTCGTCGCGCTGCTGCGCGTCCATTGCCGCGACATCGAGCACGAAAGAAACCTGGCCATTATCGACCTTCAGCCCGCTCGCACGGGGGCCTGCCAAGGTTGAAACTATGTCGGAAAATGCATTGAAATCGGTCATCACCTGCCGAATAGAATCAGAATTGCGGGATTGACACTGTTTTTCTGAAAAACCGTTCCTATAAAGGCTCTATGCGCAATAAAATTGATCAAGAGAGCGGTTCCATTTTGGCTACAGAAGGCAAAGGACCGTGGGATTCACCATCATCATCGGAAAGCGGACGGTCCGGAAAACCCAAATCTTCCGGGGATGACGGTTCCAAACCCGAACCAGTGAACCCTTGGGACCCCGCACCTGCCGGATCCACCCAGCCTGGCCGACAACGTGGCCCCTCGCTTGAAGATCTTTTGCGCCGCACGGGCGGTGGTAAAGGCGGCGGCTTTGGTGGACTGCCTTCGCGCGGCGACGGAAAAAGCTGGTGGCCGATCATCCTGGGCGCTTTTGTGGCGCTTTGGCTGGTTTGGACCAGCGTCCACAGAATCGGCCCGGAACAGGAAGGTGTCGTCACTTTCTTAGGCAAATTTTCGCGCACGGTCCCCCCTGGTATCCAGCTCACATGGCCTGCGCCTTTCGAAGATATTCAGAAGGTCGACACGAAGCAGATCCAGACCACTGCGGTGGGCTCACCCAAAGCGAGCAGCGAAAATCTTGTCCTGACCAAGGACCAGAGCATTATCGACATGGCCTATGATGTCCGTTGGTCGATCAAGGATCCGGAGCTTTATCTGTTCCAGCTGGAAAATGCGGATTCAACCGTCAAGGAAGTCGCCGAAAGCGCAATGCGTGCGGCGGTTGCCAATTATGACCTGACACAAGCGATCGGTCCTGGCCGTGGTGGCATCGAAATCGAGGTCCGCCGCCGGATGCAGCAGGTGCTCGACGAATATCGTTCGGGCGTGCTCGTACAGAGCATCTCGATCCGTCAATCCGACCCGCCTGCCGAGGTGAATGACGCGTTCCGCGAAGTAAACGCGGCGCAACAGCGTCGGGAAAGCTATCTGAACGATGCCCGCGCCTATGCCAGCCGCGTGACCGAGCTTGCCATTGGTGAGACGACCGAGTTCGATAAAATCTATGTGCAATATCGCGAAGCGCCGGAAGTCACGAAACGCCGCCTCTATTATGAAACGATGGAGCAGGTGCTGGGCAAGGTCGACAAAACCATCGTCGAGACAGGCGGTGTAACCCCCTATCTTCCGCTTCCCGAGTTCCAGAAAAAAGCCGCGGCAAAAAATGAACCCGTGACCGTAACAGGCAAAAAGCAATGAACCAGACACTCCTCCGCAACCCGCTCTATTTAGGCGTGGCCGCCATCGGCGCGCTGATCCTGCTTAGCATGTCGGTTACCGTTGTGCCCGAAACGCAACAGGCCATCATCAGCAGCTATGGTAAGGTCGATCGCGTCGTGAACGCCTACCGCAAAGGCGAAGTCTTTGGCGACACACGCGCAGGTTTAACCTTCCGCATTCCCTTGGTCGAGCAGATCCAGCTGATCGACAAGCGCGTACTCAGCGTCGAGATGGAACAGCAGGAAGTGCTGTCGACGGACCAGCTCCGGCTGCAGGTGGATGCCTTCGCCCGTTTCCGGATTACCAGGCCCGACCAGATGTACCGGACTATCCGCACAGAGGATCGTCTGCGCGAGCAATTGCGTACGATCTTGGGATCGTCGCTGCGCAACGAACTCGGCAAGCGCACATTTGCGACCTTGCTGAGCGCCGAGCGCGGCGAAGTGATGGAGAACATCCAGACGGCCCTGAACCGTGAAGCCAGCAAATATGGTGCGGAAGTCATCGACGTGCGTATCAAACGCGCCGATCTTCCTGCCGCGACATTGCAATCGGCCTATAACCGGATGCGCAGTGCCCGTAACCAGGAAGCAATTGCGATTGATGCCGAAGGCCAGAAAGAGGCCCAGATCATCCGTGCCGAGGCCGAAGCCGAAGCCGCGCGTATCTATGCCATCAGCTACAACAAAGACCCGGATTTCTACGATTTCTACCGCGCGATGCAAAGCTATCGGCAGACGTTCCAGAATGGCGAAGGGTCGAGCAACATCATCCTGTCGCCGCAAAACGCCTATCTGGAGAAATTCCGGAACGGTCGTTAGTCGAACGGCAAATGACATTCGCCGGTTGGTCCGGCTCCCATTCAATTGGCGTTAAGCTTTACAGCGCCATCGAATGGCCGAAATTCGGGCATCTTGCCCAAGATTGTTAGACGAAGGGAATGAAATCCGTGCGTTACGCTTATGCTGCTACAACCGCTCTATTGCTGACCGGAAGCGCTTTGGCGCTGGTCAATGGTTCGCCCGTAACCGCCCAGACGGCACTGCCCGTTTCGGCGCAGGCCAATCTGGCGCCTGCCGGTGCCCCGGCGAGCTTTGCCGATCTGGTTGTTCAACTCCAGCCCGCCGTGGTCAACATTTCGACCAAGCAAAAGGTGCAGGTCGCAACCAGCCTGAATCCCTTCACTGGCGAACGCCGTCCGGTTACGCAGGAACAGGCGAGCGGTGGCTCGGGCTTTCTGATTTCTTCTGATGGCTACATCGTCACGAACAACCATGTTGTTGCCGGTGGCCCGACGGGTGATGCCGTTGATCGTGTTACGGTCACCTTGTTTGACGGCAAGGAATATACCGCAGAAATCGTCGGCCGCGATCCGCAATCGGACATTGCCCTGTTGAAGATCAAAGCGACCGACCTGCCGTTCGTTGCAATGGCAGATTCAACCAAGAGCCGCGTCGGCGACTGGGTTATCGCCATTGGCAACCCGCTGGGCCTCAGCAGCTCGGTCACAGCAGGTATCATTTCCGCGTTGCAGCGTAATATTGGCGCAGGTGGTGCCTATGACCGTTTCATCCAGACCGACACGGCAATTAACCCGGGTAACTCGGGCGGCCCGCTGTTCAACCTGAAGGGTGAAGTAATCGGCATCAATAACCGCCTGATTTCGCCCATCGGCGCGAATATCGGTGTGGGCTTTGCCATTCCGGCGGAAGAAGCCAAGCCGGTCATTGAGTCGCTGAAAAAGGGTGTCCGGCCTGAGCGCGGTTATCTGGGAATCAGCATTACGCCCGTGGGCGAAGATCTCGCCGATGCCTTGGGTCTCGAAAAGAACCGCGGTGAATTCGTTGCCCGCGTTGTTGCAGGCGAAGGTGGCGACAAGGCCGGTCTGAAAGAAGGCGATATCGTCCTGAAGGTCGACGGACGCGAAGTGTCTCCGGAAGCGACGCTGTCCTATATCGTTGCCAACATCAAACCCGGCACGCGCATCCCTCTCGACATCTTGCGTGAAGGCAAGCCATTGCGCCTCAACGCCGTCGTGGGCACCCGTCCTCCGGAAGAGAAACTGGCGCAGAGCAATTTCAATCCCGAGGAAAATAAGGACTTCGAAAAGGATAGCGACAGCCCGGATTCCAAGATCGTCCGTGACGCCCTTGGCTTGAGTGTCATTCCGCTCGACGCCGAAATTGCTCGGCAATTGGGCATGGGCAATGACGTGAAGGGTGTCGTCATCGACATCGCTGGACAAGGAACAGGCGCACAAGCCGGTTTGCGTCGCGGCGACGTGATTGTCTCGGCAACTTATCAACCCGTGACATCGCCCGCCGCATTGGCCGCCGCAATCCGCACTGCAAAAACCGCAGGACGCAGCGCGATCCTCCTCGGCGTCAAACGCCGTGGCGGTACCACGCAATATGCGACGGTCCGTCTGGAAGAGTAAACTTAGCTTGTTCATCGCCGCCACGGGGTGTTAGTTCTTGCTTATGAGCCTGAATGACACCCCCTGGCACGATGATGCCCAAGCCCTCCTGCCCGATCTTATCGAATTGCGACGGGCAATCCATGCCGAGCCCGAACTGGGCCTGCAAAACCCCAAAACGCTGGCGAAGATAAAGGCCGCTTTGGCGGGCCTGCCGCTGGAACTGCGCGAAGGGCCGTCGACGACAGGCTTGATCGCCACGTTGAAGGGCCCGGCCAATGGCCGCACGGTTCTATTGCGGGGCGATATGGACGCCCTGCCGCTCCATGAAGATACCGGGCTGGACTATAGCTCGACCACCGACGGTGCGATGCACGCCTGTGGCCATGATACCCATGTCGCCATGCTCGTGGGGGCCGCCAAGATGCTGTGTGCGCGGCGCGACGAACTGGCAGGCACAGTGCAATTCATGTTCCAGCCGGGCGAGGAAGGCCATCATGGCGCGCGCTTCATGCTCGATGACGGCCTGATCGATCCCCTGCCCGACGCAGCCTTTGCGCTTCATATCATGCCCAATGCGCCACGCGGCGTGTTTACGGGTAGAGCCGGACCATTGCTCGCGTCATCCGACGTGCTGAGCATCACGGTCAAGGGTGCTGGCGGCCATGCATCCATGCCGCACGATGCGACCGACCCTATCCCCGTGGCGTGCGAAATAGTGACCGCAATCCAGGCCATGGTCACCCGCACCGTGTCCGTATTTGATCCTGCCGTCGTGACCATCGCCAAAATCACGGCCGGTACGACCAACAATATCATTCCCGAAACCGCGCATATGCTGGGAACGATCCGGACCCTGTCACCCCGGCAACGGGCACAAGTGGCCGAACATCTGCATCGGCTTGCACCAAATATCGCCGCCGCGCATGGCTGCACTGCCGAAGTGCATATCGAGCCGGGGTTTCCGGTTACATTGTGCGATGCGCGCGCGGTCCAGTTCGGAAAATCGGTCGTCGAAGATGTGTTCGGCGAAGAAAGCTGGATCACGCTCGACACGCCCATCATGGGCGCCGAAGATTTCGCCTATGTCCTCGAAAAAGTCCCCGGCGCGATGTTCTTCTTGGGTGCCAGCCATGAAGGCGACGACTGGCGTTCCTGCTGCGGCCTTCACTCCAACCGCATGGTCCTCGACGACAGCGTGATGGCACGCGGCGCAGCGTTGCACGCGGCGATCGCGGAGCGGTTTTTGACGGACGGGTTTGATTGATACTATCTCACACAAAGACACGAAGACACAAAGAAGAGGCTAAGTCATTTTTGACAGGTCGCCATTAGCGATCCGTCTTATTCCTTCTTTGAAAGTAGCGCATCCGAAATTCATTAATAATCCAAGTGGCAAGTCGAGCAATTTTAAATAGGTTAGCACTTGTCGACCATGGACGGCTGCCAGTCGCTCACATGATTTTAATTCGATTAACAGCTTTCCTTCGACCAGGATGTCTGCACGAAAACCTTCGTTGAAAACGCGTCCATTGAAGCGGATTGAAATGGGTTTTTGTCTTTCTACCTTCAGACCACGCTCAGCGAGGCTGTCAGCCAAAACCACTTCATACACACTTTCCAATAATCCCGGCCCCAGTGCATTGTGAATTTTGAAACCGCAATCGACAGCAACGGTCGCCAATCTTTCTAACTCTTTCAACTTAAAACCTTCTTTGTGCCTTGGTGTCTTTGTGTGAGACTATTTTAACCCAGCTGCCGTCTCCACACCGCGCATAACCCGCAACGTATTGCCCTGAGCAATTTTTGCTAAATCGGCTTTCGAATATCCCCGACGCACCAGTTCGGCGAACAAGGCTGGATAGGTCGACACATTTTCCAAACCAACGGGTAGTTCGTCCACACCGCCAAAGTCGCCACCGATTCCGATATGGTCAATGCCGGCCACTTTGCGGATATGGTCGATATGGTCGGCAACCTGCACCAACGTCGCCTTGGGTTGAGGATGTGCAGCGATCCATGCGTCGACGGCGGCTTTTTCGCCTGCGGGATTGCCTGTGAACTCGATCTTGGCACGCCCCGCAACCGCAGAGCGCTCATATTCCCATTGGCGGCGTTCGGGCGACGTAAAGCCGGGAACAAAGGTCACCATCACCACACCGCCATTTTGCGGCAGACGTTTCAACACCGAATCCGGCACGTTTCGGGGATGCGGTGTAACAGCGCGCGCGTTGCTGTGCGTGAACAACACCGGAGCTTTGCCCTTGTCGAGCACATCATGCATTGTGGCTTCGGACACATGGCTGAGGTCGACAATCATCCCCAGACGGTTCATCTCGGCAATTACTTCAAAGCCAAAGGGCGACAGACCGTCATGTTTGGGCGCGTCCGTTGCGCTATCGGCCCAATCGGTCGTCAGGCTGTGGGTGATCGTCATATAGCGTGCGCCAAGGGCATGCATCTGGCGTAAAATCTCCAGCGAACTGCCAATGGAGTGCCCGCCCTCCATACCGATCAGTGAGGCAATCTTTCCTCTCTTCATGGCCGCCTCTGCGGTCGCCGCCGTGTCGGCATAGACGAAGACATCGGGGTAACGGGCAATCATCTGGCGCACGACGTCGATCTGTTCGACGGTGCGAGTCACCGCCTCATGCTTTGGCAATGCGGCGTCGACATAGACCGACCAGAACTGCCCGCCCAGATAGCCAGCGCGCAACGTAGGGATATCCGTGTGTGTCTTGGCCAATATGTCGGGCGACAGGCCTTTCAGGTCGAATTTCGAAAAGTCGCGGTCGAACAACTCGGCAATCTGGTGCGGCGTATCGTTATGGCCATCGATCACAGGCGTTTTGGAAAGCACCTCACGCGCCGTCTCTTCGGGAGTTGCGGCGCTTGCCGGGACAGCGGCTGCGATAAATGCGAGAGCTGAAACGGTCACAATCCGCCGTAAGTTCAAAGTCATCACGCTGTTCTGGCCTGCCATGGGTTATCTCCTGAAATCGAGACCCGTTCATGCCCGATTATGGCGTTTGCAGAAATGCTTTTTATCGGCTCAGGGCACCAATATCGTATCGACGGCCTGTTTGGACAAAGCCGGGTAATCCAGGGTGTAGTGCAAACCGCGGCTTTCATGCCTGGACAGCGCAGAGCGGATGATGAGGTCGGCGACCTCAACCAGATTACGCAGCTCGATCAGATCGGGGGTGACCCGGAAATGGCTGTAATAATCCTCGATTTCGCGGCGCAGCAGGTCGATACGGTGTTGCGCGCGCTCCAGCCTTTTTGTCGTGCGGACGATCCCTACGAAGTTCCACATGAACTGGCGGATTTCACGCCAGCACTGCGCAATCACAACCTCTTCATCACTGTCTGTGACCCGGCTTTCGTCCCATGGCCGGATAGCAGGGGGTGGCGGCAGATTGCCCCAATGGGCGTCGATATGCCGCGCGCAGGCATCCCCGAACACGAAGCATTCCAGCAGCGAGTTGGATGCCAAACGGTTCGCGCCGTGTAACCCCGATTGAGTCACTTCGCCCGCCGCATAGAGCCCCGGGGCATCCGTGCGGCCATCGAGATCGACCAAGACACCGCCACAGGTATAATGCTGCGCGGGGACGACGGGGATCGGTTCCTTGGTAATGTCGATGCCAAGCCCGATCAGCTTTTCATAGATGTTCGGAAAATGCTCCTTCACAAATTCCGCTGGCTTATGGCTGATATCCAGATGCACATAATCCAGACCGTCGCGCTTGATCTCGGCGTCGTTAGCGCGGGCGACGATATCGCGCGGGGCCAGTTCGGCGCGCTCGTCATAGTCGGGCATATAGCGATGCCCGGTCTTCGGGTTTTTCAATATCCCGCCCTCGCCGCGCACAGCTTCGGTGATCAGGAAATTCTTGACCTCCAGATTATAGAGGCATGTGGGATGGAATTGCATGAATTCCATATTGGAAATGCGACAACCCGCCCGCCATGCCATGGCAATCCCGTCGCCGGTCGCGCCGCGCGGGGCGGTGGAATAAAGATAGGTCCTCCCCGCGCCACCGCACGCCAAAATCGTCGCACGCGCGGTGCAGGTTTCAACCTTGCCGGTCTTGCGGTTCAGGGCATAGACCCCGTGAATACGACCGGAAGTTGAAAAGCGTTCCTGATGCCGGCCCATGATCAGGTCGATCGCGACCATGTCGGGGACCAAGGTGATGTTGGAGTTCGCCTTTGCCGCCGCCTCCAATGCTTGCTGCACAGCCCATCCGGTGGCGTCATCGACATGGACGATGCGCCGGTGGCTGTGCCCACCCTCCCGCGTCAAATGCCAGTCATTGCCGTCAAGGTTGAAAGGCACGCCCAGCTTCGCCAGCCGTTCGATGGCTTCGGGTGCATTTTCGACGACGAATTCGACCGTAGCGCGGTTGTTGAGGCCGCCGCCTGCAATCATCGTATCTTCGATATGGCTGTCAAACGTGTCGCCGGGTTCCAGCACCGCCGCAATTCCGCCCTGCGCCCAAGCCGTCGCGCCGTCCGACAGCGCGCCCTTGGCCAGCACAACAACCTTGTATTTCTGCGCAAGTTGCAACGCCGCCGTCAAACCAGCCGCGCCGGACCCGATGATGAGAACGTCGGCTTCCATCACGCGCTACTGGTCAACCGCAGGAACACATCTTCCAGATCTGCTTCCTTCGTGGTCACATCCACAATGCCAAGGCCAAGCCCCTGCATGGCGGCCAGGACCTCGCCTGCGTTCATGCGATCCTTGTTATAGGTGATTTCCACGGTCCGGTCGGCGACCAGCTCCGATTTTTCGAAGGCCGCATGCCTCGGCGCCTCGGTCACGTCCCGGTCGAGGGTCAGGACAACCGCCTTTTCCCGCGCCATCCCGACCAGTTCTTTGGTCGGTTTATTGGCAATCAGCTTGCCATGGTTGATGATCGCAATCCGGTCGCACAGCTGTTCGGCTTCTTCCAGATAGTGGGTGGTCAGAACAACCGTCACGCCTTCGCGGTTTAACTGGACCACATAATCCCACAGCTGCTGCCGCAATTCGATGTCGACGCCGGCGGTCGGTTCATCGAGCACAATCACGGGCGGGGAATGCACCATTGCCTTGGCCACCAACAACCGCCGCTTCATGCCGCCCGAAAGCGTACGGGCGTAGGCGTCTGCCTTATCCTCCAGCCGGACAGCGCGCAGCAATTCCATCGTCTTGCGCTTCGCCTTTGGCACGCCATAAAGCCCTGCCTGCAATTCCAGCGCCTCTTTGGGCGTGAAAAAGGGATCGAACATGATCTCCTGCGGCACGATCCCGATCGAGGCTTTTGCGTTACGGGGATTAACGTCAATATCGAAACCCCAGATCGATGCCGATCCGGATGTCTTCATCACAAGACCCGCCAAAATGTTGATCAGCGTCGACTTGCCCGCGCCATTGGGTCCTAGCAGCCCGAAAATAGACCCCTGCGCGACGTCAAAACTGACATCGTCCAGCGCCTGCTTGCCGCCTGCATATTTTTTGGAGAGATTCTGTATCGAAATGGCTTTGCTGGACATGCATGTGCGATAGCGAAGCCTTGCCCCCTGCGCAATCGCGCGAAACATGGTAACCGGCATCTTCATCATATCCGGTTACCAAATGGGCAGCCCTAACCTGTAGCAGCGACGCTGTGAAAAGTCGGACCATTCCTATTTTCGGGCGTATAGCTGCCCTTGGCGCATCATTTGTCGGCGTTCAGTCGGCCCATGCACTGCCCGGCGATACGCAGACACAAATCGTCAATCCAGGTCTGGTGACCAATGCGACCAGCCTTGATTTCGGATCGGTTATCGCAGGAAGCGTGCAAAGCCGACTCCGCGTTCCGCCGACAAGCGACACAGTCGTCGTTTCGGCGGGAAATGCACTTCCGGTGGGTGGCAGCGTTTCGCGCGCGCGTTTCGATGTTGTTGCAGCGCCGCTGACGCTCGTTTTCATAAACCTGCCCAGCAATATCCAACTAACCCGCGTGTCGGGAACAGATCAGATGTTGCTCGACCAGTTCCAGCAAAGTGGATTGCCGTTCCAGATCATGGGGCCAAGCGGGCAATATTCCTTTTATGTTGGCGGGCGTTTGCGGGTGAACCCTTCGCAGGCAGCCGGTCTGTATCAGGGGAATTTTACAGTCACGGTGAATTTTCTGTAATCCAGCCGACGCGGGTACGCGGCGCATACAGAATATCTTTACTATTTCAGGTCTATATCCCTTGCCATGTGTGGGGCAAAATTCAAGCAAGCCAAAAAGCTGGGCATCGCGCTCGCCGTTGTAACGGCCGCGTTTGCGAGCAATCCCGCTATCGCCGAGACCGAAACGGCAAACGCCGAGATAACGGTTGTGCGCCCGCTTTCGTTCGTCATCGACGATAATCTGGATTTCGGCTCGCTTATTCCCGGCACGACTGCAGGTACCGTCACGATGGCACCAACGGGAGCCCGCACTGCGACCAACGGCATTGTACTTGTCGGCGGTGGACATACCCCTGCGACCTTCTCGGGACAGGGAACATTTAACCAGCGTGTGGATATTTCGCTTGGTGCGAACAGCATCCTGATTACCGGTCCGGGCGCACCTATGCGTGTGCGCACCTTTGTTATCGGAAGTACGCCGACCGCCGTTCTGACCACCACACCGTTGCGCTTTCGTATCGCTGCTGCCAACGGGATTTTCACATTCCCGCTCGGTGCGACATTGGAAGTGGGGGCTAACCAGCCCGCCGGCAAATATACCGGCAACTGGTCAATCACACTCAACTATTTTTGAGCCGTTGCCGCAAGCCCGTCGCTTTGCTAAGCGGCGCGCATGAGCACTTTTCAGCCCGAAACAATCCGCGTCCGTGACACCCGTATCGCTTGCGATGGCAGCGGTGACATTCCTGCTGCCTTGGGTCATCCC
>Ga0116176_10000659_pt1 | contig 28073 bp, 24 predicted proteins | sample AD_STIC08_MetaG_FD_89803 | JGI IMG/M metagenome (GOLD analysis project Ga0116176, IMG submission 89803) | Active sludge microbial communities of municipal wastewater-treating anaerobic digesters from USA - AD_STIC08_MetaG | ecosystem: Engineered > Bioreactor > Anaerobic > Digestate | place: USA...
GCCGCTGGCAGGCAGGGATGACGGTGGAACGCGCGGGGCATCGAGTGCGGCGCAGCCGTGTATCGAGATGACCTGCGCGTGGGCCATCAACGACCAATCCACAGGCCGCACATAGCATTCGCAAGGAGCATCGATGAACTTCCGCCCGCGCAACCCGAACCGCCACCTGTGGGACACCTGGTTCTACGACCACAACGGCGAATACCACCTTTTCTACCTCTCCAACGAAATCGCGCCGGACGGCCGGTGGATCCCGTGGGACGCGTTCTCTCTCGCCACCAGCCGCGACCTGCTCCACTGGGAGGAAAAGGGCGAGGTGTTCCACAAGTCGGACAACCCCGCCGACTGGGACAGCGAGCTCATCACCACCGGCGACATCATCCGCTGGCGCGGGCGGTGGTACATGACCTACCGCGCCACACAGGACCGCGTCGAGAAGAACAACATCATCGTCTCGGACGACCTTCTCAACTGGCAGCGCATCAGCCCTTCCCCGGTGCTGGTGACAAGCGAACCGTACGAGCACGACCCCGCACAGACCATCAACAACTACGTCGAGATGCGAGATGTCACCATCACGGAGCTTCCCGACGGCACGCTGGAAGGCGTGTTCACCGCCCGGCTGAACTCGGGGCCGCGGACAAACCGCGGCAGGCCGCATACAGGCAGAGGCGTGCTGGGACGGGCGTTTTCGGCGGACATGCTCCACTGGCGCATGGGTGAGCCGCTCTTCGCGCCGGGCAGGTTCAACGTGATCGAGGTTCCCAGCCGGTTCCGCCACGGCGGGCCCCGCCAGGGGACCCGGCACTACCTGCTCTTCTGCGTGAACAGCCACCTCGAGTCGGCGCTCGAGAACCGCAACTACCCGTCCATGACCTGGTGCACCGGCTATGCCGTGTCCGACCGCTTTGACGGCGGGTTCGACTACGTGCCCGAGCAGGTGCTGGGCATCGGTGACGCGTACGTGGGGCGGCTCGTAAGGGCGGGCGGAGAGACTCTGTTCTTCCAGCACCTGTGCGGCAGGAGACCCGCCTTCGCGCTGCCGAAAAGCGTCTGCTTCATGGAAGACGGTACGATACGCCTCGGCTACTGGTGCGGGGTGAACGCGCTCATCCGCGGGGAGGCGGTTCGGGGGTTCTCAGACCTGCGTTTCTTCGAGGATGGCGGTAAAACAGTCTGCAGTGGCACCATCGCGCCGGAAGCCTGCACGCTGGAAAACGCCGCCGGGCTCGGCGACGCCTACCTGCCGGGCACCTTCTCCGACTTCGTGCTGGACGTGGACATCGCGTTCGACCGTTGCCTCTCGGCCGGCGTGGTGTTGAATGCTGACGTGCCGTCCCGCAGCGCAGTGATGGCGACGTTCCGCGCCGATCGTGGCGCGTTCCAGGTGGGCCGCTCACGGAAGGTGTACAACCACCTCGCGCCGAACGGGGTGCGCCACGAGTACTTGAACGACGCGCTGAAGGCGGGCCGAGTGCACCTGAAGGTCGTGTCGCGCTCCGAAGGGTTTGACTGGTACCTCGACGGCGTTCACGTGTTGACGACGCTCGACGATGATCTGATGTCGGGCCAGATCGGCGTTTTCGTCCGCGAGGGGACGGCGCGGTTCTCGAACCTCTCCATCGCAGAGCTGGAGCCGGAGGATTGCCCGAATTTGCGGTAGGGCGGCTTGTCCTCAACCCGCCGTGGTGATCCGGCGCAGGCTTACTCCCGCGGCCGTCGGGGCGTTTGCGGCAACCCGTATTCCTCCGCCGCGGCGGTGAGTTCCGCAAGGTTCTCCAACGGTGTCCCGGGGCAGACGTTCGCGCCGTCGGCCAGCATGAACCCGCCGCAGGGAGCCAAGTGCTCCAGCGCCTCCCGCGCGGCGGCGTGCACCTCCTCCCGCGTGCCGTCGCGCATGAGCATCGGGTTGATGTTCCCCGTCAGCAACACCTTCCCGCCGAGGTTCCGCGCCGCAACCTCCGGCGTGACGGGGTAGCCGAACAGGTCGAACGACGTGATGCGGAGGTCGTTCACCAGCGCCTCGTGCAGGTGCGCGCTCTGGCCGCACATATGCATGCCGCGAAACGCCCCGGGCGCGGGGTTCACGGCGTTGTAGACCATGTCGTCGTACGGCACGACGAACTCGCGGAACAGCCCGGGCGACATCACCTGCGCGGAGTCCTCCGCCAGCCCCGTCCCGCCCCGCTTCCACGGGTCAAGCTGCTCGAACCGTCTCTGCGCGCGGATCATGCCGTCCACGATCTTCCGCAGAAACACATGGCAGCGCTCCGGGCACTCGAGCATCCACGCGTAGAAACTCTCGCCCACAAGGTCGATGGCGATCATGTGCGGCCCGATGCCGCTCAGGCCGAGCCCGCCGACAGAAACGCGCCCCTCGACGCCGTTGAACGTGATCCGGGTCTCTTTCGCAAACTCGAGCATCTCTTCGCGCCACCGGCAGACGGTTCCCCAGAGGCCCGCATCGGGCTCCGGCGGCACGAAGCGGTCCATTTCGTCCACCGTGCGGATCGTCGGGCGGGAGAAGATGGTCTCGTTTTCGGGGTAGATGATCTCCGCGCCGAATGCGCTTGATTCGATCACGTTGTCGAAGTACGGAGCGACGCCGATTGCCGGGCCGGTGCAGAAGGAGTCCTCCGGGATGTTCTCGATGCGGTATTTGGCGAACTGAAGCTGCCAGTAATATTGCGTCTCGGCGTCGCGGAAAAGCTCCCGGTAGGGCACGCCGAAGATCGGGGCGAAGTAGCGCGGCACGAGGCAGAAGCCGACGGGCACGCGGTCAACGTAGGCGAACCGTTGCCGCGCCTCCATCCGGCGGCGGTTCTGCGCGATCTTTTCGACAGGGTAATCTATGTTGAGCTCGAAACGCACGGGTGAGTTTCCGCTGCCCTGGTGTGGAAGGGTGCAAACATCCGCCGTGAAACGTACTGCGGTCACTTGCCGGCCGCAACACCGGGAAGGGGATATGAAGCCGGAAGGTGAGCGGTGGGCCGTCCGCCCTTCGGGAGCAACCGGAAGTACAGCCTCTGCCGTGGGTGCCCTCGTCACCACCTCTGTTCTGGATTCCCGCCTGCGCGGGAATGACGGTTCTCTGGTCACGCTGCCGTTGACAATATGCGGCCCCACCCGTACCTCTGGTTGGCCACAGACGGATTGTCTCGGTTCGGCGGAGCGCGGCACAATAACGCAGTCATTCCCGCGAAGGCGGGAATCCAGAGGACCACCCCCGTGGGTGGCAGCAAGCCAACGGACTCAAGCCTGCGTCAAGGGCCCGCTGTGCGGCGTCGCGCCTAATCCCACCCCTTCCAGTGGTTATCCACAAACAGGCAGCCGGGAACACCGTGCGGCCGGCCGATCCGTCTTTTAGAAAAAGGATTGACCGCGCGTGCCAAATCGGTTACTATGAACCTGACGCTCTCGGTGGGGAAATCGGTGGCAAGAGAACGCGGAATGGTCTCGAAACGGGAAATACGGGCACTGGTGGACCGGATAGGTGAGGTGTTTCAACCGGAGCGCGTGATCCTGTTCGGCTCGTATGCATATGGCGTGCCGGGGCCGCATTCTGACGTGGACCTGCTGGTTCTTTTGCCATTTGAGGGCCGCAATCTTAGAAAGTCCCTTGAAATACTGAATGCCGTGAATCCGCCGTTCAGCGTTGACCTGCTCGCAAGGCGGCCGGACGACACCCAGCGCCGGTACGAACAGGGCGACCCGTTGATTCGCGAGGCGTTGGACAGGGGCGAGGTTCTGTATGAACGAAATTGTCAGAGAATGGGTGAAAAAAACCGCAAGTCGATTACAGCACCGCAAACCGCGAGTGCCGCGCGCGGCAAAACCCTAATTTCGATGCCGTCTGTTTCCACGCGCAGCAATGCGTCGAGAAGCTGATGAAAGCGGCTCTGATTTCGTCTGGGGTGGTGCCACCGAAGACCCACGACCTCGAAGAACTCAGTCGCCTTCTGAAACAGACACACACCAGATGGGAGGTCGAACTGATCGATCTGCGCTATTTGGCAAGGGCTTCAGTGGCATTTCGTTACCCCGGCGAATCCGCAGACAAGAAGGAAGCTAAAGAAGCCCTCGCCATCTGCTCGCGCCTGAGAGACCGGTTGACGTTGCTTCTGGCCGGCCTCGCCTAATCCCAGTCCTTCCAGTGGTTATCCACAAACAGGCAGCCAAGGTTGTCCTTCACGACGCTCGCGTCGTCGTGGCCGCCCAGGTCCACAAGCAACTCCTTCATCGCGCCATAGTCGAGCGTGTTGTCCTTGATCACGCTGTTCACCAGCCCCTTGAATACGATGCCGTAGTTCGGCGAGAACTCCCCGCCGGAGTCGCCGTCGTTGCGCCAGACACGCATGGCGTTGCCGGTGCAGACGAGCCCGCGCACCCCCTCGAAGCGCAGGTGCGTGCTCTCCAGATCCTCCAGTTTGCGCCACATGGGCGCGCCGCTCCGGAAGATCACGTTGCCGGTGATCGTGATGACATGCGCCGGACGCCCGCCGCGTGGCATGAGGGCGATGCCGGCGCCGCCTGACCGGTCAATGTAGTTCCCCGTGATGTTGTAGTGGCTGCCGCCGTGGATCACGATGCCGCCGCCTGCGTTCCACTCGATGCGGTTGCCGGTCATGGTCATGGAGGCGTTGTCCTGGCGCGCGGCATACCCGGCGCCGCCGTTGCCGGAGAACCAGTTGTCCATGATGAAGCCGTCCCACCCGCGCACGGAGAGCCCGTCCCCCTTATTGTGGCTGAACATGCAACTGCGGATGCTGAAACACCAGATATGGTTAAGCCGCACCCCGTCGCCGGTGAAGTGGTTCACGCGGCAGCGTTCAATGCGCGGCGTGTCCTCCTGGTCGCCGGAGTCCTTCTTGTCCACAAGGATGCCTTGAATGCCGTCTCCGAGGCTCGCACCGTCAAGGCAGAGTCCGTTCAGCGTCGCGCCGATTGCGCCGGTGAGGTCCACCAGGCATTTCACCGAGGCATCGCCGAGCCGGATGATGGAGCCGCCATCGTGCCGGAAGCTCCACGTGGGGTTGCCAATGAGGCCGACGTGCGGAGGGATTTTTATGGTGGAGGAAAGAAACACGCCATCCGGAACGAACACGCTGGCTCTGGTCGCCGCCGCGGCGTCAAGGGCCTTCTGGATGGCCGCGGTGTCATCCTGCCGGCCGTCGCCGACCGCGCCAAAATCCTGGATGTTGAACGAGGCGTATTCGGGCATGGTGGTGCTCCTGCAGGTTTTTCGATGGAAGCCGAACTTCGTGCAAGACGTGTCAGTTATACGTAGCGACGAGGGCTTGCCGCGGCCCCTTACCGGGGTTCTCCTCGTCTTCTCCCCATTTCGCCGGGTTGAGTGAAATGTACTCCCTCGCGCGAAGGAGGTCTGCCTCGCCCCGAATGATGTGTTCGTAGTAGTTGCGCTGCCAGAGACGCCCCGAAAACCGCCGCCAACCGTCAGACTCCACGCGACGGATGTATTCGTTGGTGGTCATTGTTTTGAACCATTGGACAATCCGTGGTAGAGGCGCACCTGTGTGTGCGCCCGTATCCCGGTGCACGACCCCACAAGATGGGCAGACACGCGGGTCTGCCCCTACCCTGTGCACGCCTGCGCTCTCAAGCGTTTCACGGATGACGAGAATGCCGTGGAAATGATTGGGCATCACGATGTGCCAGTCCGCGCTGATATGTGGGAACCGGTCTTCCAGCCCATGCCACCACCGCTCGACCATCTGGCCCGCATCATTCATCCGCGCGTTCCCGTTTTCAACCTCCCCGAAGAGACACCCGCGTCGGTGCGTACATACCGTCACGAAATACGCGCCGGGTTGGCCGTAATCGAAACCCGGCAGCCGCAAAGATCGCCGCCCGTTCGGCGTTTGAACCCCGTTGGGCTCCCCTGCCATCACACCGCCTCAAACAACAGCAGCTCCGACATCACCGCCGACTCAAGCCGGATGCGCAGACCATCCCGCATCAGGCTCAGGCCATCCACCGTTGCGGTCGCGTCCGCGCTGTCAAACGTGACGCGGTACGTGCGCGAACAGTCAAGCCCGCGCGGGATAAGGTGGAACGTGTCCGACGGGTCTGCGCCGATCCGGATCACGGTTGCCAGCCGCGCGTGCGATCCGGTGAGGCAAACTCCACGGCGAACCACCCACCGGAGGTGACTCCACCGTGGGCCGACACGGGCGCGTGGTGGTACATCCGGCACGTCGGCAGCAGGGGGCGGATGAACTCCCGGCAGATACGCCCGTACCGCGCGAATGCTGCGCGCGCTTCCGGATTGATCTCGGCCACGGAAGGCGCCGGGCCGAACGCGATAAGCGGCGTCGAAAGGGAGAAGGTTGCCCGCAGGTACGTGTCCAGCGGCCCCTTCCAGCCGGGCGCGCCGAGGGCGATGACGAGCGACTCCGGCGGCAGGGCAAGCGTCTGCCCGGCGTACACGCGCAACACATGCGGCATCCAGAGGCCGTCGGTGAGATACGTCTCGTGGAAATGCCGCGCGGTACCGAGGTCGTTTCGCGCGCCGCCCGCCGCGCACTGTTGGAGGATCAGATCCGGATAATCGCGCCGAAGCCTGTTGTAGATGCCGTCGAACGCCGCGTAGTAGCGCAGGTAGTCGTCCTCGCTGAATCCCTTCCGCTCGGTGCGCATGCCCTCGCCGGTGAACTGGGGGTTGAAATCGAGGCGGTAGAGGTCGGGCCGGTATTCCTCAATCACGCGGCGAATCTCGCTTTCCACCCACGCGGCGGCATCCGGCTTCGACAGGTTCACAATATTCTTCGGGCCGAGCCACTCCGGATGCGTTCTGCCGACCCAGCTCCGTTCGATCGGGCCGCGGCCCCCCTCGGACTCGATATAGAGCCCGAACAGCATCCCGCGCTCGTGCACGTACTCGCGGACCGGTTCCAGCCCGCGGGGGAACCGCGTTTTTGAGGGATACCAGTCGCAGGTGATGTCCCACCAACCCGCATCGAGCGTGAACACCTCCGCCCCGATTTCCGCCGCGACGTCAATGGATCTGCGCACCGCATCCTCGTTGAACTCCGCGGCCATGTAGTAGCCCTGATCGCACGGGACGAGCATCTGCACCAGATGCCGACGTTCCGCCCTCGGCACAGGCAGGACTGAGCGGCGGAGATGCCCGTGCATTGCCTGAACGGCGTCGTCAAGGTCGCCGCTCACGTGCCCCATGTGCACAGCGGGAGTCGTCACCGTCTCTCCCGGCGCCAGCACGCGCCGCGCAACCGAAGCCCACGGGCCGATGCGGAACCAAAGCGCGGTGCTGCGGCCGTCGGGCGCAGTTCTGCGGTCGAACTCCATCTCCCAGTTGGCCGACCACGCGAGGTGTCCGATGAAGTATTCGCCCTTCGTGTCGTTCCGCACGATGAAGAACGGTGCGTCGTGCCCCTGCCCGCGGTCGGAACGGACGCGTGTGCGCCCGTCGTTCATCGGTTGCGGCGCAGGCAGGCGCAGCCACTCAAACCATCCCTCGCATGCCCAGTCCGCCTGCGTGAAATACCCCAGCGTGAATTCCTGCATCCCGAGGAACCCATCCGGCCGCCACAGTTCTCCGCACCAGGGGTTCACGGCCGTCAGCGGCAGCGGCCGGTCCGAACGGTTCTCGATTTCGAGGAAGCGGCAGAGCACCGGCGTACCGTCCAGCAGCGTGTGAACACGCACTGCCACGGAAGCGCGTTCGTGCAGCAGTTCCACGACCACGTGCCGCACGCCGCCATCATCTCCGGCTGCCTCGTTCGCAGCGAGGAAGCTCCACCCGTCGCGAAGAGGTTGTCCGCCGGCCTCCAGGCCGAACGCCGGTTCAGGCGAGCCGATGCCGGGGAACTCGACGTGTCCGTGCGGGTTCCACCATCGCCCCGCCCAGCGGCCCTCGATGAGTGCTTCGGTGTAGATGAGCCGCCCCGACTCGTAGCGGACTTCGTGGTCGCGCGCATCGAACAACGTCATACGGGTGCAGGTTTCCATGGCTTTCCATCTCCAACACGCAGGGGGCACAGAACGCTAGAAAGGTGCTCGCAGCGCCGCAAAGTGGCAAGGCACCGCCATTGCTTGCGGCGGGTGGCCCGCGCGGTAGGGCGGCCTTCCGTGCCGCGTTATATTTCTTGGAACTATCCCCTGATCACCCGGAATACCAGAACAGGAACATCATGCCTGACGACGACCTCAAAGAGCGAATTCGCGCCGCCGTGGACATCGTGACAGTGATCGGCGAGCGGATTCCCCTGAAAAAAGCAGGGCGCAATTTCGTTGCCCGCTGCCCGTTTCATCAGGAAAAGACGCCGTCGTTCAACGTGAACCCGGAGCGGCAGATCTACCACTGCTTTGGCTGCGGGGCGGGAGGGGACGTGTTCAGCTTCCTGATGGAGCACGACAAGGTCAGCTTCCCGGAAGCCCTGCGCACCCTCGCCGCGAAGGCCGGAATTGCGATTCCCGACAGGCAAAGTGCCCGTGCCCGCACGAATGAACAGGCGCGGGACATCTACTACCGGGCGAATGCCCTCGCGCGTGAGTATTTCATCGCCGCGCTGAACGACCCCGCCAGAGGCGAAGCCGCCCGCCGGTATCTTGAACGGCGCGGGCTCACGAAGGAGACCATCGCCACGTTCGGACTCGGCTTTGCCCCGGATGCGTGGGACGGATTCATGGCCTACGCCCGGCCCAAGGGGCTGTCGTACGAGGTTCTCGCCAACGCCGGGCTTCTTGTTCAGAACGAACAGGGGCGCTTCTACGACCGGTTTCGCGGGCGCGTCATGTTCCCGGTTGTCAACGACAGCGGCCGTACGGTGGCCTTCGGTGCGCGCACGCTCGACCCCGCCGGCGAGCCCAAATACCTGAACTCCTCGGAAAGCCCGGTCTACCAGAAAGGGCGCATCCTTTACGGCCTCTATCACGCGCGGGACGCCATCCGGCAGGAGAACTCCGTCCTCATCGTCGAAGGCTATATGGACGTCCTCCAGCTCATGCAGGCGGGCGTCAGGAATGTGGTTGCCACGTGCGGAACCGCGCTCACGCGGGAACACGGCGCCATCCTGCGGCGGTACGCGGACCGGATCATTCTCCTGTTCGACGGTGACGAAGCCGGCATTCGGGCCGCCTTGCGCGCGGGCGACGTGCTGCTGGAAGCCGGTATCGAAGGGCACGTGGCGCTTCTGCCCGGGGGAGAGGATCCGGACACCCTCGTTGCCGCGGAAGGGCCGGAGGCACTCCGTTCCATTGCCGAGCGCGGCATGCCATACCTGCAGTTCCGGTGGGAAACCCTCGCCCGGCAGAACAATCTCGCCACGATTTCCGGAAGGAACCGCGCCATCAGCGACATGCTGGACGTGATCGCCCGCGTGGACGACGAGATGCTGCGCGGAATGATGGCCAGCCAGGTTGCACAGTGGGGCGTGACGGACGAGACACTGGTTCAACGCGCCATTGCGCGGCGCCGCAGGCAGACCGCCCGCCGCGAACAGGAAGCGGCGCCGCCGCAGAAGCGCTGGGCGCCGCCCCACCGTGAAAAGCAGCTTGTCGCGTGGATGATGGACCGGCCGGGGGTCTGCCAGCAGGTGGCGGAAATGGGCGTGGAGCGCTTCAGCGACCCGCTCCTGCAGGAAATCGCCACGTCGCTCATCCGCCTGAAGGATCTCGGCGAGCTGCCGTCGGCCGCGGCGCTCCTTGACGAGAATCGCGAGGATTCCCGCTGGGCCGGCGCGGTTGCCGAACTCGCCCAGATGCACTGCGACGAACGGGAAATCAGACGGGCGGAAACCCAGCTTGTCGCGTCGCTCCAGCTGCCTTATCTCAAACGGCAGATAGACACCCTGCGGGCGCGCCTCCGCGTAGAGAAGGGCATCCGGGAGACCATCGAAATCACCACGGAGATCCAGCGCCTCGGCCGGGAGATGGAAATCCTCAACGACCTCCTGCACAGCGGGGAGAACTGAGCCGCCTGCCGCGCCCCGTCAGAGGCACCGGAAAGCCCGGGATCCCCGTTTCCCGGACCCGCGACCCCCAGTCATTCCCGCGGAGGCGGGAATCCACGCCGCAAGGCCTTGAACGGTGGCCGGGGAAAGGTGATGGCGTTTCTCAGGCAGGCGGTGCCGGGAGGGCGCCGCCGAGGGAATTGGCCGCGCGATTTGCATTGACATCGTGGTTTCATTGCATATTCTTAGAGCTATCGTCATCAGCATTGGAGACGACGTTGTCAGAGCGCTTCAATTGGCACTGGATGAAATCTCGTTCGCGGCGCGGATCGTCTGGAGGGAATCAGAACACGTCTGGAGCGCAAAAAACTGGCGTCTCGGCGCAGCAACGGGCTGGGGAAAAAGCAGGGGATGAGTGCTATGAATCAAAATCGTGAAGGCGACCTGCTCACCGGAGAACAGGTGCTTGTGGTGCTCAGCCGCCACAAGAACGCGCTGGCAAAGCGATACAGAGTCAACTCGCTGGGTGTGTTCGGTTCGATGGCGCGCGGAGACTCCGGCCCCTCCAGCGATGTAGACATTGTGTTCACCACCGATTCGCCGAACCTGTTCCGCAGCGCCCGCATGAAACTGGAGCTGGAGCGGCTGCTTCAACGGCCGGTAGACATCGTGCGGCTGCGTGACAACATGAACCCCCGACTGAAGGCGCGCATACTCCGCGAGGCCCGGTAAGTCTGACTCTGACGTGCTGAAAGCGCGCCTCGAGGCCGTCCTCGGAGCACTGCAACGGATTCCCCGCCGGTTCGCGGCCATCCGGGCACCGGAGGATTTCGAAAACACGCGGGGGGGCGGGACAATCTGGACGGCATTTGCATGGTCCTCGTCGCCTCGGGAGAGGCATTCAAACGGATCGATCGAAAAACAAACGGCCGGTTCCTGAGAAACTACCCGGAAATCGAGTGGGAAGGCGTTATGGGTGTGCGGGACGTCATTGCGCACGGATACTTTGACGTTGACCCGGATCAGGTGTTCGACATCTGCAAAAACGACATTCCCGCACTTATCGGCACGGTGGAAAGAATGATCGCCGATTTGCGGTGATCTGATGTCTCCCCAATGACTGTCGTCAGCCTCAAGTCCCGCCTATCGTCATTCTGAGCGGAGCGAAGAACCCCCTCCCCCCGCTATCAAATATCGATCGTCAGCCGCACGCGCCCGTTGTAGGAGCTCTTCGCCGGCTTCCCCGGCGGCTTCACGCGTTCGTGCCGGTAGAACGGCACCACCGCAAAACGGCCGAATTTGAAGTTCGTGATGGCGCTCGAGAAGAAAATGCGGCTCTGCGTGGGGTTCGTCTCGTATTCCGCGTTGACCACCAGATCCATCTTCAGCGCGTGGAAGTTGTTCCGCGCCAGCGAAAACCGCGCAAGCGTCGCCCCGTCGTTCAACCACGCCCGCAGATGCTGCCGCGTAACCCCCACGCCGACCCAGCCGAACAGCTTGCCCTCCACGTAGCCGCTGAGGATGTAGAGGTTCCCCTCCTCCGCGTCGCGCAGACGCATGCCGACCTCGTACGACGTCTTCTTCTGGCGGAGGCTGTACTCCTGGTTGACGAAATGCTGCGCACTCTGCCGTTCGTACTGGTAGTCCATCACGAAATAGATCGTGCCGTAGTTCCCCGAAACACCCGCCGCCAGTTCGTAGTCGAACGGCACGCCGGTGGTGTCCTTCGTCCCGTCCTGCCGGGAAATGATCAACTGCGTGACGGCGGGATTTCGTACGGATACCGATGAATAGAATTTGGCGACAAGGCTGTCTCCTTGCGCCTGAGCGAAAACCGGCGACGCCGCAAGCGCGCACAGGGCAACCAGGGCATATCTCATGGCAGGCTCCAGAAGGGAATGACGCGGTCTGGCACGAGGGTGAAACCGTATCTACCGCCGTCCCGTTTCGTCCGCACCCACGGGGTTCCTCGCCGGGTACTCCGGAACAGATACTGACGCGGGCGCGGAACGCGGTGAAGAAGTCGGAATTGCCGGCGACAGAGTCAAGGATAGTGTAGGCAATCGGCGCGTCCGTGTCAATCGCGGTTCCGGGGTGCAGCCGTGGAGCTGCTGCTGCGCCGCAGGCCTACCCGCTGACGGAGGGCGGCCGTACATTTCTTTCATACTCCCCCGCTGTCTCGAACACGAAAGAATGCACTGCCATGGCCGGTTTGCTCTCCCGCGTATCGCTCTGGTTCCGCCAGTGGTTCACCACCTCCGAAAAACGCCCGGAGGTCGGCCGCAACGACCTCTGCTGGTGCGGAAGCGGTAAGAAATACAAACACTGCCATTATGAGATTGACCTCCGGCGCGGCACACTCTCCCGCAACACAACCCCGGGCGCCCAGCGCGAGATGATGGAACGCGTCAGCAGGCGCATGGAAAAGGCCCGCGCCCGCGCCAAAAAGCGGTAACCGGTGGAGGGACCCGCTCTGTCGGGTCCACTGCACACACCAGACCCCCGTCAATGCCGCGAGAACGCGGCGCGTTCCAGTTGTCGGGTCTCCCCGGAGTCGCCACCCCACCCCGGTCCTGCGCGAGCCCGATCTGTTCTGTCCACCCGTCCACCGCGCCCCGGATAGAACGCCGCCACCCGTCGCGCGGGTCATCGAGTGGCGAACGCTCGGCGTTCGGTGTATCGAGATGCCCGCGCAGGCTCCATGAACCGGCTCCTCGATACAACGCGGCGCGACCGCCGCGCCACTCGGAGACCGGTTCGCGTCTTGCGGGAGCAGTCTGCGTGCGCCGCCGCAGTTGCCGCCCGGGAGTCCAGTGGCGAACGCTCGGCGTTCGATGTATCGAGACGGCCACGGCCATCCACCCCGTCCACGAAGGTCTGAACAGCCGCTCACGCGGTCACTGAGCCTGTCGAAGTGACCGCCTGTCTTGCCCCACGTGAAACGGTCGTTTTGAAGGGACCCGCGAGAGCGCGGCGCGTTCTGATTGTCAGGTCCGCGCCGCCATGGGCCGGCCCGGCCCTGCGGAGCCACACCCGGAGGACCGGGCCACCGAAACGCCGTTCCGCTTCGTGGATTCCCCCCTCCGCCACCCCCCTCAAAAAAACTGTACCCCGATTGGAACATTTTCGCCAGAACCCTTGACACGAACAGGACTCTTCGCCTCAGCCACTATGTAACGGGGCGGACTCTGAAAACCGCCTCACGGCTGAGGCCGCCTAAGCCAGTATGTCACGCGGCACGGGTTCACATTCGCACCACTTCACCGGGGATACCGCATGAATCTACCTGACACCGCATCCGCAGCGCCTTCCCGCCTGCTCACCCGCTGGAAGCCGGAAATGGGCAACCCGGACGAAATCATCCGTCGGAAGGGGTTTGGCTACGTGCGCGACATGGAGCGCAAGAACGGCTTCCTTTACGGCGTGCTGCGAACCCGCGTGCAGAGCGTTCTCAGCAGGCGGTGGAGCATCATTCCGGCCTCCACCGACGCGCGCGACCTCGTGACGGCCGCGTTCATCCGCGAAGCACTGGACAGGATCGAAGGCTCGTTCCTCGACGACCTCCGCTCAATTGCCGCCGCGGTGCGGTACGGCTACAGCCTCGCCGAGCTCGTCTGGCAGCCGTGGGAAAGCACCCGCTTCGGCGAGCGGCTCACCATCCGCGCGATCCGCGACAAACCACCCGAGGAATTCACGTTCACGTCGGATGAGTTCGGTGCCGTCACCGGCGTGCAGCACCATCTGGCGGGCCGGGTTCGCACATTTCCGCTCGACCGGTTCGTGCACTTCGCATTTGAGCCGGAGGGCGGCAACCCGTACGGCAACGGCCTGCTGCCGCGCTCGTTCTGGCACGACTGGTTCATGCGGGAGGGGTTCAAGTTCTGGGCCGTCTATCTGGAGCGATTCGGATCGCCGCTGGTGCGCGCGATCGTGCCGCCCGCCACCTCGCCGGAGGAGCGCAGGCAAGTGGAGGAGGTTATCGAGAGCGTGCAGCAGCGCACCGGCGTCGTATTGCCGGAGGGGATCGCGCTGGATTTCCTTGAGGCCTCACGCACCGGAGCGGCGGGCTTCCGGGAGTTCATCGAGGAGCAAAAGCAGGCCATCGCCATCATCGTGCTGGGGCAGACCCTGACCACGTTCGTCGGCGCGCGGGGGTCGCTCGCGCTCGGCACGGTGCACCAGACCACGAAAGAGGAAATCGTCCGCGCCGACGCCGAGGCGCTGGCCACCGTCGTGAATGAGCAGGTCATCCGTCGCCTCGTGGACGCCAACTTCGCCGGTGTGGAGCGCTACCCCGTCTGGACGTGGGAAATGACCAGCCCGCAGGACCTCGAGGCGCTTGCCCGCGTTCTGGTAAGACTGCAGGCGGCGGGGATTCGTGTGCCGACGGAATGGGTGGAACGCACGTTCGGCGTGCGGCTGCCAGAAACCGGAGTGGCCACGGCTGCCACCCGGAGCAACGCATCGGGCCCATAGGACCCATATGACTTATGCCCGGAGACACATGCGGGGCTGCACGCTGCAACAAGCGGGTCACTGAGCCTGTCGAAGTGCCCCGCCGGATGAGGAGGTTCTGCGATGAGGGCAGGCACGAATGCCTGCCCCACCACCCGGTCCACTCCGTCCACCATACCCACAGAAAGGAGGCGCCACCATCGAACGAGCCACACACGCGAACCACACCATCCACGGCGTGCCGGTTTTCGCACTGGGCGAGCATCGAGGTTTCCGGTATGACGACGCCTGGGCGCGCCGCGCGCTTGAGGTGTTCCACCGCCTCAAACGCAAGTACGGCTACCTGCCGCCCGTCATCATCGGCCACACGAGCGACACGGAGAATGAAAAACCCGCCGTTGGCTTCATGGATGGGCTGCGCATCGCCGGAAACCACCTCGTGGCGGACCTTGTCGGCCTTACGAGGGAGGTATACGACCAGATCCGCGCGGGAAGGTGGCCGTACCGCTCGATCGAAGTCATCAGCAGGGCGGCGCAGATCACCGCGCTGGCGTTGCTCGGGGGCACGCCGCCCTACATGAAAACCCCGCCGCTCCGCTTTTCAGAATCCGGTGCGGCGACTCACCACGCGAAAGGAGCAGAGATGGAAGACACATCGCCGATGGAGGCAAAGCACTTCAGCGAGGAGGAGGTCACCCGGCTGGTGGAGGAAGCCCGGGCAGAGGAGCGCGCGCGTGCCGAAGAGACGCTTGCCGCCACCCGGCAGACCGTGGAACGGCTGCAGGCCCAGGCGCAGGAAGCGGCGGCGGCGCGTTTCCGGGAGAACCTGCGTCGCCTGGGATACACCCCGGCACTGGTAGAGGCGCCCGAAATGACGGCGGTTTTCGAGCAGGTGGCGAGCGGAACCGGCACCAGAAAACCCGCTGCAGTGAAGTTCGGCGACACGGAAGCCACGCCGGCGGAGCTGTTCGTACGCCTGCTGGAGCGCATCGCACAGCATGCCGCGCGCGGCTCTGCATTCCTCAGCACAGGTCAACAGGTTCCCTCGGTGCCGCACCAACGGTTCTGGGAAGCCGACGCTCCGCCCGAGACAGAGGTCCCGGCGCACGTGCTCGATCGGGCCAGCTCTGGCTCGGTGGAGCGGCTGAACCGGGCCCGGAAACTTGCAAAAGAACACAGCATTTCGTTTCGCGACGCACTGATCCGCGTCATGGAGAGCTAGGTATGGCGGCGCTAAGCGTCGCCCGGGACGCGCGGATACGCATCATGGAGGGAGAAAATGGCAGTTGATTTCGGCGGACAGGACATTACGACCGTATCGGGCGCAGATCTGTCGGCAAAGCGGTTCTACGCCGTCACCATGGAAACCACGGGCAAGATAGCCCTCGCCAACAGCGCCGGGGAGCGGTGTATCGGCGTGCTGCAGAACGCGCCCTCTGCGGACGGCAAACTGGCGCGGGTCCGCGTGGGCGGGGTGAGCAAAGTCGTCGTCGCGGCGGCGATCAACCCGGGCGTGGAGCTTTCCGCGACGTCAGCCGGCAAGTTCGGTTCGGCCACCGCGGGGCACTATGTGATGGCAATCGCGCTGGAGGCCTCCGGAGCTGATGGGGACATCATCCGGGTGCTGCTGACCAATTACCAGAAGAACGCGTAGGGGGAGTCATGGTGGTGGGGCGGGCTGCCCTGTCGGGCAGCAAGACATTCCTGTCTGCCCCCGCCGCGCACACAGGAACCGTCATTCTGAACGGAGTGAAGAATCCCGTGCGGGCTTCGGTTCGCCGGCTCCTCAATACAACGCGGCGGTCATTGAGCGTGCTGCGGGGCAGCCTGTCGCAATGCCGCCGCGTCACTCGGAGACCCGCGCAACGGGCGCTCGCAGCTCGGGGAATCGTTCGTCGAGTGGCGAACTGGCCGCTGAGCCTGCTCCCGCCCACGGGAGCCTGTCGAAGCGCCAGTTCGACGTATCGAAACGACCCGCCGCACACACGAAAAGAAGCCGTCATTCCCGCGCAGGCGGGAATCCGGATGAATGAGGGCGAAGAGAGTCCTGGAGGGACGCGCTCTGTCGCGTCCGTTTTCCTGTGCGAAGGGGAAGGTCACGACGGAGCGTGACCCTCCAGTCCCTTCGTGGCCCGGATGTTCAAAAGGGAGCATGCGGCGGTATGCGTGGCGCCTGTCATATCTACGGGGGTCGGGCGGACATTCCTGTCTGCCCGCCTTTCGGGGATGGGTGCTGCGCCGAAGGTAGACACGAATGCCTGCCCAGCCACCTGGTATTCACAGGTTCAGGTAACGCAACACACACAAAGGAGACACCATGGCATTTGAAACACGCCCGCTGGCAAAAAACCGTTTCGCCGAGCCCGCGGATCTTCACGTGGACGCGGCGCTTTCGCACATCAGCCTCGATTTCCGCAACGACGAATTCATCGCCGACCGGGTAAGCCCGCGCATCCGGGTGGAGAAGGAGTCGGACAAGTACTTCGTCTGGGGGACTGACGCGTTCCAGACGCCGAGCACGGCGCGCGCGCCGAAAGGCTACTTCGCGCGGACCGAATTCGCTCCCTCAACCGCCAGCTTCGTTTGCGAGGAATACGGCCTCGAAGTGCCGGTTGACGACCGCGAACGGCGCAACGCCGACGCGGGCGCGGATATCGAAATCGCGGCCGTGGAGAAGGCGACCGGAATCATCATGACGTGCCGCGAGAAACGGCTGGCCGACATCCTGACCTCCACCAGCCGCGTGACGCAGAATACGACCCTTTCCGGCACCAGCCAGTGGAACGACTACACCAACAGCACGCCGATCGCAAACATTGATACGGCCCGCTCGACCATTCACGCGGCGGGCGCACCGAATCCGAACACGCTGGTGATGGGCCGGGAGGTATTCGACACGCTGAAGCGCCATCCGGACATTCTCGAAGCCTTCAAGTACACCCGCAGCGGCGCGGTGACGGAGGCGATGATGGCCGACCTGCTGGGCGTGGAACGGGTGCTGGTGGGCAACGCGCGGTACCGCACCTCCAACGAAGGTCAGGCTTCCGCGCTGGCGTATGTGTGGGGCAAGAACGCCGTGCTGCTCTACACGCCCTCGATTCCAAGCCGTTTTACCCCCGCCGCGACGTACACCTTCGTTTTCACGGATCGCGTGGTGGAGACCTACCGCGAGCCCGAGAAGGCGTGCACCGTTGTGCGGGTGCGCGAAGAAACGGCCGAGGTTGTCGCGTCCACGGCGTGCTGCTACCTGATCAAGAACGCGATCGCCTGACGCGGGCGACGAAAAAGAGGCAGGGGAGCCGAGTCGGTTCGAGATTCCGGACGGCTCCCTTTTCAGCGAAGGAGGTACGATGGCGCATTACACGACCGATGCGGAGCTTCTGCGCGAACTGCCCGCCACGCTGCCGGAATCCCTGGACACGGAGGCTGAGCGGGCGCCGTTTGTCCTGTCGGCGAGCGCACTGGCGGATGCGCTGGTGGGGCCGCGTTTCATGCCGCGGGAGGACGGGCAGAAGTTCCCCGATGCCGACGACACGCCGGCCACCCCGCCGCTGGTAGCGTTTGCGACCTGCCGATTGGCGGCGAGTTTCATCTGCGATGTGCTGGCGGGCCTTGGCGACGAAACCAAGCGGGTGCGCGCGGGAGAGCTGTTTGATGCCGCGGTCGCCTGGTTCGCGCGGATCCGGAGCGGCGAGGTGCCGGTCGTTGGCGTGGATGGCCAGCCGTGGCCGGTGGCGCCGGTCATCGCCAGCACGACGCAGTACGCCGGGCCGGTGTTCCAGCGGGATACGGACGCCGAGCGGCCGGAAATGCCGACGCTGGATGAGTTTTGAGGGCGCTCCCTCATCCCGGTCGCGCCCAGGCGCGGCCACCCTTCCCCCGGGGGTGGAAGGGAATAATCGGGGGCGTTGTCCTCAACGCGCCGCGTTTCGTTGCCCCCCGCCGATTTTGGAGTGCGGAGGCGCCGGCCTCCGCTTTCAAAGCGCAAGCACGCTTGCGCAATCCAAGGCCCGGCCACAGCGGGCTGGAGGTCCCGCAGGGCGCCATTCGTGCGACCATGCTTCTCCCAAACGACCTGCGCTGGTCGTCGAGTGGCAAGTGCACCGCACTCGACGTATCGAGGCGTCACGCACGACCTGCACAGGCCCCGTGTGTGGTCGTTTCGATACACCGAACGGGAGAACGTCGCTTTGCTTCCGTCACACGGCGGGCTCCTGCGCCGTGCGCGGTCTGCGCGGCGCTTGTCATATCTACGGCAGTGGGGCGGACATGCCTGTCTGCCCGGCGGGCGCGGGATGAAACAGGCGAAGAGTGTCCTCGCGGGACGCGCTCTGTCACGTCCGTTTTCCTGTGCGAGGAGGAAGGTCACGAGGAAGCGTGACCCTTCAGTCCTTTCGCGCCCCCGGATGTTTGAAAGGGAACATGCGGCGGGCGGGGCCGCGGGGTGTGGACGCAGTGGACGGCGAGATTTTTGTGCGAATTTCAGTGATTTTCGATACTTGCGGCTGCGCGATGGGCCAAGCAGATTTTGCAGGTGCAATCAGCGGAGGTGAAATGACGAACCCCCACTGCAACACCCCTTTTCCTATCGGCGCGCTCGAAGATCAATTCGAAAAGCTGGTCCTCGTTGTTTTCGAGATAGCGACGGAGCGCATACGCACACAGATCGGCGATCTGAACCATGCCTGTCAACGCAGAATCGACGAACAACGGGGTCTCGATGATATTGTCAAGCTGCGTCCAGAACGTTCCACGCTGGTGGAAAGACTTCATCAATGCGGTGTGGCGACTGGCAACGGTTGGATTGTTGTCGTGAATGATCAGCCCATAGGTTTTCGGAAGCCCCGTCCCGGGTAAGTTGTTTGCCCTGAAAAGAGGAAGAGCGTCGGACCTGTCCGGGTGCTGTTCCAGGTTGCGAAGGAAGAGCTGGAAGCGCGATACCACCTGTTCAAATGCCTGTTCGTCCAGCTTGAGAGGAGCTCTAGATGGATCGAAATGAACCTTGTCCGTACACTCGGCGAACAACCGTGCTGATCCCCACCCGCTGACAGCCCGGGCGAGTTCGGTAATGAACTCACGCCGCTCCGCGCGGGTTAGGTGGATGTAGGAGTCTGTGTTCCGGAAGTTCTTCTCTGTTTGTTTGCGTTGGTTCTTGTTCGCTGAGTTCCGAAGGCGCAGGATTTCGGCTTTTCGAAGCTTGCAAACCTCCTGTCTACGCAGATTAGGCGGCTTGCTGGCAAAATCAGGTATCTTATTCTGCTCGGGATATGCGCGCAGCATCCACGCGACATGGATTTCGGCGTCCGTCAGGCTGTACTTCGCCTTGATCGCGCCGATTTCGTCCTCGAACCGTTTCCAGTGCCAGATCGGGATTGACAGCCCTGCGAGAACGTAGTGAGAGGTATTACCGGGAATGTCTGCAGTGCCAGATTCGTCTACGTAGCAGAGGTACACGCGGCAGCCCCCAAAAAAAAGGCGACTGGAGAAAGGGCTCTGAAGCCCTTCAGGGAGACGCTAGGCGACTCCTTCCAGACGCATCAAGAGTATAACCGTCTAGTTGCTCTTTGTCAAGGGAATAGAATCTTTCTCAGGAAGAGCAGCCCGCGCCGGTGGCCCGTCGCGCCGCTGATTGCCAGCACGACGCAGTACGCCGGGCCGGTGTTTCAGCGGGATACGGACGCCGAGCGGCCGGAAATGCCGACGCTGGATGAGTTTTGACAGCAAGCGCGCACGAAGACACGAAGAGCGCGAAGAGGGGATTCGTGCGCGGGCTCCTCGATACAACGTGGAATCCGCTGCGCGGCCCCCACGTCACTCGGAGACCCGCTTTTTCCACCCGCTGGGAACGGTCATCGAGTGGCCTGCGTGCAAGCGCAGGCTGTATCGAGATGACCGCGGGCCGGTGGACGGTGGCACGTGCTGGGGTGGTCGTTTCGATACAGCGCGCCGGCCCTTCGACAGGCTGCCCCGCCGGGCAGCAGGCTCAGGGACCGGCGCGCCACTCGACGACCGGACGGGGTGGGGCGAACCTCACCCTTCTTCCCCGGAATCTTCCCCCAGTCGCGCCAGCGCCGCGCGGATGGTATCGAACGAAAACCCCCGCCGCTGCAGGAATGCGGTCATTCGCCGGCGGGCGGTTTCCCGGTCGAGCCGCGCGTAGGTGCGTTCCTTCCCCTTCAGCGCCGCGAGTGCCTGATCCACGAGGGAGGACTCTCCGCCGGAGGGTTGCTGCGTGGAGGCTTCGAGGCCGCGTTTCCGCAGCGCTTCCCGGATCCGCGCCGGGCCGAGATGCCGCCGCTCGATAGCGTCGGTTACCACCATCTCCGCCAGGCGCCGGTCGTCGAGGTAACCCCATCCGCGGCACTTGTCGACCACGTCGTCCACCAGCCGTTCGCCGAACCCGTTCGCCCTCAGCGTCCGCCGCAACTCCTGCTCCGAGCAATTTTTCCGGTTGAGCAGCTTCAGCGCCGCGGTTTCGGCCTCTTTCCGGGCGTCCTCCTCCTGTGCGGCGCGGAGCGTCTCCGCCGACACGGCGTGCCCGACCAGCAGCCTGTGGCGGGCTATGATGTCCATCGCCAGTTCCACCGGTTCGCCGTTGCGGAACTCCACCCGCATCCGCCCGGGCTTTCCCGGTATCTGCGTCAGCGCGGCAATCGTCTTCACGGCACTCTCCCCTTTCCCTCCAAAAATGCGAGCGGGGAGGCCCGGCGGCAAGTCATTGCCCTGCGGCGGTGCTTCCGTGGGATTCGTACCGGCCCCCGAAAAAAAAGTTCGCCAGGGTCTTGACACGAAGAGGACGTTTTGCCTCACCTGGAAACGGTCGGGGAGAGACCGTGCCTGCGAAATGATTCCAGGCTGCATCATAACGCCATTTCAGGAAGGAGGTTCGCGTTGACGCGGCGACACAGGATACGGTATCAGGACTGGCTCATGCCCCTCTGGGCGGCATCAACAGCGGCGCTGGGAAGTTACATCGGCGTAATACGCGCGATCAGCGACCTGCGTGAGGAGGTGCGCGTGGCCCGGGCGGACTACACGGCCACGGCACGGGCACTCGACCGGCGGCTGGAGCGCGCGGAAGCGGCCGTGCCGCAGACCGAGCGCCGCTGTGAATCACTCATCAGGCACCATGAACAGGCGTTTCATCACATCAGGAGGGGCGAATGATCGGATTCCTCAGGGGCAAAAAGACCTATTTCGTCGCGGCAGGCTGGATCGCGTGGGGCATCTGGACGTATGCCGTGGAGCGCGACCCCGTGGCAGGCACGCAGCGCATCCTCGAGGGGGTAAGCCTCATCACCCTGCGCGCTGGAGTGGCGAAAACGCAGCCCTGCACGGTGCCGTGAGTAATCCCGTACTCCCCGCGGCCCTTCGACAGGCTGCCCCGCGCTGCCCTTCGACAGGCTGCCCAGCGGGGCAGCAGGCTCAGGGACCCGCGCAGGCTGCCCGGCGCGGCCCTTCGACAAGCTCAGGGACCGCGCGGGCGTGTGGTGAAGCGTTGAACCACGGGCCCCGGTCACCTCGATACGTCGCGGGGGTGGCCGGGCATCTCGATACGCGGCGTCGTTCGCGCGGGCGAACTTCGCCGCACTCGATGACCGGTCAGAACCCGCTCCGTCGTGACGAACCGCCTGCGGTTTCCGAGTGACGCCGGGACGCGGTCGGAACGTTAATCGAAAAGCCTGCAAAACCAGAGAAAGGAGACTATGCCATCGACATCCCGTCCACGAATCCGCCGGCCATCTCGCATCGAAGCCGCTCATCCCGCGCTGCCGGAATTTCTCGCCGCCGCCATCCAGACGCGGGACGGCCCGTTCACGTTCGACGGGCGCGCCCCGCTTGTGGGCATCTGCGACGCACTGGGCAACCCCGCCGTCCGCCGGGTGGATATCCTCAAAGCCACACAGATCGGTATGACCACGCTGGCGGGGTTCGGGTATGCGCTGTGGGAGACAGCGGTGAACGGCCGGAATGTGGGCTATTTCCTGCCCACCGAATGGATGGCGCGGGAGGTGGTTGGAGAACGTCTGCGCTGGGCGGTTTCCGAGCGTTGCGGGTTTGATCTCGGCATCAACGCCAACGACGGGATCGCGCGGACGGGCAGGGGGCGAATCTACGTGCGCGGGCTCATCACGATCCACGGCGCACTGTCCGTGCCGCTCGACGTGAACCTCTACGACGAGGTGGACGACCTCAACCCGGACCATTTCCTCTGGGCGCGGCAGCGACTGGACGCTTCCCACTATGCGCGGGAGATAGCGTTTGCCTGCGGCCGCTTTCCCGGCGAAGGGATGGACGCGCGGTTCCAGAGCGGCACGCAGCACCACTGGCACGTGAAATGCCGTCGGTGCCGGAACGCCGATAATGTGCTGGAGCTTGCGTTCCCGGACTGCGTGAAGCGCCGCGGAGAGGGATACGTGCTGGCCTGTACCCGATGTGGCGGGACATTGGACGCCGCGAACGGTCAGTGGGTCGCGCATTACCCCGACCGCCAGCACATGAGCTTCCGGGTGAGCGCAATCGGCATGTCCGCGCTGTCGCTCGACCGGCTGATGGAGGAGTGGGATCTCGCGCTCAGGGAAAAGCGGCTGATGGCGCCGTTTCGATGCTCGAAGCTTGCTCTTCCCGACGCGGCGGAACGGCAGGCGCTCACGGCGCAGGATTTGATCAATGCCTGTGCGTCGGACGGGATGGTCTCGCACCCGCTGTACGTCGGCGTGGATACGGGTGACTGGTGTCACATCGCGGCGGCGGAGCCGGTGGACGGGGCGCTTGTCTACCGCCTGTTCGATCGTGTGCCGGGGGAGGAGCTTGTGGCGAGGCTGGTGATGCTGGCTTCACGGTTTGGCATTGGCGGCATTCTGGTGGATGAGCGGCCGGAGGGGAGCCTGGCGCGGGCTGTGTGCCGGGCGTTTCCGCGCGTCGGCATGATGCAGCAGTTTACCTCGGAGGAGCGCACGCGGAAGAAGACGCTGGCGGGCGAGACGTTCGGGGTGCTCTCGTTCGACCGGGAGGACACTCTCGGCGCGTGGTGCGACCAGGTGAGGATGTCGCCCCCGCGCATCAGGTTCCCACCGGGTGGTGGAGGGGTTGCCGTTCATCGAGACAGAGCCGGGGCGGCACATCCTTGCCGGTGCGCAACGGATGGAGGTGGAGCAGGACGGGTTCACGGTCCACCGTTTCCGTGGCGGCGGGGTGGGCAATCACTACTTCATGGCGTGCGTGTTCGCGTGGCAAATGTGGGCGCACCGGGCGGGCGGCTGGCGCGAACGGGAGGCCGTCTCGCTGCTCGGAGCCATTACCTCCGACACATGGCGGCGCGCCGCCAACGGACTGTAGCGGCGGACCCGCGTGTCCGCCAGGTTACGACGACGCTTTGGAGGGACGCGCTTTGTCGCGTCCGTTGTTGGCGCCCTGCCCTGCGAACCGGTCGGATGCCATAACCGATGGCTGGATTCCCGCCTGCGCGGGAATGACGGTCCTTCTTCCGTCCGACTTATTGTGTAGATTTCGCGTGCACGGTTCGCACGTGCGTTCGCGGGAATGAATGACGGTCCTTTTTTTCGGGAATTCCGGAACCCGCGATGACGGCCCATTTGGAAACGGCACGCCGGACGGGATCGCTGTATACCAGGGAGACATCACGCATATCAGCCGTCATTCCCGCGCAGGCGGGAATCCAGAACAGGCGAGCATATGAAGCGACCCGCAGTCTACCTCATGGCGAGCCGGCGCAACGGCACCCTGTACGTAGGCGTGACCAGCGACCTCGTCAGACGGGTGTGGGAACACCGTAACGACGTGGAGGAGGGGTTCACCAAGCGGTACGGCGTCCACCTCCTTGTGTATTTCGAGACACATGCCCGCATTGACGACGCGATCGTGCGCGAAAAGCAGATCAAAAAGTGGCGCAGGGCGTGGAAGGTCCGTCTGATCGAGGGCATGAACCCGGAGTGGAATGACCTGTTCGAGTCTATCGTGTGAATGGCTTTCTGGATTCCCGCCTGCGCGGGAATGACGGCCCTTCTTCCGTCCGACTCATTGTGTGGATTTCGCGTGCACGGTTCGCACGTGCGTTCGCGTCGTGCCCGGGTGAGCATGCGGGAATCCAGCCGATCGCCTCTCGCGCCAGAGTCTGCGAAATAAGCGGCCCCGCACCGTATTCCCCCTTCCGCGCAATCGCGGTAGCTTCATTTGTCAATCCGTCTGATTTCTCTTTTGCACGGGAGAACCTTCCATGCTGCAGATAACACGTCTCACGACCGAATACGCCGTCCATCCCCTCGGCGTGGACACCCGCCACCCGCGTTTTGCGTGGAAACTCGGGTCCACAGCACGCGGCGCACGGCAGACGGCGTACCGCATTCTCGTCGCCACCGATGCGGCGCTGCTCAAGGCAGGCCACGCCGACATGTGGGATAGCGGCCGAGTCGAATCCGCGCAGCAGAACCACGTCGCCTACGCCGGGACGCCGCTCGAAAGCGACACGGATTACTGCTGGTCGGTTGAGGCGTGGGACGAACAGGGGGCCTCTTCGGGGCCGTCGAACCCGGCCTTTTTCTCCACCGGGCTGCTGGAGGAATCGGAATGGCAGGCGAATTGGATTGGCCGTGGGGCGCCGGATGAGCCGCGTGCGGACACCGACCATTTCCCCGGAGAGGCCGGCGAGAAGCTGAAGGAGCTGGACATTGACTACCGCGCGCCGTTGTTCAGGCGGGAGTTTGTCCTCAACGCGCCTGTAAAGCGCGCCCGGGCCTACATCTGCGGGCTGGGGTACCACGAGCTTCGCGTGAACGGGAACAAGGTTGGCGACCACCTCCTCGCGCCGGCGAAAACCGATTACCGCAGGCAGGTGCTCTACGAAACGCTTGACCTGACGGATGCGCTGACGGAGGGCCGGAACGCGGTCGGAATCATGCTGGGCAACGGATGGTTCAATCCGCTCAAGGAGTGGTGGAGCTGGCGCATGCAGTGGTTCGGCACGCCGCGGGTGATATGCCAGATTCACATCGAACTGGCGGACGGCACGACGCAGCGCATCCTGACGGACGAAACCTGGCGCACGAGCACCGGGCCCATCCTCTCAACCTGCATCTACAGCGGGGAGACGTACGACGCGCGCCTTGAGCAGCCCGGGTGGGACGCGGCGGGCTTCGACGACCGGAAGTGGGAGTCTGCTCATATGGTCGCTCCGCCGGGTGGGAAGCTGGTTTCGGCGATGTTGCCGCCCGCGCGGGTAACGGAGATCGTGAAGCCGGTTGGCGTGCGTGAGCCATCCCCCGGGGTGTTCGTGTTCGACATGGGAAAGAACTTCTCCGGGTGGGTGCGCCTGAAGGTCGAAGGGAAAGCCGGCGACGAGGTGACGCTGCGCTTCGCGGAGCGGACGTATGTCGGTGGCGCGATTGACGTCTCCAACCTGAGCCTCGCCCGTCCCGCGGATCGCTACATCCTCAAAGGCGGCGGTGTGGAGACGTTCGAGCCGCGCTTCACCTGGCACGGGTTCCGGTATGTATCGGTGGAGGGCTACCCCGGGAAGCCGCCGCTCGACGCCATCGAGGGGCGGTTCGTCCACACGGACTGCCCGCCGGTGGGGAAGTTCTCCTGCGACAACGAGATGGTGACGCGGATCCACGAGTGCACCCTCACCTCGCAGCGGGCGAACCTTCAGGGGCTGCCGATCGACTGCCCGCAGCGGGACGAGCGGCTGGGCTGGCTGGGCGACGCGCACATCAGCGCCGAACAAGCGATCCACAACCTCGACATGGCGGCGCTCTACACCAAGTTCCTGCGCGATGCGCGGGCCAATCAGGACGAAAAGGGCCGGATTTCCATGATCGTCCCCCGCCCCGGCGTGGAAGAGGACCTTCCCTGGACGGCGGCGTATTTCCTCATCGCGTGGTACGTCTACCTCTTCTACGGCGACACGCGCGTGTTTGAGGAGCACCGCGAGGCGATGGAGCGCTATCTCGACTTCCTCGCCACGCAGGCCACGGGGAACATCCAGAAGCCGGCGCTGTGGGGCGACCATCTGGCGTGGCACGAGAAGTGGCAGGCGGCGAGCGGCAAACCCCGGTCAATCAGCACGCTGTTCTGGTATGTGGATGTCCTCCTGTTCAGCCGGATGAACGCGCTGATCGGCAGGGCAGAAGACGCGGAGAGGTACCGCGCGCTGGCTGCCGACATTGCCAGGGCCTACAACGCGGAATGCCTGCATCCCGAGGTGCCGACGTACGACGACGACACCGAGACCGCGCTGGCGTTACCGCTGTTCTGGAAGCTTGCCCCGCCGGAGCTTGAACCGGCGCTGATTGACCGGCTGTTAACACGGCTCCGGCAGCACGGGAACCACGTTACCACCGGCATGATCGGCACGAAATACCTCGTGGACGCGCTGGCGGCGGCAGGGCGGGATGATGTCGTCTGGACGCTGGTGAACCAGAAGGGCTTCCCCGGCTGGCACTACCTGTTGCGCGACGACATGACCAGCATGGTGGAGCACTGGGGCCGGGGGGATGGCTCCTACAACCACCCCGTGCTCGGGTCGGTGGACGCCTGGTTCTATCAGGGGCTGGCGGGTATCCGGGTCGACCAGGCCCGGCCGGGATACGAACATGTTACCGTACGCCCGTACGTGCCGGAAAGCCTCGTAACCCAGGTTGAGGCGGTGGTGGAGACGATCCGCGGCGCCATTCGTTCCGCGTGGCGGCGGGAAGGAGGCACGGTGCGGTTCGACATCACGATTCCGGCAAACACGACGGCGACCGTGGTGCTGCCCTGCACGGGCCGCCTGAGCGAATCCGACACGCTGCTGTTCGACGGGCAGCCGCGCGGGCAGGTGGCCGGTGTTACCGACGCACACGCCGAAAATAGCACGGTGGCGATGGAGGTGGGTGCGGGGACGTACACGTTTGTGTGTGGGGGGTGAACAGGCCGGATATGTCATGTACGACCTCTGCCGTTCCCCTGAACACCGGACAGGCAGGCCCGCTTCGGGCGGGGAGGAATGCCTGTCCCACCGCCGGTGACGCGGTACTGCCAGTCGCGGCCATGGAGGGACGCGCTCTGTCGCGTCCGCATTGCCCCGGAGAGCATGGACCGGCAGATTGGAGACAACGGGCGATTCGGGCACATTCTGGATTCCCGCGTGCGCCGGAATGACGACTCTCCTTTTTTGCTGGTGGACAAGCACACGGGCCGACACAGGGGTCGGCCCCTACACCTGTTTTTTCTCCCGGCGGCGGTGCTTCGGGGTGTTCCGGCACCGGACAGGAAGGAATGCCCCGGGCGGGGAGGAATGCCTGTCCCACCGCCGGTGACGCGGTACTGCCAGTCGCGGCCATGGAGGGACGCGCTCTGTCGCGTCCGCATTGCCCCGGAGAGCATGGACCGGCAGATTAAAGACAACGGGCGATTCGGGCACATTCTGGATTCCCGCGTGCGCCGGAATGACGACTCTCCTTTTTTGCCGGTGGACAAGCACACGGGCCGACACAGGGGTCGGCCCCTACACCTGTTTTTCTCCCGGCGGCGCGTCGGGGTGTTCCGGCACCGGACAGGAAGGCCCGCCCCGGGCGGGGAGGAATGCCTGTCCCACCGCCGGTGACGCGGTACTGCCAGTCGCGGCCATGGAGGGACGCGCTCTGTCGCGTCCGCATTGCCCCGGAGAGCATGGACCGGCAGATTAAA
>Ga0116176_10000666_pt1 | contig 27921 bp, 25 predicted proteins | sample AD_STIC08_MetaG_FD_89803 | JGI IMG/M metagenome (GOLD analysis project Ga0116176, IMG submission 89803) | Active sludge microbial communities of municipal wastewater-treating anaerobic digesters from USA - AD_STIC08_MetaG | ecosystem: Engineered > Bioreactor > Anaerobic > Digestate | place: USA...
AGAATTGAACCTCCCGGACTCAATCGCCCGTACCAATTGAAGCTTGAATGCCTCGCTGTAACTGTACGTGATCTTACTCAATGTCGCCTCCTCAATAGTGTCAACCTATTTCAGGACGGGACAGTTTTGGCGACGAAAGGTTGAATATTATATCCTTATCACACGGCAAGACACTCCTAACTGATTATGTTGTAATTGAAGACTACTGGAGGGCAACGCCGGACAGTCAAAGAAGACCAAATTCACATCCAACATGGTACAGGGCATATAACCCGAATACACAGGAACTCCTTGGGCACAGAGCTGAACTAATATTGAGCATTGAACCATCTGATGTAGCGGACGCCTCACCCGTGACAGGTTCACCGCACCTCGCTGCTGACGATCAATGAAATGAGATGAATAACAAAAAAGTAAAGTATCCCGCCGCTACAATTGCCTTCTACGGCCCCAACGACCAGCTCGCAACGAAAGCTGTCGTGGGCATCATCAGAAAAGCCACGGCTGATGTTGATCCTCTGCACAAGTGGATGACCACAACGGGCGATGTCCGCCGAGACCCCGCCATTGGGGAAGAAATTCAGCTATTCCTGAAGAAACACAAGGTCAGGACAGTGGTCTCGACCGAGAAGATTATCGGTTGCCAGCATGAAGAAGGTAAAGATTATCCAGAGGGGATGGACTGCCCTTTCTGCCCCTTCTGGGCGGGACGTGATCGCTTCACAGGAGAAATGAAATAAACACCATCGAGCAAGGCGCTCCACCGTACGGCGCACAAGGCGCCGCCGGTGACTGCTGACGTTCAACAAATGAGAAGTGGCCCCAAAAATCTCAACACCCGCGCGGAGGGGTGACGTGACCTCAAAAAATGAGAAAAAGTACCGGTTTTGCGCCCCAGAATCGCCCAAAACACCCCAAATTGGCCCCAAAACCGAAAATTTAGCCATTTTCTGCGCCAAGACACCAATTTTCTGGACTCAAACCCTCGCGCCACGCAAAATGAAGGAGTTGAACAAGGCGATCCACCGTACGGCGCACAAGGCGCCGCCGGTGACCGCTGACGTTGAGTGAAAATATATGAACGACCAGACGCAAACAGTAACCGTTCGCATAAAGGCCTTGCTAGGCGAAATATGGACGCTGCCGATTGAGCCCTATGTAACACTTCGCGAATTTGTAACATCAATACAATTCCTTGAAGTTACGAAGCTAAATCCAAATAAGTTAGAATATTTCGTTAATAACGTCCTCGCGAAGGATGATCTTCTCCTTCTCCCGGGCGACGTAATAGAAGTCATAGGCGGCGGAGAGAAGGCGCTAATCACGCCGAGAGACGTGATAAAGAAAATCAAGAAACTAAAGGGTTTTACACTACACAGACATGGCGGCAATCATGACATTTGGAGAACCGACGACGGGAGAACCGTTCCATTTCCCCGGCACGCGGGCGATCTAGCGATAGGAACCCTAAAAAGCATTCTCAAAGAAGCTGGCATCGATTTAAGCATAGATGAGTTTATATCAAAATAGCACCCAACAATCGGTTCCAGCGTACGTCGCACAAGGTGCGCCGTCCGCTGAACCGTGACGTTAGCCAAAACGACATAAACTCACAACAACGAGAGAGGTTGCACTAAATGGCCATCCAAGAAAAACAATTAAGATTGCTCGCTAGATTTTTCTATAAACACCGCAATTACGAAGCATACTGGACAAGTCCTCTTCTTCTGCAGCACCCGGAGGCCCAGAAATTCGGACTGTCTATTGGCGAGGCAGAATCAGTATTTCAAGCCTTCGAGAAAAAAGGATTCCTGAAAAAGGACGGGAGCAATACTGTGGTGATCGGCGGAACCAACTTTCAAAAGTATCTCTTTGACCTTGCCGGCATCAAAGAACTACGTGAATACGCGAACGTACCGTTTTACTACTCATGGTTTCCAGAAGCTTGGCTACATCGTATTGACAAATTAAAAACGTTGCTACTTGTCTGTTTTATTTTGATAACCACTGCTTTCTTACAGGGATTCTTTGGAAAGTGGGGCGAATGGTTATACGGTTTTATTATGAAGAATAATGGCTAACAAAAAAATGGAGAACTACAACTTTTCGCTGGGCGAAAAGTTTAGTCTCATTTTTGTCGTTGAGCTTTGGAGAATATTATGAAACTAAAGTCGTTCACAGTTCAGAAGTACCGCAGCATTGTCTCTGCAAAACGTATACCCGTCGGCAAGAAGACGGTGTTCGTCGGACCAAATAACGAGGGCAAATCCAATATTCTCAGAGCGCTCATCGCGGCTATGACCATGTTAACACGCGAACGTGCGTCTGGGAGAGCAGACTTCCGCCGTCGATCGTTTATGTACGGCGGGCGAGCATATAACTGGTCAGTCGATTATCCGCTGGCCCTCCAGGCTAAACACCCGAACGGTCAAACAACCATTATCCTAGAATTCCAACTTACAAACGATGAGTTGGATCAATTCAGAGAATCGGTTGGCAGTCGCCTCACAGGGACTTTGCCCATCCAGATCGATATCGGTCCAAATGACGCCCGCGTTACTGTTCATAAAAAGGGGCCCGGTGCTGCCGTGCTGTCGAAGAAGTCGGCTTCAATCGCACAGTTCGTTACAGACCGGATTGATTTCCAGAAAATTGAGGCTGTGCGCACAGCGGATTCGGCCGAAGAGGTGGTTTCGGAAATGGTTGCAAGAGAGCTTGCTCCTCTTGTGAACAATCCTGAGTACAAGGCTGCGCTACAGAAGATTGAGGAGCTGCAGAAGCCGATACTCACCAATCTATCCGGCAGCATTCAGAAGACGCTCCATCAATTCCTTCGCGATGTTAAAGGTGTATCGATACGAATTCCGGAGGATGCACGATTTCGCGCGATGCACAGGTCATGCGAGGTAACCGTGGACGATGGCACACCCACGCTTCTGAAGTACAAAGGAGACGGTGCACAAAGTCTGGCAGCACTCGGCATCATCCGGCACGCCAGTGAGACGGGGGCGCTTGGCAAACATCTCGTAATCGCGATCGAGGAGCCTGAATCTCACTTGCACCCCAATGCCATCCATGAGCTTCGGGGTGTGATTGATGAATTGAGTGAAAAGCATCAAGTACTTCTCACTACTCACAATCCCCTTTTTGTTGATCGTGTCACCCTTGCCAACAACATTCTCGTTCAAAACAACCGCGGGAAACCAGCGAACTCAGTTGATCAGATCAGAAAGATTCTCGGCGTTCGTGCCTCTGACAATCTCAAGCACGCAGAAATAGTTCTAGTTGTCGAGGGCGAAGATGACAGGATCGCTCTTGCTTCGATCCTTTCACACCTTTCTCCCGTTCTGAAGAAGGCCATCGCTCAGAACACGTTGGCTATTGACACCCTCGCGGGCGGATCGAATCTTGGTTACAAACTTGGGCAGATTCGCGAATCGCTGTGCCTGTCGCATTCCCTCCTGGATGACGATAAGGCCGGGCGGGAAGCATTCGGCAAAGCGCGACTACTGGGCCTGACCACAGACGCCGATGTGAACTTCTGCATCGTTCAGGGCCTGAACGAGACGGAGCTTGAAGATGTTTTCAATGTTGATGTCTACAAAGACGCTCTGCTGAACAAGTATCGAGCGAGTCTGGATAGCCCGCGGTTCAAGTCTAAAAAGAAATGGTCTGATCGTGTTGCGGACTGCTTCCGGCATTGCGGCAAGCAATGGGACGACCGTGTGGAGAGGGAGGTAAAAATGATAGTTGCGCAACTGGTTGCGGCGAACCCAGCAAATGCACTTAACCCTCACCACAAAGGCTGTCTCGACTCCCTTACTCAGACACTTGAACGGAAACTCGAAGAGAAAGCCCAACAAGAGGCTTGACCGTATGGCTCACCCGTTGCGGGTTCGCCATCCGGTCAGCCTTGGCGTTCAACAAATGAGTGGTGGCCCCAAAAACCTCAACGCCCTCGCGGAGGGGTGACGTTACGCCAAAAAATGAGAAAAAGTGCCGTTTTGCGCCCCAGAATCGCCCAAAACACTCCAAAACGGCCCCAAAAACCGAAAAACGCGCTATTTTCGACGCCCAAACACCAATTTTCTGGACTCAAACGCCTCGACCAAGCAAAATGAAGGAGTTGAACAAGGCGCTTGAGGCTATCGGCGGCAAGCCGCCTCAGCCTCATCGCTAACGTTCAACAAATGAGGAGTGATCTCCAAAACCCCAACGCCCTCGCGGAGAAGTGACGCTACGCCAAAAAATGAGAAAAGGTGCCGGTTTCGCGCCCATAAATCACCAAAAACACCCCAAAATAGCCCCAACAACATGAAAACCTGCCATTTCCAACGCAAAAACACCAATTTTCTGGACGCAAACGCCTCGGCCAGACAAAATGAAGGAGTTGAACAAGCCATTCAAGATATGGAGGCAGCATGGCAGATATAACTTTTGATTGCCCGCAATGTGGTAATAACCTCGTAGTAGATGAGAGTGGTGCCGGCTTGTCGGCGCCATGCCCTGAATGTTCCCAGATCATAACGATTCCTTCCCCCGCAACAGCGCCGAGACCCACTCCACCCCAAGGTGATATCGTATTTAATTGCCAGCACTGCAAACAGTTGATTGAGGCGCCACTTGCTATGTTCGGCCAACTTATAGACTGCCCTGCGTGTAATAACCCTGTTGAGGTGAGACGGTCCTCCATGCTCAAGCCCCTATCGGGGCAACCGATTATACCTCCATCGCCAGCGCCACTGCCGCCGACGCCGCCACCAAGCCCGCAACAACAAACACAACCTTGTCCCTATTGCGGAGGCCCAGTACTTCCGACGGTTCAGAAATGTAGGCACTGTGGCGAATGGCTGAACAAACAGGGGAAAGCCATATTCAAGGCATCAAGTGAATTCATTGGATTGCTTGCCTGGTACAGTATTATGGACGCCAACAAAAGTGTACTTGCGAGGCTTTCGCCCGGAGAAGTGTTCGAGGTGCCAATCAACCGCGACACCAAAATGTATGTCAAATATACTGGAGGATTCGGCGGCGCAAAAGAAGTGACGTGCTATGCAAAGCAAACCAATAGGTTTGCGATATGCAAATCACAGACGGGATTAAGCTGTGTTGTGTCTAGGGTAGACGTTATTGATAGTGACTAAGATTATGAGCAAAGGGGGCCAGGAACCTGGCACAAGGTGCCGGGCACCGACCATTGGCGTTCAAGATAAGGAAACACATGGCAGATATAACTTTTGATTGCCCGCAGTGTGGTAATAACCTCGTAGTAGATGAGAGTGGTGCCGGCTTGTCGGTGCCATGTCCTGAATGTTCTCAACTCATAACGATTCCGTCCCCCACAATAGCGGCAAGGCCAACTCCACCTCAAGGCGATATCGTTTTTAATTGTCCCCACTGCAAACAGTCAATTGAGGCGCCACTTGCTATATTCGGCCAACTGATAGACTGCCCTGCGTGTAATAACCCTGTTGAGGTGAGACGGTCCTCGTCATTACCAATGCCTCCGCCGAGACGACCGACCACACCTCCTCCCCATATAGCTCCTAAAGTCCCGCGCCCAGTCCCCGGGCCGCATCCTCATCACATCAGCAGCATAAAGGTTATCTCCGGACGCACTATTGCGGCTTTAATTTTTGGGGCAATTGTTCTCGTTGCTTGGACGCGTAATTACTTTTTTGTCCAGAAACCAGTGGCTGACACCATACGTGCAGATTCAAGGAATTATGGGTATAAGCTTACTGCGCGGCTACAGTATTACATACTGCCTTCAACTCTTATTCTTGATTTAGTTAAGGTGAAGTCTGTTGCTCCCGTTGACTTGTTTCGCGGGCTTTTCCAATCCGCTGAGGTATTTTCTGACGCTCGGAGGAGATTTGACAAGGTCATTCTTGCGCGAAACGGAAAACCAATATTTGAAATCAGCGGAAGCGATTTCTGGACACTTGGTTCCGAGTACGGGTCGGGACAGAATCCGATGTATCTCATAAGAACATTGCCGGAAAAACTTTACCGTCCCAATGGTCGCCCCGCCTATAGCACTTGGGAAGGTGGATTTTTAGGGGTTGTGAGCAGGCAAATGGAGGATGCGACAGATGCGGCTCATACCTGGGCTGATTATTAATGTCGTTTTATAACTCCGATTTCTTCGTTTTGATTTCATGGAGATAACACGCGAATTGCGCAGAACGCCACCTGCGCGGTAAGTGAATTTGTGAAAAGATGATTGGAGTAGAGCGGGAGCGTGCCGCGAGGTGGTCGATCCGGGTGGGTTTGGCGCTTGGGTGATGCCCGGGGCTTGTCAATGTTCGGGTGATGGCTTAGGCTGGTTGGCGAACCTATGAAGACACTGCATCTTGTTCGTTGGGCTGTTGGGATCTGCCTTGGGGCGCTGCTGGTGGGTGGAGCAACCGCGCAAAACCCGCCCGTCACGCTGCGCGTCGGGCTGTACCAGAATCCGCCGGAAATTTTCACGGATGAGACGGGCCAACCGGCCGGCATCTTCGTGGACATTTTGGCGGCCATTGCCGAAGCCGAGCACTGGACTCTCGATTATGTGCCCGGGAGCTGGGCCGAAAATCTGGACCGCGTGGCCACGGGTGAAATTGATTTGATGCCCGGTGTAGCCATCACCGCCGAACGCGCAGAGCGCTACGCGTTTCATGCCGAGCCGGTGCTGTCCGACTGGTTTCAAATTTACGCGCCGCCGGATGCAACCATCCGTTCACTACTGGATTTGGATGGGCGGCGCGTGGCCACGGTCAGCCACTCGTTGCAGGAAGAAGCCTTCACGACGCTGGCCAACGGATTCGGCCTGCACACCACGCTGGTTCCCGCCAAGGATTTTGCGGCAGCGTTTGATATGGTCCTCAACGGGCAGGCGGATGCCGTGGTGGCCAGCCGTTTTGCCGGCAGTTATCTCCAGCGGACGAAGCGCCTTGCGGACACGGCGGTCATCTTCAATCCCAGCCGCTCGTTTTTCGTGGCGCCGCCCACGGTGAATCCGCTCATCCTGCGCATCATTGACCAGCATCTGGTGCGGATGAAGCAGGATCCGGATTCCGTTTATCATCATGCCTTGCGGCATTGGGCCACAGAAGACGTGCACACGCGCATTCCGCGCTGGTTGCCGGCGACTGGCGCCGCGCTGGCTGTGCTGTTGCTTCTGGTGCTGGTTTGGAATGCCGCGTTGAACCGGCAGGTGGCGCGGCGCACCGCGCAATTGGAACTGCAGAATGAAGAAAGCCGCCTGCTGGCCAGCCGGGTCAAGGCCGGCGAGGCGCGGATGCGGTTCCACGCGCAACTGCTCGACAGCGTGCGCGAGTCCGTGGTGGCTTCCGATCTGGAAGGCCGCATCACCTACTGGAGCCGCGGCGCAGAACGGCTCTATGGCTATTCCGCCGTGGAGGTCATGGGCAAACCCTACCGCGATTTTGCCGGCCCGATCCAGCCGCCGCCCGAAGAAGATTTCCGGCGCGAGTTGATTGCGCGGGGTTGCTGGCAGGGCGAACACCAGCAGAAGAACCGGCGCGGCGAAACTTTCTGGACCTCCACATTTGTCTCGCTGGTGCGCGATGAAGATGGCCGCCATGCGGGCTACATCGGCCTGGATTTGCCGCTGACCGAGAAGCAGACGGAGCATCTGCAAAACCGGTCGCGTTGCCGCGATTGATTTGCGGCCAACGAAAAAGCCGCGGCATCTGCCGCGGCTTTCGTTTCATCTGAGGGATGAATTACTTGGCGCCGAGGATGGCGTCCTTCGCAGCCTTGGCCACGCGGAACTTCACAACCTTCTTGGCCTTGATCTGGATGATCTCGCCGGTCTGCGGGTTGCGGCCCTGGCGCGCCTTGCGATTCACCAGCACCAGCTTGCCCAAACCAGGAACGGTGAAACCATTCTTGGCATTCTTGTACGCCAAAGCCGAAAGGGCTTCCAGCGCCGCGCCAGCCTGCTTCTTCGAGATGCCAGCCTTTTCAGCCACCGCAGCCGTAATCTGACTCTTTGTCATCGCCTTTGCCATAACCAGTACTCCTTGTTTTCTGTTTCTTTTTTTAAGATGGGTTTTTAAATGGATGCCCAATCTGGAGGGCGTTTATCCTCCAAATACGGAAGAAATGCAACCTTTTTTCCAAAATATTTTCATCGCGACGCAAGGAGGTGCGGCAAATTCCTGGGCAGTCATTTCATCAGCGCAATGGCCGGCGCGAGATCGGCCGCGGTGCGGATGCGCAAACTGCACGCGGTGGTGGGCACGAGACGCGGCGTGATTTTTTGCGCGAGCATCGCTTCCAGATCATCCGCGTAATTTTTGCGCGCCTTGCCGCTCTTGGGATAGGCCTTCAGCAAAGCAGGCAGCGGCCACGTCTGCGGCGAGATGGCCGCCCACAGCCGCTCATCCTGATCGAAGCGCGCATGGACGGCGCTTTTCTTCGCGGCGACGACCGCATCGGGGATTTCCGTGGCGGCGATACCGGAGCCATGCCGCCGGGCGGTCTTCACGGTTTCGGCAATCAGATCGGCCTTCACCATCGGGCGCGAGGCATCGTGCACGCAGACCCATTCGACGCTGTCATCCACATGCTGCAAGCCGGCGGCCATCGCCGCCGCGCGCGTTGCGCCGCCCGCCACGATTTTGCGCACCTTGGCAAAGCCGAACAACTGCACCATGCCCAAGACACTCTCTGCGCGTTCCCGGCTGACCACCACCACAATGCCGTCAATTTCCGGACACTGGTTGAAGGCCGCAAGGGAGTACGCCAACACCGGGCGGTCGTTAAGATACAAAAAAGCCGTCTCCACATCGGAGGCAATCTTCTCCGACTTCCCCATGGCGATAATCAAACCCCAGGCTGACTGTTTCATAATTTTTTCCTTCGCTTGGGCAGCCGTCAGGTCCGCGCAGGGTGAGCGGGCAATCCAACGGCCACATTTGTAAGTTTGGGGATGCGGCAGGGGGAGGTCAAGCCCAACTCTACAAAAACAGTGATTTTTCTGAACTTTTGGCCAACTCCTCCCCCGCCCTTTGGCTTGCCACGGGCGCTGGCCACAAGCCGGTTCAATACCAGCCGGGCTTCAGGCCGCCGCTGGAAGGCTTTGGCTTGGTCATGCCGGGATATGTAACCGGTTGTACTGCAGGTTGTTCTGTATGTTGCAGCCAAGAATTAGCCCCTGTGGTTGGGCGCCCCCAATCCCCCCCCCATTTGGGCTTTTCCAAGCCTCCGGAGGCCCCTGGTGTGCCAGTTTGGCCCCATGACCAGCCGCCCCGGTCGGGAGCGGGACGGTCGGCCGCCCCCCCCCACTTTATTGAAATGGGCTCGGTTGGGGCCATGGCCTGCGCGGGAGCGGCTGGCGGGGTGCCCCGGGTCAAAGACTCTCGCAAGGCGGTAAAATCCGGGCGTGATTCGGTTTTGAAGGAGTCGAGCAATTGGCGGGTTTGCCCCAGATCGGGCGCGGCGGCGGCGGGAGCATAACCACGCGAATCGCCGGCCAAGGCGCTCGGTGCGGTGCGTACGGCATCTGTTTTGGGCATCAGGTCTGGGCGCGCAGCCACGTCGGGTGTTGGCAAGTTGCCGGGTTGGAGCGTAGTTCCGCGAGCCGCATCGCTGCCGGTGGCATCAGGGCCGGCAACTTTGGCCAGGGCGGGGTCTTCGCGCCAAAACGGATTGGCTGCGCCCGTCAGCATGGCTGCCGATGGGCTGGCCGCCGCCGCACTTTCTTCCGCGCGCATGATTTCCTCAGTCAGTTTGGCGGTGGAATCCGCATCCTGCTGGCTGCCGGCGCGGGCAACATCGTTGGCCAGCCAGCCCCAGCCGGAGGAATCGCTATCGCGCGAGAAAACCTCGGTGGCCACGTTGCTGTTGCTTTGCCCCAGATTTTTCAGACTGAGACTGCCGGCCAGCCAATTGCGCTCGGCTTGCTTGCGCTGGCTGACGCGGCGTTCCTGCGGATCCGTTTGCGGGCTCAATTTGCCGGGGATGTGGTCCGGGCGGCGAGAAATCAGCCCGGCCTCGCTGAAGGCCACGGCCAGCACCGGTTCGCGGCCGAGGAGCAACTCCTGCGCCTGCGCATCGCGCAAGGATTGTTGCGCGGCCAAATCCGGCGCCACATCGGCGAAACGGGCCACCTGGCCGGATTCGTCATAAAAGGTGATGGGCTTGGTGTACTCGCGGTGGACGGGGATATCCCGCGCTTGGGCGGCCAGCGCGCCCAGCACGCCGGCCAGCCAGAATCGCCTGAAAACACCTGCGTTCATTGCGGAGCAGCCTACCCCGCCCCGCGCGCGGATTCAATCCGGAACCTTGCGTCGCCGGGGGCGTTGGCATACTATCCCGCGCATGAAACGACTCGCCATGTTCACGCTGCTGCTGTGGGGCTGCCTGCCCGCCGGGGCGCAATCTACGCCACCGGCCGGCATTCTGCTGGACAGCTATGCCGCATTGGTCAACGGCAAGGTCATCACTGTGGGCGATGTCCTCGTGGCCATGCAACCCGCGCAGGAACGCCTGACCGCGCAATATGCCGGGCGCGAACTGGAGCGCAAGCTGCAAGAGCTATACACCACCACCCGCGAGCATCTGGTGGATTCCGAGCTGATCCTGCTGGAGTTTGAGAAGCAAGGCGGCGCACTGCCTGACCGCGCGCTGGAAAACCATGTGAACTCCGTCATCCACGATCAATTTAACAACGACCGCACCGCGTTCCTCAAGGCGCTGGCCGACCAACGGTTGACCTATACGGAATGGCACAAGCAAATCAAAGAGCAGTTCATTGTTCAGTTGATGCGGCAAAAGGAAGTGGTCGCCAAGATTCTCATCACCCCGCTCGACTTGCAGCAGGCCTATGACGAACAAAAAGCCACGGCCTTCACCACGCCGGCACGCGTGCAGTTGCGCACTTTGACGCTGACTGGCGCGGCGCGTTCGCAGGCGGCGGATCTGCGCCAGCGCCTTCTAGCCGGCCAATTGACCTTTGCTGCGGCGGCTGCCGAGGATATTGCCGCGCAAGATGAACCCGAATGGCTGGCCACCGACAGCCTCGCCGCGCCGCTGCGCGCCGCGTTGGCCGACTTGGCGCCCGGCGACATCGCCGAGCCTCTTGAACTGGGCGAGGCTACCTATCTCGTGCAACTCGTGGCGCAAGAGGACGCGCACACCCGCCCCATGGACGACGTGCTGCCCGAACTGGAACGCCAAGTACGCAACGCCCAGTTCGACCGGCTCAATCAAGCTTGGCTGGAGTCGCTCCGCGCCAAGTATTACATCAAGCTCTACGAGCACGACCTGTGAGTGGCCCATGAAGCCCATCGCGATCGGCATCACTTGCGGCGACGCGAACGGCATTGGCCCGGAAGTGGCCCTGCGCGCGGCGCGGCAACCACAACCGGCCAACCGACGCATCGTGCTGATTGGGCACCGCACGGTCTGGGAACGCACGGCCCGCCTGATTGGCTGTCCCCTGCCGCCGGAAATTTCCGCACTTGGCGGACCGCTGCCGCGCTGCAGTACGTGGGATCCGGCCATGGCCCCGCTGCCGGCCCATCGTCCCGGCCGGGTGCGCGCAGATTCCGCGCGCGCGGCCTATGCCGCCATTTTGGCCGCGACCGCCGCCGCGCAAAACCGCCAACTGGCGGCCATCGTCACTGCGCCCATCAGCAAGGAAGCCTTTCAACGCGCGGGCATCCGCGAGCCGGGCCACACGGAGCTGCTGGCACGGCTGACCGGTACACGCCGCTTCGGCATGATGCTTTTTGGCGACAAAATCCGGGTGATTCTTGCCACGCGCCATCTTCCTCTGCGGAAAGTGGCCGATGCACTCACCGCGGATGAAATTGTCCACGCCGTGGAACTGCTTGCGCGTGCACTGCCGTGGATGGGGTTCAAGCGCGCGCGCATCGGCGTGTGTGGCCTGAATCCGCACGCCGGCGATGGCGGCGCCCTCGGCACGGAAGAACGCGACATCATTGCGCCGGCCATTGCCCGCTGCCGCCGGCGCGGCTGGCAGGTTGCCGGCCCGATTCCGGCCGACGTCATTTTTCACCAGCATCTGGCCGGCAAGCATGATGCCGTGGTGGCGATGTATCACGACCAGGGCCTCGCGCCGCTCAAAATGCTGTCGTTTGAAAATGGCGTGAACCTGACGCTTGGCCTGCCGATCATCCGCACCAGCCCGGACCACGGCACGGCGTTCGATCTGGCCGGCCAAGGCCACGCCAATCCCGCCAGCACGCGCGCGGCGCTGGACTGGGCCGCACGGCTGGCCACCCGCCCCAACCCGTGGGCATGAAACGCAACCGTGCCCGCCGGGGAAGCTGCGGGTTGCTTTTTCGGGAAGCGTTTGCTGTGATGCGCGCGTATGGCGAAATTGGTTCATAACTACGACGAGAGCAAAATCCAGACGCTGTCGGCGCTGGAGCACATCCGCAAGCGCACGGGCATGTATATCGGCCGCGTGGGCGATGGCAGCCAATATGACGACGGCATCTATGTGCTGATCAAGGAAGTCATGGACAACTCCGTGGATGAATTCATCATGGGGTTTGGCCAGCGCGTGGACATTACGCTCGACGGCGCCAAGGTGCGCGTGCGTGACTATGGCCGCGGCATCCCGCTGGGCAAGGTGGTGGAGTGCGTCTCGCGCATCAACACCGGCGCCAAATACAACGATGATGTGTTCCAGTTTTCCGTGGGCCTCAACGGCGTGGGCACCAAGGCGGTCAATGCGTTGTCGCTTTCGTTTTTTGTGCAATCACACCGCGACGGCCAGTATGCCAACGCGCGTTTTGAGCGCGGCGAACTGGTCAAGCAGGCCACCGGCAAATGCCCCGGCGAACCCAACGGCACGCTGATCGAGTTCGAGCCCGACCCGCAAATCTTCGGCGTGGTGACGTATCAGGACGACCTGCTCCAGCGCCGCCTGCGGCTCTATGCCTGCCTGCATTCCGGGCTGGCCATCGTTTATAACGGCACGGAAATCCTGTCCGAAAACGGACTGACGGATCTGGTGCTGGAAGAAGTGGGCGAGGAAGCCATCTATGGCCCGCTGCACCACCGGACGCCCACGCTGGAAATCGCCTTCACGCATACCCAGCGGTTCAACGAGACGTTTTTTTCGTTCGTCAATGGGCAGTACACCGTGGATGGCGGCACGCACCTCTCCGCGTTCCGCGAAGGGTTCCTCAAGGGCGTCAATGAATATGCCAACGCGAAGTTCGATGGCGACGATGTGCGGGAATCCATGGTCGGCGCCATCGCCATCCGGCTGAAGGAGCCGGTCTTTGAGTCGCAGACCAAAAACAAGCTGGGCAACACGGAAATCCGTTCCGACCTTGTGGCGCAAATCCGCGACGTGGTGGCCGACTTGTTGCACCGAAATCCCGATGCCGCGCAAGTGCTGGTCAAAAAAATCGAAGAGACGCAATCGCTGCGCAAGGAATTGCAGACGGTCAAAAAGCTCGCCCGCGAGCGATCCAAGGCGGTCAGCATCCGAATTCCGCAATTGAAGGACTGCAAAAGCCATTTGGACCCACGGCGGCGGCGGGGATTGGACAGCATGCTGTTCATCACCGAAGGCCAATCGGCGGCGGGCTCCATCACCGCGTGCCGCAACGTGACCACGCAGGCGGTGTTCACACTGCGGGGCAAGCCGCTCAATGTTGCGGAACTCGACCGCGCAGTCATGTACACCAATGAGGAGCTCTACAACCTGATGCGCGCGCTGAACATCGAGGACGCGCTCGACGGCCTGCGCTTCCAAAAAGTTATCATGGCCACCGATGCCGACGTGGACGGGCTGCACATCCGCAATCTGCTGCTGACATTTTTCCTGCGCTTTTTTGAGCCGCTGGTGCTGGCGGGCCACCTGTTCATCCTGGAAACGCCGCTCTTCCGCGTGCGCAACAAAAAGGAAACGCGCTACTGCTATAGCGAAGCGGAACGCGATGCCGCCATGGCGGGGTTGCGTGGCGCGGAAGTCACCCGCTTCAAGGGCCTTGGCGAAATTTCGCCGGATGAGTTCAAGCATTTCATCGGCCCACAGATGCGGCTGACGCCGGTGCAGGTGGCACACGACCACAAGATTGCCAACCTGCTGCGCTTCTACATGGGCCGCAACACGCCGGAGCGCCGGCAGTTCATCATGGACCACCTGCGCGTGACCGCGGAAGAATAGTCCGCTTTACGCGGGCTGCAGTTTGGCCTCGAGCGCGATGGCCTTGGGGAAGAGCAAATAGTTTTCCAGCGCGATGTGGCGATGGAGGTCCTGCTCCAGATCGCCGAGTTCCTTGAACAGCAGCCGATAGGTGTTGCAGGCATCCGCCGGTGGCTGGAAGCCGTTGGTTTCCGCGTGCAGTTTATCCAGGATGGCACCGGCGGTTTCATGCTCGCTGATCATGGCGGCGATGGGCGCGTTGACCGTGCCGAATCCCGCCACGGGGCGCGGCTGGCCCGCGCGCTCCGCCCGCACCATGGCTTCGATGTAAGGGAACAACACCCGCTCTTCCTTTTGCAGGTGCATGTCCAGCTCGGCGTGCAACGCCGCAAACGCCTCCTGCTGCGCGGGCAGTTCGGGATGGTTTTCGCTGTGCGCCCGCACAACCGCCGTAAAGTGCGTGGCGATAGAGGGCAAAATCTGTTTTGTGAAAACGTGGTGGGTGGCCACGATGTAGCGGGCCAGCTCGTCAATCGCCATGGCGTTGGCATCGGGCAGCAGGGCATCCTTGGTTTGGGCAGCGGCGGCCAGTTCGGCCTTCACCTGCTCCAGCGCCACGCCGTGTGTCTGGCAGGCCGCAGCCAGCGGCTGGTGGCCGTGGCAACAGTAATCCATGCCATGGCGTTCAAATACTTTGGCCGTGTTGAGGTCTTGGGCGACAATCTGCCCGATGGGTTGTTGGTCCAATGCTGACATGGTTCTTTCTCCTGAAGGTTTCCACCGGCCTGCCGCCGGCTCGGGATAGTATAGCCCCGGGCGGGCCAAATGCCAAATGATTGCCCTGTTTTTCACCGGTTCAGCCACGTCTGGCTCGACATTTCGCCCCCCCGCCGGCAAGCCAACAAGGCATTGCGTTTCTTCTCGCTTTGGGGTAGAACTGCTCGCATGAATCAAGAATTCGCAGGCTACTCGATCACCCGCTCCATTTCCGGCGGCGGCATGACCAAACTGTACGTGGCGATTGACGCGCAACAAACGCGCTACGTCATCCGCGTGCTGGATTCCGTGATGGCCAAAGACCGGCGGAATCGCCACCGTTTTTTCCATGGCGGCGAAGTGCTTGCCAAGATGCACACCCCCCAGCGGCACCCGAACATCGTGCCGTTCGTCAAGGCCGGCTACGAAAACAAAACGGCCTACATGGTGCTGGAGTATATTGAGTCGCGCACCCTGCGCGATTTGATCCTCTTCCGCGAGCCGCTGCTGACCGATAACGTGATGATTTTCATCCGCCAACTGGCCAACGTGATTCAATACGTCCACGCGCGCGGCTACCTGCATCTGGACATCAAGCCGGAAAACATTCTCATCCAGCCCGACGGCCGTCTCGTGCTGATTGATTTTGACCTGGCGCTGCCCCGCAAGCGCTTCTTCAAAAAATTGGCGACGGTTTCCGGCACCACGGCCTATGTGCCGCCGGAAACGCTGGTGAACCGCGTGGCCGATGACCGGGCCGACATCTATGCGTTCGGCATTTGCTGCTACGAAATGCTGACCTTCCGCAAGCCCTACGAAGGCGAAAAAATTGACCAGGTCCGCGCCGCGCAAATTGATCCGAAGGTGCCGCCCACGCCCATCCGCCAACTGAACCCCAACATCCCGGTGGCGCTGGCGAATATCGTGATGAAGTGCATCGCCAAGAATCCGGAAGACCGCTACCCCGACATGGTGCTGGTGCTGCGCGACCTCAACAAACTATCCTAACCCCCCCGCCCCCGCCCGCCCATGGAACTGCAAACCCCTCCCGATATCTATTTGATGAAGCGCGAGAAGTCGCGCGCCGGGTGTATGACGGCGCTCTTCGCTGCGTTGATCGTTGTGGCGTTGGCCGTCATTTTCGGCTTGGTGCATTGGTTCAACCAGCGCGGCACCGAACCCGCCGAGCCGGTCGAGTTCCCTGTGGCGCCAATTCAAGACGAAATTCCGCCGGTGCAATTGCCGGACATTCCGCTGCCGGAAGTCAAGCCGACGGCCAAGCCGGACACCAAATCCGCAGCCAAGCCGAGTGCCAAGCCGGCCCCGGCCCCCACGCCGGCCCCCGCGCCCGTTCCGGAAGCCGCGGCGGCGGATACCACGCCGGAATCGGCCGCTGTAGAACAAGCTCCTGCCGCCAACACCAACGAGGCCGTCGCCACGCTGGCCAAGGCCCGCCGGAAACTCAAGGCCGGCGATCACGCCGCAGCCCGCACCTTGGCGCTGCAAGCCCTGGCCGCCAGCCCGGGCGATGCCGCCACGGAAGAATTTTTGAGCGAACTCGCCATGCCCCTGCTGGCTTCGCAGCGCCCCATGCCGGAAAAAGTGGAGCACGTGGTGCAAAGCGGCGACTATCTCGGCAAACTGGCGGCCACCTACAACACGCCTGTGGCATTGATTGCCAAGGCCAACAATATCCAGGGGGCCACGATCCGCATCGGCGAAACCCTGCGCCTGCTCGATGGCAACAAGCACATCTTTGCGCTCACCGTCAGCAAGAGCCGCAACGATTGCGTGGTGACCCTGGACGGCAACTTCTTCAAGCGCTATCGGGTCAGCACCGGCACCAACAACATCACGCCCACCGGCGTGTTCAAGATTGTGGACAAGATCGAGCATCCGCCGTGGCACAAGCCGGGCAGCAAGGTCATTCCCTACGGTTCGCCGGACAACCAGCTTGGCACGCACTGGCTGGCCTTTGACCAACCGGGCTACGGCATGCACGGCACGTGGGAGCCGGATTCCATCGGCAAACAATCCAGCGCCGGGTGCGTGCGGCTGCTCAATAGCGATATCGAAGAATTGTACACCATCCTGCCCAAGGGGACGCTCGTCACCATCATTGAATAAAGGTGCTTCCGTGGCCGCCTATACGCTTCCCTTCGAAAAACCGCTGCTCGATCTGGAAAACAAGATTGCGGAGCTGCGCCAATTCTCCAAAGACCAAGGGCTGACCGCCTCGCAAGACGCAGCCCGGCTGGAAGCCGAGCTGGTGGAAACACGCCGCACGCTCTACGCCACGCTTACCCCATGGCAAAAAGTGATGGTGGCCCGCCATCCGCGCCGGCCCTACACCCGCGACTATATTGCCGCTTTTGTGCGCGATTTCACCGAACTGCACGGCGACCGCCTGCTGGCGGATGACCTTTCCATCGTGGGTGGGATGGGCTGGATTGGCGAACACCCGGTGATGGTGATCGGCACCCAAAAGGGCCGCGATACCAAGAGCAATCTGGCCTGCAACTTCGGCTGCCCCTATCCCGAAGGCTACCGCAAAGCGCTGCGCCTGATGCGCCTCGCCGCCAAATTCAACCGGCCCATCGTGTGCTTCATTGACACCCCCGGCGCTTTTCCCGGCATCGAGGGCGAAGAACGCCACGTGGCCGAAGCCATCGCTGTCAATCTGCGCGAAATGTTCCGGCTGGCCGTGCCGATCATCGCCGTGGTCATTGGCGAGGGCGGCTCGGGCGGCGCACTGGGCATCGGCGTGGCCAATCGCATCCTGATTCTGGAACATGCCTATTATTCCGTGATTTCCCCCGAAGGCTGCGCCGCCATTTTGTGGAAAAACCGCTCGCACGCGGATACCGCTGCCGCCGCGCTCAAGCTCACCGCGCCCGACCTTGTGGAACTCGGCATTGCCGATGACATCATCCCCGAGCCGCAGGGCGGCGCCCACGCCGACCCCGCCGCCGCCGCGGAGTTGGTCCGCGCGGCGCTGGAAAAACATCTGGCCCAATTGCTCAAATTATCCCCCGCGCAACTTCTGGCCCAGCGCTACGACAAGTTCCGCGCCATGGGCGTGTTCAAGGAAGGCCCGCTTCCGGCCTTGACACCGCCGCCCATTCCAGCAGATAACGCCTAGGATTTGACAACACGCGGGCCCCGCCCGCTAATCAGGAGACCGCATGAAAAGCATCAAAGGAACCCGTACCGAAAAAAACCTGCTGGCCTCGTTTGCCGGCGAATCCCAAGCCCGCAACCGCTACACCTATTTTGCCTCCGTGGCGCGCAAGGAAGGCTTGATCCAGATTTCCAAAATTTTTGAGGAAACTGCGGATCAGGAAAAAGAGCACGCCAAGCGCTTCTTCAGCTTTCTTGAAGGCGGCATGGTGGAAATCACCGCGGCCTACCCCGCGGGCGTGGTCAGTTCCACGCTGGACAACCTGAAGGCGGCCGCCGCCGGCGAAAACGAGGAATGGACCAAGCTCTATCCCGAATTTGCCCGCATCGCGCGCGAAGAGGGCTTCGAGCAAATCGCCACCCTCTGGGAAAAAGTCAGCAACGCCGAAAAACAGCACGAAAAGCGCTATAACGACCTCTGGCAGAATCTCTCCGCCGGCAAGGTGTTCAAGCGCGACGGCGTCGTGGTCTGGCGCTGCATCAATTGCGGCTATCTGCACGAAGCGCAGGAAGCCCCCAAGCTGTGCCCGGCCTGCCTGCACCCGCAATCCTTCTTTGAAATCCTTGGCGAGAACTGGTAATGTTCCGCTGATGTTGGACCCCCACCCCTAACCCGAAAGGAATACCGAAATGAAAGCCACTGTTGATGCGGGAACCTGCACCGGTTGCACCCTTTGCTGCGATCTGGCTCCCGATGTGTTTGTGATGGGCGATGACGGCGTGGCCCACCCGACGGCCGATGTCGTCCCGGCGGCCTCCGAAGGCGCGGCCCAGGAAGCCGCGGCGAGCTGCCCGGTGACGGCCATTACGCTGTCCTAACGCCCGGCTCTGCCGAGCACGGCCGCCGCCGCCAGCGGCGGCCTTTTTTTATCATGAATCTCCTGCTGGGCATCGGCAATCCACGCCATGGCGATGATGGCTTGGGGCCGCTTTTTGCCCGCGCCTTCCGGCATCCGGAGTGGCGCACCATCAATGCGGCCACGGCGCCGGAAAACTTCACCGGCCTGATCCGGCGCATTCGCCCGGAATTGCTGGTCATGCTGGATGCGGCCGAGATGGGCCTCCCACCGGGCACATTGCGGCGGTTGCAGCCGGCGGAGATCGGCGCACGCGATTTCGGCACCCACGCACCATCCATCGGTCAATTGGCCACCTATCTTGCTGAATGCGCGGGGCAGGTGGTGATTCTGGGCATCCAACCGGCCACCACGCAACCCGGCGCGCACCTCTCGCCGCCGGTGCGTGTCACGCTACGCGATTTGGCCCGTCAGTTGGCTGCAGGACGCCTGCCGCCGGAGTGAGATTATCCCGCAGGTATGGTAAATTGCCGGATGACCACCTGACATGAAGCGCGCGTTATCCAGCCGGCAATTGCTGATCGCTGCGGGGCTGATGTTTTTGGCCACGCTCTGGTGGAGCCACCCGCGCCTGAATCTGGCGTGGTCCCCGCCGGGGCCAACGGCGGTCGAAGCCAATCAACAAGCCCATGCCGCCATCCAACAAGCGCGCGCGCAGACCCGCACGCCCCCCCCTGCCCCGCTGGGCGACCGCCCAGTGATCCGGCTGCGGGCGGGTGACCTCTTTCCCGGCCCGCTGGATGAGCAGCCTCACCATACACCTTCCACGCGTGGTTATCCGTGGCTGGTGTTGTTCGATGGCCCGCTGCAACCGGAATGGCGGCAAGCCTTGCAGGATGCCGGCGCCACCGTGCGCGCCTATCTGCCACATCACGCGTTGTTGGTCGAAGCGCCCGCGGCCACCATCCGCCGGCTGGCCCACATGCCGCACGTGGCTTGGCATGGGGAATACCGGCCGGCCTACAAACTGCAACCCCTGCTCGCCGCCCTCCTGAAAAAAACGCCCGCCATCGCGCTGCCGGTCACTATCCAGACCTTTGCGCCCGATGATGCGTTCGCGGTTGCGGCCGTCTTGCGCGCCGCGCAAGCCGGCGAAGTCAGCGCCACACCCGGCAAACGCTGGGGCTTGGTCCGCGCGGTCGTGCCGGCGGGTGAGATCGCGGCTCTGGCCGCCCGCGCCGATGTGCAATGGATCGAGCACCGCCCCACCCCGCGCCTGTTGAATGATGTCGCCCGCGCCGCCAACCGCCTGAATGTGGATGCCGCCCATGACGACCACGGCCTCGACGGCGCTGGCCAAATCGTAGCCGTGGCTGATACCGGGCTCGATTCCGGAAATCTCGCCTCGCTGCATCCGGATTTTGTCGGCCAAGTGCTGCAAGTCTTCGATACTGGCCGCGGCAATGACTGGAGCGACAAGTACTACCACGGCACCCACGTGATTGGCTCCTTGCTCGGCACCGGCGCGGCTTCCACCAACCAGTTTCGCGGCGTGGCACCCAGCGCGCAACTGGTGCTGCAATCCGTGATGGACGCTTCCTCGCGCCTCAATCTGCCGGATGATCTCAACGAGTTGTACCAGCCCGCCTATGATGCCGGCGCGCGGCTGCATTCCGATAGCTGGGGCGGCGCGGCGGAAGGCGAATACAACAGCGATTCTATGACCACCGATGAGTTTGTGTGGGATCACCCCGACTTGTTTGTGGCCTTTGCCGCCGGCAATGAAGGCACAGATGACAATCGCGATGGCGTAGTTGATGAGCAATCGTTGGATGCCCCGGCCTCCGCCAAAAATGTGTTGGCGGTGGGCGCCAGCGAAAGTGGACGCCCGGCCGGCAGCGGCGGCCAAACCGCCCAAAATTACGGCATGAATTATCCATCGCGCTTTCGCACAGAGCCCATCCTCAGCGACCTGATATCCTCCAGCCCCGGCGGCGGCCCACAGGGAATTTCTGCGCTGTCTTCACGCGGCCCCGCGATGGATGGCCGTACCAAGCCCGATGTGGTCGCGCCGGGTAGCGATGTGGTGTCCGCGCGCTCGCGAGCCTCCAGTAGCACGGGGCGCGGCGTGCTGTCCGGCAACACCAATTATTGCTTCATGACCGGCACCAGCATGGCCGCGCCATTCGCCACCGGATGCGCCACGCTTCTCCGGCAGTTTTGCGTGGAAACACGCGGGCTGGAAAACCCCTCCGCGGCCTTGCTCAAGGCGGCGCTGGTCGGCGGCGCGCGCTCACTCTCGCCCGGCCAATACGGCACCAATGAGTTCCGCGAAATCCCCGCCCCCCCGCGCCCTAATTCGGTTGAAGGATTCGGCCAAATCAATTTGGCCGGCACCCTGTTCCCTACCGGCGCAACACAAGTGGCCTTGCTGGATTCCCCGGCGCCGCTCACCACCGGCGGCAGCAACACGCTGGAGTTCATCGTGCGTGAGTCCGCGCCGCTGACCGCCACGTTGGCCTATAGCGATTATCCCTCCGCGCTGGCGGCCGCCGTGAATCTCGTCAATGATTTGGACCTCGCGCTCCATGACCCCGACGGCGCCTCATATTTTCCCAACGGCTTGGCGGAGCCGGATCGCCTGAATAACGTGGAAGGCATTGACCTGGATGCGCCAGTCACCGGACGCTGGACGTTGGTGGTTTCTGCTCATAATGTTCCCGAAGGCCCCCAGCCCTACGCGATTTATATGCGCGGCGCCATTGATCTGCCCGCGGCCATCGAACACGCGCCGCTGGACAACACGTGGCAAACCAATGTGGAATATACGGTCACGGCGCGCGTCACCTCGCCGGGCCAATTGGACCCCGACACCGTGCAACTCCACTGGAACACCACGGGCAGCACCGACGATTTCAACGTGGTCACAATGACGCCCGGCAGCAATCAGATGTTCAGCGCGGCCATTCCCGCCCAACCGACGGATACTTGGGTGTACTATTATCTTTCTGCCGGGCCGGCTGACCTCCTGACCACCCACCCGCCCGAAGCGCCGGCGGCCCTACATCAATTCGCCGTCACGCAACCGCTGACGCTGACCATCACCGGCGCGCCCGGCGAATATTTTGCGGTGAACCCCGGCTACGGGACGCACACCTTCGCCTCCGGCATCGTGGTGCAAGCTGACGCGGCTTTTTCCGCCACCGGCACCAACGGAATGCGCACGGCATGTGTCGGCTGGCAGGGCGTCGGCTTCGTGCCGGCCGCCGGTGTGGCCAATACGTGCGAGTTCACCATCACCGCCGATTCCTCCCTCGTGTGGCAATGGCAGGAGCAAGCCTTGTTGATGCACATTTCCGAGCCGCACGGCATCCTCAACACAAATGTCTGGCACGAATTGGGCTCCGCAGCCTCCTCGCTGCCGGCGCCGGAAAGTGCGCTGGTCGGCCAGACACCCTATACGTTTGCCGGCTGGCTGGTGGATGGCGCGCGTTGGCCCACCAACGGCGAACCATCGCAGCACCAAGTGGACGGCATCCCCATGACCGAGCCGCGCGCCGCGACTGCCACCTATCTCCCGACGGACCAAGATAGCGATGCCAACGGCCTGCCGGATTGGTTTGAGCTGCGCTACTTTGGCGCGCTTGGCCAATCCCGCTTCGCCGACCCCGATGGCGACGGCCACGAAAACGAGGTGGAAGCCGCCGACCACACCGATCCGCTCGATTCGGCATCCGTGCCCGTTGCGCCCGGCATCACGCACGAGCCGCTGGCCTCGCCCGTGGCCAGTCCCGCCCCGTGGTTGCTGAGCGCCATTATCACGGACAACTACCGCGTGGCCACCGCCACCCTGCACTGGCAGCGCAACGGTGGCCTGCCCCGCTCAGCCCCCATGACCAACAGCGCGGGGGATGTGTTTACCGGCGCGATCCCTTCCCCCGTGCGCACCGGCGACAGCGTAGTCTATTCCTTCTCCGCCACCGATGTCGCCGGCTTTTCCACACAGTCCGCCGCATGGACGGTGCAAGTAGCTTATGCGCAATTCGACTTCGTGCCGACCAGCATTGTGGCGGGCCTACCCGCGAATACCGCCACCAATCTCACCCTGCAAATAGAAAATTCCGGTGATTTGCCACTAGTATTGGACATTGTGCCCGTTTTTGCGGGGTTTGCCGATGACATGGAATCCGGCACCAACGACTGGACGCGGCCGGATGGCAACCAAGATTGGCATATCAGCGCCCAAGACGCGCACTCCCCCACCCGCGCCTGGTATTGCGGGCGCGAAGCAACGCGCACCTACCGCGAACTGACCCACGCGGCTCTGGTTTCGCCGCCCATTCAACTGGCGGCTGAATCGCGGCTCTCTTTCTGGCATCATGCCCGTTTTGAAAACGACGTGGATGACATCCTCGACGGCAAGCATTACTGGGATTCCGGCGTCATGGAGATTTCCACCAATTCGGGGGCAAGCTGGCTGCCACTGGAACCGGATGGTGGTTATCCCGGCCGGATCACGGAAAATCCGATGTCGCCATTTGCCGCCGAAACACCTTGTTTTGCGAGCACCCTCGGTTGGGAGCCGGTGACGGCATCGCTGGCCGATTATGCTGGCCAGATGGTGCAGATCCGCTTCCGCTTCGGGGCGGACCGCTACGTCAACGAAGAAGGCTGGCGCCTGGATGACGTGACCGTTTCGCCCAATAGCGCAGCCACCAATTGGTTCGGATTGTCCACCACCAACTTGACGCTGACCAACGGATATTCCGCTCTAGTGCAGTTGCAGTTGGATACCACCCCGCTGCCACCCATGGGCTCCGCCGCCGTGGCCCTTTATCTGCATCACAACGATCCCGAACAACCCTCCCCGCGGGTTCTGTTGGTTCAACTGCAAAATCTGACGCGCCGCGTGGACATTACCACCTCCGGCCCCGGGCAGGCCGTACCCACTGGCACCTTCCTCCTCGCTCCCGCCGAGCCGCTGGAAGTGGAACTCACCGCGGAGCCAAATCACTTCATCGCCGATATCCTGACCAATGGCGTGCCGGTGCCTATTCCCAATGTGTTCACCACGCAAACCCTGTCGTGGTCCAGCCTGCCCGGTAACTTGGCCCTGCATGCGATCTTCATGCCCCTGCTGCCCGACAATGCCGTGCCGCCGGAATGGCTGGCCGGCTATGACCTGACCACGCGGCACTGGATGGCCGAAGCCAGTTTGGATCACGATGGCGACGGCCTGCTGACGTGGCAAGAGTATGAACTGGATAGCGACCCGCTCGACCCCGAATCCGCGCCGTTGCAAGTGAATCTGCTCGCGCCCGATGAGCCGACCAATGCGTGGCGCATTTCATGGCACGCCTTCACCAACGCCAACGCTACCTACACGGTGCTGGGTTCCACCAATCTCACGATGGGCTTCCACGCCCTGACCAATATCCTTGCCGCCCCGCCAGTCATGACTTCTCCGCCCCTGCCCCCGGATCACCGCTTCTTCGGTCTGCAAAAAACTCTGCCTTGAATTGACCCCGCCGCCCGGGAGTGACACACTGTTCCCCGATGAACACCTCGCGCGCCATGTGGTGGTTTTTCGTTGTCGGCCTGCTGTTGGCGGTTCATGCCAATGCCGCCGCGGAATACACGGTGACTGACTTGGGCACGTTGGGCGGCAACCACGCCGAAGCCAATGGCCTTAACAACCGCGGCCAAGTGGTCGGATGGTCATTGGATGCCGATGGTCGCCATCAGGCTTTTGTTTGGCAAAACGGGCGCATGACGGGCCTTGGCTTTTTGCCCGGCGGCACGTCCAGCGTGGCCATGGCCATCAACAATGGCGGAAAAATTACCGGCCATGCCCACATTTCTGCGGCCAACCAGCGCGCCTTTTTATACGTCAGCAACAGCATGATCAATATCGGCACCTGGGGCAGCATCAACAGCATGGGCAGAGCCATCAATGATCAGGGTGCCATCTCCGGCACCGCGCCCCCCACCAATAATTCATCATATAATTCATCCTTCTATTGGCAGACGAACCAATACACGCAAATCCCCGCCTTTGCGCCCGGCAATTCTTGCGACGCGTATGGCATCAACAACCTCGGCCAAGTCTGTGGCATCACGTTCGTTTACTCTCCGAACCCGCGCTGGTGGGCCTATGTTTGGCATGACGACAACACCAACGGGCTCCACGACAACGGCGAAATGAAGTTGCTGGGCACTTTGGGCAGCAAGGATTCGGTTGGCGAAGTGAGTGCAGCCAATGCCATTAATGACCACGGCCTCGTGGTCGGGTGGAGCGCCATTAGCAACGGATATTATCCCCGCCACGCTTTTTTGATCACCCCTTCCAATGGCATTTGGAAATTACCTTCCTACAGCAACACCGACCCAACCAATTTGCTGATGCGCAGCCTCGGCACCTTGGGTGGGCCCACCAACAACTCCTCGGCCAATGCGCTGAATAATCACGGCTGGATCGTCGGCACATCCGACACCCCCGCCGGCACCAATCAAGCTTTTCTTTGGCGTAATGAAACCATGCTGAACCTCAATTCATTGATCCCGCCCGACACCGGCTGGGTGCTGACCAACGCCACGGCCATCAATGATGCCAACGAAATTGCCGGCAACGGCCTTTTCAACGGCGAGCCTCGCGCCTTCCTGCTGCGCCGCGAGGGGCGCATCCACGAGTTTGAATCCCACGTTTTGCACTGGTCTGGAATCTGGAGCACCAACATCAACGAAACCAACGTGTTCACAGTGGAATATAGTGCGACGCTGCAACCTGACTCATGGCAACCCGCGCCCCCCACCTCCCAATGGCCCATTGTGGATATGTTCTGGTCGGACGATATTTTGCCGCCGGCCTCCACACGGTTTTTCCGCGTCCAAGCTCGGCCGTTCCCCGGCGAGTAAGCGCCACCAACGGGCAACAAAAAAGCCGCCCGGCTTCCGTTGGGAAGCGGACGGCGTCAAGCACGCCAAGGGCTACTGCACGTAGCGCTTGATCAAGTTCGGCTTGGCAATCAACAGGCGAATACGGTCGTGCGGCATCTGCAGCACCTTCTGTTCATCCACACCCAACGCCACCAGCCGCCGGCGGTGCTCCAACAAACGGCGATTCTTCGCCGCGCCGCTCTTGCGCGGGCGCGTCGTATCATTGTTTCTCACGTTCCGGGACATACCCTCTCTCCTTGCCTTTCCAGCTCGCTTCAAAAATGGCGACCCCAACGGGAATCGAACCCGTGTTACCAGGATGAAAACCTGGTGTCCTAGACCTCTAGACGATGGGGTCGTCGGCCTCTGCCGAAGCAAAAGTCGCCGAACAGTAGCCTACCTGCCTGCCCCATGCAACAGGAATCTTTGCCATTTTAGGCCGCGTTTTGCACAAGGCCGCGCAGCCGCGCCACGGAGTGTGCCGGAATCAATACACTTCCGGCACGAAATGCTGGTCGGACAACGGCGGGCGCACGTACCCTTTGCGTTTTTGCCGGGGCGGCAACTTCATCGGCTTGGGCGTCAAATCCTTGTAGGGGATTTGGCTCAACAAGTGATGAATGCAATTCAAGCGGGCCCGTTTTTTGCAGTCGGCATGCACCACATTCCACGGAGCTTGGGCAATGTCGCACACTTCAAACATCTTGTCCTTGGCCTTGGAATATTCCACCCAGCGCGCGCGGGACTCCAAATCCATGGGGCTGAGTTTCCACCGCTTGGTGGGGCTATCAATCCGCGCCTGAAAACGCCGTTCCTGTTCTTCGTCCGATACGGAAAACCAGTATTTGATGAGGATGATCCCGGAACGCACCAACATTCGCTCAAAGTCCGGGCACGAGCGCAGGAATTCTTCATACTCCGCGTCGGTGCAAAATCCCATCACGCGCTCCACGCCAGCGCGGTTGTACCAACTGCGGTCGAACAGCACCATCTCGCCGGCGGCGGGCAGTTGCGCCACATATCGCTGGAAATACCACTGCGTTTTCTCCTTATCGGTGGGCACCCCAAGCGCCACCACCCGGCAGATACGGGGATTCAGGCACTCGGTGATGCGCTTGATGACGCCGCCCTTGCCTGCGGCATCGCGTCCTTCGAAAATCACCACCACCTTCAGCCCCTTCTGCTTGATCCATTCCTGCAGTTTCACCAGTTCCACCTGCAGCTTGGCCAGCTCCTTGCGATATTTCAGTTTCCCGCCTTTTTTTTCTGCGCTTTCTTTCATGTGCAGATCCTCCCGCGGGGCGTTCGCCCACAACAACAGCTTACCGCCGGCCGCCCGGCCGGCCAAGCGCAAAAAGGCGCCGGCGGCTGTGGCACGTTGCCTCACAATTCATGACACCGAAATATTTCTCTGCGTGGGGCCCCGTTTGCCAGGTTGCCTCAAATGAAATGACACCGAAAATATGGTCATGCATATGTCCAAAGGAGGAAAGAGCCATTATTGTCACGCAATGGACTGAAACACGAAGCGTGTGGAATCGAAGTGCTGAGGTTGTTTGCCCAGTGTTGGGTTACACCGCTGCCGCCATGCCGGCCCCCCCGCTCTTCCTGAACTTAGACAAAGCCGAGGCAGTGCTCTATGCTCATATCACACGGTATTGCTGAGTGATTAAACTAGAAAATAGTGGTGCAACGTACGCGGGAATCGTTCCAAGGACGCGGGACAGGATGGATCTTATCCCTCCATTGGCTGACTACAGGATCCTGCCCATCTCCAAGCACGATTTGGTGCATCGTATGAGGTTAGGCTTCAGCGTGATGGCTACAAAACCGGAAAAGATTATAATAAGGGTTACCCCTTCTGTTACTTTAAAAACACGCCATTGATTAGAGAAACTTCGACAAAATGGCGGAGTAGGAGATGGCGTTGAGGTGTGTTTGGATGTCGGATTGGGCGGAATGGGCGATTTGGGCGGAAAAATCGGGGTTTTCGAGGAGTTTTTGGAGTTTATGGGCAAATTCGGCGTCGTTTTGGGCGATTAGGATGTTTTTTTCGTCTTGGAGGAAGGTTTCAAAGCCTTTGGCGGCAAAATTGGTGATGACGCA
>Ga0116176_10000668_pt1 | contig 27811 bp, 23 predicted proteins | sample AD_STIC08_MetaG_FD_89803 | JGI IMG/M metagenome (GOLD analysis project Ga0116176, IMG submission 89803) | Active sludge microbial communities of municipal wastewater-treating anaerobic digesters from USA - AD_STIC08_MetaG | ecosystem: Engineered > Bioreactor > Anaerobic > Digestate | place: USA...
ACCGGCGCGATATCGGGACGAAGCTCGATCAGCACTTCCTGTTTGTTGATCGTGAACTGCAGCAGGTTCTCGGGGTCGATCTTGCGCCAGTTGGCCGGGTCATCGGCGGGACCGGCCCATGCCGCGCCTACGAAAGCCAGCGACGCCGCAGCGGCGGCCGACATCAGAACTTTACGGTACATGCTTACTTGCCCTTTTTCGGCCCATACTTCGCGAGCAGCTTCTCTTGAACTGCCTCTGGGACGAATAAATCGGCTCTTCCGCCGAGCCGCGCAATCTCTTTCACCAGTCGGGATGACACAGCCTGGTGATGCGGATCGGCCATCAGGAAGACGGTTTCGATCTCGTCATTCATCCGCTGGTTCATTGCAACCATCTGGAATTCATACTCGAAATCCGAAACGGCGCGGAGGCCGCGGATGATCATGCTGGCCCCGCACTGCTCTGCGAAATGAATCAGCAGGTTGTCGAATGGCCGGGCCTCGATCTCGACGCCGTTGGCGAGCTTACGGGCCTCGTCCACCACCATCTTGGTGCGCTCTTCCAGCGTGAAAAGCGGACCTTTGCCCTCATTGATGGCGACGCCGATGATGAGCTTGTCGACCAGCTTCACAGCCCGGCCGATGATATCGAGATGGCCGTTGGTGATCGGATCAAACGTGCCGGGGTAAAGCCCTATCCGTTTGACGCTCCGCCCAGCCAGGCGAGACCTGGTTGTGGCTGAACCACGCACGGGTCGCGGTTCACCCGCCGCCCGTCTTTCCGGCCGTCTCGTCACCGCTCTGGTCCTCCAGCCTCTCCACGGAGACCACCCGTTCGCCCGCTGCAACGCGCAGCACACGAACCCCCTGAGTCGCCCGTCCCGCAATGCGGATCTGATCCACGGCGCAGCGTATCAGTTGCCCCGCATCTGTCACCACCATGATCTCGTCCGACCCGCCGATGGGGAAGCTTGCGACGAGCTTTCCGTCCTTCGGCAAACGGTGGGCGATGAGTCCCTTCCCGCCCCTTCCCGTGCGACGATAGTCGAAGGCGGAGGCGCGCTTGCCCATGCCCTCTTCCGTCAGGGTGAGAATGAACTGCTCGGCCTGTTGCAGCTGCGCGAAGCGTTCTTCGCTCAACTCGACTTCGCCGTTCGCCTCGGCGGACGGGGTGGAATCGTCTCCGTCGGACGCGGTATCGTCTTCGACTTCCTCGACAGCATCTTCGCCTTCAGCGCGACGGGCCGCGTTGGCCCGCTTGAGATAGGCGCGCGCCTCGGGTGGCGTGACGTCGATCTGGCCAAGTACGCTCATCGCGATCAGCGCGTCGCCAGCGCCAAGCTTGATGCCGCGTACGCCGGTTGAGGTGCGACCAGTGAAGACGCGCACGTCTTCCACCGAGAAGCGGATGCACTGACCCAGCGCAGTCGTCAGCAAGACATCATCGGCCGGGGCGCAGAGCTGGACGTCGACGATGGCGTCCGAGTCATCTTCCAGCTTCATGGCGATCTTGCCGGCGCGGTTTACCGACAGGAAGTCCGTCAGCAGGTTGCGGCGCACGCCGCCGGACTTGGTGGCGAACAGGATGTTGAGCCTGGCGCGTTCTTCCTCGTCCTGCGGCAGGGGCATGACGGATGTGATCCGCTCGCCGCCCTTCAGGGGGAGAATGTTGATGAGGGCCTTGCCGCGCGCCTGTGGCGCGCCCAGCGGAAGACGCCAGACCTTCTGCTTGTAGGCCATGCCCGTAGAGGAGAAGAACAGGATCTCTGTGTGCGTGTCGGCGGCGAAGAGACGGACGACGAAATCGTCTTCCTTCGTCTCCATGCCGCCGCGGCCTTTGCCGCCACGGTTCTGCGTGCGGTAGGCCGAGAGCGCCGTGCGCTTCACATAGCCGCCATGGGTGACCATGACGACCATGTCTTCCTTCTCGATGAAGGCTTCATCTTCCAGATCGAGATCGGCTTCGATGAATTCAGACCGGCGCGGGACCGCGAACCTGTCGCGGAACTCCGTCAGCTCACCACGAATGATGTCGAGAACGCGCGGACGCGATCCGAGGATATCGAGGTAATCCTTGATTGCGTCTGCGAGGCCGGACGCTTCCTTGCCGATCTCGTCACGACCAAGGTTGGTCAGGCGTGAGAGCTGCAGGGCGAGGATGGCGCGCGCCTGCTCGTCCGAAAGCCGGATCTCGCCCTTGTCGCTGATGACCGTGCGCCGGTCGGCGATCAGCCCGATCAGCGGACCCATATCCATCGCCGGCCATGCGCGATCCAGCAAGGCGATGCGCGCCGAGTCCGGGTCTGACGAATAGCGGATGATCCGGATGATTTCGTCGATGTTGGCGACCGCGAGCGCGAGGCCGATCAACACGTGGGCGCGATCGCGCGCCTTGTTCAGCTGGAACTTGGTGCGCCGCGCGACGACATCCTCACGGAAGCGGATGAAGGCCTGCAGCATCCCGCGCAGGGTCATCAGTTCGGGCCGACCGCCATTCAGCGCCAGCATGTTGACGCCGAACGACGTCTGCATCGGCGTCAGGCGGTACAGGTTGTTGAGGACGATGTCGGCGGAGCTATCGCGCTTGATCTCGATGACCATGCGAATGCCGTTGCGGTCGCTCTCGTCGCGCAGGTCGGCAATGCCTTCGATCTTTTTCTCGCGAACCAGTTCCGCGATTTTCTCGACCATCGCGGCCTTGTTCACCTGGAACGGAACTTCGCTGACGATGATGGCTTCGCGGCCGCCCTTCACCGTTTCGATGTCGGTCTTGGCGCGCATGATCACGGAGCCGCGCCCCGTCATCAGGCCGTTGCGGGAGCCCGCGCGACCGATGATCTGGCCACCCGTAGGGAAGTCCGGCCCCGGCACCATGTCGAGCAGCGCTACATCCTCGATCGCGGGGTTCTCGATCAGCGCCAGCGTGGCTTCGATGATCTCGCCGAGATTGTGGGGCGGAATGTTGGTCGCCATGCCGACGGCGATGCCGCCTGCGCCGTTGACCAGCAGGTTCGGAAACACGGCCGGCAGGACGCTCGGCTCGAGTTCCTTGCCGTCATAGTTGTCGATGAAGTCGACCGAGTCCTCGCGGATGTTGGCCATGAGGCCCATCGCGGCCTTGGTCATCCGGCATTCGGTGTAACGCATGGCGGCGGGCGGATCGTTGTCGATCGACCCGAAGTTGCCCTGCCCGTCGATCAGCATCAGGCCCATCGAGAAGGGCTGCGCCATGCGCACGAGGGCGTCATAGACGGACTGGTCGCCGTGCGGGTGGAAGCGCGCCAGCACGTCGCCGACCGCGCGGGCCGATTTCGAGTACGACTTGTCGGGCGTCATGCCGATGTCGAACATCGAATACAGGATGCGCCGGTGGACCGGCTTCAGGCCGTCGCGCACGTCCGGAAGAGCGCGCGAAACGATGACGCTCATCGCGTAATCGAGATACGACTTCTTCAGTTCGGTGGTGATCGAGATCGGCGCGATTTCGCCAGCGCCGTTCGCCCCTGAGGAGGCGGGTTTGTCAGGAGTGTCGGTCAAGCAGGAAACGTCCGGAAAGAGGGCGGCGTAACCGCCGGGATTCGTAGCCTCTTTCTAGCCCATTTGTGCGCCGCCACACAAACGTTTCGGACCGTTGATCCACAGCCCTGACGCGTTGATTTAGCGGGAAAATCCGAAGATCTGGCGTTCAGCGCGCGGACTCGCCGATTCAGACGACGAACCGACGCTCCCGAAGCCCCGGAATCTCGCCGGCGCCCTGCCCGGATCGCAGCGAAATCCGGGCGTAGAAGCAGGCGCAGGAGACCGGGGGCAGCGGGGCTCAGGACGTCAGTTGAACGTCCAGCGGGCGCTCAGGAGGCCGATCGCTTGCGAGTTGCGGCGCTCGGTCTCGATGAAGCCCAGGGGATCGGTGTCGCGCGGGCCGGTATAGACCCGACGCTCGATGTCGAAGCTGTACGGATCGAAGTTGTTGAGCTCGGCCCGCAGCGTGAAGCCGGGATCGGGCTTCCATTCCACGAACGAGCTGTAGAAATCGCGGAGCTTCAGGCTTTCGACGCTCGTGCCCTGATAGTAGGTTTCGCGCCATCCCTGATACCATCCTAACCCGAATGTGAGGTTGTATTCCGGGAGGTCGTGGCGGTAGCTTAAGTTGATGTCTTCGGGCCGCTGGCCGGAGATGCGACGTTTCTCGCCCGTCAGCGGATCGGTGACTTCGCTGTTCTGCCAGAGGGACTCGATCTTCACTTCGGCGCCCTTGATGCCGATCTTGTTGAGCGGAAGCGTCAGGTTGAACGACACGACGTCGGTCGTGCCATCGCCGATATTGCCGGGGCCCGAGACGAACACTTCCGTATCGGGCGTACCGTCATTGTCCGTGTCCACATCGACCCGACGGGGGAAAACGTCGACGACATCCGAAATGTCTTCGTGGCGCAGGGTCAGCACGGCGGCGGCGCCTTCCCAGAAGCGCTTTTCGTAGGCGGCTTCGTAAACCCAGCTCTTGTTCGGCTCGAGGTCGGAGTTGCCGGTGTCCTGCACGCCCGTGTTGAGATCGACCTCTGACGCAAAATCCTGGAAGTTGAGCTGGCCGACTTCACGTTCGATGCGGAGGCGAACCTGATCGTCGTCCGTGGGCGACCAGGAGGCGAGCAAGCGCGGCTTGGGATAGGTGAACGATCGCTCCTTCTCGATCTGGCCCGACTGCTCGATCGTCGATTGTTCGACGCGCAGGCCGGCTTCCAGCGACCAATGTTTTGAAGGCCTCCAAGAGACCTGCCCGAACAGTTCTCCGCGCAGTTCCTCGACCAGAACGTCCGAGGCATCGAGCATCTGCGGAGTGCCGTTCACGGAAAGCGCGACCTGCTGATCGCGGTAGTTGTAGGCAATCTCCCCGCCGCCTTCGAAGGAAAGCTCGGGAGACATCGTGTAGCGAAGGATGGAGCGACCGATGCGTTCGCCCGCCTCGGCTTCGATCTGGAACAGCTGTGATGCATCGGGATCGACGCCGAGCGGGTCGTGCGCGAGGCCGGTGGCGTCCAGCGTTCCGACCGACAGCTTGAACAGGCCCAGCGTCTCCCATTCCAGTCCGGGCGCCAGGGTCGTGATGTAGTTGACGCCGACCTCACCCCGCTTGTTCGCGGAGCGGCTGACATACTGTTCGTCCGTCATCGTGGAACGGAAACGCTGCTCGTTCTTGAACTCGTCGTGGGAGATCAGTCCGTTGACGCTCAACGTGCCGCCGAGCTGTGAACCCTTGTAGCTGCCACGCAGGGCATGGCTGAAGCCGTCGCCTTCCGTGAGCGAGTTCTCGTAGAGATCAAGGCCGCCGGTGACGGGATCGACCGTGGTGCGCCAGCCGGAGCCAACGGAGTCGTCCATCGACACGCCGCGGCTGAAGCCAAACTCGAACTGATCCTCACCTATGCGGCGGGTCGCGGAGTAATTGACGCCGGGAATCGTTTTACCTGTCTTGGCGAACAGGAAGCTGCGCACGCCGAGCACTTGCTGGAACGTATCCGCTTTCTTGCGGACCACGTTGGCGACAACCGTCTGGCCCTGCATGTCGATGCCCGGAACGCTGCCGCGGATGACTTCGATGCGCTCGACCTGGTCAATCGGGATCCGGCCCAACGTGTCGGCGAGCGAGTCGGTCTTGATCGTGGGGCGCTGGCCGTCGATCAGCACGTTGCCGGCGGCCCCGGCAAAGCCGCGAACCTGATCGTTGCTCTCGAACGTGAAGCCCGGCAGCCGGTTGATCATTTCCAGCGCGGTGTTCGGCCGGGAGACCGCAAAGTCCGCCGGGGTGTAGGAAATGACGCCCTGCCGTTCTGCAACAGCCGTCGTTCCAGCGGCCGGCTGCCCTTCCTGAGCGAATGCAGGTGTAGAGAGCGCAGCAATCAGAATTGACGCGAAACTAGATGAATAGTAGCTCGGCATTTGCGTCTCCGCATTCAGCGGACTGAATCGCCGCCTGACCCGGATTTATCGATATTCGATAAATACCCCGGCGGCAAGCGATAAACGCGGGCCTTAGTCCAGATCCTCCACAACCGTTTCCGGTCCCAGCTTCTGCGACAGCGAAGCTGCAAGGAATTCATCGAGATCGCCGTCGAGAACGCCCGCCGTATCAGACGTTTCCACGCCCGTCCGGAGGTCCTTCACCATCTGATAGGGCTGCAGAACATAGGAGCGGATCTGCCTGCCCCAGCCGATCTCGGTCTTGGAGTCGGCCTCGGCCTGCGCGACGGCTTCGCGCTTCTTCAATTCCATCTCGTAGATGCGCGCGCGTAGCATGTCCCACGCCTGGGCGCGGTTCTTGTGCTGCGATCGCTCGGCCTGCACGGCCACGACGATGCCGGTCGGAATGTGCGTGAGGCGAACCGCCGAGTCGGTCTTGTTGATGTGCTGACCGCCTGCGCCCGACGCGCGATACGTATCGGTGCGAACGTCCTTGTCCTGGATGTTCACCTCGATCGTGTCGTCGATCACCGGATAGACCCACACCGATGCAAAGCTGGTGTGCCGGCGCGCGTTGGAGTCGTAAGGCGAGATACGCACGAGACGGTGGACGCCGCTCTCACTCTTCAGCCAGCCATAGGCATTCTCGCCCTTGATGAGCATGGTGGCTGACTTGATGCCAGCAGTCTCGCCCGCGTGCTCGTCGATCTCCTCGACCTTCATGCCGTGGGCGTTGGCGTAGCGCACATACATGCGCCGCAGCATCGACGCCCAGTCCTGACTCTCCGTGCCGCCAGCGCCGGCGTTCACTTCGATATAGCAGTCGTTGGCATCGACCTCGCCAGAGAGCAGGGCCTTCAGCTCTGCTCCCTTTGCCTTCTCCACCGCGGCGCGGATGCTGGCGTCGACCTCGGCGAGCGTGGCCTTGTCGCCCTCGGCTTCCGCCATATCCCACAGCGTCTCGGCATCATCTGCCTCGCGCTCGAGCATGCGGATATCGTTCATGGCGGATTCGATGCGCGTGCGTTCGCGCATCATCGGCTGGGCTTTTACCGGGTCGTTCCAGAAGTCCGGGCGCTCTGAAAGCGCGTTCAACTCTGCTAGGCGCTTCTCGGCGACGCCCCAGTCAAAGACGCCTCCTGAGCAGGCCGATGGACTGCCGGATAGTCTCGATCATGTTTTCGAGTTCGGGCGTCATCGCTTGCTCGTGAATACTTGAGGAAGGTCTTCCAGACGGGCCGTCTAGAAGGTGCCGTCCTCAAGTGTCAACTCTTCCGGCGGTTTGGCTGGTTGCTCGGGCTGGTTCGGATCAGCCGGATTGCTGGTCGTTACCGCGTCCGCGCCGGGCTGCGCGATGATCTGGCCATCGCGTGTCGCCGTCGCCGACTCGTCGCCCGCGCCCATCTTGCTGTAGTCGATCCGGTAGCCATCTGCCCCAACGGGCACATCGCAACGGTCAACCGGAGCAGAGCCCGGGCGGAACGCCTCGGTGATGATGAGCCGCGTATCCGGGGCGGGTTGGCAGCCGCTATCGGCGTCAACCTCGACCAGTTCCACACCATCGGGAATACGGAAGGTGACGGCCGGGCGGTCTTTCAGTGCGGCGAGCATGAAGTCCCGGAAGATCGGCGCCGCGACGCGACCACCGCTTTCGCCCTCGCCCATGTTGCGCGGATTGTCGAAGCCGACCCAGACGCCGACCACGAGGTCCGGGCTGAAGCCCATCGTCCACGCATCGAACTGATCGTTGGTCGTTCCGGTCTTGGCGGCCACGGGCTTGCCGACAGAGCGGATGATTGTGCCGGTGCCGCGCTGAACGACACCTTCGAGGATCGACACGGTCTGATAGGCCGTGATCGGGTCCATCACCTGCTTGCGCTCATCCGGCAGAGCCGGCGGCTGGAGACCAGCTTTCCATTCGCTGTTGCAGTTTGCACATGGGCGCTGGTCGGTCCGGTACACGGACTGGCCGTAACGGTTCTGGATACGGTCGAACATCACAGGCGTGACCTGCTTGCCGCCATTCACGACTTCAGCATAGGCAATCGCCATGCGCATGAGCGTGGTGTCGCCGGCGCCGAGCGCCATCGATTCATACGGCGGCAGCTTGTCGTAGATGCCCATGCGCTCACCGATCGCCGATACCTTGTCGAAGCCGATCTCCGACGCGAGGCGCACGGTCATCGCGTTACGCGACTTCTCGACGCCGACGCGCAGGGTCGTGAGGCCATAGAACTGTTCGGAGTAGTTGGTCGGTTTGTAGCACTTGTCCTGGTTGGGATCGCAGGAGACGTAGGGAATATCAGGCACGCGATAGGACGGCGTCCATTTGTAGGCGCCCGTCGTCGGGTCGACCTGTTCCATCGCCGCGGCATAGACGAACGGCTTGAACGAAGAGCCGGGCTGACGCTTCGCCTGGATGGCGCGGTTGAACTGGCTGCGCTCGAACGAATAACCGCCCGCCATCGCGAACACGCGGCCCGTATGCGGGTCCATCGCCACGAGAGCGCCCTGCAGGGCCGGAACCTGGCGCAGGCGCCACGGTGCGTTGTTGGCGGCCTTCTTCGGCACGCCGTAATCAGTGATCAGCTGGACGGAAACGTCCGGCGTCGGATCACGTGAGACCTGGATGACGTCGCCGGCCTTGAGGCCCGCGCCGCCGCCGTCACGCTTGAGAGGCGCCGCCCACTTCACATCGTCGGCGCTCAGCGTGCCTGTATCGCCGCTCGCCAGGCCAAGGCGCACTGCATCCTTGGATACGCTGCGAACAACGGCGAGCTGCCAGGTGTTGCCGCCGCCAGCGATCTTCGGCTTGTTGTCCTTGTTGTTGGCGAAGCTTTTAAGCGCTGCTTCGAATTCGTCCGTCACTTCGATCTTGCCTACCGGACCGCGCCAGCCGTGACGGCGATCATAGGTTTCAAGACCGGCGCGAAGCGCTGTCTGGGCGATGAGCTGGAGATTGGAGTCGAGGGTCGAGCGGATCGAGAGGCCGCCTTCGAGGAAGGCCTTCTCGGCTGCGCCCTTGCTGTCGATGCCTTCGAGCTTCTTCTGATCACCGAGCGCGAGGATCTCCTTGCGCAGTTCTTCCACGTAGTAAGCGGCAGCCTGGTTTTCGTCCGTGTCGAGGCAGTTGACAACTTTCAGCGGCTCGGCAATCGCCTTGTCGCCCTCGGCCTTGTCGACATAGCCGTTCGCGACCATGCGGCCGAGCACGTAGTTGCGCCGTTCGATCGCCGCTTCAGGGTTCGTGTACGGGTTCACCTTGCCTGGCGCCTGCGGCAGGCCTGCCAGCATGGCGGACTCGGCCAGTGTCAGCTGGCCCAGCGATTTGCCGAAATAGTTGAGCGCGGCGGCGCCGACGCCATAAGACCGGCCGCCGAGATAGATCTCGTTCATGTAGAGTTCGAGGATCTGCTCCTTCGAGAGCTTCTTCTCGATACGCATCGCGAGCACCGCTTCGCGGACCTTGCGGTCGATCGAGCGCTCGTCGCCGACCAGCATGTTCTTCACCACCTGCTGGGTGATGGTCGAGCCGCCGGTGATGCGCTTGCCTTGCAGCGCGTTGATCACCGTGCCGCGGAACATGCCCCACAGGTCGATGCCGGAGTGTTCAAAGAAGGTCTTGTCCTCAGCCGAGATGAAAGCCTGCACGAGCTGATCGGGCAGTTCCTCGGACGGAACATAGACGCGGTGCTGGGTTGCGAATTCCGCCACCAGCTTGCCGTCGCCGGCGTGGACGCGGCTCATGATCGGCGGTTCGTAGTTCGCCAGTTCGTCTTCAGACGGAAGGTTCTGCGTAACCACGAAGAACCAGCCGATCACGCCGATGAACAGCAAGCCGAAAACGGCCGCCGTACCAATCAGGATCGCTCTCAAATTCCACGTGGACATCTGAAGCTGCATATCTCACCGACTGCGCGCCCGGGGGCGCCAAGGAAAAGCGGCTCAAGCGCCGCTCACGCATTGCTTCGGAATCACCGCTCTTTGAGGTGACTTTATGGCGTTGAGTCGTGCGGCGACAGGGCCAGAACGCGTTAAACTCAGCCCATCTTCGTGAAGGTTCGGTCTTATATGCGGCGGCAGGTCGCGGGCTGCGGTGGCGCATACAGGCCTGAATCAGCCGGGACTCATCGCAGCGCTGCGATCACCTTGCAGCGACCATCCGGGTCTGGCTGTCGAAAAACTGGTCGATTGCGTGAGCGACGCCCTGCACCAGCTTTTTCCGTTTCGTCTCCGAAGTCATGGCCGCAACGTCATCCTCATTGGTGATGAAGCCCATCTCCAGAAGCGCGGCGGGGACATCAGGGCTGAGAAGGACGTACAGCCCCTTCTTGCGGTGGGTGTTCTGCAAGGTCGGCCAGCCGTGCTCGCCGATCGACGCAGCAAGGATCTGGGCGAAGCGGGCGGACTGGTTCTTGGTTTCGCGCTGCACGAGGTCGGCGAGGATCTGGTTCACCACCTCCGGGCGGGTTGAATCCACCTCTACGTCGAGGATCCAGTCGTTCTGACGACGGGCGCCGTCCACGCGCTTCTCGCCTTCGGGCGACAGTGTATAGACGGATGCGCCGCTGGTTCCCGGCTTGCCGCCTGCGTCCGCGTGGAGGGCGATAAAGAGATCAGCGCCGAGATTCCGGGCCTTAGTGACCCTGTCCTCAAGCTCGATGAACACATCAGTCGACCGCGTCAACGCCACGTCATAGCGCTGCGAAACCAGCAACTCGTCGCGCAGAGCCTTGGCGGCGGCGAGCACAACGTCCTTCTCGCGCACGCCCTTGCTGGAGCTGGCGCCGGGGTCTTTACCGCCGTGGCCGGGGTCGATCACGATCAGCGGCTTGCGCGCGATCTGTTGGGCCACTGGCTGGGGCCCGGTGTTCTCCCCTGTCGCAGCCTCCACGAAAGCCGCAGTGGTGGCGGCATCAAGGTCGAGGACGATGCGATGGCGCTCATCCTTGGTTTTCGGCGCCAGAACGAATTCACGGGTGACAAGCGCCGGCTTGGCCAGATCGAGCACGAGCCTCGAGGTCGTCGCCGTGTTCTGGGCGTAGCGATAACCGGCAACCAGGCCGCTGCCCTTGCCGGACCCGGATTCAGACGTGAGCCCGTTGATCGACCAGCGCACGCGCGGAAGATCGATCACGACGCGATGCGTTCCCGCCGCCAGAACGAACACATGGTATTTGAGAGCGATATCGGATTCGACCACGACGCGCGTCGCGCTGCCCTCGCCGCCGACCTTGACCGACAGAACACGCCCGACCGGCGGATCCGCAATCGCGCCAGAGGTCGCGAGGGCGCACAGGCTGAGCGCCGACAACAATGTCAGAAACCACACGCGCACGTTTGTCTGCGTCCTTCAGGATGCATTGGAGGGCTTCTGCCCTTGGGCCACCCTTACCCAAGCGTCGTTAACTGTTCGTTGGAATCGCAGGGACTGCTCGACTTCCCATAAGATTTCGGCTGATCTGGCATTCACACCGCTGGCGGGGCGCGTGACCGAAAGCACCCGCCATGAATGCTGCGCCGTTCAAGACCGCCCTCTTTCTCATTCCGCTCGCCCTGGCCGCCTGTGCGACCGGGCCGCTGACGCTTGATGATGACCTTGTCGTGCCCGGATCGCGGATAGGCGAAGTGCAGATTGGGATGCCGCTGGCCACGCTGCTTGCCGTAAAGGGAAACCCGGTCACGACTGCTCCGATCAGCGGGACGGACGCCACCACCTATACCTTCCCCGATGGGCTGACCGTTGGGGCGAATGACGAGGTTTACTGGATTATCGCCGAAGACGCCCGGTTTCACACCAGCAGCGGCGTCCGGCCGGGGGTGGAGCAGATTTTCGCCCGCGCCAGCTTCGGCAAGCCCCGCTGCGTCGAGAGTCGTGGGGACACGACGGTCTATGACTACGGAAACGTCTATTTCGACGTCGACAACGGTCTGGGCAAGGTGAAGCGGCTTGGCGTGGTTGCGCAGAACCGCCCATGCTCAGTCGGTTAAAAAACAAGGACTTGGCTTAACTTTTGGCCCTTGCCGTCTGTGGATAAGTGGGGATCGGGACCGTTGTCTCTTTCCCTTCGCCCCCAATAAGTGCATAGGTGAGTCCCAAGGCCCGCCTAAATGGCTGGTCTTTCGCGCCCCTCGCGACGGATTTTCCGAAATATCTATGTCGTAGAGGGCGTTAGCCGGTTTCGTGCGTATTCGGAGGTCCGCGGTAACGCTGCCTCCATGGCCAGGGCAATTATGAACGCGACTTCGCGAGATTCAGTCAGCCTGACCGGACGCCGAGCCCCCTCGTCCCCTGGATATTCCACCATTTCGCAGGCTGGAGCCGCGCTTTCGCGCGCCGCCTGCAATTACGAAGAGGTTCCCCTACATGAGCAAGCTCATGCTGATCGACGCTACCCACCAAGAGGAAACTCGGGTGGCAGTCGTTTCGAACGGTCAGATCGAAGACTTTGACTTCGAAGCCCGGAACAAGAGACAGCTCCGCGGCAACATCTATCTCGCCAAGGTAACGCGCGTTGAACCGTCGCTGCAGGCGGCGTTCGTCGATTACGGCGGCAATCGCCACGGCTTCCTGGCGTTCTCGGAAATCCATCCGGACTACTATCAGATCCCCAAAGAGGATCGCGAAGCCCTGCTCGCCGAGGCTGACGAAGAGGATGGCGAGTCTTCCGCTGATGGCGACGAGGAAGACGACGAAGAGGCCGAGGAAGAAGCGGAGCGCAAGCAGAACCGCCGCAACGCCCTCTTCCAGCGCAAGTACAAGATTCAGGAAGTGATCCGCCGCCGGCAGGTGATGCTGGTGCAGGTCGTGAAGGAAGAGCGCGGCAACAAGGGCGCGGCTCTCACCACTTATCTCTCGCTCGCAGGCCGTTACTGCGTGCTGATGCCCAACACGTCGCGCGGCGGCGGCATCTCCCGCAAGATCACCAACGCGTCGGACCGCAAGCGCCTGAAGGCGATCACATCCGAGTTCCAGGTGCCGCGTGGCGCCGGCCTGATCGTGCGCACCGCAGGAGCAAAGCGCACAAAGAACGAAGTGCGCCGCGACTTCGAATACCTGACCAAGCTCTGGCAACAGATCGTGGGCAAGACCATGGAATCCATGGCGCCCGCCCTGATCCATGAGGAAGGCCACCTCGTGCTGCGCGCCGTTCGCGATCTCTACGACAAGGATGTCGAACGCATCATCGTCGAAGGCGACGAGGCGTATAACGAAGCCCGCACTTTCGTGAAAATGCTGATGCCTTCGCACACGCGTAAGGTTGTCCAGCACGAGGACAACGGCCCGCTGTTCGTCATGACGGGCGTAGAAGACCAGCTCGAAGGCATCTATTCGCCGACCGTGCAGCTGCCCTCGGGCGGCTATATCGTCATCAACCAGACAGAGGCCCTGGTCGCTATCGACGTGAACTCCGGCAAGGCGACGCGCGAGCGCAACGTCGAAGCCACGGCGCTGAAAACCAATATGGAAGCGGCGGCGGAAGCCTGTCGCCAGATGCGCCTGCGCGATCTTGCCGGCCTCATCGTGATCGATTTCATCGACATGGAGGACAACAAGAACAACCGCGCTGTCGAAAAGAAGATGAAGGACTCGCTGAAGATCGACCGCGCGCGCGTGCAGACCGGGCGTATATCGCAGTTCGGTCTTTTCGAGATTTCCCGTCAGCGCCGTCGCGCTGGCGTGCTCGAGCTTTCCTCCGAGCCCTGCGACCATTGCGGCGGCACCGGCCGCATGCGCTCGATCGAGAGCGCTGCGATCCAGGTCCTGCGTATGGTTGAGGCGCGCGCCGCCGATGATCGTGTCGAGAGCGTGCATGTCGATGCGGCGCCGGAAGTGGCGCTTTACCTGCTCAATGAAAAACGCTCGTCGATCGCCAATATCGAAGCCGATTGCCACGTCGCCGTCCGTATCGAAGCGGACGAGGACCTGAAAACCGGCGAGTTCAAGATCGAAGGTCGGGCCGGCGGCGAGGCTGTTTCCTACAAGCCGATGCAGCCGATCGACCTCCGCAAGCTCAAGCCCCTGCCCCCGCCAGCGCCCGATGAGATCGAGGAAGAAGACGACGAAATCATCGAGGATAGTGATGACGAGTCCGACGACCACTCGGGCCATGACCATGATGACGAAGATGATGGCGAGGAAGAAGCCAGCTCAGATGCTGAAGACGATCAGGATGATGACAACGGCAGCCGCGGCCGGCGTGGACGCCGTGGTGGCCGTCGTCGCCGTGGCGGTCGCGACCGTGAGCGCGAAGCTTCCGGAATGGAAATCGTCGAACCGTCGGACGAAACAGCGCCTATCGCAGCGCGTGACGACAACAGCCGAGACGACGAGCGTGGCCGTGGCGGCCGTCGCCGGCGTCGCGGTGGGCGGGATCGTGATCGTGACCGTGGCGAGCGGAACCGCACGCCGGATATCGCAGCCGACGGCGGGGAGATGCTGGACGCAATCGCGTCTGCGCCATTCCTGATCGTCGCTGCCGCTCCGCAGGAAGAAGAACCGGCCAGCACGGTGGTCGTGGAGACGCCGGTTGCGGCGGCCAGCCCCGAACCGGCCGCCCGGCCGGCTCGAGCTGAAGCTGCGCCTGCCATTGCAGTTGCGGTTGAAGCCCCCGCGAAAAGCGAGCCGGATCAACCGAAACGCGAAATGTCGCAGTTGGAAAGCCGCCCTGCCGACCACGAAATCGCCGCAACCGCGCCGGAAGCTGCACACGTCGCAGAACCCGTTGTGCAAGCCGACACCGAAACTGCCGCGCAGGCTGAAGCTCGCCGTCACGCCATTCATGGCACGCCGGAGGAAACAGCCCCCACGTCAGACAAAGCCCCCCGCAAGGCGGGCTGGTGGAGCCGCCGCAAGACGGGCTGAGACCGGATCAGCAGCAGCCGTGCTGCCGCCAGGATTTGCTTCCCTCCAAGCGGGGGTTAGCTTGCCGGCGGGAGGACGGGACTGAAGGAGGCGTTCGGATGGGTGTTTTGAAGCGCGCGGCGCTTGCAGTGGCCGGCTCCGTGCTGGCGCTGGCGCTGCCTCTGACAGCCTCAGCCCAAGGCCTGATCCGCGACGCCGAGATCGAGCAGATCCTGCGCGACTATTCCGATCCGTTGTTCGGAGCCGCAGGCCTCAAGCCGTCGGACGTGAACATCTACATCGTGCAGGACGACAGCCTGAACGCCTTCGTCGCCGGGGGGCAGAACCTGTTCCTGCACACGGGTCTCATCATGGAGACCAAGACGCCGGAGGAACTCAAAGGCGTCATCGCGCACGAGACCGGCCACATCGCGCTGGGCCACAACGTGACACGCGACCAGCAGGCGGGCGGCGCCTTCCAGAGCACGTCGCTTATCACCATGGGACTCGGCGCCCTCGCCCTGTTCGCCGGCGCGCCGGATGCGGCGCTTGCCCTGTTCGGCTCGTCCTCGACATTCGGCATGCTGTCGGCGTTCAAGTTCACCCGCGCGGAGGAAAGCGCGGCTGACCAGTTCGGCCTCGATATCCTTGGCACCACGAACCAGTCGGCCGATGGCCTTCCGGGCTTCATGGAGCACTTCCGCTATGAAGAGCTGATGTCGGAAAGCCGTCGCGATCCGTATTTCCGCTCACACCCGATCTCGAGCGATCGTATCTCCGCGCTGACCCGCCGCGCGGCCACGATCACGGCCAAGGCGAAGCCGCAGAGCCAGGAGACAATCGACCAGCTGGCCATGATGAAGGCCAAGCTTGTCGGCTTCGTTGGACCCGCCACGCGCGTCTCTTCGCGGTACCCTGCCAGCGATCAATCCATGCCGGCGAAGTATGCGCGTGCGATCGCCGCGTATCGCGCAGTGGACATCAAGGCAGCGCTCACGCTGACGCAGGATTTGATCAACGCCGACCCGACAAATCCCTACTTCGAGGAACTGAAGGGCCAGATCCTTTTCGAAAGCGGCAAGGCGCAAGACTCAGTCGAGCCCCATCGCAAGTCTGTCGAGCTGGCGCCGCAACATGCGCTGCTCAAGGTCAACCTCGCCCGGTCACTGATCGGCACGAAGGACGAGGCAAACATCAAAGAGGCAGAAGGGCTTCTGATCGACGCCCTGGCGCTTGAGCACGACAACGCATTTGCGTGGAACCAGCTGGCCGTCGTTTATGCCGCGCAGGGCCGGATTGGCGACGCCGATCTGGCGACCGCCGAGGAAGCCTATCAGGTCGGGGACATGAGCCGGGCTCACGTTTTCGCCCGCCGGGCCCGCGACAAGCTGAAGCTGGAAACCCCGAACGGTCAGCGTGCGGACGACATCATGGCCCTGTCCGACCCCCGAAACCGCTCGCGCGGGTCACGCCCCGGATTGGTGGGGACGACGCTGCACACCCAACATTGATGATGAAATCGGCCCGAACCGGGCCATATTGTCTAGGGAACAAGCGGGCATCGACGCCCGGAAGGATCGTTTGATGCGCTACGGGATCATCATTTCGGCTGCTGCTGCGCTCGCTGTTGCGGCCTGCTCGGGCCAGAGCACGGCCAAGGCGCCAGACAGCGTCGATGGACTGACCAAGGCCCAGGTCGAAGCGATCGTCAAAGAATACCTGATGCGCGAGCCGATCGTGCTTGCCGAAGCTTTTGCGGAGCTGCAGCGCCGCGAGGAAGAAGCCAAGATCGCCGCGACCGAAGGCGCGTGGAAGAACGTCTCGCTGACGAAAGACGATCCGACGCTCGGGCCGGCTAACGCCCCGATCACCATTGTCGAGTTCACCGACTACAATTGTGGCTACTGCAAGCTGGCGACGTCATGGGTGATGAGCCAAGTCGATGACCGTCGCGGCGACGTTAGGGTTGTCATCAAGGAATCCGCGGTGCGTGGCTCCAACTCGGAGATGGCGGCAGCCGCCGCCCTCGCCGCCCTGAACCAGGGCAAGTATCGCGAGATGCATCTGGCGCTGATGAAGGTGCCCGCGAACGCCTACACGCCCGAGATCATCGAGCAGGTGGGCAAGTCTGTCGGCCTCGACATTGCGCGCATGAAGCAGGACATGAATTCCAAGTCCATCAAGGACAAGGTCGAGGCTTCCATCGCCGACTACCAGAAGGTCAATCTCGAAGGCACGCCGAGCTTCTTCATCAACGGCACCTACATTGGCGGCTTCGGCGAGCAGCATCTGAACGATGTGATGCAGCAGACGCGCGAGAAGCTGAAGAAGACCTGATCGCTAGATCAATCCACCCAGCGGGCTGGACGGATCGGCGTAGCGCTTCTTCGGCATGCGGCCAGCGAGATAGGCTTCGCGGCCAGCAATTACGGCGTGTTTCATCGCCCGCGCCATGCGCACGGGGTCTTTCGCCGCTGCGATCGCTGTGTTCATCAGCACGCCATCGACGCCCAGCTCCATGGCGATAGCTGCATCTGAAGCGGTGCCGACGCCGGCGTCGACGATCACGGGCACACGCGCCTGCTCAACGATAAGCCGGATATTGACCGGGTTCTGAACGCCAAGGCCTGAGCCGATCAGCGACCCCAAAGGCATGATCGCGCAGCAACCTGCGTCTTCCAGCTTGCGTGCATATACCGGATCGTCCGAGCAATAGACCATCACGTCGAACCCATCCGCGATCAGCGCCTTCGCTGCGACGAGGGTTTCCGACATGTCGGGATAGAGCGTCTTCTGGTCTGCCAGCACTTCAAGCTTCACCAGATTCCAGCCACCCGCCTCGCGTGCGAGTCGCAATGTGCGCACGGCATCGTCTGCCGTGAAGCAGCCGGCCGTGTTCGGCAGGTAGGTGAACTTCTTGGGGTCGAGGTGATCAACCAGCCGATCCGATGTCTTGTCCATCACGTTCACGCGGCGTAGCGCGACCGTCACGATCTCGGCGCCAGCGGCTTCAGCGGCTTCGGCATTCTGCGCGTAGCTGGCGTACTTGCCCGTGCCTACGATGAGGCGCGAAGCGTAAGACTTTCCGGCGATGACCAGCCGGTCTTCGGTCGGAACTGCGGTATCCGGCATCAGCCACCTCCCACGAACTGCACGATCTCGATCCGGTCGCCTTCAGCCAGATGGGTGGTCGCATACAGCGACTTCGGAACGATTTCCCGATTCCTTTCCACCGCCACTCCCCTCTCGGGCATGCCGAGGCTTTCCAGGAAGGCAGCTACTGTGACAGCGTCAGGCGCACTGACGGCTTCGCCGTTGAGGAATAAGTTCATTTCGTCGTCTCAGGCATTTGATCTGGCTTGGGATTCGCCTATTCATTCGCTCGCCGCCGTAACCGAAACTTGGCGTTGCGAACTGGTCTCAGGTAAGGGTCGTCCATGAGCTTGACCATCTACTGCCTGAACGGCCCGAACCTCAACCTGCTGGGAGAGCGCGAGCCCGCCATTTATGGCAAGGCCACCCTCGCCGACGTTGAAAAGTTGTCGCAGGCGACTGCGTCATCCCTCGGGGCAACGCTGGTGTTCCGGCAGACCAACCATGAGGGCGAGCTTGTGGATTGGGTGCAGGAAGCACATAGACAGGCGGGCGCCGTGGTCATAAATGCCGGCGGATATACCCACACCTCGATCGCCCTCCATGACGCGCTCAAGGTGTTGACCATTCCAGTCGTGGAAGTGCATCTCAGCAATCCCGGGAATCGGGAAGACTTCCGGCACAAGAGCCTGGTCTCTCCGGCCGCCTCCGGCATCATCGCCGGCTTCGGCTCCCTCGGTTACCGTCTCGCCATTGAGGCTGCGGTCGCCCTTGCTGAACAGAAGAGAGTTTGACGACCATGGCCGACAAGCCTTCCGACAAGAATGGCAGGTTCGACACCGGATTGATCCGCGAGCTTGCGGCCATCCTGCGTGAAGCTGATCTCGGCGAGATCGAGATCGAGCAGAGCGGCGTTCGCATCAAGGTCGCCAAAGCCGGCACAGCCGCCGTGCATTATGCGACGGCTCCCGCCGCTGCTCCGGCAGCCGCTGCAAATGCCGCCGCGCCCGCAGCCGCAGCTGCTGTTACCTCCAAGGCCTCGCTGCGCGATCATCCAGGCGCAGTGAAGTCGCCGATGGTCGGCACGGTCTATCTGCAAGCCGAAGAAGGCGCTCCGAAGTTCGTCAAGGTCGGCGACACGGTGAACGCCGGCGCCACGCTGCTGCTCGTCGAGGCCATGAAGACGTTCAACCCGGTCACGGCGCCCCGTGGCGGCAAGGTCACGCAGATCCTCATCGAGAACCAGCAGCCGGTCGAGTTCGGCGAACCTCTCGTCATCATCGAATAGCGTAACGCGATGTTCGACAAGATCCTCATAGCGAACCGCGGAGAGATTGCCCTCCGCGTACATCGTGCGTGCAAGGAGATGGGCATCCACACGGTGGCCATCCACTCTGAAGCCGATCGCAATGCCATGCATGTCCGTCTCGCGGATGAAAGCGTGTGCGTCGGGCCCGCATCTGCTGCGAAGTCCTACCTCAACATTCCTGCAATCATCACTGCAGCCAAGATCACGGGCGCGCAGGCAATCCACCCCGGCTACGGCTTCCTCTCGGAGAATGCGAAGTTCGCGGAGATCGTCGAAAAGTCGGGCATCACCTTCATCGGACCGAAGCCGGAACATATCCGGATGATGGGCGACAAGATCACCGCCAAGGAAGCAATCCAGACGGCGGGCATCCCGGTCGTTCCCGGCTCCGACGGCGCGGTGAATACAATCGACGAGGCGAAAGCTGCCGCGAAGAACATCGGCTACCCGGTTCTGATCAAGGCGACTGCCGGCGGCGGCGGACGCGGCATGAAAGTCGCCCACAATCCGGAAGAACTCGAGATCGCCTTTTCCACGGCTCGCACGGAAGCCAAGACCGCCTTCGGCAACGACGCCGTCTATATGGAAAAGTATCTCGGCAAGCCGCGGCACATCGAGATCCAGGTCGTAGCCGACAGCCATGGCAACGTGATCCATCTGGGCGAGCGCGATTGCTCGCTGCAACGCCGCCACCAGAAGGTGTTCGAGGAAGCGCCCTCGCCCGTCATCGATGCGACTGCTCGCGCAGCGATCGGCAAGACGGTTACGACCGCCATCAAGAAGCTTGGCTATCTCGGCGTCGGCACGATCGAATTCCTGTACGAGGATGGCGAATTCTACTTCATCGAGATGAACACGCGCCTGCAGGTCGAGCATCCGGTTACGGAAATGATCACCGGCGTTGATCTTGTGCAGGAGCAGATCCGCATTGCGTTCGGCGAGAAGCTGTCGCTGACGCAGAAGGATGTCGTGATCCAGGGTCACGCCATCGAATGCCGCATCAATGCGGAAAACCCGGAAACCTTCACGCCCTCGCCGGGGCTGATTTCAGACTTCCACGCCCCAGGCGGCCTTGGCGTTCGTCTCGATAGCGCCGTTTATTCCGGCTATCGCGTGCCGCCTCACTACGACAGCCTCATCGGCAAGCTCATCGTCCACGCGCCCACACGCGCCGAAGCGATTGCCCGTCTGCGCCGCGCACTTGGCGAGATGGTTGTTGGCGGAGTGGAGACCACGCTTCCGCTGCATATGCGCCTCGTCGACAACAAGGATATCCAGGCCGGGAAGTACGACATCCACTGGCTGGAAGGTTTCCTGAAGTCGACCAAGGACACGAAGAAGGGATAAGGCGTTGAGCCGGGTTTTCGGCCCGAAGGAATTGCTCGACTGCTATCGCCGCGGCGTGTTCCCCATGTCGGACGATCGCGACGACCCAAGCCTGTTCCTTGTTGACCCCGACCTGCGCGGCGTGCTGCCGCTCGATCGCTTTCACATCTCGAAAAGTCTGCGGAAGACAATCCGTCAGGATGTCTTTGAAATACGCATCGACACCGCCTTCTCACGCGTCATGGAGATGTGCGCCGAAGCTGCGCCGGATCGACCCAGTACCTGGATCAACTCTCCCATTCTCAATCTCTACAGCGCGCTTCATCGCGCGGGCTACGCGCACAGTGTCGAAGCGTGGTTAGGCGGCGAGCTTGTGGGCGGGCTTTACGGCGTGAGCCTCAAAGGCGCGTTCTTTGGGGAGAGCATGTTCTCCCGCGTCACCGATGCGTCGAAAGTTGCGCTGGCCCATCTGGTCGCGCGCCTGAGGCACGGCGGGTTCGTGCTGCTGGATACGCAGTTCACCACCGCTCACCTGCTCAGCTTCGGCGTGGAAGAAATTCTACGCGAAGAGTTCCATCGCAGGCTTACAGCCGCGCTGGAAGTCGATGCTCAGTTCGACTCGGGAGTCGGGGCGGCTGGCGCAACCGGCTGGGCGGGAGCCGACGTATTGCAGTTGATCACCCAGACATCATAGGTCGGATGCTCGAGCGCGCTGAGACCGGGCGAGGATGCAAACATCCACCCTGAGAACAGCAGGCCGTCAGGACCGATCGGCTGCGGGCCGCGATGCATGCGCGTCGTCTCTGCAGATGCGTCCGTAACGCCGCCCTTGCCCGGAGGCGCGGTAGCGTGAATTTCGAGGAACGCCGCGGCTTCCGGCGCATCTTCCGGCGGAGCCTGGAAGCACGCCTTCACCGTTACCTTGAGACGTCCGAACGTGAGCGTCTCGCCAACCTTGGCGCTGATGTCCGTGGAGTTGCCTGTGATCTTGTCGAGCGCGCGCAGTTTGACACCTGCACGGGGCTCAAGCGCGTGTGCGCCGGCTGCAGCCAGAGCCATGGCGGCAGTCGCCAGCGTGAACCGAATGAAGCGTGTCATGGGAGAGCCTCTTCCTGTGAACCGCCCCCGGCATCACCACCACCGCCGCCCAGACCACCCACGGCGTCCAGAAGCAGCCCGAGAATATCCATGCTGCCGCGCGTGTATTCGAACTTCGACCCCGGCGTCATGTTGTCCGGCATGCCGCTGACCTGGATGTGGACGTAGCTGCCGCCGAGCAGGCTGTCCGACTGGATCTGCGCCGCCGACTCTTCCGGAATCTGCACGTCTTTCTTGATCGCCAGAACGGCTTCCGCCTTGAACGTCTTCTGGTCGAGCGACACTGAGCGGACCGTACCAACCTTCACGCCGGCGACCCGGACATCGGTGCCGGGCGATACGCCATCGGCGCGATCGAACCTGGCGATCAGGTCATAGCTGTCGCCCGTCGACGCATCGCTGCGTTGCGAGAGCGAGAACACGAGGAAGAACCCCGCGACCCCAACCACGGCCAAACCGATCAGGGTTTCGAACAGCGATTCGCGCATCAGGGTTTCCAGGATTCATAGTCGCCGGAGCTTTTCGCCCGCTCGCCGCCCTCGGACAGGCTGCCTTTGGGGCGATAGGCGTCCAGCGTGCCGGTCATGTTCGGCTTGTGCTCGATTTCCCAACTGCGGCGAAGCAGCGGCGCTTCGGTCGGCGGTTTCTCGAACGTGTGGTGCAGCCAGCCGTGCCAGTCAGCCGGAACCTTGGTCGGCTCGGCATAGCCGTTGTAAATCACGTAGCGGCGCTTGCGGCCCTCAAGGCTCGGCTTGCGCTCCTCGTAGTACTTGTTTCCAACATCGTCCTTACCGACGAAACCCGCCCTGCGGCCGATGTCGAAGCGAGCGCCAATCGTGGCCCCGTTCCACCAGGTGAAGATCGACTTCAGCATCACGGCTCCGCAAGGAATTCAGTTACATAGGCATGACTTGAGCGGCGCGAATATGGCGCCCGCGAATTAATGGGTCCAGAAGGGTAAAACCCTTGGCGCTGCGACAAATTCCTGTGTGCAGGCCGGCCCGAACCACCCCATCATGTGGCCGATTCGCGACGGGCACCGCATTGGTGGCCCGCCAAGCGTACGCGAGAGCAGACCGATGGCCGAATCCCGGACCAAATCGAACAGCCGCCATCTTGCGCGCGTGCTGGAAACTGGCGCGGCCCTGATCAGCCACGGGGACGCCGATGCGCCCCCTGCCCGCCTGCTGAACGCCCACTTCGCGGCGATCCGGACGCTGGGCGGCGAAAGCGAGGCGGCGGAAGCCGTCTGCGAGGCAATCCGCGCCCGCCGCCTGACCCCTATCGCGCCGGCGACCCAGATCGAAGGCTCGCGCGGAACATCGCTGGCGGCTTCACAATTGTTGTCCGCAATCGCCGACGCCACCGCCGTCGCGTCTGCACGCGCCGTGGCGACGCAAGCCTTCGTGGCCGTGGCGGACGCGCTCGAAGCGCTGACCATTGAAACCGACGACCAGGGGCGGCCGACCACTTCCGCCCTGATCGACGCCTTCAGGGCCGGAGCGGACGCCGAACTCGTCGAGATTGCCCTGTGCACGCCGGGCGGCCCGCGCGCCGCCGCCATCACGCTCCGCCGTCAGGCGACCGGCGCGAGGGAGCCGGGACGACAAGCCTACATGATCCCCGCCTGGACTGGCCTCGAAGCGAACGAAGTATCGTCCACCATCGAGCGCGTCAGCCGCACACGGCTGGCAGTCGAGATTGGCGTGGGCGAAGGCGTCATTGATGCGAACGCGCCATCGGCCGCGATGAACGTCGCGAGATATGCCGCCGGAGACTATCAAGCGCTGATGGCGACCGATCTCGCGGCGCTGCACGCGATCGTCCCTGCCTGCGCGGTCCGACTGGCTGGCCTTGCCGCTGCCGTCATGTCTCGCGGGCTCGCATTCGACAGCGAGCAGGGTCTGGCTGCTGCGGTGAAAATCTGCAGCTCCGCGAAGGACGCCATCGGTACGGCTTCGGCCGAACACTCGTCGCCCGCGGCCATTCGCTGGATCGCAGCAGAAAGCAGCGGCGCTGATCCCGTGGACCTGCTGCTTGCACACGAGGACGAGCAGACCCCTGATCTCTCCGAGTGCGTGACCGCCGCGCTCAGCACAACAGCATCCAAGACAGAAGCCGAAGACGTGCGGCTCCGCATTCTGGGGCGCGGACCCTCGATCAGATCGATGGGCTCGAACGGCACCGCCTGGAATCGCGCGGGCTGACCGAAGATGCGCTCGATCGCATTGAACAGGCGCTGAAAGAGGGGCTCAGCCTCTCCGCAGCCTTCTCGCGCTGGGTTGTCGGAGACGAACTGATCCGCAAGCGCCTCGGCCTCGACCCGGAGGCCTACGATACGGATGGCGAAGCGTTACTGCGAGCGCTCGGCATTTCCGCACGGGAGATCGACGAAGCGCGTATTGCCGTGCAGGGCCGCCGTCGCCCAGTTTCCAACCCGAAATCACCGCTTGCCCGCATCCTGGCTCGTGCAGATGGCGTGACGCCAGAGGCGCGCGTGCGGTTTGCCAAGGCAATTGCGCCTTTCCTGTCGAGCCAGCCGGTCGTCACCATCGCGACGGGCGAACAGTCCGATACGATGCGCATGACGGTCCACGCCTCTGTGCGCGCCGCTATAGCCGCTGGGCTGGGCGTGCGCATCGAGGCGGGACGCCCCGCCGTCGATGGCGAACTGCAGCACAGGATTGCCGAAGCAAAACGCCGGTCACGCGCGCCGCTTGCCAGCGAGATGCAGGCCCCGACCTTCGAGCGTCAGCCGCAACCTGCCGCGCCCGTTCACACCCATGCGCATGACGAAGTCTATGTCGCCGAGCGCAGGCGCCTGCCCGACCGGCGCAAGGGCTACATCCAGAAAGCTACCGTCGGCGGTCACAAGGTTTACCTCCACACCGGTGAATTCGACGATGGCGAGCTCGGCGAGATCTTCATCGACATGCACAAGGAAGGCGCCGCCTTCCGCTCGCTGATGAACAACTTCGCGATCGCGATCTCGATCGGTCTTCAATACGGCGTGCCGCTGGAAGAGTATGTCGATGCCTTCATCTTCACACGCTTTGAGCCCGCTGGCGAAGTCACGGGCAACGACTCGATCCGCAAGGCGACGTCGATCCTCGACTACATCTTCCGCGAGCTGGCCGTGTCTTATCTCGGCCGTGACGACCTCGCCGAGATCGACAACGTCAGCCATGACGGCCTTGGCACTGGCGCGAACGAAGGCGAAGAGCCCACGGCGCCCGCCCCGCCCGTTCGACCGGAACAGCTGATTTCGCGCGGCTTCAGCCGGGGCGTTATGCCGGACAACATCGTTCCCTTTACAGCCCGCCGGGTCGCCGAACGGCTGGAGGAAACCGAAGGGCCGTCGATCTCGCCCCAGCGTTCTCCGGAATACCTGTCGGATGCCTGCCCTACGTGCGGCCACTTCACCTTGCGGCCAGACGACGGGATCGCGGTCTGCGAAGCATGCGGGGCTACAGTCCAGACGGCTTAGGCAATCACCTGCGACGCCAGCGTCTCGCTGACGCAGGACCCGGCAAAATATGCCGAGTCATTGGCGTTCGTGATTTCGAACAAAGATGTAATGCGTCCGGGCTGCGACAGAGGCTTGGGTTGTTGGTATTTCGGTAACGCGACGCCGCTAATTCTTACCGAACGCACATCCAAACACCGCCAGACGCACAAAAAGCCGCCCGCAAACCGCCCCGATTGAACTCTTCCTTGGCGCGAACGTTGCTAACCCGGCGGCGACCGCCGCTTAACTGCATATGGGACCCCGAACTTAATGGTACAGCGCATTTTCATCGCGGTTGTGGCTATCGGCCTGATGAGCCTCTCCGTCCTCGCGTAGGGCGAACTACACTCCATGCTGCTTCAGGTCCTGATCGCCGTCGCCGTTCTCGGTGCGATGAGCCTTACGGCTCTCGCCCAGACGCCGGACCAGAACGAAGCCACCCGCAAGGCAACAGCAGACCGGCTGGTCATGGGTGAAAAAGCCTGCTCCGGCTGCGATCTGTTCCAGGTCGACCTGTCTTACCAGGAACTGCCCGGACTGGATATCTCTGGCGCCCGGCTCCGGCAGGCGGATCTGAGCCTCTCCACATTCGACAAGTCGAAATTCGCCGGCGCCAACATGTCGATCGTGAACGCGTTCGGTCTGCGGGCGGAAAATGCCGACTTCACCAAGGTCGATCTAGCCGACGCCACACTGGTTGGCGGCTGGTTTGCCGGATCGGACTTCACCGGCGCCAAGCTTGATAACGCCAACCTCTCCGGCTCCGACTTCGAGACGGCCAAGGGACTTACGCAAACGCAGTTGAACACCGCCTGCGGCGACGCCTCAACCAAGCTGCCCAAGGGGCTGAAACTTCAGGCCTGCAAGGGCTAGTCGTCGCTAGTAAGCCAGCGGCGGCTCGACTGCCTCTTCCGGCAGCTTCAGGCCTTCAAGGACCGCCTTGAAGCACGAACAACTCGAAAGATCGGCGCAAGCCAGCGCTTCGAGTCTTCCCAGCAATCCCGCCGTCAGAATTTCCTGCTGCGGCTTATCCAGAAGCAGGGCCGCCAGTTTCACGGCCCGCGCCTGCGCATGGGTCAGGCGGATCGTCGTCTTGATGGGTTGGGCCTGGTTCACAGGAGCTGCGCCCTGCATCCGGGCCGGAACCCAGCCGCCCTCCGGATCAGGCGAATGAACCGGCTTTGCCTGCGGCCACACGGCGGCGACGTCATTGAGACGCACCTTCATGGCGGCAATGTCGGGGCCGTTCGAAGCCGTGGCAGGCGCTAGGGGCACGGCCTGCGACCTGGCCGGAGGGGAGGTGATCGCAACCGGAACGACCGGCGGCTGCCACGGCTTCGATCCGAAAGACGGCTCTTGCGAAGGCTTCGCCTCACCCTTTCGGGCAAGCAGGCCGGCGCTGAGCGAGGCGTATTGGGGTGCTGACATCGGCCTGACCCTCAGTGCGTCGGCCGGCGGCCAAAGCTGCGCGCCTGACGCCTGTCAGGCTGCCCGGCCGGCGGCCCGCGATCCGACTTGCGACGCTCCAGCGCGTTGGTCTCGACTGGACGAACCGCTTCCAGCACGGCGCCGGGGGCATGGGCGCGCGACGGCGCCTGACCCGGCGCGACGGCGGGACGCGGCGGCCCGCCGGCTTTCCGCCGGTCAGCCGTAACGTTGGCCACGGCGATGTTCGCCCAGGCCGGCAGATCCATATCCCACGCATCCTCGTCATCTTCATCGACGGCGGCAGGCGGCGCCTGCATGGGCGTTTCGGGGGTAAGAACGGCAGTCGAGAAATCGGCCCGGGCCTTCTCGCCCCAATGCACATCCGAGCCGCCATAGAGCTTCGCCAGACGGCCGCGCAGGTAGAGCCACAGCGCGGAGACTTCCAGCGCGGACTTGGACTCCGGCTGGATATCGCCAACCGTTCGCCCGTCGATCATCGAAGCGGCAAAGTCGACGCGATGGTGCAGCGTGACCGGGGCGACGACGCCATGCTGCGAGAGCGCGACGGCCGTTTCCGATGTGATGCGCGCGCGCGGCGTCGCGGAGTTCACGACGAACACCAGCGACTTGTTGAGGCTATCCGCGATATCGACGGTGGGGCCGACAGCGCGAAGATCGTGAGGGCTGGGCCGCGTCGGCACGACAACGAGATCGGCGCGCTTCACGACGTGGGCGATCGTCTGCGTCACAGCCGGCGGCGTATCGATGACGATGAGCTTGAAGCCGATGCTCTTGAGGTGATCGAGGCAGGCATCCAGCTCTTCCAGCGATGCTTGCGCAAAGGCGGGCGTCGAGGCAGCCCTCGCATTCCACCACTTTGCCAGCGAGCCCTGGGGATCGGTATCGATCAGCGCGACCGGCCCGTCGCCTGCGCGTTCGGCTTCGACCGCTATGTGCCCGGATAGCGTGGTCTTGCCGGACCCGCCCTTCTGGGATGCGAACACCACAACCCGAACGCCCTCAGTCATCACCCTCTCCCGGCCCTGGTGTTCCGGCCAGGCGCAAGGCGCGGCTCTGGAACCCATGCAGGTTGAAGGCAGGCGTTTTAGCGCAGGCCTATCGGGACGCGTGCGATTTGCGGGGTTGCGTTAAGAGGCGTGAACGTAAACGCACCTGCGGCGGCGGGCCCGGAGAGGGCCTGCGGTTGTAGGCAGATTCAAGGTTTATGTACCCGCCGTAAGCATCGTTAGCGCCGCGATGCGCCCACG
>Ga0116176_10000670_pt1 | contig 27738 bp, 29 predicted proteins | sample AD_STIC08_MetaG_FD_89803 | JGI IMG/M metagenome (GOLD analysis project Ga0116176, IMG submission 89803) | Active sludge microbial communities of municipal wastewater-treating anaerobic digesters from USA - AD_STIC08_MetaG | ecosystem: Engineered > Bioreactor > Anaerobic > Digestate | place: USA...
CATCCAAAATATACTGGCCGTCGTATGCAAAACTGGCTCGATTCCATGGAAGATTGGATGATAAATCGTAAACGTTTTTATGGACTTGCCCTTCCATTTTACGAATGTGCTTGTGGAGAGCTTACCGTTATTGGCTCCAAAGAAGAATTAATTGAAAAGGCTCTTCACCCCGAGCTAGTCAAAAAACTACCATCATTTCACCGCCCCTGGATTGATGAAATAGAAATAAAATGCCCAAAATGCGGCAATAATGTCAAGAGAATCCCTGATGTTGGTGATGTTTGGCTCGATGCCGGAGTTGTCCCTTTTTCTACCCTCAAATACCTAGAAGACAAATCCTATTGGCAAAAATGGTTTCCCTCTGAAATGGTACTGGAAATGACTGAACAAGTCCGACTATGGTTTTATTCCATGCTTTTCTTTAGTGTCACCCTAGAAGGGGAGCCACCATACAAAAACGTGGTCACTCACGGTGAAGTACGCGACGAAAAGGGTGAAAAAATGAGCAAAACCCAAAAAAATGGCATTCCCTACAACGACGCTATCGAAAAAATGGGTGCCGATCCTATGCGCTGGCTCTATTGCCAGCAAAAAGCTTTTACCAGCGTCAATTTTGGCTATAACATCGCCGACCAGGTCAAGCGAGATTTCCTTTTAATTCTTTGGAATTCCTACCGCTTTTTTACTCAGCATGCTAATTTAGAAAACTGGCAACCAGGTTCTACAAGTTCAAAAGATTTATCAAAATCAATCGATAAGTGGCTTCTTTCCCGACTAAATCACACCATTGATATTGTCACCAAAAATTTGGATAAATATAATACTGCCAAAGCTACTATCACTATTGAAAAATTCGTAAATGATTTATCAACTTGGTATATCCGCCGCTCCCGTGATCGAAATGATAATTTCGAATTTTTATCTTCGATCTTTGATCAATTATTTATCTTAATGGCTCCATTTACTCCCTTTCTTTCCGAAGTTTTATTTCAAAACATTCATCCTGACACCTCGGTTCATCTCCAAAACTGGCCCGAAATCAATGAAAGTTTTATCGACCTCAAACTAGAAAAAGAAATGGATTTAGTTCGTACTCTCTGCCAATTGGCGCACGCCGAAAGACAAAAAGCTGCCATTAAAATTCGTCAACCCTTATCCTACCTTAGTCTTCATTGCCCCAGAGAATTATCAGCTGACTTACTTGAAATCATAGCCGAAGAAGTCAATGTCAAAAAAGTAGAAATTGCCAAAATTTCCGAAAATATATCAGTCAATCTCGAAACCAATATTACTCCTGAATTAGCCGCCGAAGGTGAATATCGAGATCTCGTTCGCAATATCCAGGTTATGAGAAAAAATCTGGGCTTTCAAGTAAAAGACAGGATAAAAATTTACTCTCCCTCCTGGCCCAAGGAATTTGAATCACAAATTCTAGAAAAAACCTTGGCTGACTCAATCGAGGTTGCCCCCTCACTCAGTCTCGGAAAAATTTAATGAGAAAAAATATTCCTCTAACTCTTATCATTGGTGTCACCATCCTTTGTTCTTTGAATCTTTTGATGATCAGTTCTCTGTCACCTCAATTATTTTGGAAACAATTTTTAGCCTGGATAATTGGAATATTTTTATTTTTTATTGGCACTCAAATTAATCCAAAACAAACTCCGTCTCAGGGAACTATTTTATTAATTATTTCCTGTGTTATATTGTTAATTCCCATAATATCTGGCAATTTTACTCGTGGTTCCCGACGCTGGCTTTACATTGGCTCAATGTCACTTCAACCAAGTGAAATAGTCAAAGCACCTCTCATGCTTTTCCTCTCCACCACCAATCTCCCCTTACTTCATCTGATTCCTGTCGCCATAATTATGTTACAGCCAGATCTTGGCAGCGCCATCAGTGTCTTTATTCTCATTATCCCCATTCTTCTTTACAATCCAAAATTATTAAAACTTAGCCTTATTGCTGGTTTAATCCTACTAATTGCCTCTCCCTTGGCCTACAAATACATTCTCAAAGATTATCAACGTCAACGAATCGAAAATTTTATAAAACCGAGCTCCGACCCTCTTGGTCAGGGTTACAATCTTATTCAATCACAAATTGCCATCGGCTCCGGCGGTTTCTTTGGAAAAGGCTACAAAAAAGGTACCCAAGGTCAACTTCTCTTTCTCCCGGAAAAACATTCTGATTTTATTTTTGCCGCTACCACCGAAGAATTAGGTTTATTCTCAGTTATTCTTATCCTTGCCTCATATTTTTTAATAGTAAGTAGTCTTTTCAAAAAAGCTTTTGTCACTACTTATAACCGCCCTTTATTTCTCTTTACTCTCGGTATTGCCATAGAAATTTGGGCACAATCATTTATAAATATTGGCATGAATTTAGGACTTTTACCTGTAACCGGTATCCCTCTTCCCTTCATGTCAGTTGGAGGCTCATCAATAATGGTTTTGTTATTTTCTCTGGGAATTATTTGCTCTGCCTAAAAAAAATCCCCTGTGCTATAATTCCCAAGTATGAAATATGCGGTAATTGCCATTTCTGGCACACAATACAAAGTTGAAGAAAATCAAACTATCACTGTTGATAAATTTGATCCCACCATTAAATCCACTGATCAGATTCTCCTGGTTGTTGATGATGACAAAGTAAAAGTTGGTAACCCCACCGTTAAGGGCGCCTCCGTTGACTTTGAAGTTGTCAAAGATTTTCAAGGTGAAAAGCTTCGGGTTTCCACTTTTAAAGCCAAATCACGCTACCGAAAGACACGTGGTTTCCGAGCCCAGTTAACCGATCTAAAAATTACCAAGATCTCTTTATAACTTTTACCTTTTAACTTTCAACTAATATGGCACATACAAAATCCCAAGGAAAAACAAATCAAAAATCAAATCGTCCCGGGCAAAGACGTGGCATCAAGATATTTGGTGAACAAAAAGTTGGTGTTGGTCAAATCATTGTTCGACAAGTTGGCTCTAAATTTCACTCCGGTGAAGGAACCAAACAAGGTAAAGATTTTACTATCTATGCCATGAGACCAGGACTAGTAAAATTTATCCGTAAATTAGGTAAAAAAATTATTACCGTCGTCAAGGCTTAAACTGATATATTTCGTCTCTCTTTTTTCACGACAGTTTTCATAGTATTCTTTTACCATGAAAGATGTCACTCAAATCCCCACAAATCAGCTTGAACCAAATCCCTTACAACCTCGAGGCATTATTAATCCTGAATCAGTTTCTGAATTAGTTGAATCTATCCGTGAACATGGTATTCTCGAGCCACTCATTATTGCCCAAACTCCAGCAGGCTACCAAATAATTGCCGGTGAACGTCGTTGGCGCGCAGCTCGAATTTTAAAATTACCCTACGTCCCAGCCATAATTAAAAAAACTTCCCCCCAGCAAATGTTGGAAATGGCCATTGTGGAAAATGTTCAACGTAAAGACTTAAATGCCATTGAAAGAGCCAAGGCTTTTTTAAGACTCAAAGAAGAATTTGGACTCGACAACCACGCTATTGCTAAAAAAGTAAGTAAAAGTGTTCCCTATATTATCAACGTCCTCAAATTGCTTAGTCTGCCAGATGCCATCAAGGACGGACTTCTCTCAGGATTGATTACTGAGGGGCACGCCAGAGCCCTTTCTGGCATTAATGACACTCGATTGATGATTGAGGCCTACAAAATTATTCTCAAAGAAAAAGCCTCTGTTCGCCGCGCTGAAGATATCGCCCGACGTATGCGTCAAAAGATTGACGAAGGATTAGTTACTATCAACAAAGAAAATATCCCTCAATTTTTGAAATCACGTCTCGATAATATCAGCAACGATCTTGAATCAGTTTTTGATGACAAAACCACCAAGGTAAAAATATCTCAAACCAATATTTATACTCGAGTTGTGTTTCAATTTCGAGGACCAGTCGAAAAACGTTTTGAACAACTCAAAGATCTCTATAAAGAAGTTTGTAAAAAAGAATTAAAATCGGATAGTGGGAATTAACCCGAGAGCACTAGTTGGCCAGTATTTAAAAAATGCCCTACCAACAATCAAATCTTTTTTAATTGGCCCAAATTCTCTCCCATCGCGAGAATGCGACCTATTGTCGCCAAAAACTAAGTATTCACCCTCAGGGACAACAACCTCTTCACCTTCAGCACAATAAGAACCTGGGTCAGAAACAAAGTCGGCCGGCAAAAAATCTTGCTTCAACAAATTTCCATTTAAATATACCTGACCACCTTCGACCTTCACCCTGTCACCACCAACCCCAATCACTCGTTTAATATATTCACACTCACTTTCTGCACAAGCTTCGGAGGCTGGTGCCTTAAACACAACTACATCACCTCGTACTGGTGTTGAAAATTGATATGTTAGTTTGTCAGTCAATAAATACTCTCCATCAGTAAAATTAGGCACCATCGAGCTACCTTTGACCTGGTTTGGCTGCGCTACAAATAAATATAATAAAACAAATACAGATAACGCCAGAACAATCGACTGTACAAACTCTAAAATAAAATTACCAAGTGAAAACGCTTTTCGAAATTTCATAAGATAAAGTGTATCCTCTTGGCAAGCCAACTTCAATCTCCAACTTTGATATAATTCCAAGGTAGGCCACTTGGCTCAGTGGTAGAGCATTCCATTCACATTGGAAAGGTCAAAGGTTCGATCCCTTTAGTGGCCACCCCTATTTCATCCAAGAAATTATCAACAATTTCTCGGCCAAATAATTACCAGCATAATCTGATTCCAAACCCATCAAGCTTTCCGCCTCTGCAAAGTTAATTGCCAGGGGATAGCTCAACTTCATTCCCTTTTTTGTCATCAGCTCTATTCTAGCCTTCACTAGCTTGTATTGTTGTTTTGCTCGCTGGTACATCATTTTGTTTTCGTATTTACTAGTTTTCTTACCTCCCAAAATTATTTCTAAATTTTTGAGAATTTCCTCGCTAAACTTAAAATCATCTTTTACCAATCTATAGGTCATATAATATGCCGTCGTTTCTAAAATATTCTTTTTTTCCGCCGCTTTTAATGCTCTACTAGCACCAATTTCTTTGAAATCTTTCTTTAATATTTGCCAGCTATCTTCAATCTGATTAACCAAAAAATTAATTTTTTCATCTTTTTTTATTTCTCCTTCAAAATATTTCCATTCGTTCCCCCTTCCCACCACTAAATGATAAATTCCACCTTCATCTTTACCAGTTAAAGTCACACTACAATCACCAATCTCTTTATTTTCAATAATAATCCAGCCTCTATCATCATTATTCACAATTTCACCACACTTCACTTGCATTGAAGCCGGAGAACCCAAATAAAAGGTTAGACCTTTGTCCGGATAACTTGTATTTCCACTAGTTGTAATTCCCAGCCCCAATTTACTCATAATCCAATTAGTTGAAATATCAACTAAAGCCCCATGGTTCGAATTAAAATCAACATTTTCAGACCCGGGAATAAGAGCACTTTTTTTAAGAACCGTCCCATCACCATCGGCAAAATCATATGAAATTGGCCTACCCTCACTCCAAATTCCCAATACTTTATCCACCACACCTCTATTACCAACATTTATCCACTCTTTTGTTTGTACTCCCAACCCATCAATTGTGGACAAACTATTTGTAATGTCGGCGACACTATTATTTTTTTCAACCAAATATTCACTTTTTTCAGCTAAAACTTCGACTCCATTTTTCTTTAGAAAATTAAAAGTTGGGGAAAGATCAAAAACAATTGGCGAGAAGCGTCTCAAAGCTGTTACTGAATTATCTCCATTTTTCTTTTGAAGCTGTAAAAGAACATTTAGAGCAATTGTTGAAATATCTAGATTATCACCAAATTTGGCTGCATTCCAGGCTTCATAGGCCTTAAGAGAGCCGTAATGAGGACTTCCGAGAGATATCGCTTTCCCAACCAATTGTAAGTGATCTTGGGTCCAAAGCCGTGCCACCAGACCGCCCAGACTATGACCAACTAAATCAATTTTTTCATTAGAGCCCAAATTTAAACTCTGAACATAACTGTTAAAATCTGTCACAATTTGAGATAGTGGTTTTCTCCATTCATAATTCCAAACATAAAAATCCTCATTTTCAACTAAATTATTATTTTTCAGAGTATCAATCAACAAATCATAATTTCGGACAAAAGGCGTCATCGACCATTTTAAGGACGAATCTGAGTTTCCAAGCAGTATTGCCTCCGGGTTCCAACTCGCCCCCAATCCCGGAAGAATAATAATTTTATTTCTTTCAGCGCTTGTGGCATCCGTCGATACTTTTACATAATCAATATTTAGCTTTGTCCATTCAGTAACACCTCCTTGTAAAGGATTTCCAATAAAAAATGTTACAGGAACACACTGATTTACGTTTGAAGAATAAATATTTTCAGAATTGAGAAAAATTTTAAACATTTTGCCATACTTTTCAATTCTAAAAACATTCCAAGTATCAACAAGAATTTTTCCTTCTAACGATTCTTTTAATAAAGGAGCAGTTGAATAATCACACTTCCCATCAATCGGCAGGCCAACATCCCTATACTGAAACTTTGGACCGTTTGTTGAATCATTCCAAATAGAAAACTGATAATTAGGAAAACCATCAACACTGGTATACCCAACACCGATACCATTACCCATAAAATCCAAATATTTATAATTGAATCTAAACTCAATTACAGCATTTTCAAAATTATTCAACAATAAACCAGAGGAATTAGTAATAATTGGGAAATTTTTACCTGAACTCGACAATTCCATTATGCTGTTATTAAAAACAATTTCACCACCATTACTTACATAATTCCACTTATTTGCATCAAGTGAATCAAAATTATCATAAAATAAATCAGTAGCATATAATCCTTTTACAGAAAATATAAATAATAGTAATAATTCAACAAAAACATTTTGTATTTTTTTTAACATAATTAATATTAGTACATGTGAAAAAAATTGCAATATATCATAATTTAAACCCAGGAGGCGGACTAAACCAACTGAAAAATATTGTAAAAATTTTATCGAGTAGAAAAATTGTCGTTGATATTTATTCTCACAACAACCATAAAATTGTCGGTTCAAATCAATTATTTAATTATCCAACAAATAAATCAAAAAATTCTATAGAAGAATTATTTAACGCAACATTTTCACTTAGTGTCATTCAAAAACAAATAGCCAAAAGGATTATCCATAACAACTACGATTACGTTTTTGTCTTTCCTTGCCACATTATTCAATCACCACATATTATTCGTTATTTGCCCAAAAAAAAGACATACTATTTTTTTCTAGAACCAAAAAGAGAGTTTTATGAGAAAACTTCTTTTGATTACGACACTCCAAAAAGAATTATTTCAAGATTAATTAGATATCCAATAAAAATATTCGACTTAATAAATTGCAAGTCATCCCAAAATATTATATCTAATTCAAAGTTTTCCCAGAAAAGATTAAAAGAAATTTATAACAAAAAATCAATTGTAATATATCCTGGGTTAAAACCAATAAAACCAACAAAAATATTAATTAAAAACAAACATAATTTTTTATCATTAGGATTATTAAGTATGTTAAAAGGACACCATCTCTCAGCCAAATTAGTTCCAAAACTTGAAATATACGGAGAAAAATCACATGAAAACATCGATAAATATCTACCAGATAATATTCATCTAAATAAAAGCGTTAGCAATTCTTCAATAAATAATGTATATAAAAAGCATACTTTTTTCATGGCAAATCAAATTAATGAGTCTTTCGGACTAACAACACTTGAGGCAGCTAACAATAATTGTTTTATTTTTGGAAGTAATGAAGGGGGTACTCCAGAAATAATTAAAAATAATTTAAATGGAGTTCTGCTGCCAAAAGATAATGTTGAACTATCAAAAAAAATAATAGATAAGTACAACAAAAAAGATACAATCACATTAATAAAAACTTGTATAATTGATTGGAACTATACAGTCGATCAGATTTTAAAATATATACAATATGAAAAACATCTCTCTCCTCCTTCTCACCAAAAATGAACAAGATAATGTCAAAGGGTGGGGGAGTTGGTTACCAAAATTATCTCCAGTTAACGAGCTAATTGTCATTGACGATTTTTCTACCGACAGTACCAGAACAATTCTAAAATCACTAAATTCTCCGACCCTAAAAGTCCGTATTTTTAAAAGAAGTCTAAAAAATAATTTCTCCCTTCAACGAAATTATGGTCTAAATAAATGTCAAAATGACTGGGTTCTTTTTATTGACGCCGATGAAATTCCCACAGAAAACACCATTAATTATATTAATAAATTATCTCCTAAAAACGGCGAAAACTATTCTTTCAAAAGAAACATTCTCTATCTTGGCCACACCATTTCTCACGGTCAATGCCTCAACGACTATCAAATAAAACTCTTCAATAAAAAAGAAGGTAAATTTATTCATCCTATCCACGAAGCATGGAAAAGCAACGCCACCACCATCAACACCCATCAAATTATCAAACATCATTCCATCAAAACTTTAACTATTTTTTTACAAAAAATAAATTCGTATTCCTCTGTCCGTGCCTTAGAACTTTTTAATCAAAAAAAACGGACAAATTTGTGGGAAATAATCTTTTATCCAAAACTTAAATTTCTAGATCTCTATTTTTTGAAACTTGGTTTTCTTGATGGTACCCCCGGAATCATTCTCTCCTTTAGCCTCAGTCTCCACTCATTCTTAGTCCGGGCAAAACTATGGCATCTGCAACAAAAATAACCCTCTATCTTACAGTAATTTTTTTCTTCTTTGGACAGCTATTCCGTCTTCAAATTTTCAATATTTCTATTCCTGTTTTTGAAATTGCGTTATTATTACTCGCCATTTTTAATATTTTTAGTCAAAATATTACCCGTAAATCACTTCGCTCTCCTGTTATTTATTTTGCCATTTTTTCCCTAATAACTCTCGTTATCAATTGGTTTCGATATCCATTTTCCCTGACTAGCTTTCTCTACTGGCTTCGTTTAATTTCAATGCTTTCTTTTTTTGCTTTTCCCCTAAAAACTGACAAAAAAATTGATACTTTTTTTCAAATCATTCTCTGGTCAAATTTAATTTTTGGATTCATCCAATATTTTTTCTGGCCTGATTTTACCTATTTTTCCACTCAAAATTGGGACCCTCATCTTTATCGTCTCCTTAGTACCTTTTTTGACCCCACCTTCACTGCCTTAATTTATTTATTTTTTCTATTAAAAATTTATTTTAACCACCCTACTAACAAACTCCTTCTTCTTCCTTATCTTGGACTTGCTCTCACCTATAGCCGCTCCAGTCTAATTGCCTTTTCTATTGTCTTTAGTTTTATTGCCTACAAAAAAAATAGTTTAAAAATATTTATCACCACTTCACTACTCATCTTACTTACAGTTTTTCTTTTGCCTCGAATGCCCGGAGAGGGGACAAAGCTTGAGAGAACCAGTTCAATAAAAGCCAAAATAATCAATTACCAAGAAGGGATTAAGCTATTTTTAACATCTCCAATCATTGGTATTGGCTACAATAATATTCCCAGTCTTCGACCAAACAATGCTTCTCATGCTAACTCCGGTTTTGACAGTTCCTTGCTAACAGTTGCCATTTCCACAGGTCTTATTGGACTTTATCTCTTTATAAAAATCTGGACCCTCAGCTTAAATTCCAGCTCGCTATATTGGCAATCTTTATTATTAGCCGTTTTTGTTCATTCTCTTTTCGCCAACTCGCTTCTTTACCCCTGGATATTATTCTATCTCGCTTTCGAATTTAAATATCGTAAGTAATCTCCACTGTCTTTTTTGTCTCATTACCTGCACTGTCTTTTACAATAATCTCAACAGAATTCTTCCCCACATTTAACTGAAGTTTATATTTAAACCCACCCTCGTCGTCAACCATGGCAAGGTGTCCATTTACAGTTACCCGACTTCCGGCTTGGCTTTTTCCAACTACATCAAAATCAGCCACATCTACCGTCAATTTATCCTCACTGGGATTAGTCATCACCAATTCTGGTGCCTCATCAATATATAAAATCATCACTGGCTTTGACAATTCACTATTACCTTCTTTTTCCGTCGAAGCCACTGCTGTAAAAATATTTTCACCCTTATCAAGACTTATTCCCTTAAAAGTAAAAGTTCCCTTATCATCAACACTCTCTTTGCCAAGAGAGACATCATTTCTTAACAGTTCCACCGTTACTTTTGGTTCAGCTACACCAGTCAATACCAATGAGGCACTATTTGTCGCCTCAAAGGGAAGTACTATTCTTGGAGGTAGGGGGGGCAATCCCTTTTCACTAATTTCAGTTTTATTTTTACTTCTCGCCTCACCCAAAATAATCGAAAGTTTTACTAGAAGTGGCAATCCAAAAACAATTACCAAAATAAAAATTAATACCGTAAATACACCCAAAAAAATTGTTTTTTTGGTTATCTCTTCATCTTCTTTCCTTTCTAGCCTCGATCTTGATTTTGATTTAAAAAATTCAGACATATATTTATGTATTTTACATCAATGAGCCCCTTGCCAGAATTGAACTGACATCTGTGGTTTACGATACCAAAGCTCTACCGTTGAGCTAAAGGGGCAGACGCTTGAGCGGCTAGAGGGAATCGGACCCTCGACTAATCCTTGGGAAGGATTCATTTTACCACTAAACCATAGCCGCACTAGCCTAAATTTTATCATAGATGATGAGCATCATCCCAATTTCCAGCTTATCAGGGCTATTCAATTTACTCCTATTGTCCTGCCAAATCTTTGTCCATTTATATCCATCGCCGTATTCTGCCACCGCAATTTTCCACAAATTATCCCCCGTCACTACTCGATATTCATGACTACCACTATCACCTTTTCCTTCCTCATTTGCTAATTCATCTTTTATTTGACTACTTTCAATCTCCGGCAAAATAAGTTTCTGGCCAATTTCCAATAATCCCGGATTCTTTAAATTATTTGCTTTGGCAATTTCTGTCCACTTATATCCATCACCATACTCCCTAACTGCAATTTTCCACAAACTATCGTTTCTAGCTACGTCTACACTTTTTTTAGGTGAAATTTTGTCCTTATCTTTGATTTCCAATTCCAATTCATTGCTTACTCCGGGAAGATTTATATTACCTTTTCTTTTTTCAATAAAATTTATCAAAAAATAAGCCACCAATCCGACTACTAATAAACCAAAGAACATACTAATAATATCGTCCTTTGAACGAAAGATGCTATTTGTTTTTTCTACCATAACCAAACATACTAAAAGAAAAGCCCATAGTCAATCAGAAAGAACAGATTATCTCCGTACAATTATTTCACCACCACCAGGATTAAGATCTCTTCCAAGCAATATCCTATTTAATTCTTTTAGAAAATTATTTGCGGTTTCTACATTAAGCTTATATATTCTTTCCTTACCCTTAACTTCACACTCGACTATTTTTGCTTTTCTTAAAATTGCTAAGTGATTTGAGACTGTTGCCTGAGTTAAATCAAGTTTTTCTACTATTTCACTGACCCGCATTTTCTCGTTTTGAAGCCAAAAAATAATTTTTCGACGGTTTACCTCAGCCAAAGCTTTGTATATTAAATCCATAGATAGATTATATCGATAAATGCAAATATATCAATACTATTATATAGTTGAAAAATATCTATTTAGGCTTCAAAATAAGCGAATATGAAAAACTACGACACCAAACAAGAAAAAACTCTCGTTCTTATTAAACCAGACGGAGTTCAACGAAGTTTAATCGGTGAAGTAATTAAACGCTATGAGCAATGTGGCCTTAAGTTGGTTGCTTTAAAAATGTAAATTCCCTCAGAAGAACTTGCCCTAGCTCATTATTCCACCGACCCTGAATGGGCCATAAAAACAGGCACTAAATCTCAAGAAGCCGCTAAAAGCAGAGGTGAAAAATTATGGACTGACGACCCTGTTGCTTATGCCGAAGGAATTCGAACAACTCTTAAAAAATTCCTCAGTTCAGGCCCAATTGTAGCCATGATTTGGCAAGGTATGAACGCTGTTGGTGTCGTTAGAAAAATAACAGGATCTACAGAGCCATTAACTTCTGTTCCTGGTACCATTCGTGGTGACTACACCATCGACTCTTATTCTGCCGCCGACCAAGATAAGCGCTCAGTCAGAAATATAATTCACTCCTCCGGTTCAGTCGCTGAGGCTGAGACAGAAATTAAAATATGGTTTAAGCCCGAAGAAATTGTCAGTTACCGACTGGTGGCTGAAGAGATTATCTACGACGCCAATCTCGACGGAATATTAGAATAAACCACCCCTATTTTAACTAAAAAATCCCCCAGTAAAGGGGGATTTTTGTTTGCGGATTTATCCTGCCGAAGCGAGGAATCAACCGCGAAGGCGGACCCAATGGGATTCGAACCCACGATCTTCCGCGTGACAGGCGGATGTGCTAGACCGCTGCACCATGGGTCCACGAGCCTAAATACTATACCAAAACTTCTTCGCATTATCCACTTTTAAAATAAATCTATTCTATAATTAATTATGCCCAAGGCTTATGCCAACACTCAACTTTCTGAATATTTGACCAACATTGCCACTGCCTACGAAATCAAGAAAAAAGGTCGATTTCGAATCGTTGCCTATGAAAATGCGGCTGAAACAATTCTTACTTATCCCGAAAATTTATATGATCTCTGGAGCAAAAATCCAAAAAGTCTTGATTCTATCCCAAACATTGGCCCTTCGATTTTAAAAAAAATAGATTATCTTTTCCGCTTTGGCAAACCTTATCCCAAATTAAAAAATATTTTCAAAAACATTCATCCAGCTGTTTTTACCTTTACCAAAATCAACGGTATCGGACCACTAATTGCCCACAAACTGACGGAAAAATTAAAATTTTCCCATAACTCCATCAAGGCTCTCGATCAACTTGTTATTTACTGTCAAAAGCAAAAGATTCGAAACATACCGTCTTTTGGTGAAAAATCAGAAGAATCAATTTTGAACAACACGCTTTCTTTTCTCGGCAGGCAAAATAGAATGCCTCTAGCCACAGCCCAAAAACTAGCCAATAATATCGTTTCCTATCTTCATTCTCGTTTTCCCAGAATCGAATTTATCCCCCTCGGCTCCCTTCGGCGTCTTTCATCTACCATTGGCGACATCGACATTGCCTGCGCTTCAAATAATTCTAGTGAAATTATCGAATATTTTTTACAATATCCCGGTATTACAGAAGTAATTGCTAGAGGTAAAAACAAGGCCAGTCTCCGCTTACTTCACGATATTCATGTCGATTTGATGGTCAAACCTATTACCTCCTTTGGCGCCCTGCTCCAACATTTTACCGGTTCCCGCCAACACAACATTCTTCTCCGTCGGCATGCTTTAAAACTTGGTTATTCTCTATCGGAGTACGGCATTAAAAACCTAAAAACAGGCCGAATAAATAAATTTTCTGATGAAATAAAATTTTTTAATTTTCTAAATTTAAAATGGATACCCCCCGAGGAGAGAGTCGGGGAAGGGGAGCTTGAAAAATATAAACTGTTATCTCAAGATAAAAATATTATTGGCAAAACCAATTTGAGGCGAGAAATCACTTGAGCATAGCGAAAGTGTTATAATTTTCTATATGATTATTCCCATTGTCATTCTCGCCGTCATCGCTCTCTACTTAGTCGCTTTTTTCAATGGCCTAAAAACCACTGAAGTTCAAATCGGTGCTGCCATCCAGGAAATTGGTAATCAATTAAAAAGACAAAGTCAGCTTATTCCTAATTTAATCGAATCAGTCAAGGGCTACATGTCCCACGAAAAAGGTATTTTTGAAGATCTCACTGCCGCCAGAAAAATGATTGACGAAGCCATTAAAACTCAAGATCCAAAATCTATTGACGCCGCTCAAAGCTTGTTAACCAAATCTATGGGCTCGATAAAAGTCATTGCCGAATCTAATCCCCAAATTATGGCCTCAAATCTAGTTAGTAATATGATGAACGAACTTCGCGATACTGCTGACAAAATCATGTACGCTCGTCGCACCTTTATCGATCTTTCGGCTGATTTTAATGTCAAAATTTCGACTATTCCCGGCCTCTGGATAGCTCCTCTTTTTGGCTTCCAAAAAAAGACCGGCTTGGAAACCCCTAACTCAAAAGATATTACCTCTGTCTCCGAAACCGAAACCGAAAATCCCGAGGTCAAGCTCAACTAACTTTTTTTGATTTTTGGATTTTTGACTTTTAGACTTTTTACTTTTAACTTTCAATGTCCAGTTTTTACCAACAAATTAACCATAATCGACGGCGTTCCAGCCTAATCATAGGTCTTTTTATTGCTTTTACTATTTTCACAGGCTACATTCTCAGTCTCGCCTTTAATAGTGAATCTCTCCTTCCTCTGGCTACCATTATTTCACTCGTCTCATCCTTTAGTAGTTATTTTTACGGTGACAAAATTGTTCTTGCCATAAACAAAGCTATCCCCGCCACCAGAGAAAAATATTTTGATTTTTATACTGTCGCCGAGAATCTTTCTCTGGCCGCCAAAATTCCTGTTCCCAAAATTTATGTTATCGAATCTGAAGCTATGAACGCCTTTGCCACTGGCCGCAATCCCGAACATGCCGTTGTTTGCACCACCACTGGGCTACTTCAAAAATTAAATAGAACCGAACTTGAGGGAGTCATTGCCCACGAACTTTCTCACGTCAAAAACTATGACATTCTCCTTATGACTATTGTTTCAGTTTTAATTGGCACTTTATCAATTTTAATTAACCTTACCAGCCACCGTCTCAACTTTTTTGGTCGTCGCGATGACCGAGACAACAATTCTGGTCCTCTGGCAATCATTGGTATTTTTTTAATTATTTTTGCACCTCTAATTGCGCAATTAATTCAGCTAGCCATATCAAGACGTCGTGAATTTCTCGCCGATTCTTCCAGCGTTTATCTTACACGTCAGCCATCAGGTCTCATCAGTGCTCTGGAAAAAATTAGTAATGACCCAACTCCTTTTGAAAACGCTTCAACCGCCACCGCTTCACTTTATATTTCAAATCCTTTCAAAAAGGATAAATTTGCCTCTATGTTTTCCACTCATCCTCCTGTGGCTGACCGCATCCAAGCCCTCAAAGCTATGATGTAATTACCGCATTATGTTAGTACATTTTCTATTTGATTTACTTCATCTCAATTGATAATTCATAATTCGTAATTGATAATTGTGCTATGTCCTTTGTTCACCTTCATCTTCATACCGAATATTCACTACTAGACGGACTCTCTAAAATAAAAAAACTTGTCGCCTTAATTAAAGAGCAGGGAAGCACCGCTGTTGCCATTACCGATCATGGCAACATGTATGGAGCAATAGAATTTTATAAAGCTTGTCAAAAAGCTGAAATTAAACCCATTATTGGCTGTGAAATTTATATCTGTCCAAAAAGTCGTCTCGATAAAAGTTCTCAAAATCGGAAAAATAATCATCTAATTCTCTTGGCAAAAAATGATCAGGGTTATAAAAATTTAATGAAATTAGTCAGTATCGGCCATCTAGAAGGGTTTTATTACAAACCACGCATTGACTGGGAGACTTTGCAAAAATATCATGAAGGGCTTATTTGTCTTAGCGCCTGTGTTGAGGGAGAAATTGCTCAACATATTTTAAATAATGATTATGAACAGGCCAAAATTACCGCCAAAAAATATCAAGATCTTTTTGATGACGATTATTACCTTGAAATTCAGCGTCACCCAGGGCTACCCGACCAGGACACGGCCAACAAAGGCATTATAAAGATTAGCCGGGAACTCGGCATCCCTCTTGTGGCTACCAACGATTGCCATTATCTAAAAAAAGAAGATGCCTTTGCTCAAGATGTTTTGGTAATGATCAACACCCAAACCAATATTAATACTCCAAACCGAATGAGTATGGCCAGTACTCCCGATTTCTATGTCAAAAGTCCGGAGGAAATGACCGAGCAATTTACTGACTATCCCGAAGCTATCACCAATACTCAAAAAATTGCTGATAAATGTGAGGTAAATATTGAGATTGGAAAATGGTATTTTCCAAAATTTAAGCTTCCAGAAGGTAAAAGCGCCGAAGAAGCCTTAACAGAGATGGTATATGCCAGTGCGACAGAACACTACGGGAAATTAACCCCGGAAATTAATGAAAGGCTGGCCTATGAACTGGAAGTAATTTGCGGCAAAGGTTACGCTGCCTATTTCTTAATTATGCGAGATTTCATTGATTGGTGCGAAAAAAATGACACCCCAACCAACACCAGGGGTAGTGCCGGCGGCTCACTTGTTTCCTTTGTCCTAGGTATCGTTTCCGTTGACCCCCTTGTCTACGGATTACCTTTTGAAAGATTTTTAAACAAAGATCGACCTTCGCCTCCTGATATCGACCTTGATATTGCCGACGATCAACGTCAACGAATGCTTTTTCACATCATTGAACAATATGGTGAGAAAGCTTTTGCTCAAATCTGTACTTTTGGTCGAATGATGGCTAAGGGAGCTGTTCGGGACACTGCCCGGGCTCTAGGCTACGAATATGCCATTGGCGACAAAGTCAGCAAACTTATTCCTCTCGGCTCACAAGGTTTTCCCATGAGTATCGACAAAGCTATTGACACTACTCCCGATCTAAAACAGCTTTACGACACCGACCCTGACGCTAAAAAAATTATTGACACGGCCAAACAAATCGAGGGTTGTGCCCGTCACATCTCAGTTCATGCCTGTGCTATCGTTATTTCTCCAACTACCATCAATGAGTTTTCACCCACCCAAACTGAAACTGGAGGCGAAAAACCCATTACTCAATATGAAATGCACGCCTGCGAAGATGTTGGTTTGATCAAATTTGATATTCTCGGAATTCGCAACCTCTCTTTTCTCCGTCAAGCCGTTATCAATGTCCGTAAAATAAAAAACATCGAGATAAACCTTCGTAAAATTCCTCTCGACGATAAAAAAACCTTCGAAATGCTCTCCCATGGCGATACTATGGGTGCCTTTCAACTTAGTGGAGAAGGAATGACCAAGTGGCTAAAAGAACTAAAACCAAATCGGGTTGAAGATCTGATGGCTATGGTAGCTCTCTACCGTCCTGGTCCTATGGCCATCATTCCCGAATATATTGCTCGGAAAAATGATCCTAAAAAAATCTCTTATTTTGACCCAAAAATGGAGAAGTTTTTGAAAAACTCCTACGGGTTACTCGTCTACCAGGATGACTGTTTGTATACGGCTATTGAACTTGCAGGTTACTCTTGGACTGAAGTTGATAAATTTAGAAAAGCCATTGGTAAAAAAATTCCCGAAGAAATGGCGGCTCAGAAAATTAAATTTATCGAAGGCTGTATCAACAACGGCTACTCTCAAAATAAGGCTGAAGAAATTTTTAAGCTCATTGAACCATTTACTTCCTATGGTTTCAACAAGGCCCATGCCGCCTCCTACGGCATGCTGGCTTACCGTACCGCCTATATGAAGGCCAATTTCCCCGTTGAGTACATGTGTGCCCTCCTTACTGCCGAATCTGATGATATTGAAAAGGTTAGTGCCGGTATCGAAGAATGCCGTAATATGGGGATAATTGTTTTACCGCCCGACATTAATTCTTCTCTCAAGGGTTTTTGGTTTGAAAATAATGAAAATTCCCTTGGAAAAATGGCAATTCGCGTTGGTCTCTCAGCCATCAAAAATGTCGGCGACATTGCCATTGATCTTATTATTGAAGAAAGGGACAAAAATGGTCCTTACAAAAATTTCCACGATTTTTGCCTTCGCGCCAACGGTCAAAAAGTCAACAAAAAAGTTTTGGAAAGTCTCATAAAAGTCGGTGCTTTTGATAAGTTCGGAGAAAGAAATGCTATCCTAGCCTCGATTGATGAAATCAGAAACAAATGCAGCAAATTAAACGAAAATAAAAATTCCGGTCAATCAGGTCTTTTTGATAATACTGAACCAGACTCGACTGTTCCCGAGGATATTTTTCCAACAGTCACCCCAATGCCCGAAAAGGAAAAATTATCTCTTGAAAAAATGCTTCTTGGAATCTACATTACCGAAAATCCGACAAGTAAAATTTTAGAATCATTCAAAGCAGCCTGCCTTCCCAAAATTAGTGATTTAAAAGATAAGGCCGTCAACACTCAAGTAAAACTTGCCGCTGTCATCCATAAATTTAAATTAATCCGTACCAAAAAAGACAATGCTCAAATGGCTTTTATTACTTTTGACGATAGCACCGGTCAAATTGAGGGAGTCATTTTCCCTAAAGCCTTTGAAAACTATAAAAATCTAATTGAAGAAAATAGGGGATTGTATATCGAGGGGAAAATTTCGCAAAGAGACGACACTAAATCAATTCTGATAGATTCTCTCTCTGAAACTCTCCCTCCAAGCGTCAGTTGCTACGATTTCGTTATCGAAGTTCCAAAAGGTACCACCCAATCACAACTCATGTCTCTCAACACTCTCCTAAAAAACAATCAAAACGGTCACCGGGGCCTGATTATCCTCCCAAATGGTAAAGAGTTACCCCTTTCCTACGGAGTAAACTATAACCAGGACCTCCAGCAACAAATAAATCAAGTCCTAGCGACGAAATAGTTTTCCCGCCGCTTCAGCCTGAATTCTTGCCTTTTCCTCTTCAGTAAAAACAACTCTCCCCCTTGCCTTAACACCAGAGATAGTCAAAAAGGATGCTTTTGGCTCAACTTTTGAGCCGTTTGAAGAAGAAAGGGGCATGGCTCTATCAAGCAACTCAGTTGATGTAAGAATTAGCTTGCCATTTACATCATAGTAACGTTTTTTATCTGTTTCGTTATTATATGACATTATATTTTCACCTCCCTTTTTTAAATTTGTAAACTTTAGACAAAAAAAATCCCCAAAATAGGGGATTAAAATTTGAGACAAAAAAATCGCCTCCCGGCGATGTAGTTTTATTTTGTGTATATTGAATATGTCTCATATATATTAGCTATTCAATCTACTATTATAGTAGTATCAGAAAAATTATCTATTTCAAGGACATGATAAAATGCCAAAATATTCCTGGATATTGATTCACACCTCAGTTTAATATAAAATACCAAAGTTTCTACTAAAATATTTATAAAAAAAGATGGCCATCAAATTTACACACCAAGACACAGAATTCCATATTGGAGATACTGTTAAAGTTAACTACAAAATTAAAGAAAAAGACAAAGAAAGAGAGCAGGCCTTTGACGGCATCATCCTCTCTATTTCCGGAGTCGGTGAAAACAAAAAATTTTTGGTCTCAAAAAATGCCTCTGACAATGTTAGAGTTGAGCGTATCTTTCCAATTAATTCTCCATGGATTGCTTCTATAAAAAAGCTCCGTAGTCCCAAAAGAGTCTTACACCGAGCTAAACTATTCTTCCTTCGCAATCCCCGAGCCAGATCAATTTAAAATTTGGGTCCCCCGCCTGCATCGCTATGCGAAGCATTGCGGGCAGGTAGAGCAGTCCCGACGACTGTCGGGATTGGTCGTTTTTTTTAACAATTTGGGTCCTTAGCTCAGTGGTAGAGCAGTTGCCTTTTAAGCAATTGGTTGCGAGTCCGATCCTCGCAGGGCCCACCGCATGTCAGCCTGGATTTATATCTTAGAATTAAACAACGGAAAATTCTATGTCGGAAGTACCTCCAATATAGAACAAAGATTCTATGACCACAGCCACGGAAATAGTCCATATACTCGAAAATTTTTACCCGTCAAAATAGTATTTCAAAAAGAAGTTCCCAATATGTCTTTAGCCTCAACAATCGAAAAAAAATTACAGAGATATAAAAATAAAAACATTTTAATTAAAATTATTAATTCACAAAACCTTAAGATCGCTACGTAGAGCAGTCCCGACGTTTGTCGGGATTGGTCGCAAGTCCGATCCTCGCAGGGCCCACTCATGAGTCTTTATGGCCTTATTATTGGCATTTCCCTAGTCATTGGAATCAACTATTTTCTTCACCAAAATACAATTCCTTCTCGACTTGAAAACATATTTGTTTTAGGAATTCTCATTTCAGCCATAATAGGCGCCCGTGCTTATCACGTCATTGGCGAATGGAATTTTTATTCTCAAAATCTAACACTTATTCCTCAAACCTGGAACGGAGGCCTTGGTATTTATGGCGCCATAATCGCTAGCACTCTCTTTATTTTTTTCTTTTCTCTATTTTCCAAAATCCCTTTTCAAAAAATTTTAGATGCTATTACTCCAATTTTACCTTTATGCCAAGCCATAGGCAGAATCGGTAATTTTGTTAACCACGAAATCCCCACCTGGTGGTTCGAAGCTTCACTAAACTTAGTTTTGTTTTTTCTTCTAAAAAAATCTAAAAAACCCACCGCTCATTATTTAATGGGTTACGGTCTCATTAGATTCTTTATGGAATTTTTTAGAAATGACACCTGGGTAATTGGCCAAGCCAAAGTTGCCCAACTAATCAGTATTCTTTTTATCCTCATTGGTTTAACATTAAATCAACGTGAAAGAATCAAAATCTCTCAAAAACATCATTAAAAACACTTTTTGGGCTCTTAAAGTGATTTTTAAGTTTAACCCCTTAATTATTAGTCTTATTTTTTGTTTTCAAATCCTTGCCGCCGGAACCCCTTTTATTAGAAATAAGTTATTTTCGCAATTAATCGACATTATCGTCTACCAGCAACAAAACGACCTCCTTCGAATCTTTGCTATTTTTATCCTCTTCCTTGTCTTAACCTCAATTTTTTATTTTTTTCAATCTCAACTCAGCCGAATTCTAGATACCAAGCTTTTGAGTCAACTTCGGATCATGTTTATCGACAAAGTGTCTCATCTTGACTATCAACACCTTGAAGGCAAAAAAACCGGCAATCTTATTTCCAAAGTAGATGAAGAATTTGGCTGGAGAATGCGCCAAACCATTCAAGATACCAGCAATGTCTTTAGCAATCTCATAAGTCTAGTCGCCGTTACTGTAATTATTTTTCCTCGGTACCCCCACCTTTGGTTACTTATATTTTTCTCACAAATTCCGCAATATCTCATCGAAAGATTTTGGATCCAAAAAGATTGGCAATTACGTGAAACCAACAGCGACAAAAATAAAATGATGTGGGATTTGAACTATCAGCTGAGAAGTAAAAATTATATTTCCGAATTAAGAATAAATAATGCCATTGATTATCTTTTTAATAAATACAAAGAGGCTTTTAATTTCTTTACCAACAACAGAGTCAAAATAAAAATTGACCAAACTCCAAGTGAGCTAGGGTTAATAATTTTATCGGTTTCCATCAATGCCATATGTTTATTTACCCTCATCACTGACGCTCAAAATAATCTCCTCACCATTGGTCTATTTACATTTTTCTTTCAAACCATTCAGCAAACTGCCGATTTTTTCAGAGGTCTAGTTTACAGCTCAGTCAGTATCACTGAAAACACCTATCATATAGGTAATTTTAAAGAAATCATGGAGCTAAAAGATATTATTCTTAGTGGCAAAAATACTATCAAAAAACCTTTTCCTCCCAAAATTGAATTCGTCAATGTCTCATTTAGATATCCAGGCACAAAACGCTATATTTACAAAAATCTAAATCTAAGCATCAATACAGGTGAAGAAATCGCCATTGTCGGCCAAAATGGAGCTGGAAAAAGTACCTTAATTAAATTAATTTGCCGTTTTTATGAACCAAGCTCTGGAAAAATTTTAATAAATGGAGTTGATCTTCGGGAAATAGACATTGACAACTGGTATCAACAACTTTCTTATTTAGCCCAAGAATTTAATCATTATCACAACTTAAATCTTCGGGAAAATATTACTATTAGCAACCCCTGGGACCATGACGACGAAAAAGTCATCAAAGCTCTAAAAAAAGCTGACGCAAAATTTACTAACAAATACCAAAATGGTCTTGATACCCCCATGAGTCATCGTTATGGCGGCGAAGAACCATCCTGGGGACAAATGCAAAAAATTGCCATTGCCCGAGTATTTTATCGAAACAGTCCCGTTGTTATCCTCGACGAACCCACCGCCTCCATTGACGCCATTTCCGAAAGTAAAATATTTAATCGTCTCTATGAAACCATAAAAGGAAAGACTCTAATCATCGTTTCTCATCGTTTTTCTACCGTTAGAAATGCTCAAAGAATAATTGTTATCGACAAGGGTCAGATCGTCGAACAGGGAACTCATGAACAATTAATCAAAGCCAAAGGTCAATATGCCAAATCCTTTAGTCTCCAGGCTAAAGGCTACAATTAAATAAACATAAATGTTAAAATACCCCTTACCAAAGAACTTGGCTCCATCGTCTAGTGGCCTAGGACTCCTGGCTTTCATCCAGGCAATCGTGGGTTCGACTCCCACTGGAGTCACTTTTTCAATCCAACTATCCGGCGGATTTTTTATTACCAGACTCTTCTTTCTAACGCCTGCTTTTTACTCAATAATCTAAACCAATGTCCTTTTCTCGCTTCTTGTATAGTAATTACAGTAATTTTGATAAACATATAAGACAGGAATAAAATCAAAAACCAACTATCAAAGAATCTATATTTATTCTCAACTGAATAGACAAAAGTAAAGCCATACGCAGGATTAAGTTTAAATACTAGATTAATAAGACACAATAAAAGCATTCTAGACTCACGTCTATACTGCCTTAAGGGACCAACGGCATCTTCCAAAAAGATCATCCAAGAAAACCATACATACAAAGCAAACAACAAAGCAATAATACCAAGCAATAACCCACCTAGAAAAAGATAATTCTGCCAAAAATGGGGATATATCGAATCAATAATTAGCATAAATTAGTACATCAAAATATTCGACAAAAAATTTTCTAAACCGGTCACAGACACCCCACTTCTTAGCTTTAACTCACGCTATTATCGGATTACCAGTTCCTGGAAAGACCCCTTATAGAAAATTTAACCAATACGGATCACCCCTTGGATCCATATCTTCTCGACAACTAAGAATATCCTAGCCAAATGACTGGAAAATATATGATATTTACGTTGATAAAATCATTCAGCCCCTTGATAAGTATGGGATATGTTTATAGCAAGCGGGACACAGCCAGTTTAGTTTTTCAATTATCTAACTAATTTAAACACCAATCTGCTGATTATTTAAAAAAACTCTCTTTCTTATTTTTTTCGATAATGGTACCCTTTAAATAATACTTATTTATCTATTTTATACCAATAATTTATGAAAAATAAATTGTTTATATTCCTAATGTCCATAATTATTCAATTTGCTTTTATTGCCTTAGTTCTTTTTTGGCTTTCATATCGAAAATTAAGTATTAGACCGCTCGATTACTTTATTATTCTTATCGGCTTTCTTTCAATGAGCTGGATATTTATCTGGTTAAAATACTTTAGTCATAAAAATCAACCCTTAATTATTCCTTGGGGACCAATGTTTTTTATTCCCCTTGCCGTCATTTTGGGAGGAGATTTTGGCCTAATCCCCGGTTATGAAACAATGAACTTTTTAGTCTTATTTTTTTGCGGTTACATGATCTCTCCCCCCACAATTAATCTCTTTAGAATCATTACTGGAATCAATGTTTCTACTCCGATTAAGAAATCAAGAACAATCAGAAGAAATCCAAAACTCTTTCCGGTTGATATAATTCAAAAGTGATCTACATTTTTCATGGAGATAATAGTACTCAAAGTTACCCAGCCTTTTCCGCACTAGTTGACTCACACCAATCTTCCGAAAAATACAGACAATCAGGCAAAAATATTGATCCAGATTCCCTCGATCGTTTTTTAAATACCCCCTCTCTTTTCTTGGAAAAAAAAGTTGTAATTTTAGAAAACTTATTTTCTCAGCTTAAAGCTCAGCTAGATAAAATTATCAAACTTATTAATCTTCACCCTGAATTTGATTATTTTATTTGGCAGGACAAAAAAATTGAGGCCACCAAACTAAAATCTTTCCCCAAATCAGATATAAAATTATTCTCTCTTCCCGAAATTCTTTTCTCTTGCTTAAACTCAATCAGTCCTCATCGTCAAAAAGAATTTATACAAAAATATCAAATATTAATTCAAAGTATGCCCTTTGAGTTAGTTCTTTTTTGGTTTAAGAATACTCTCCGTCGTCAGTTAACTACCTATTCTAAATTTTCCGCCGAAAATCTAAAAAAAACCTACCTTTCTCTCATTCAACTCGACTATCAGTCAAAAACCGGTACCCTTTTTGAACCAAAGGATATCGCCCTCGAGAGAAGCATTCTTTCTCTTATCGACTCTCAACCCTAATTTCTGCTATTATTTTTCTATGACTGCCCAAATTGTTGATAAGCCATGGGGTAAGGAGATCATTCTTACTACATCAGATTTACCCTATACTTCCAAAATTTTGAAAATTGATGCCGGCCACCGGCTCTCTCTTCAGTACCACGATCAAAAACTAGAAACTCTATGCTTAATTTCTGGTGAAGTCAATATAATTTGGGGTAAAGATGTTAATAGTCTTATTACCGAAAAAATGCTACCCCAAACTGGTTACACTATTACCCCGGGCACCATCCATCGTTTTGAAGCTCTTACTGATTGTCAGCTTTTTGAATCTTCCACCGGAGAAATTGGCACTACCCATCGGCTTCAAGATGATGCCAATCGTCCTGACGAAACCGAAGAAATTAGAAATTCTCCCAATCGGGGTTGGAGTGAAAAATGAAAAATAAAGCTTCACTTTTATGGTTCAAAGATATTCACTTTGATGATGTTAATATTGTCGGTGGTAAAGGAGCTAACTTAGGGGAAATGTACAATCTTGGCATTCCGGTTCCCAATGGTTTTTGTGTCACTGCCGAAGCCTATTTTAAATTTATTGAAGCTAATAAATTAAAACCTAAAATAAAAGCCATTCTCGACATCATGGATGTTGATGATCCAGAGCAATTATCTAGTTCCTCTGCCAAAATAAGAAAATTAATCAAAGATTCACCCCTTCCCTCTGATATCGCCCTAGAAATCATGACCGCTTACAAAAAACTGTGTGGCTTTGCTGGCCTCAAAGATGTTCCCGTCGCTGTCAGAACCAGTGCTACTGCCGAGGATAGTGCTGACGCCTCTTTTGCTGGTCAAGGGGACACCTTTTTAAACGTTACCGGAGAAAGCAATGTGGTCGCCAAGGTTCGTGCTTGCTGGTCAAGTCTTTTTACTTCCCGCTCAATTTTTTATCAAAGAAAAAAACATTATGATCATTTTAAAATTGGAGTCGCCGTTCCAGTCCAAAAAATGGTTCAAAGTGAAATTTCTGGTATTGCCTTTACTCTCAATCCGGTCACCAACAACAAAAATGAAATAGTAGTTGAAACTATTTGGGGACTGGGTGAATACATAGTTCAGGGAATCGTCACCCCCGACCAATATCTTATCGACAAAAGTAATTGGGATATCAAGTACCAAAATCATGTTACTCAAACAGTTCAATTAACTCGTTTTGAGGATGGCAACAAAAAACTTAGTGTCCCCAAATACAAACAAAATAAATCAAAAATTACCGATTCTATGGCTATAAAAATTGCCAAGTTATCCCAAAAACTTCACAATCATTATGGTAAAGCTCAGGATATCGAATTTGCTATCGAAAAAAACAAATTATATTTTGTTCAAACGAGACCCATTACAACCGTCAACGTTAGTCAAAAAAATATCAATTCTCAAACAAAAATCGATACCAACCTAGTCCCGCTTTTATCCGGCGAACCCGCCTCGCCCGGCTCCGGTTCCGGCATTGCCATCGTCATCAACAATCCAAAGGATATTTATCAGGTTCAAAAAGGTCAAATACTTGTTACTGAAATGACCACTCCCGATTTTGTCCCGGCCATGAAAAAGGTCAATGGTATTGTCACTGACAAAGGGGGCCAAACATCTCATGCCGCTATCGTCAGTCGTGAACTTGGTGTTCCTTGTGTCGTCGGCACTAATCAGGCCACCAAGCTTATCAAAGATGGTGACATCATTACCGTTGATGGCACCACCGGTAAAATTTATACCGGTGACCAAAGCTCAGGTATTATCACCAAAAAAGTTGTCCATACCCTTCAAAAAACTGCCACCAAGCTCTATGTAAATTTAGGCGAACCAGATTTAGCCAAAGAAATCAGTAAAAGAAATATCGATGGGATCGGTTTACTTAGAGCTGAATTCATGATCGCCAATATTGGAACTCACCCAAAGCGCATGATCCAGGAAGGCAAAAAGAAGGAATATATTGAAAAACTTGCCGCCGGTATTGCTGAATTTTGTAAAAGTTTCAATCCCCGTCCAGTTATTTACCGAGCCACAGATTTTAAAACAAACGAATATCGTTATCTAAAATGGGGGAAACTTTACGAACCAGAAGAACCCAATCCTTTACTTGGCTTTCGAGGAGCCGTTAGATATATCAATTCACCTGACGTTTTTGAAATGGAGCTTGAGGCCATAAAAATGGTTCGAAATCGTTTTAGCCTAAAAAATCTCTGGTTAATGATTCCTTTTTGTCGAAGTCCCCAAGAATTAGTGGCTGTCAAAAAAATAATCACCGATAACGGTCTCCTTCGCAGTCCTTCCTTTAAATTATTTATGATGGCTGAAATTCCCAGTAATGTCATTCTTCTTGATAAATTCATTGACGTTGGTATTGATGGCATTTCAATTGGAAGTAACGATTTAACTATGCTTACTCTCGGCCTTGATCGGGACAATGCTGAAGTCGCCAGGGACTTTAATGAATTAGACCCAGCCGTTCTCTGGTCACTAAAAAGACTGGTTACCAAAGCCAAAAAACGCGATATTATGGTTGGAATTTGTGGTCAAGCACCAAGTAATTATCCCGATCTTGTCGAAAAATTAGTTAAATGGGGTATTACTTCAATTTCCGTTTCTCCCGATGCCATCGACCGTACTCGAGAAGTTATTGCCTGGGCTGAGAACAAAAAACTATCACTACCTCGCCCCTGATATCCCCGTCCCAATCAGTTTTTACTTCTTCAAATTTTTTGGTCATTTCACGGATAATTCTAATATCTACCTCACTCCCATATATTTCTTTTATTTCTCGGACCAGCTTTTCTGTCCGAAGAGGGGATTCATATACTACTTTTGCCCCCTCCACTTCCCGATATTTTTCTAAAAGCTTTTTTCTTTCTCCATCTTTTTTTGGTAAAAATCCCAAATAAGAGAATCTTCCCATCGGTAACCCAGCCAAAACCAAAGCATTTATGGTTGCGCAGGCTCCTGGGATTGCCGTATATTTTAATCCCAATTCCTGACATTTTTTGACGAGAAGCCAGCCGGGATCAGAAAGCAGGGGAGTCCCAGCATCAGTTACCAGCCCCACTTCCAAACCCTCTTTTAACATTTCAATAATTTGAGGAATTTTTTGCCTCTCGACTTCATCGTAAAAAGAAAACAGTTTTGGAGAATTAGCAATTTTTAGCTCTTTGAGTAACATCCCCGTTCTCCTGGTATCCTCACACAATAAAACGTCGATACTTTCAAACATATCGATAGCTCTCAATGTGATATCTTTCAAATTTCCAATTGGGGTTGATATCAAATAAAGCATATTTAATTTACAATTTAAAATTTATAATTTTTAATCAATTTA
>Ga0116176_10000678_pt1 | contig 27568 bp, 25 predicted proteins | sample AD_STIC08_MetaG_FD_89803 | JGI IMG/M metagenome (GOLD analysis project Ga0116176, IMG submission 89803) | Active sludge microbial communities of municipal wastewater-treating anaerobic digesters from USA - AD_STIC08_MetaG | ecosystem: Engineered > Bioreactor > Anaerobic > Digestate | place: USA...
AACAAGGCTCCACAATCCAGCACAGCGCAGCTTTGGCTCTTGTGGGAGCGTGCTCGCACGCGGCGCCTTCGTGCATCCAGTCACGAGCAAGCTCGCTCCCACAGAAAACAAGGCTTCACAGTCCAGCTCAGCGCAGCTTTGGCTCCTGTGGGAGCGTGCTCGCACGCGACGCCTTCGTGCATCCAGTCACGAGCAAGCTCGCTCCCACAGAAAACAAGGCTTCACAGTCCAGCTCAGCGCAGCTTTGGCTCTTGTGGGAGCGTGCTCGCACGCGGCGCCTTCGTGCATCCAGTCACGAGCAAGCTCGCTCCCACACAAAACAAGGCTCCACAGTCCAGCACAGCGCAGCTTTGGCTCTTGCGGGAGCGTGCTCGCACGCGACGCCTTCGTGCATCCAGTCGCGAGCAAGCTCGCTCCTACAAACGCCACCGAGTTCACGAACAAATGCCGTCGGTTTTCATGCGCAAATTCGGCCGGTTTTTGCAGGAGACCATTGAGGGTCGACTGGTCACGCGTCAGATCAAGGCTTTCGCTTCCAGCTCACGCTTGAGATACGCGTAATAGATTGGCGCGGCGATCAGGCCGCCAATGCCGAAGGCGGCTTCCATCAGCAACATGGCGATCAGGAGTTCCCAGGCGCGCGAGCGTATCTGGGTGCCGATGATGCGTGCATTGAGGAAGTACTCGAGTTTGTGGATGAGGATCAGGAAAGTCAGCGCGGCCACCGCAACCCACAACGATACCGACAGGCCGATGACGAAGATGATGGTGTTGGAGATCAGGTTGCCGAGCACTGGCAACAGGCCGCAGATGAAGGTGACCAGCACCAGGGTTTTGGCCAGCGGCAGGTTCACTCCGAACAGCGGCAGCACCACCAGCAGGAAAATTCCGGTGAACAGGGTGTTCAATGCGGAAATCTTGACCTGGGCAAACACGATGTCGTGGAAAGCGATCACCAGGTTCTCGCAGCGCTTTTTGAGGACCACGGTCAGCGGACCACCCGGCGACTGCGCAAGTGCCATCTGCAAGGCCAGCATGGCGCCCAGGATCATGCCGATCAGCAGATGCACGATGACCCTGGCCGCGTTTGCGCCGGCCAACTGCAACTGGCCGGCATGCTCGCTGAGCCACGCCATGATGGCGTCACGAATCTGCTCGGCATTGCTCGGCAGGTGGTCGATGACGAACGCCGGCAGCTGCGCGCGCGCACGTTCAATGACCGGCCCCATGCGTTCGAACAGGATGGTCGGGTTGCCGCTCTCGGATCCAAGGTAGGCGATGCCGCCGGCAATCGCGAAGCTGAGGAGGCCCACAACGGCCGCAGACAACAAGGCAACCAGTACCCAATGTGCCTGGGTGCCGGGCAACAGGCGCTGCAACCACGGGGCAAGAGCATTGATCAAGGTGTAGACCAGCAAGCCGGACAGCAGCACCGGCAGCAAGTGCAGGTGCAGGACCAGCCACAACGCAGCCGCCACCAATGCATAACTTATGCCGCTCAAACGTGATGATGAAATGTCGGATTCGTGGGACATGTGGTCAGGGGATTCGCAAGGGCGGCGCGCAGTCTGTCAGCCACTGTCGCGCTTTGCCAGTCCGGTCCGTCATGCCCTTGTCGTAGACTCGACACAAACTGCAAGCCGATTTCATTTCTGTCCCGTGGAGTTACTGCGTGAACAAACTGATTGTCCCGATGTTGGCTGCCTCGCTGCTGCTTGGCGCGTGCAGCCACCTGCCCCAGCGCACGGCTCCGGCCGCACCCGCATCGCCTTCGGTATCGTCTGCGGCGACTGCCGAATCGCCCGCGCCGAATGACAACCTGAATGCCGTGGCCTGGACGCAGGCAGCGATAGAGCGCGACTTGATCTACCGCCAGACTTATCGCGATGCCGGGCAGCAATTGTCGCGGGCGCTGGCGGACCCAGCTTGGGATGCGCTGCCGGCGGAGGATCGCAAGTCGCCCCTGGTTGCCGGCCTCAAGCCGGCGGTGATCGTCGATATCGACGAAACCGTGCTGGACAACTCGCCCTACCAGGCAAGGTTGGTCGTGAACAACGCCAGCTACGACGAGTTCACTTGGGCCCAATGGTGCCGGGAGGAACGCGCCCATGCGGTTCCCGGCGTGGTGGAATTCCTGCGGGAAGCCAGCAGACACGGCATCACCGTGTTCTATCTGTCCAACCGGGCCAGCGACCTTGAACAGGCCACCCTCGCCAACCTGCGCAAACTGGACCTGCCGATCGCCAACGACGAGCAGGCATTTTTGGGCTTGGGCACCGTGGTGCCCGGCTGTGAGCAGCATGGCAGCGAGAAGGGATGCCGACGCCAGCTGATTGCCCAGAAGTACCGCGTGTTGGTCCAGGTCGGCGATCAGCTGGGCGATTTTGTCGACGTGACGGCGAATACCCCGCAAGGTCGTCGCGACGCGGTTGAACCCTATCTGGACTGGATTGGCGAACGCTGGTTCGTCTTGCCCAACCCGACCTATGGCTCGTGGGAGCCCGCCCTGTTCAACAACGACTGGCGCCAGCCCGCAGAAGACAGGCGCCGGGCCAAACAGGCGGCCCTGCGCTTGAACTGAAAAAGCAGGATCGGCTCAAGCGGGGCCGCGCAACCTCTCGTGGGGGCAAGTTTTGCGCCTGCATGATCGGCCTGATGGCGGTCAACTCCTGAAATTGCAGACGTTTTCGGTTTAATATCAGTACATTAGATAATGTCTCTTAAGGTATTGCATTAGGAATAACGCCTAAGTAACATGCGCATCACGGTTTCAGGAGGTTGGTGACCTTCCTGCACCGGATCGGATCCCCACCGCAGACAACGACGACTGATTTCCCCCTCCGGCCTTGCCGGATTGAACCCGGAAAGCCTTGGCTCTCCGGGTTTTCTTTTGACTGAACGGGGCATCGGCTGACCCGGCGGCTGACCGGAATGGACCGGGCTGCTAGAGTGCGCGCCTCCCCGCAAGTCTGTCCCGGATCGTTTCATGCTGAAAATTGCCTGCCGACTTCTCGCGCTCGTCGTGATTGCCGGGACTGCCGCCTGCGACCGCGATCCGGGGCCTATCCCGCCGCCGAGTTCGGATGCGGTGCAAACGGTGCAAGCATCGATCCGGCTCGCGCGCGAGGGAGACATCGCAGGTCTGCTCGAGCTTTCGCTGCCGCCTGCTGAATTCACTCGAATGAAGACGGAATGGGACCAGCGTGCGTCGGAGCATCCGGTCAGCGACGATGCCCGCAAACGCTTTGCCGAAGCCATGACACGGCTCACGGCGAAGGATGCCGAAACCGGGCTGTTCAAGCAGCTTGAGCCTGACATTCGCCAGTTCGACGCGCAGTACAAGAACCAGTTGCCGGCCATCCTGGCCATGGGCAGCGGCTACGTGACGGGATTGATTCACCAAAGCCAGAACCTGACCACGACGGAAAAGCAGCGCGCCACCCAGGTGCTGGATGCAGTGGTTGGCGGCCTGCAGACCAGCCACCCGACCGATCCGGAAAAAGCCCGCAAGGCGCTGGTTGTTGCCATCGAAACCGCGCGCGCGCTCAACCTGAAGACCCTCGACGAGGCCCGCTCGCTGACTTTCGACCAGGCAGCGCCGAAAATGAAGTCGCTTGCTCGCGGCCTCAAGCGCATATTGGAAGTCTACGGATTCTCGGTCGACGCCACGCTGGATTCGATCAAGGTGACTGAAACCACCACCAATGACCCCAATCTGGTCAAGTTGCAGATCAGCTACGACCTGGCCGGAACGCCGGTTCAGACCGAATCCGACATGGTCAGGGTGGATGGCCGCTGGTATGACCGCGACACCATCGACAAACTGGCCAGGCGCACCGGTTCCACGTTGAATGCTCCCGCGGTTCCGGCCGGGGAGTGACCGCAATGCCCGAGCCGCGCGATGCGGAACATGGGTCGGATTCCCGCCAGCAAAGCCTGCCACTGCATCGCGCCCCGGATGCATCGGCAGCGGTACCGTTCTGGCTGAAGTTGTTCGGTGCGGTGAACAGGCCCTGGATCCGCATCCGCCGCGAACCCAAGGATCCGCTTGAACTGCTCGGCAGCGATGAGGTTCCGACCGTTTACGTGGTCGAACGCCACGGCCTGTCCGACACCCTGATACTCGACCAGGCCTGTCACGAGGCAGGGCTGCCCTCGCCCTACGAAGCGGCCAGCCAGCTTCCGATGAAGCGAACCCGCGCCAGCATCGCGCTGACGCCCCGACCGGGCCTGTTTCGTTCGCGTCCGCACCCGACCCGATCCGAAACCCTGACGCGTCTTGCCGCGATGGTCGCGGCTGGTGAGCAGCGGGACATCCGCCTGCTGCCGGTTTCAATTTTCGTCGGCCGTTCACCGGATCGGCAGACCGGTTGGTTCCGCGTGCTGTTTGCGGAAAACTGGGTCGTGGTGGGCCGCTTCCGGCGACTGCTGGCCATCCTGCTCAATGGTCGCGACACGCTTGTGCAATTCGCGCCACCGATCAGCCTGCGTGAAATCGTCGACGAGGACCTCTCGCCCGAGCGCACCGTGCGCAAGGTTTCGCGGGTACTGCGCACCCATTTTCGCCGGGTGCGCGAAGTGGTGGTGGGTCCGGACCTGTCGACACGCCGCATGCTGGTGGATTCGGTGCTGGCCGCAGATTCGGTGCGCGAAGCCATCGCAGACCAGGCCAGGCGCGACAAGAGCAAGCTGCAAGCTGCGCAGAAAAAAGCGCACGCGATGGCCTATGAAATCGCTGCCGACTATTCGCACCCGATGGTGCGCTCGCTCAGCTTCATGCTCACTCCGGTATGGAACCGCATCTATCGCGGCGTGCTCGTGCATCACCTGGAGAAGTTCAAACAAGCCGCGCCCGGCTTCGAGGTTGTCTATGTGCCGACGCATCGCAGCCACATGGATTACCTGCTGTTGAGCTACCTGCTTTACACGCATGGCGTGGTGCCACCGCACATCTTTGCCGGCATCAATCTCAACCTGCCGGTGGTTGGTTCCATCCTGCGCAAGGGCGGCGCCTTTTTTGCCCGCCGCAGCTTCAAGGGCAATGCGCTGTACTCGGCGGTGTTCCGCGAATACATGGCGCAGCTGATTGCCGGCGGCTATTCGATCGAATACTTCATCGAAGGCGGACGCTCGCGAACCGGTCGCCTGTTGCAACCCAAAGCGGGTTCGCTGGCGATGACCGTGCGCGCCTACCTGCGCCAACCCAGTCGCCCGGTCCTGTTCCAGCCGGTTTACATCGGCTACGAAAAACTGATGGAAGGAGGCAGCTACCTCGACGAGCTTTCCGGCAAGCCGAAGGCCAAGGAATCGATCTGGCATTTGCTGATGGGCATTCCCAAGGTGCTGCGCAGCAACTATGGCCAGGTGGCGGTGAATTTCGGCGAGCCGATCAAACTCAACGACGTGCTCGCTGCACACGCGGGCTGGGACGGTGCCCCGGTGGCGGAGGACGAGAAACCCGCGTGGCTCTCCGACACCATCGACGAGTTGGCCCAGCAGATCCAGGTCAGCGTCAATCGCGCTGCCGACATCAATCCGATCAACCTGCTGGCCATGTCCCTGCTGGCCGTGCCCAAGCACGCCATGTCGGAAATCGATCTGCTGGCGCAGCTGGAGCTGCTGAAGGATCTGCTGGCGGCGCTGCCTTTCAGCGAGCGGCTCACCATCACGCCGCTGTCGCCGGCCGAGATCATCGCCTACGGGGAATCCATGCAGTGGATCCGCCGTGTGCAGCATCCGCTTGGCGACGTTCTGATGGCGGAAGGCGACAACGCCGTGCTGCTTTCCTATTTCCGCAACAATGTCCAGCACGTGTTCGTGGCAGCGGCCTGGATCGCCTGCTGCTTCCTCAACAACCGGCGCATGAGCCGCTCCACCATCCTGCGCATCGGCCGCCTGATTTATCCGTTCATCCAGGCCGAGCTGTTCCTGCACTGGACCCCCGAGGAATTCACCAGCCATCTGCGCAGCACGCTCGATTTCTTCGTCAAGCGCGGCCTGCTCACCACCGATGCAGATGGCCGCGTGCTTGAGCGCGCGCCAGGTCAAAGCGATACCGCATTCCGCCTGCGAACGCTTTCGCACAGCCTCCTGCAAGCCGTCGAGCGCTACTACATCACCATCGCCTTGCTGGTCAGCAACGGTCGCCACACACTGTCGGCCGCGGAACTGGAGAATCTTTGTTTCCTCACCGCCCAGCGCCTGTCGCTGCTGCAAGAGCTGAACGCGCCGGAGTTCTTCGATCGTTCCCTGTTCCGCGGCTTCATCCAGAAACTGCGCGAACGTCGTGTGATCCGCGCGGATGAAAACAACAAGCTCGATTTCGATGTCGCGCTTGAGACCCTGGTCACCGAATCCAAGGTGATCCTCAGCCGCGACATCCGCCACGGCATCCTCAAGCTGACATCCAAGCCCACGGAAATTTCCGAACCTGATGCGGCCAGCGGCGAACAGAAGAGTGAATGAGTTCGTGCCCGTCCCATCGACTCCGGGGAATCATGCGTCCAGGTCAGGAATGAGGCGGCTTTCCAGCAGCGCGATGGCGTCCTTCAATTGCAACTTGCGCTTCTTCAATCGCTTCAATTCCAGCTCATCCAGGCTGGGCTGCAGCGCCAATTGCACAATCATCGCGTCGAGGTCGCGATGCTCGCACTTGAGCGCGGTCAGGCGGCGAACGGTGATGGCGGTATCTTCGGCGCTCATGCGACTCCCGGGCTCGACGCACAGTTTAGGACAATGCTGATCCAGTGGCACAAATGCACTCGCCCATGATTGCCGAGTCTCCCGACGGCGGTGCCGACCTCTCCCGTCTTGAGCGTCACCTGCGCCATCAAGTGGGCCAGGCAATTGCCGACTACGCGATGATCGAGGACGGCGATCGCATCATGGTTTGCCTGTCCGGCGGCAAGGATTCCTGGACCCTGCTCGATATCCTGCACGGGCTGCAGCGCAGCGCACCGGTTCGCTTCGAGTTGATTGCCGTGCACCTCGACCAGAAACAACCCGGCTATGACCCGGCCATCCTGCCCGCCCATCTGCAAGCGCTCGGCATTCCCTTCCGCATCATCGAGCAGGACACCTACAGCGTGGTGCAGCGCCTGGTGCCCGAGGGACGCACGACCTGCTCCTTGTGTTCGCGGCTCAGGCGCGGCGCGCTGTATGAATTCGCTGCGGCCAACAATTGCTCGCGCATTGCCCTTGGCCACCATCGCGAGGACATCGTCGAGACGCTTTTCCTCAACCTGTTCCATCAGGGGCGCTTGAAAGCGATGCCGCCGAAATTGCGTTCGGACGATGGCCGCAATGTGGTGATCCGGCCGCTGGCCTACTGCAGCGAAGCCGACATCGCCGCATATGCCAGCCTTCGCCGGTTTCCGATCCTGCCCTGCAACCTGTGCGGCTCGCAGCCCAACCTGCAACGCAGCCAGGTCAAGGCAATGCTGGCGGAATGGGAACAGCGGCACCCCGGCAGGGTCGAGAACATCTTCCGCGCACTCACCCGCGTGGAGCCATCGCAACTGGCCGACTCCGCGCTGTTTGATTTTGCCGGGCTCGCGCGCGGCGAGCCCGAACCCTGATCGCAGCGATTATCGCCTTCCCTTTTCAACTTCACACGGAAAACTCCATTTTTCATGTTCTTTCGCAATCTGACCCTGTTCCGTTTCCCTGAACTTCCACGTCGGGCCCTGTCCGCTTTTGACAAGCACCTTGCCGATCATCGCCTGCGCCCCTGCGGTCCCATCGAGATGGCCACCCAGGGCTTTGTTTCGCCGTTTGGCCGCGATTCCGAAGAGCTGACCCATCGGGTCGGCAAAAACACCCTGTTTTGTCTGGGAGGCGAAGACAAATTGCTGCCATCTTCGGTCATATCTGAAGCATTGGCAGTCAAAATCGGCGAAATCACTGAAAAAGAGGCGCGCCGAGTCAGCGCCCGTGAACGCAAGCGGCTCAAGGAGGAGGTACTGACCGACCTGCTTCCCCGCGCCTTCGTGAAACCCTCGCGAACCTTTGCCTGGCTTACCGAGGACAGCGGCTGGCTGGTGATCGATACCGCCAGTCGCAAGCTTGCGGAGGCGGTGGTCAGCCAGTTGCGCGAGGCGCTGGGCCGTTTCCCGGCCACCCCGATGGCGCCTTCGGATTCGCCCAGATCCCTGATGACGGATTGGCTGGTTGGTGGCAAGCTGCCCTCAGGACTCGGCTGGGGCGACGAGTGCGAGTTGCGCGATCCCGTGGAAGCGGGTGCGATCGTGAAATGTCGCCGCCAAGACCTTGAATCCGACGAGGTGCGCGAGCATCTCAAGTCGGGAAAGCAGGTGTTTCAACTCGGGCTGGAGCTGGATCAACGCATGGCCTTCGTGCTCGGCGAAGATCTGACCATCCGCAAATTCCGCTTTCTCGACGTGGTGCTGGATGAGATCGGCGAGGAAACTTCCGCATCCGCGCAACAGGAATTGGATGCACGATTCGCATTGATGAGTCTGGAAACGAAACGCCTGCTGGAAAAGCTTGACGAGTGGTTCGGTCTGCCGCGACCAGACGAACGCAATTCAGGATGAGAAGTCTGGAACCTGTAAACCATGAATCTCGAGTCTGAAAATCGCTATCTGGAATTGCCGACGCCCACCGGCGACACCATCAAGGTGCTGCGCAAGAGTCATCCGCGCGCTCGTCGCTTGCGCCTGACGGTAACTTCGGGCGGCGCACGCGTGACTTATCCGGAGGGCACGCATCCGGCCCAGGTGTTCGCCTTCTTGCGCAAGCACGGTGAATGGCTGGAGCGCAAACTCGACGAACTCAACCTGGGTGCGCAACCGCCACCGCTGGAACCTGGCGCACCCACAGTGATTCCGCTGCGTGGCGAGACGGTTCGCCTGCTGTGGCGCAGCGGATCGTATCCGCGCATCGAACTGGAAGACGATCGACTCATCCTCACCTTGCCGCAGCCGCATCGACGCACATTGTCGGCCGCACGCAGCCTTCTGCACACGTTTTTCGAAGCCCAGTTGCGCAAGGATGTATCGCGCTGGCTGGCGCGCTATTGCCCTGCCCTGGGTGCAGCGCCCACCGCGCTGCGCGTTCGCAGCCTGAAGAGTCTGTGGGGCAGCCTCGATTCACGCGACCGGGTGACCCTGGACCTGGCCTTGGCGCTCGCCCCGCCGGCGGCGCTCAAATACGTGCTTGTACACGAGCTGTGCCACCTGAAAATCCGCAACCATTCGCCCCGTTTCTGGGCCCTGGTGTCATCGCACATTCCCGATTGGGAAGATCAACGTGACTGGCTGCGCAGCAATGGCCAGGCCCTCAAGGCCGAGTTGGCGCGCCTGGTTCAGGGCTCGCTGGACTGACGTCGGCGCCCACGCGCAAACCCAGGAAATGGCGAATCTCCGCCGCCACTTCTCCGGCCCTTTCCATATGCAGGTGATGGCTCCCGCTCATCCGCACCACACGGATATCAGCCACCGTTGCAATACGCGCATCCATCTTCGCGCGCGGCAGATAGGATTGCTCGGGCTGCGCCAGAACCAACAGCGTTGGGGCGGTGATTCCGGCCAGGATCGATAGCACCTGCGCCTCGCCGAGCCGGATCGGCGATGGCAGCATCAGGCGCGGATCGCTGGACCACACGCAGGCTTCCGCCGCCTGTGGATCCGCTGCCGACTTCGTGCCGCGAATCACGATGCTGCGCGCCGCTGCAAGCGTGAGTTGGCCGTGCTGCTGCCGCGCCGCAATGGCAGCGTCCATGTGCGGAAACACGCGCAGCCTGCCTCCGCGATAGCCGACGCGTGCCGACATTGCGCGCTGCAATTGTTCAAGCGCACCTGCTTCCGGCAGCGAAAGCGGACCCAAGCCTTCAATCAGGGCCAGTCGATTCACCCGCTGTGGAAACACCGCGGCAAATACGCTGGCCAGGGTCGCGCCCAGCGAATGTCCGAGCAGGTCTGGCGCATCCCAGCCCAGGAAATCAATGACGCCGGCAATCTCGTCGAGGTAATCGACATAGGGATACCAGCTGGAAGCCTCCCGGTGTGCCGAGCGCCCGTGTCCGGCAAGATCAAGCGCGACGACGTGGCGGCCATCGAGCAGGGGAGCCAACGCGTCAAACGAGCCTGCATTGTCCAGCCAACCGTGCAAGGCCAACAGCGGCGGATCGCCCGGTTTGCCCCATGTCCTCGCCGCAAGCCGGATATGCGCGAGCGGAATTTCCAGTTCGGCGCACACCGGCACGCTCATGGTCATGCCGGATCGACGAGGCGTGCGGAAAATTCCGGCCAGCCCGCGCACTGGCGCCGGATCAGGCTTGCCAGAGCCTGCACCTGGTCATCGCTGTCGTTGAGGCATGCGATGAAATGAAACTTTTCGCCACCGGCCTTGAGGAAGCTGTCGCGGCCACGCATGGCGATTTCCTCCAGCGTCTCCAGGCAGTCCACGGCAAATCCCGGGCTCAAGACATCGACGCTGCGCACGCCCTGGGCAGGAAGTGCATCCAGGGTCGCGTCGAAATAGGGCTGCAACCACGGCTCGCGCCCGACGCGTGACTGGAAGCAGACGATGACCTGCTGGTCCTCGATTCCCAACCTGGCTTGCAAGGCAGCAGCCGTTGCCCGGCACTGGTCAAGGTACGGATCTCCATTTTCAACGTAGCGCTGTGGAATGCCGTGAAATGAAAGCAGCAAGCGCTCGCCTCGGCCATGCGTTTGCCAATGCGCCTGAACCGATCGCGCCAACGCGTCGATGTGCATCTCGTCCGCATGGTAATCGCTGACGAAACGCAACTCGGGCGGCCTGCGCCAACGCGCCAGCACCCTGCCGAGCGCGTCCAGGACAGAGGCCGTGGTGGTCGCCGAAAACTGCGGGAACAGGGGGACCACCAGGAGTCGCTGCATGCCTTCGCCCGCGAGCCGGGCAAGGGTGTCGGCAAGCGAGGGAGCACCGTAGCGCATGGCATGGAGCACCCTCACCCGACCCGGCGCGAGCTCCTGGAGCCGTGCGTCAAGCCGGGATGCGAGTTGGCACGTACCGACCTGCAAGGGTGAGCCGTCCGCCGTCCAGATGCTTTGGTAAGCCCGCGCCGATCGCGCCGGCCGTACGCGCAGCACAAACCCGTGCAGGATCAGCCACCAGAGCCAGCGTGGCTGCTCGACAACGCGCGGATCGGAAAGAAAATCAGACAGATAGCGTCGGACAGAGGCCGCGTCGGGAGCATCCGGCGTGCCCAGGTTGACCAGCACGACGGCCAGACTGGGACCTTTCTCCGGGGCAGAAAACGCAAGGTAACGCGGCATGCCCGGTCCTGTCCCAGTGGGTTTCCAGAGCGTCGGCAGGATGGCTCAAGACCTTGTCTGCACAACGAAAACTGCTAGACTCGATGCACCCCGGCGGCTTCGTCGGGGTGACGATTACCAATAACATAACAAAGAAAACCTTCCATGCGCATGCGTGCCTGCCTCATCGCAGCTGTGCTCTCCATTGCTCCCTTTTCGGCAGCCGTGGCGGAGCCGTTTGCCTACGGCGTGGCGTATGACGACCTTTACCGCGTCGATCTCGGCACCCGCCAGGCGACCTATGTAGGGCGTGCTGGCGACTACGCCGGATTGCCTCTGGCTGCCCTGACCGGCCTGAGCTACGGCCCAGGCAGCGAGCTGTACGCGATTGCCGGAACGCAGAAGGCCTTGGTGCGCATCAATGCGATGAATGGTTCTGCCACGTTTGTCGGCAACTTCGGACTTGCCGGCCAGGGACAAGGCCAGTTCGATGCCCTCGACCTGTCCATGACCTACGGTTGCGACGGCTCTTTCTGGATGACCTCTGCGCTCACCCACGATCTGTGGCGAGTCAATGCGCAAACCGCAATCATCACCCGCGTAGGCTCCACGGGCCGCCAGATCACCGGCTTGGCCATGCGTGGTGGCGTGCTCTATGGCACTGGAATCAACAGTGACCGCGGCCTGTACCGGATCAGCACCAGCGATGGCACGGCCACATTGATCGGCGGCTTTGACGGCGTCATCCCGTGGATCGGCCCGAGCTTCGGCTCTGACGGCACGCTCTGGGCGACGCTGAGCTACAACCCGCCATTCAATCGCGAATGGAGCGATCTGGCCCGGTTTGATGTTGCCAGCGGCGCCATGACCAATCTCGGCCCAATCACCGGACCGGATGGCCTTCGCTACTTCAGCATGAAAGGGCTGGCAGTCGCACCGACTTCCTGCGTTCCCGAAGGCCCTGGCGGCACGCCAGAGCCCGCCCAACTGCCGGCCAATTCTTCCTGGGCCATGCTTCTGCTCGGTCTGCTGATCCTGATTGGCAGCGCCGTGCAATTGCGCAAGCGCCGCGCCTGACCCGCTTCCGCGCTCCGCGGCACACGTCGCTTCATCGCACACTCAGCTTGACCTGCTAGCTTGGGTGGAGTTTCCACTGCGGAGTCTTTCATGCCCTTTGCCATTCGCGTCCTGTCATGCCTGCTGGCCATGGTTCCACTGGCTGGATTTGCCGCCGACCCTGAACTCGTGCGCGCGGAAAATGCGGTACGCGTGCTCAATGAGGTGATGCAGGCGCCCGACAAGGCCATCCCGAGGGATCTGCTGCGTGACGCCCACGCCATCGCGGTGGTACCGGATGTGCTCAAGGTTGGATTCGTCATCGGCGGACGACGTGGCGAAGGCTTGATGTCGATCAAGTCGCGCGACGGCACCTGGTCAAACCCGAGCTTCGTGAACCTCACCGGCGGCAGTGTGGGCTTCCAGGCCGGTGTTTCCTCCACCGACGTCATCCTTGTGTTCCGCACCCAACGCGGGGTTGACTCGATCGTGCACGGCAAGTTCACGCTTGGCGCCGATGCATCGGTGGCAGCAGGACCGGTGGGCCGTACCGCGCAGGCAGCGACCGACGCGCAATTGAAGGCCGAGATCTTTTCCTACTCGCGGGCTCGCGGGCTGTTTGCGGGCGTAGCCCTGGACGGAACCGTGTTGTCCATCGGCAACGACAGCAACCAGTTGATCTTTGGAGAAGGCGTGACTCCGCGACGCATTTTCGAAGGCGGAATCAGCAATGTTCCCGCGCAGATCATCGATTTCCGCGACCGCCTGGAGGAGTACACTGCGCAATGAGCGGATGCCGCCTTGCGTGGCTCCGACAGGCGCGTGCATGACTTTCGCCGCTGGATTCCGTCTCGGCCACGTTCGACCATGACGGATTCCGCATCGCCGGCAACAGAATCTACGGAGTATTCGCAATGGGTGGCTTCAGCATTTGGCATTGGCTCATCGTCCTGGTAATCGTCGCCCTGGTGTTCGGCACCAAGAAGTTGCGCAACATCGGCGAAGACATGGGTTCGGCAATCAAGGGTTTCCGCAAGGGCATGCAGGAAGGCGACGAGGCGTCCAAGCCGGCGGAGCTGAAGGCGGACCCGCCCTCCGCCAGCGCCCAGGCAAGCACGAATGCCAAGGATCGTGCCGAGGGTTAGGCGCGCCGATGTTTGATTTGAGCTTCGGCGAATTGGCCATCATCGCGGTGGTGGCCTTGCTGGTCCTTGGCCCCGAACGCCTGCCCACGGCTGCCCGTACGGTGGGCGCGCTGTTGCGCAAGCTGCGCAATGGTTGGCAGGGCGTACGCAGCGAGATCGAGCGCGAACTGGCTGCCGAAGACCTCAAGCGTGAAATCCGCGATTCCTCGCGCAATGTCGACCTTGGCGACGATATCCGCTCCGCGGCCGAACAGATCAAGAATGCCGTGAATGGCGAAACCGGAAAGCCGCCGTCCAATGAGCAATCCTGAGCGCACCGGCGACACCGAGCAATCGTTTCTTTCCCATCTGCTCGAGCTGCGCTCGCGGCTGCTCAAGGCCGTTGCCGCCGTACTGATCATCCTGATTGCGTTGCTGCCCTTGGCCAACCAGCTCTATGCCTGGCTGGCCAAGCCATTGCTGGAGCACCTGCCCACGGGCGGCGCCATGATCGCCACAGACGTGGCATCACCATTCTTCGCCCCACTCAAGCTGGCGTTCTTCGTCGCCGTTTTCCTGGCCATGCCTTTCATACTGTTCCAGCTCTGGTCTTTTGTATCGCCAGGCCTCTACCGGCACGAACGCCGATTGGCCATTCCTTTGCTGGCATCCTCGGTAACCTTGTTCTATATCGGCTGCGCGTTTGCCTATTTCCTGGTTTTGCCGGCGATCTTCAGTTTCATGACCAGCGTGGCCCCGGCGGGTGTCGCGGTCATGCCCGACATCAGCCGCTTTCTCGACTTTGCCCTGGTCCTGTTTCTTGCCTTTGGCCTGTGCTTCGAGGTTCCCGTCGCTCTGGTCATACTGGTGGCAATCGGGATGGTGACTCCCGACCAATTGGTGCGAAGCCGACCCTATACGATTGTCGGCGCGTTCGTGATTGCCGCCGTGCTTACCCCTCCGGATGTGATTTCCCAGTTCCTGCTTGCAGTACCGATGTGCCTGCTTTACGAGCTTGGCATCCTCGCGGCTCGCCTGGTCGTACGCCACAACCCCGATTCTGCGCACATGTCAAGCAACTGAATCCAGAGCCTCGCCTATCGCCGAATCGGGTCGGGCACCGCTTCAGCTGCGCAGGCCCGCAGCCGCCTCAAGGCTCCGCCCCAGCCCATGTTTCACAAATTCTTACAGCACTTCACGTGTGAACATTTTTTCCGCAAGCATTTGCCGTTATACTGGCGGCGCGGAGAAACTGGAATTCGCCGCACAACCATCTTAATCACCATCCCATTGGGGGGAACATGGCAACCAGGAAAAAAGAAGCAATTGATGACGACACCCGCGACGCAAGCCTGCGTGTATCCAAGCGCATGCGCGACAGCCTCAAGGCAACCGCAGCAGTCATGGGACGTCCGCTTTACGACGTAACCAACGAAGCGATCAACAGCTATCTGTCGACCGTCAAGCTGGGTGATCCACTGCAGGCCATTCGTCGCGGTCTTCGCGGCCGCAAGTAAGGCTCACGCACGGCGGACCAGTTCGATCCACTGAACTGGTCCGCAGCTTCAACCCGCAACTCCATGCGGGCATCCATTGCACGATTGCCATGGCTGGCCGGTGCGCCTCCGCATTTCAGGCAACACCTTCGGACTTGGGCCAGGAGCCTGCGCGGCAGAAGCCATCCGGCTGCAACTGCACTGCCATCGATTGATCAGATCAATCGTCAGGCTTGCATAGAGCCCACTATGCGCACCTTCCGATTGATCCGCTGAATCGCGCCAGCGCCGTTTCGCGTCGAATTCATTCTGCCGCGCAAACCCCTAGTCAGCCGCCTCAACCGGCGGCAGCACGTGCATCACTTCCTTGAGCGTGGTGATGCCGCTGGCCACATGGGCGGCGGCGGAAACACGCAAGGGCTGCATGCCTTCGGACAAAGCCACCTCGCCAACCTTGGCCAGATCCATGCTTGGCTGGATCAGGGCACGCAGCGGCGGTGAGATCCGCATCATTTCGTAGATTCCGGTGCGCCCGAGAAAGCCGGTCTTGCGGCATTCCAGGCACCCTTTTGGACCGTAACTCTTGCTCGGCACGTGCAACTGCCAATGGTGGGTCAGTGCCGCCCAGGCGCGAACGTCCAGTGTCGTCTCGCTCTTGCAATGGGGGCACAGGGTCCTGACCAGACGCTGCGCCACCACGCCGGTCAGGGTCGACTGGATCAGGTAGTTGGGCACCCCAAGATCGAGCAGGCGGGTCAATGCACTCGGCGCATCGTTGGTATGCAGGGTCGACAGCACAAGGTGACCGGTCAATGAAGCCTGCACCGCCATCTGCGCGGTTTCCAGGTCACGGATTTCGCCCACCATGATGATGTCCGGATCCTGCCGCATCAGGGTACGCACGCCTGCGGCAAAGTCCAGGTCGATGGCGTTGTGAACCTGCATCTGGTTGAACTCGGGGCTGACCATTTCGATCGGGTCTTCAACGGTGCATACGTTGATGTCCGGGGTGGCCAGCACCTTGAGCGTCGAATACAGCGTGGTGGTCTTGCCTGAGCCGGTGGGGCCGGTCACCAGCACGATGCCGTGCGGACGCTCCACCATGGAACGCCAGATTTTTTCCTCGTCTTCCGAGAAACCCAGCTGGCGAAACTCCTTGACCACGATGTCGGGATCGAAGATGCGCATCACGATCTTCTCGCCGAACGCGGTCGGCATGCTCGACAGGCGCAGCTCGACTTCACGGCCGCCGGGCGAACGGGTCTTGATGCGGCCATCCTGTGGCCGGCGTTTCTCGGCCACGTCCATGCGCCCGAGGATCTTGATGCGCGAGGTCACTGCGGTCATCACCGGCGTCGGCAACTCGAACACCTTGTGCATGACTCCATCAATACGGAAGCGGATCAGGCTGGTATCCCGTCGCGGCTCCAGGTGAATGTCCGAGGCGCGCTGCTCAAAGGCGTATTGCAGCAGCCAATCGACGATATGCACCACGTGGCGATCATCGACGCCCAAGTCACCGGTCTTGCCGAGCTCGACCAGCTGCTCGAAATTGAGAAGCGCCGAACGATCACCCGCTTCCGCCTTGGCATCCTTGGCACGCTGGATGGAGCGCTGCACGCCCCACCACTCGGTGAGGAAGCGGCTGACATCAAGCGGACTGGCCACCATGCGCTGGATGTCGCGCCTGAGGATATGGCTGAGATCGGCAATCCAGCGCGTGTCGAACGGCTCGGAAGTGGCAAATACCACCTGCAGCTCGGTGACTGCCACCGGCAGGATGCGATAGCGCATGGCATACGCGTGACTGACCACTTGCGTCACCGCCGCCACATCGACCTTCATCGGATCGATCTTCAGATACGGCAGATGAGCCCGATTGGCCAGCCAATGCGTCAGGACTTCGAGGCTCAACGGCTTGCCTGCTTCGCGCAGATCGGCAAGTTTCAGGTTGGCAACCAGGACCAGGGGATGCAGTTCCAGCTTGCCCTTGGTCGTGCGCACGTCCGCGCGCACGCGGTTCGTGTCCTCGCTGGAAATCAGGCCATCGGCAAGCAGGGCAGCCAGCACGTCTTCCAGATCGATACGGTAGTGCTGGCCAAGACGCGCGGACGGATCCGAAGCAGCGGATGCCTTGCCGGTCACGGTTCGCGTCGGAGTGGTTGCCATGCCCTGCCGATCCTCGGAGTTCCCACACTGCCCGTTATACTAGCGCGCTTTGTCGTTGCCGCCGTGACCGGAACCATGTCAGGACTCAATTTCCAGGATGTCATCCAGACCCTCAACCGCTATTGGGCCGAACAGGGCTGTGTACTTGTGCAACCGCTCGATACGGAAGTCGGGGCGGGCACCTTCCATCCGGCCACTTTCCTTCGCGCACTGGGTCCGGAGCCGTGGTCGGCCGCCTATGTGCAACCCTCCCGCCGACCCACCGACGGGCGCTACGGCGACAACCCGAACCGGCTGCAGCACTACTACCAATACCAGGTCGTGCTCAAACCCAATCCGGACAACATCCTCGATCTCTACATCGGCTCGCTGAAGGCGCTCGGCATCGATCCACTCGTGCACGACCTGCGCTTCGTCGAAGACAACTGGGAGTCCCCCACCCTGGGCGCGTGGGGACTGGGCTGGGAAGTCTGGCTGAACGGCATGGAGGTCACCCAGTTCACCTATTTCCAGCAGGCAGGTGGCCTCGAATGCCGACCGGTGACAGGCGAAATCACGTATGGCCTCGAACGCCTCGCCATGTACCTGCAGAACGTGGACAACGTCTACGACCTGGTCTGGACCGACGGCCCGCGCGGCGTGGTCAGCTATGGCGATGTGTTCCACCAGAACGAAGTCGAGCAGAGCACCTACAACTTCGAATACGCCAACGTACCCAGGCTTTTTGAATGGTTTGATACCTGCGAAGCCGAGGCCAAGGCCCTGGTGGAAGCCGGCTTGCCACTGCCGGCCTACGAGCAGGTCACCAAGGCCAGCCATACCTTCAATCTGCTTGATGCCCGACGCGCCATCAGCGTAACCGAGCGGCAGCGTTACATCCTGCGCGTCCGCGCACTCGCACGCGCGGTTGCCGAAGCCTATTTTGCGCAACGCGAGAAACTTGGATTCCCGGGACTCAAGAAGCAGAAGGAGGCCGCATGATGGCGGGCCAAGGCAATGCATCCCTGCTGATCGAGCTCGGCACCGAAGAACTGCCGCCGAAGGCACTCGACGAGCTGTCTATCCGGTTCGCGGAAAACGTGCAATCCGGCCTTGCCGCGCGTGGCATTGCAACGGATGCCAATGCGGTACGCCGCTATTGCTCGCCGCGGCGCCTGGCCGCATGGATTCCGCACGTCCCCATGCAGCAGCAGGATCAGAAATCCGAAGTGCTCGGCCCCTACCTCACTGTCGGCCTCGATGCCAACGGCGCGCCGACACCGGCATTGACCGGCTTCGCGGCAAAGAACGGACTCGCCATCGAAGCACTGCAACGGCTGACGGATGCCAAGGGTGAACGCTTCGTCGCACGCAGCGAAAAACCGGGCCAGCCGACAGCGGCCCTGCTGCCGGAAATCATCAACGAGGCACTCAAGGCCTTGCCCATCCCCAAGCCGATGCGCTGGAGCGATCATGACTATGCTTTCGTGCGCCCAGTGCACTGGCTGGTCGTGCTGCATGGGTCGGAAGTGGTCAATTGCAGGATCCTCGGACGGAATTCAGGGCGGTACTCGCGCGGCCATCGCTTTCTCCACGCCGATGCGATCGAAATCGCCAGCGCCGACGGTTGGCTTGAGGCCATGCGCGAGGCCAAGGTGTTGGCCGATCCCGATGAGCGCCGGCATCGCATAAGGGACGAAGTTGCGCGCGCAGCGCTGGCAACCGGTGGCAACCCGCGACTCTCGGCGGGCCTGCTCGACGAGATCGCCAACCTGACGGAATGGCCGGTGGCCATCGCCTGCCGCTTTGATCCGCAATTCCTGCGCGTGCCGCAGGAAGCGCTGATCATGACCATGGAGACGAACCAGAAATTCGTTCCGGTTTTCGATGCCGAAGATCGCCTGAGCGAGCACTTCATCGGGGTTGCCAACATCGAGTCGCGCAATCCGGCGGAGATTCGCAAGGGTTACGAGCGCGTGATCAGGCCACGATTCGCCGATGCGCAGTTCTTCTACGATGAGGACCGCAAGCAGGGACTGGCCGCGTTCCAGGATTCCCTGCAATCGGTTACCTATCAGCAGGCACTGGGCAGCGTTTGGGACAAATGCATTCGCGTTGCCGAACTGGCACGGGTCATAGCCAACCGTCTCGGCGTGGATGCCGGCCTTGCCACGCGCGCAGCAGCCTTGAGCAAATGCGACCTGATGACGCGCATGGTCGGCGAGTTTCCCGAATTGCAGGGCGTCATGGGTCGCTACTACGCAAGCCAGGGCGAGCCAACGGAAAAATCCGAAGTCGCCGTTGCGCTTGATGAGTTCTATCGACCACGCCAATCCGGCGACGCCATCGCCTCGACTCCGGTCGGGCAGGTGCTTGCCATCGCCGAACGCGTGGACACCCTGGCCGGCATTTTTGCCGTGGGCATGAAACCCAGCGGCAACAAGGATCCCTTTGCCTTGCGTCGCGCTGCCCTGGGCCTCGCCCGAACCCTGATCGAGGCGCAACTCGACATCGACCTGAAAGCTCATTTTGCGGAAGCCTTGGCCAACCTCCCGGACAGCGCGTTTGCCAGCGCGCAGGGCAAGTCGAAGGCAGGCCAGGCTCCGGCATTGGATCTCGGCAAGCAACGTGCCGAGCTGGGCCAGGATCTGTATGCATTCGTGCTCGACCGCATGCGCAGCTATTACCTGGAGCAGGGCATCCCTGCGGAAGCCTTTGAAGCCGTACGCGTGCTGGCACCGCCATCGATGAGCGATTTCGACCGGCGCCTGCGCGCACTGGTCGAGTTCACGCGCCTGCCCGAGGCTCAGGCGCTGGCCGCTGCCAACAAGCGCATCGGCAATATCCTGCGCCAGGCCAACCTTGTTCCCGGTGGCGTGCTTGACGACTCCTTGCTGGAAGCTGGAGCCGAACGCGAGCTTGCCCATGCACTGGCACAAGCCGAAGTCGATGCCCTGCCCATGATCGGACAAGGCGATCATGTGGGCTTGCTGCGACGCCTGGCAAGCCTGCGCGAACCGGTCGATCACTTCTTTGACGGAGTGATGGTGATGGTCGAAGACGAGCGCATCAAGTCCAATCGGCTGGTCCTGCTGGGGCGGTTGCGAAGCTTGTTCCTGCGCGTTGCCGACATTTCCCTGCTTCCGGCCAGCGCAATCAGCGAAAATCCCTGATCGCGTAGAATCCTGCCGGCAGGGACCTGAACCCTCGACGTGCTTCGGCCTTCCTTCTGAAAAGGATTGCTCAATGAGTGGGCGCAACTACGACGCCAGCACCACGCAGCGCCGCACCATGCAGCCACAGCGGCGCTTCGGTGCTGGCGAGGTACCCGCCTGTCTTGTGGTTTTGCAGGGCCAACGCCTGGGCCAGCGCATCAACCTGGGCGAAAATCCCCTGGTGATCGGACGTGCTCCGGAGGCGGATTTCCAGATCGTCGAACGCAGCGTGTCGCGGGCCCACTGCCGCATCACGCGGGAACCGGCCGGCTACCGGATCAAGGACCTCGACTCGACAAACAAGACCTTCCTCAATGACCAGCCGATCATCGAGGCGGAGTTGAAGGATGGCGATCATATTTCGGTGGGCAGCTGCGTGCTCAAGTTCATGGATCGCTCCTCCGTCGAAGCCCGCTACCACGAAGAGCTGTACCAACTGGCTACCGCCGACCCCTTGACCGACCTCTACAACCGCCGGCAATTCCTCGAGATGATGGACCGGGAAATCGTGCGCGCGATGAACCACAAGCGTCCGCTTGCCCTGCTCATCATCGACCTCGATCACTTCAAGGCCATCAACGACGAATACGGCCATCCGAATGGTGACATCGTGCTGAAGAAGGTCGCACTGGCGCTGCGCGGACACGCCCGTGAGGATTTCATCGTGGCCCGCATCGGCGGCGAGGAATTTGCCCTGGTGTTGCCCGAGCATGAACTGGCGCGTGCGGTGACATTTGCCAACAGCCTGCGCCTTGCCTTGTCCGAACTCGAGTTCAACCTCGACAACGAGGTGAAGCGAATCACCATCAGCGTTGGCGTGGCCGAGTGGCAAGCCGGGATGACCAGCACCGGCGACTTCATGCGCGCCGCGGATGCCCAGTTGTACCGGGCAAAACAAAGCGGGCGCAACCAGGTCTGCTCTGCGCTGGCTTGATGCCGTGAACCGCCTTTGCCAGGTGCTGAAAGTGGTCATTTGCCGGCTGATGCATGTCGATCATGCCCGATGAATTGCGGAATGCGGGGGCCGATGCCGGCATGCGCCCAGGCCGGGCATATGACGGAAAATCACGTTTCCGACGATTGATTACATGACGCCGGAGCATTATTGTTTTCGGCCCGCGAGCGTTCACGGAAAAGAATGCCGATCCAGCTCACCCCAATTTCGACCGATGCCCGTTAACTCCCGGCATTACCCCTGCACGGCCGATCTACGATATCTTTCGTTTGTTGTATCCTGAGGACTAGACCATGTTGAAGCCCATCGCCACCGGATTGATCGTGTTGGCTGCACTCGCAGGTTGCGATTCACGCAACCCGTCAGCCCCTGCTGCCGGCACGGCGGCCAGCAATGAGGCTCCTGCCGCCGCGCCCCAAGGCGTGGATGCGCCGATTCCGAGCGAGATCACCGGCACCATCAGTTTGCGCGAACCGGCAGTGATCAACCCGGGTGCAAAGTTGAGCGTGCAATTGGTGGATGTCGCCCAGCAGGAAGTGGCGTTGGCAACACACAACGAAGACCTCACCAGCCAGCCTCCCTACAGCTTCCGCTTGCCGATGAACCCGGCGGGCATTGACCGCACGCGTGTTTATGTCGTGAACGTGGAAATCACCGATGGCGAGCGGCACTACACACAGGCGCTGCAGGCGCCGGTGCTCACCGGTGGCGCCGGCTCGGACATCAAGATTGTTCTCAATGCCGAAGCCACCCCTGGCGAGCTCCTGAAGGCGGACTTCAACAAGCTGAAGAACCATATCGGTGGCATGCGGCGCATCCAGGATGCCTTCCTCGATGGCGATCTGTCGGTCGCCTGGGATGGTTTTGTCGAGCCGGGCAACAGGCTGCGCTTCATGCGCGTCAATACCGAGCTGGGCGAGGGCGATACAGCGGTACGTTCGAACGTCGAGTACGCGTTCCTCAACGACAAACCGATGGCCCTGCTGGTCAAGGGACGCGCCAATAGCCGACTGGGCTGGGACGAGAACGGACAGCTGATCCTCAATGAACGCGGTGGCGGCGAGACGTTCACTCCCGAGGAAGCACAGAAGTACTACGACGATGCAATGAAGGCCTTTGCCATGGCGCAGCCCAAGATGCCGAAAAAGCGCTGATTGCCCGATCCCCGCGCAACAAGAAAGGCCGGCATCGCCGGCCTTTTGCTTTCATGCAAACGGCAATGTGCGAATGACGCTGCCCGCCTGCAAACGCTGGATCAGGCCACATGCCTGCCACGGCGCAAATGCACCAGCAGCAGGGAAATTGCCGCCGGTGTCACCCCGCTGATGCGTTGCGCCTGGCCAATGGTCGTGGGCAGGGATGCCTTGAGCTTGATCAACACTTCCGCCGAGAGGCCGCGTACTTCGTCATAGTTGAATTGAACCGGTATTGCCGTTGACTCGTGGCGACGGCTGCGCTCGATTTCTTCACGCTGGCGTTCCAGATAGCCTTCGTACTTGCAGGCTATTTCGACTTGCGCGGCAATCTCCGGCTCATCCACGCCGGGGCCGATGCCCTGCACCGAATTGAGGATCGCGTAGTCGAGCTCGGGCCGTCGCAACAGGTCCAGCGCACTTGAGTCGCGGGTAACGCCGATACCGGTTCGTGACTCGAAGGCTCGCCCCAGCGCATTGCCCGGGGTCACCCACAGTGCGCGCAGGCGCGACTGCTCGCGAGCCACGGCATCCTGCTTGCGACGCACCTGTTCGTATCGCTCGGCAGTGACACAGCCAAGCTCATGGCCGATGGCCGTCAGGCGCTGGTCGGCATTGTCTTCGCGCAGGTGCAGGCGGTATTCGGCCCGCGAGGTGAACATACGGTACGGCTCGATCGTGCCATTGGTGGTGAGATCGTCGATGAGAACGCCGATATAGGCCTGGTCGCGTCGTGGCGACCACGGCTCCAGTCCACGCGTGGCGCGCGAGGCATTCAAACCCGCGACCAGCCCTTGTGCCGCGGCCTCCTCGTAGCCCGTGGTGCCATTGATCTGGCCCGCGAAGTAGAGACCTTCGATGACCTTGCTTTCCAGCGAAGGCTTGAGTCCGCGCGGATCGAAGTAGTCGTACTCGATGGCATAGCCCGGGCGAGTGATGTGCGCATTCTCGAATCCACGGATGGAACGAACCAGATCCAGTTGCACGTCAAATGGCAACGATGTGGAAATGCCGTTCGGGTAGATCTCGTAGCTGTCCAGGCCTTCCGGCTCGATGAAGATCTGATGCGACTCCTTGCCGGCGAAACGCACGACCTTGTCTTCAATGGATGGACAATAGCGCGGACCGACACCCTCGATCTGCCCGGTAAACAGCGGCGATTGCCCCAAACCGGCGCGAATGATCTCGTGCGTGCGCGCACTGGTGTGCGTGATCCAGCAACTGACCTGGCGCGGATGTTCCCCGCGCGAGCCCATGAACGAGAACACCGGCGCCGGATCATCTCCGGCCTGCTCTTCCAGGCCCGAGTAGTCGATGCTGCGGCCATCGATGCGCGGTGGCGTGCCGGTCTTCAGGCGATCAACGGCAATGGGCAGTTCGCGCATGCGCTCGGCCAAGCGCATGGCCGGCGCATCCCCGGCTCGGCCGCCCGGATGATGCGTCATGCCGATGTGGATCCTGCCCGCCAGGAAGGTGCCCACGGTGAGCACCACGCTGGGCGCATGGAAAGTCAGCCCGGACTGGGTTCGTGCACCGCTGATGCGACCGTTCTCGATGATCAGGTCATCGACGGCCTGCTGGAACAATCTCAGATTGGGTTCGGCTTCGAGGATTGCGCGGATCGCCGCCTTGTAGAGCACGCGATCGGCCTGGCAGCGCGTGGCGCGCACCGCCGGCCCCTTGGACGCATTGAGGGTTCGCCACTGGATGCCTGCGCGATCTGCAGCGTGGGCCATGGCGCCACCCAGGGCATCGATCTCCCGCACCAGGTGACCCTTGCCGATGCCACCGATCGCGGGGTTGCAACTCATCTGGCCGATGGTCTCGATGCTGTGGCTGAGCAACAAGGTGGTTGCGCCCGAGCGAGCCGCGGCAAGCGCAGCCTCGGTGCCCGCATGGCCTCCGCCAATCACGATCACATCGAAGCGGTTGAAAGCTGGGGATGACATTTCCTGTCGGATCTCCGGGAATAGCGGGCAATTTTATCGCGTAGCGCGCGCCGCGTCTGACGGCGCAATTTTCACCATGGTTACAGGCAACCTGTGGCGGCGAGCCAAGACAAGGAATCAGTTTTCGGCTCGCGCCCGATAATGCGAAGTTGGCACGGAACCTGCTGTACCCCATCCGCACTCCCACCGGCGCTAGGCGTTTGCGAGCACGCCGAAGGTCGGAATTCAGGGGCTGGCCGCGTGCCGGTGGGAGGATGCACCTTTCCCTTGCAGACTCCGGGTACGCACCGCAATGGTGCCGGCGCACAGAAGACTGGCGCCCGGCGGTCTTAGGAACAGGGGGGAATCCAAGAGGACCATGATGCCGGGCGCCAGATTGACTGGTTGCTTCCGCCAGTGAAGCCTGCCTGCGCTGACGGCGCGATTATAGGCGCGGCACGTGCGTTTGCGGAGTCGGCGCCACGATATCGGTAACAACGAATGGCAGACTGTGACCGAAATCGCGGTAAAGCGGCGAGGCGGGCTGTACTCGATCAGCCGCGGTCAGCAAGCGACAGACACTGTCAGGTTTGACAGATCGGGATCCACGATTTCGGATTTTTTCCGCATTCCAGGCGGGTTGGCACGGGCCTTGCTACGTATTCAATCAAGCCACCCAACCCCAACGGAGTGCCAAGCCATGATCTCCAGTATCGCCACCATGAGCGTCAACCCCTTGTTCCTCCGCCACGATCTCATGATCGAACTTGGCCGCCTGGAAATGGCAATGCAGGACATGCGCGACACCTCTGCCCTGGATTTGGCTACTTCGCAGATCCAGCAATTGGAAACCCGCCGCGCCCGCATCAACGAAGCGCTCAGCCGCCTCCCGGCCTGAACGTCCATGCTTGGCTGAGACGTTGGGGTGTCACCCGAAAAACCGCGCGAAAGCGCGGTTTTTTATTGCTTGCGCGGCACCGGCTGGCTTGCCGGCATGCGTTGCATCGGCGCGGTCACGCCGCCAGAGTGCATCCCCGGCGCAGAGTCAGATGAGCGCGAAAACGTTTCCTGGGGTGCTGTTCGGATCACGCGCGCTGGACGGGAGTCCTGAAATCCCGTGACTGGCCTGTGCAGCGAGTCATTAGCCTGGCGGTCGAATCGATTGGGCGGTTGCTGGCCGCGCCGCCAGGCATCAAGTTCCATGTTGCGTGGCGCCGCAACCGTCGGTCGCCAGACCAGTGCGCTGCGCTCGGAGCGCTCCCGCTCGACCCGATTCTGGCGGAGCGCGCCATTGTCCACGGAGTAATCCGGCCACCAGTAGATGGGCGGGTATCCGAAACCCCATGGGGAATAGGCACCGTAACCATAACCGTAACCATGGCCAAAGCCGTAGCCGAAGCCCGGGCCGTAACCAAAACCATGCGAATAACCGAAGCCGCCGTAATAAGGCGAGCTTTGCAGGACAACGTCCGGGCCGGAGGCTCCCGTGTAGTAGTCACCGCCGGTGTCGTATCGGTAGTAATTCCCCTGGCTCGCGCAACCGGCAAGGGCCAGAGCAATCAGTGTGGTCAGGATGGGGCGCGACATGACACTCTCCGGGTCGGATCCGACTCTGGATCTTCCTTGGCAACATGCCCCCTCTGGCACGGGGATTCAAGCTCTGCGTGAGCATTCGTTCAGTAGCCGGTTCTGTTCAGCTGAAGATTGACCGACAGCAACAATCGAATCGCACCGTCACCGCGGCCGCTTGCAAACGTTAGGATTGAGCCCTGTGGTTGAACGACAGCCGAGAATCTCCCGATGACCCAGCCCGCACAGACGTTTCCCGACATCCCGCGATTTGCCGCGATCGAACAGGCTGCCGAGCGCATTCGCGGGCTTGCCCAGGTCACCCCGGTATTCCGCTCGACATCAATCGACCAGTTGGCAGGCGCCGAACTGCTGTTCAAGTGCGAAAACCTGCAGCGTGCCGGCGCCTTCAAGTTTCGCGGCGCGTGCAATGCCGTGTGGTCGCTTCCCCAGGCAATGGCTTCGCGCGGTGTTGTCACGCATTCATCGGGTAATCACGGGGCCGCCCTTGCGCTGGCTGCACGGACACGCGGCATTCCTGCGCATGTGGTCATTCCCGATGGCGCGGTGCAAAGCAAGATCGACGCTATCGAAGCCTATGGCGCCACATTGCACCGCTGTGCGCCCACGCTCGCCGCCCGCGAGCAAACCGCCGAGGCGGTGCGCGGGCAAACCGGCGCCACCCTTGTGCACCCCTACACGGATCCTGCCGTCATTGCCGGCCAGGGAACTGCCGCGCTGGAATTTCTCGGCCAGGTGCCCGCACTGGACGCATTGATCGCGCCGGTGGGTGGCGGCGGCCTGATCAGCGGCACTGCCATTGCCGCCGCCGCAATGGCTCCCTCCCTGCGCGTACTGGCGGCAGAGCCCGCAGGCGCTGCGGACACCTGGACATCCCTGCAGCGCGGTGAACGTGTTGCCAGTTTCGAACCCGACACGATCTGCGATGGATTGCGTGCCCTGGTCGGCACCATCAATCTGCACATCATCCGGCAACATCGCGTGCAGGTGCTTACCGTCAGCGACGATGCCACGATCTCGGCCATGCGCTTGGTCTGGCAACGCTTGAAGTTGCTTGTCGAGCCGTCCGCGGCCACCGTGCTGGCCGCCGTGCTGGCCAACCGCGATCAATTCGCGGGTCAACGCATTGGCCTGATCCTCAGTGGCGGCAATGTGGATCTCGACAAGCTGCCCTGGACGGCGACGGGCGCGTGACTGGATCCAGGAAAACCGGAGCAACGCGCCAGACCGTCCCGCAAGAGCCTCTGGCAGACGACGGCCTTCCGCGTTGCCCGTGGGCAACAGTGGCTGGCGCCGATGCGAGCTACCGTCGCTACCATGATCAGGAATGGGGCGTGCCCCTGCACGGGGATGACGCATTGTTTGAATTCCTTGTGCTCGAAGGTGCGCAGGCTGGCCTCAGCTGGCGCACCGTGCTGGCCAAGCGAATGCACTACCGCAAGCGCTTCCACGATTTTTCGATTGCCCGCGTTGCCGCCGTGACGGACGTGGAACTGGAGTCCCTGCTTGAAGATAGCGGACTGATCCGCAACCGCCTCAAAATCTTTTCCGCGAGGGACAATGCCCGCGCCGCGCGCGAAATCATTGTGCGCCACGGAAGTC
>Ga0116176_10000679_pt1 | contig 27538 bp, 23 predicted proteins | sample AD_STIC08_MetaG_FD_89803 | JGI IMG/M metagenome (GOLD analysis project Ga0116176, IMG submission 89803) | Active sludge microbial communities of municipal wastewater-treating anaerobic digesters from USA - AD_STIC08_MetaG | ecosystem: Engineered > Bioreactor > Anaerobic > Digestate | place: USA...
ATACATGGATGTATCGCCATTTTTCGAGGCGTTAGCCGAGAAAAATGTGAGGTTTTACGAATTCACTTCGTAAAACCGGCCCTGAAAAACTCCATGGAAGGAGTTTTTCAGGAAACTGCTAGTACTTTTGCATAATATACTTTTTGTTTACTATCTTCCGGAATCAAATCCTTATGAAGCACTTTGAGTATGGTATCAATCATTATTATTGGCGGATACAGTATGTATTTGGAGAATAATAAAAATTCCCGGGCGTGTCAATGTAAAAAATCATATTCATCGCCATCTCCCGCGCGTCTGCGGCACCCTTGCCGCTTTTCTGACGCTGAAACAAATTCCTGCTTGCATCGGGAATAACGTTGTCCGCTAATGCCTTCAGTAAAAAATAGCCGCCATGCGCAACGACACCATGATTGACACAATGAACCATTACGGGAAATGCAGGATCCCCTTTATCTTCATAATCGACTTTCTCATGCGAGAGCCGATCCTGGTGCCCGTTGCAGAAGTTGACCCCTCGGAATTGTTGTATGATTTCAACGGATTCACCAATTCGCCGGACGCCCTACCGCCTGCCAGGGAGCTGAAACTGACCAAAAAACCTGTTTCATATGATATATACAAAACTGCTTTCGAAAAAATCATCACCCGCCAGATGCGGGGTGAATCATACCTCGCGAACCTGACCTTTCCCACGCCGATCGAGATCAACCTCACCCTGAAAGACATATTTCTTGCATCCCGGGCACCCTACCGCCTGTGGCACAGGGACCGTTTTGTCGTGTTTTCCCCTGAACCTTTTGTCAGAATCGCCGGCGGCATGATATCCTCGTTTCCCATGAAGGGAACTATCGACGCTTCCGTAGCCGGGGCCCGGGAACTGCTGCTGGATGACGAAAAAGAACATGCCGAGCATGTCACCATTGTTGACCTTATCCGCAACGACCTGAACATGGTCGCGACGGACGTGTCCGTTAAGCGGTTCAGGTATATCGACACAATCAAAACCCATTCCGGCAGCCTTCTCCAGGCAAGCTCCCACATAACCGGCCTGCTGCCGCGCGATTACCATGAAAAGATCGGCGCCATTATGGCCGCCCTGCTGCCGGCGGGGTCCGTCACCGGGGCGCCGAAGAAAAAGACAGTTGAAATAATCAGGGAAACCGAAAACTATGACCGGGGTTATTACACGGGCATATGCGGATATTTCGACGGATCACGCCTCGACAGCGGCGTCATGATCCGTTTCATAGAAAAGAATGAAAACGGGACCATTTTCAAAAGCGGCGGCGGATTGACCGTCTACAGCGACCCGGAGAGGGAATACAGGGAGATGATAGACAAGGTATATGTCCCTATTGTTTGAGACCATCAGAATAAACAACGGCCGCGCGGCGAATCTTTCGTACCACAACCGCCGCATGAACGAATCCCGGAGAGAGCTCTTCGGCTGCGCTGACACCATCGACCTGAACGCCGTCATTGCCGTCCCGGAGGAACACCGGGACGGCAGGCGCAAATGCAAGGTTGTGTATTCCGACCGCGTTCATGAAGTGCTATTCGAGTCTTATCAGGCACGAGCAATCAGGAGCCTGAAGATAGTTACCTGCGATGACATCGATTACTCCCATAAATACACGGACCGGGAAAGCATAAACGCCCTGTTCCGACTGAGAGGCCGGTGCGACGATATTCTCATCGTGAAAAACGGCCTCGTCACCGATACGTCTTTCAGCAATATCGCCTTTCATGACGGCTCCCGGTGGATTACGCCGCGGAGCTGTCTCCTGAGAGGCACCAGGCGTGACCAGCTCATATCGCAGGGGACGATCATTGAGGATGACATACGAGAGCACGATATAGCAGTTTTCAGGAAAGCCTCGCTCATCAACGCCATGCTGGACCTCGGTGAGACCGTCGTGGAAACAGAAAACATCGTTTACTAATTCCATCTCCGCGCCACAAATTTAGCACTGGTTTTACATGCCTATATCCTTGAAGGTGCCCATCTCGTTGACGATTTTCAGCGCCGCCTCGATGACATGAAAGGCCAGGGCGGCCCCGGTCCCCTCGCCGAGGCGCATGTCCAGGGCAAGCATCGGCGAAAGCTCAAGGACGCGGCTGATGGCGGCAACGCCGGGCTCTGCGCTGGCATGGGAAGTAAACATGAAATCGCGCGCGCCGGGATGCATCTTCACCGCTGCAACCGCGGCGGTCCCGGCGATGAAGCCGTCGATCACGATGGGCCTGCGCAGGGCTGCCGCGGCAAGGTAACAGCCGCAGAGGCCGGCGATATCGAAGCCGCCCACCTTCGAGAGCACGTCAACCGGGTCGGCAGGATCGGGCCGGTTCAGCTCCACCGCCCTGCGGATCACCTCCTTCTTGTGGCGCAGACCCTCGTCGGAAAGGCCGGCGCCGCGGCCGACGATCTCGTCCAGCTCCCCGGCGCCGAAGGCATGGAGCACCGCGCTGGCCGTCGTGGTATTGCCGATGCCGATTTCGCCGGTCCCCAGGATGCCGGCCCCTTCCTCAACGGCCAGGTTAGTGATTTCGATACCGGTTTCGACGGCGCGCAGGGCCTCGTCGCGGGTCATGGCGGGCCCGCAGGCCATGTTCGAGGTCATCCGCCTGATCTTCCGGTCAATGACGCGGCCGTCACGCACGTCGCCCTGGAGGCCCAGGTCAACCAGCTTGATATCCGCGCCGGCGTGGCGCGCCAGCACGGACACGCCCGATATACCCTTCAGCATGGTTTCCGCCACCAGGGTGCTGATCTCGCGCGGAAAGGAGCTCACCTTTTCCTCGGTGATGCCGTTGTCGCCGGCCATGACCAGAATGGTCTTTCTGCCGACGGGGCCTCCGACGGCGCCGGTGATGCCGGCTAGCTTAATCGCGATCTCCTCGAGCCTGCCGAGACTGCCGGGAGGCTTGAGGAGGCTGTCAAGCCGCTCCCGGGCCTTCCGCATGGCGTTGGTGTCGAGAGACTGTATCTGCTCAAGAGTTGTTTCAAGTAATCCCATTAAGTTATCCTTTATTAAGAAATTGTTCGAGAAAAATCTCTCTCAGAGGCGCTGAGACGCAGAGCCTTCATGAAAGTATCTATCTCTGCGCCCCTGCGTCACTGCGAGAAACTGTCTATTCTCATATCAAATTCATGTGCTGCAGCGAATAGAGCTTATCCAGCACAAGAACCGACAGGAGAAAAATTACCTCGGAAAGTTCTATCACCGCACCGATGACATCGCCGGTGATGCCGCCTATCCTTGCCTTTACATAGAGAACCATGGCAAGATTGAAGGCTATGACAATCATACCCAGGGGGACAGCAGCGAACCGGAGTAGAATTGCGCTTATAATAATTGCCAGGGCCGTTGAAACTACAATTTCGACCGGACCGGTGTGCTCCACCAGTCCGGCGGCCATGCCCCTCTCGCCCTTCCGCGCGTACGGGGAAAGGCCGGCGCTCCAGGAAACGGTCATGCGCGACAGCACCGGCATTGCCGCGAGGCAGAGAATAAGGTACCTGTCGGGCAGGGAAACCAGCAGGATGTATTTCATCATCAGCACCAGGATGAGGCCTATGGCGCCGCCGGTCCCCAGACGGGAGTCCTTCATGATGGCGAGAGTCCGCTCCCTGTCGCGGTAACTGAACAACCCGTCGAAGGTGTCCGCCAGGCCGTCAAGGTGAAGGCCGCCGGTAACGGCAATTTCAGCAATCATGGCGATAAGAACGGCCAGCATACGGATGCCCGACAGTCCGGCCAGGAGACAGGTTCCGGCCGATATCAGGCCGACCAGGAGTCCTATAAGCGGGGCAAAAGAGGATCCCGCGGCAAAGGCACGGTCACTGTACTCAATCTTTACCGGCACCGGTATGCGCGTAAAAAACTGAAGGCTGAGAATGAATCCGTTTATATAATCCTTGATCATACATACGTCCAATGGAATATCAGCATAGGTGCGCATCCTGGTGCGCCCCGGCATGTCTGCCTATTTTATCTTCGCCGGAATCCCGGACACCATAAGGAACACTTCATCGGCAGCGCCCGCAATGACCTGGTTCATCTTTCCCGCTATATCGCGATAATATCTGCCGAGTGGCGTAGGCGGCACAATTCCCATTCCGAGCTCGTTCGACACGATAAGGGTTGTACCGTTATAATCCCGCGCCATAGCGAGAAAATCGGATATCTCTTTCCAGATAACCTTTTCAATGCGATCTGCGGCGTCAATGCCTGCCTTGTCCCAGTCAACACCGGCATCGAGGACCATGAAATTGGAGACCATGATGGTAACGCAATCCAGCAGGAGGTATCCCCCCTCAGGCAGGTCCTGCCTCAGGGACCGGGCCAGGTCGCGGTAGCATTCCGCCGTTTTCCAGGCAGGGTTGCGCTGGGATTTGTGGCGCGCAATACGGTCCTTCATCTCGTCATCGAATCCGATGCCCGTGGCGACATAGAGGACATTGTCCTTTCCCGCGAGAAGGGATTCCGCGAACCGGCTCTTGCCGCTCCTCGCGCCCCCGGTTATGAAAATAATGTTACCCATGATGACACCACGTATCATAAACGAATCCCCGAACCGACGGCCCGGGGATTCCCTTGTTTCCTCGAGTTGTATTACCGCCCCGATATCACACGAGCAAAGCGGCAGATTGCACCGGCAGGTCTTCTGGCTTCCGGATCATTCTCCGGCCGCGCCTTCCCGCCCTTCGGCAGTGGCATCATGCGGCTTTCGTCCCCGGATACAGCGGCGGGCCCGCACCCGATTCTCACGGGTTTCCCTATTATCTCCCGTCAAATTAAAACCTGGACGGGTGTACCGTTGCCAACATCCTATCTTTCCAGACAACTATACCCGATCGGTTTTGACAAGGAAAAAAGACAAATAGGTCTGGCTGCCGGTGATATTATTTTCAAGTTTCAGCGGCCTATTCGTATATCAAGCAGAAAACCTCAACAGGGAGATGCATGACATGGAAACGACAATCAATATCGATATTGAAGTATTAACGGACATTTCACGGATAGCCCGAAGCAAAGCGGTTTTCCGGTCCGAACTGATCATGCTGGCATGATTTTCTGGACGTTGACATGGGGATATCCACCCAACATAGAGAACTACCTCCCCCCCATATATACCATAGGCATTTCACAATATATCCACATAGGTATATTATTATTGACATTTTAACCGGCACAATTCTAATGTCCTCCATTGTTCTTTAAACATCTGGAGGAAGTCGGGTGTAAATCCCGCGCTGTCCCGCAACTGTAATTCCGCCATGGCGGATAAGCCAGAACTTCCATAACTGTGATATCCTCGAGGAACGGGAGCCAGTTGGTCATACTTCATCAGTGAAGTCCATGTCTGACAAATCAAAACGCGCCCCGGGCGCGTTTTTTTCATGACCGGACACAATCAAACTCCTTTCCAAGACTGATATCCTGATTTAAAAAATTTCATAACGTTTGTTATAGGAGGCTTGTCCATGAAGTACCTTTATAAAAGTCTGCTGATCCTTCTGTCAGTCATGCTTATGCATAATGTTCCTCTATCAGGACAGACACCGGGAACTATCACCGCAAACGACACGCGGGAAGTATCCACCGAGGATGATAAAGAAAAAGACCGCAAACCGGGAAATGAAATCATTATAACAGCGACAAAAACCGGGATAAACAAAAAGGAAACAGGCTCTTCGATCACCGTTATCACAGCCGAAGAAATCGATCAGACAAAAAAGATGAAAGTGGTGGATATTCTCAAAAACACCCCGGGCATATCAGTGTCTCAGAGCTCCCCCATGGGCGGCATAGCAGACCTGTACATGCGCGGCACCCAATCAAATCATACAACTGTCCTTATAGACGGCGTCAAGGTCAATGATCCTTCTTCAGCGGGTCATGGATTTGATTTTGCCCACCTCACCACGGACAATATCGACCGCATAGAAATAGTCCGGGGATCCCAGAGCGTCCTGTACGGTTCTGATGCCATCGGCGGTGTCATAAATATTATTACAAAAAAGGGTGAAGGCAAGCCGCAGGTATCGGTACAGGCCGAGGGGGGTTCCTTCAAAACCTTCAAGGAATCCGCAGGCGTCAGCGGAGGCACAGACTGGGCCTACTACTCCTTCAACGTATCCCGGACAGACTCCGCGGGTTTTTCACGAACCTCGACATGGCGGGGGGTCCGCAGATCATTTTTAAAAAACCGTCACGATGGTTATGATACAACGGCAGTTTCGACACAGCTGGGCCTGAAAACGATCCACGACAGCTGGCTCTCAATGTCCATGAGGTTCACTGACTCAAGATTACAAATCGCAAATGGAGCCTTTGAAGAGGACAGGAATCACACATTTGAAAACCAGAACCTGGCCCTCAACATCAAGTACGCCATCCCCGTATTCGAATGGTGGGAATCAACCCTCCTCTTTTCATACATGAACCAGTTCCAGCGGGACAAAAACCCGCCCGACGCCTATGAATTCGCGACTTCCTATGCGGCCTACGGCACCTATGCATCAATGAACTACTCCAACATGACATTTAAAGGCAAAATGATGTCGGGGGAATTTAAAAATACATTTTCCATCAAAGAAATCGACGAGATAATTGTGGGCGTTTCATACGACCGTGAATATGCGTCGACAAACCCCTACTACTACGGCTTGAGCCCCCTGGCTCCCCCGCCCTTCAACTCGCCCTGGTACATGCTGCCCACTGAACCGATCGACGAGAAACAGGGCAGCTGGGCGGCCTATGCCCAAAACCACCTTAAGCTTTTCAAGCGGGTATTTGTCATAAGCGGCGTCCGCTACACACAACCGGATCATTTCCGGCACAGCTTGGACTACGGGATATCCGGGTCTTTCATCATACCGGTCACCGAAACCAGGTTCAAGTCCAGCGTGGGTACCGGTTACAAAGTCCCCTCTCTGTACCAGCTATATAACGTATTTGAGCGCTTCAACCAATTCACCTCCGCCTATCTGAAGCCGGAGCGGACCCTCAGTTACGATGCCGGCATTGAACAGCCGATCTGGAAGGAACGGATCGTTCTCGAGATCAATTACTTCAGCATTGATTATAAAAACCTGATCGTCTATGACATCTTCATCGACAACAGCGGCAGGTACTGGAACAGCGATGGCCTAGTCCGCGGCGTGGAGTGCATTGCGTCTTTTAAACCAATCGATGATCTGGCAATAAAGGGATATTACACCTACACGCGGTCCTATGACAAATTCTTTCACACCGGGGACATGGTGCGCCGTCCGCGCCATCAGGCCGGAATTACCGTAAATTACACGTTCCTTAAAAAAGGAAATTTCAATGCCGGATTCACTTACGTGGGAAAACGGAGGGACTATTACCGGTACCCCCATTTCAGCTACATGAACCCATACTACCGGCTCGACCTGTCAGCATCGTGGTGGATAATAGAACAGCTCCAGGCCTTTTTCCGCATTGAAAACGTCCTGAATAAAAAATATGATGAGGTCCGCGGATACCGGGCGGCTCCCTGCTCGGTCTACGGCGGCCTGAAGGCGCTATTCTGAACGGCCAGGCCCTCCGCGCTGCCGCGTCATCCCGGCGTGGCGGCGCGAACATAACTTGACAAAACCGGGGCGCTCTGGAACATTCTTCCCCATGGGAATTTTCAAAAAGAGCAAAGAACAACCCGAGGATTTCACGAAAATCGCCCGTGAGTTCGCAAAAATACCGGACGGCGAAACCATCCCCCGCGAGGGGGCGTGCTCTTTTTTCTACGAACACTTCACCTACGCGGGAGAAACCATACCGCTGAGAACAAGGGACGGATTTGTTTTTTTTCACATCGAAAATGATGATGTAATCCAGGAAATCCTCGACGGCGTCCCCTCGGTGCAGGTGACCAGCCATGAAGGGAGGACCCTTGTGTCCTTAGTGTTCAAGACCGGTCAGGTTATCAACTGGATCCAGCTGGTCATTGACGCGTCCAACCCGAAAAGCCATGAAATACTGCTTTCATTCTTAAAAAGAAAGAAAATCGACGTGGGCCTGATAAATCTCGTCTATGGCGCAAGGGCCAAGGAACGAATGCTGACGATTCCCATTCCCGACAATATCCTCTCGCAAATAAAAAAGGCCGCCGGATGATCCGGCGGCCTTTCAGCTTGCACATTACCTCGATTACTGCTCCGGCGCACCGGTGAAGATCGCCGATGATGACTTGACCACGGCGGCCTCGCCCGCGAGGATGTAGTCGCACTTGCCGAAAAACTTCTGGAACTCGGCGCCGATATAGAACTGGGCGGAAAGCATCCGGCCGTAATAGTAGGCCGCTTCCAGGTTGTCGGCGAGAAGCTTCTCGAGGTCCGCGCCTTTCTTGTCGCCGGTCAGCTCTTTCGCCTTCGGGGTGACCAGGGTCAGGGCCCAGAGGTGGATAAAGGCGTAGGAGAGCATGGCGAAGGCCTGCTGCATCGGGGTGGCGTTGGCGAAAATATGGAGGTACTTGCCGCCGTCCATGAGGCCCTTCATATACTTGACGACCTCGTCTATCTTGGCGACGCCCTTCTCCATGATGGCGATATACCTGTCGTCAACAACGCCCTTGGCCTTCTTGATGGTATCTTCGATTTTCTTCTTGTAGATGCTGTAGTTGTAGAAATCCTTGTCCATGAGGAGCTTCCGCATCGTCAGGTCCATCGACTGGATGCCGTTGGTCCCTTCATACAGGGTGAGGATCTTGGCGTCGCGGGCATACTGCTCGACCGGGTAGTCGGAGCAGAATCCGTATCCGCCGTAGCACTGGATGGCGTCAGCGGTGACTTCCCATGCCGTGTCGGTGTTTCCGGCCTTGTTGATGGGAATCAGAAAATCGAGGAGGGCCTGGGCTTCCTTCTTCGCCGTGTCCTTCTCGACATGGACCAGGTCGGTCACGTAGCCGCAGAACAGGGTGAGGGTCCTCATCGCCTCGACCCGCGCTTTCATGGAAAGGAGCATGCGCTTCACATCGGGATGGTTCATGATGGTGGCGTTCTTCGCATCGGGCTTCATCATGTCCTCGACCCGCTTGCCCTGTACCCGGTTCCGGGCGTAGGTAACGGCGTGCATGTAGGCCGCGCTGGACACCGAGGCTCCCTGGCCGCCGACATAGAGGCGGGCTTCGTTCATCATCTGGAACATGATCTTCATCCCCTGACGGGCCTCGCCCATCAGGAAGCCCTGGCATTTGCCTTCGTCGCCGAAGACCATGGTACAGGTCGGGTTCCCGTGGATACCCATCTTGTGCTCGATGCCGGCGCACTGGACGTCATTGGGCTCTCCCAGGGAACCGTCATCATTGATGCGGTACTTGGGAACGAGGAAAATGGATATGCCCTTGGTCCCCTCGGGATCGCCTTCGATCCGGGCCAGGACCGGGTGGATGATGTTCTTGGAAAAGTTATTGTCGCCGGAAGAGATGAATATCTTCTGGCCTTTTATTGAATAGGTCCCGTCCGCGTTCTTCGTGGCCTTGGTCTTGAGGGCGCCTACATCGGACCCGGCATCAGGCTCGGTAAGGCACATGGTACCGCCCCATTCGCCGCTCAGCATCTTCTCGATGGTGATCTGCTTCCACGGATAGTCAGGCAGGAACTTCATGTACATGTTGCAGGCGCCGATGGACAGCATCGGGAACATGGTAAAGGCGCAGCTGGCAGCGGTGAAATAATCGGTTACGGTATAGTATATGGACTCAGGCATCCCCATGCCGCCCCATTTCGGGTCGGTGGCTACCCCGATGAACCCGGCGTCATAGTAGGCCTTCAGGCCCGGGAAGTATTCCTGGGGTATCGTGACCTTCTTTGTTGCGGCATCATATTTGGCGCCGCTCTTGTCGGCGGCCGCGTTGATGGGATAGACCTGCTCGACGGCTATCTTTTCGGCGAGATCAACGACGCTTTCCATGGTGTCCTTGTCAAAATCGGCAAACTTTTCATATTTGGTCAGCTTATCGACTTCAAACATTTCGAATAATATGAACTTTGTGTCTCTTGAATCAATGATAGGATTTGCAGCCATACATCACTCCTCCGTAAAAATATAATATACCATCCCCGTATGCGGATATATACGTATGCACAATATTATCCAAGCATTATGAGGGGCCCCTTTTTTGTCAAATAATATTGGACGGCCGACAATACCTAATTTTTGTTATTTTGCACAGGGTGTCAGATTTGAATCCCCCCGACCCCAAAAGGGAGCGCGTGAAATCTTTTCACTATTGTTTAAAAAACATAACAGAGTGAGAATCGATCCACAGGTATTATTGAAAACCGTAACATGATTAAACACCGACAATTATCATTTCCCGTGACCCCTCCGGGGATCAGGGGGGCTTAATGGAGCCCTGTGGATAGAGACCGAGAGATTATTATTACTTCAACCCCTTCGCTATCTCGATGCCCCGCTCAATGGCCTTAAGGTTATCAGGGATGGTATCCTTGAGGCGGGGGGGTATAACCTTGTCAATTACGGCCTTGAGGTCATCAAAGTCAAGGAAGGGCAGACCCTCGACAAAGCAGCCCAGGGTGATCATGTTGGCCAGCTTCGGGTTACCCATCGCAACGGCCTCCTCGTTGATCCTGACCTTAATGACGTTAACGCCGTCCTTTGCCTTGATCTTGTCTTCAGGAATGAGGCTGGTATTGGCTATCAGGACGCTGCCTTTGCTCAGCATGTTCTGGTAGAATTCCAGGCCGATGAGGTCGAGGGCCAGGAGCGCCGACGGATTATTGGTTATGGGTGAGCCGATTTCCTCATCCGAGATGATGACATACACGTTGGTCCTGCCGCCCCGCTTTTCCACGCCGTAGGAAGGAAGGTAGGTCACCTCCAGGTTCTTCTCCATCGAGGCAAGGGCGACGATCAGGCTGATGGTCTGTATCCCCTGCCCCCCGAATCCGGTCATAATCACATCGTAGTACATAATTGTATCATCTATTGCATTATTTATTTGCAATTCGAACGTATCAGCGAGCAGGTGACAGGATGTCACCGTTACCGCCGCGTAATCAGGACGATTCCACGCGGCGGGCGAGCGATATGATCGAATTGCCTTTTCGATTATTCTCCGTTAAGATTTGAAAAATCGCAGATTTTTCAAATCTTACAGAAAATCCTTCCCCGTCCTCTCCTTGAAAACCCCCAGGGGGAAGTAAGGTATCATTTCGTTTTCTATCACATCCAGCGCCTCTACGGGTGAGACGCGCCAGTTGGTATTGCAGGTCGACAGCAACTCCACCATGGAGAACCCCATCTGGTTGATCTGCATCTCGAAGGCCTTGACGATGGCCTTCTTCGCCTGGATCACGTTCTTCGGCTTGTGAAGGGAAACCCTTGCCGAGTAGGCGACACCCTCCAGGGTGGCCAGGAGCTCCGCCATCCTGATGGGGTAGCCCTCGGTCTGGAAATTCCTTCCGTAGGGCGATGTCGTCGTCTGCTGCCCCAGGAGCGTGGTGGGCGCCATCTGGCCACCCGTCATCCCGTACACGGAGTTGTTGATGAAAATGACGGTAATGTTCTCGCCGCGGTTGGCGGCGTGGATGATCTCCGAAGTGCCGATGGCCGCCATGTCGCCGTCGCCCTGGTAGTTGAAGATGATCTTGTCCGGCTGGGCACGCTTCATGCCCGTGGCCACCGCCGGCGCCCTGCCGTGGGGGGCCTCAAGCACGTCGATGGAGAGATAGTGGTAGAGGAACACGCAGCACCCCACGCCCGGGATTCCGATGGTCCGGTCGGTGATCCCCAGCTCGTCCAGGGCCTCGGCCACCAGCCGGTGGGCAACGCCGTGGGTGCAGCCGGGACAGAAATGGGTCGGCGTGTCGGTGAGGCATTCGCTCCTGCCGAAAACTTTGTTCATACGCTACTCCAGCGCCTTCTTGATCTCCGCCAGCACCTCGTCGGGGAAGGGGACCCCCCCGCCGGGCCTGCCGTAGAAGGATATCTTCGCGTCCTTGTGGGCATGTATCTTCACGTCGTAGAGCATCTGGCCGGTGTTCATTTCCACCACCAGTATCTTTTTTATTCTTTCCGAATGGCGATACAACTGCTGTTCCGGGAACGGGAAGAGCGTTATCGGACGCAGCAGGCCTATTTTCAGCCCCTCTTTCCTCGCCATCCTGATTGCCGTCTTGGATATCCGCGACGGGGTGCCGAAGGCCACGACCATAAGATCCGCGTCATCCAGATGGAATTCCTCGAACATCACCTCGTTGGCGCGGACTTCATCATACTTCTTCTGGAGCACCAGGTTATGCTGTTCCTGCTCGCCGGGTCCGAGGTAGAGCGACTTGAGGAGCTTCGGCTTTGTACCCTGGCGGCCTTTCAGCGCCCAGGGCTTGTCGGGTATTACAATGGGATGGTCCGGGGTGAGCCGGCACGGCTCCTGGAACTGCCCCACCATGGCGTCGGCAAGTATGACCGAAAGCATACGGTACTTATCGGCCAGTTCAAAGCCTTTTATGGTAAGATCGAACATCTCCTGGACCGACGCCGGCGCCAGCACGATGTTACGGTAATCGCCGTGGCCGCCGCCGTGGACCGCCTGGGTGTAATCCCCCTGGGTGGGGGATATGCCGCCGAGGCCGGGTCCGCACCGCATGATGTTGACCACCAGGCCGGGGATGTCAGAGCCGGCTATATAGGAAAATCCTTCCTGCATGAGGGAAATGCCCGGCCCCGATGACGAGGTCATGGCGCGCGCCCCGGAGGCTCCGGCGCCGAGGACCATATTGATCGAGGCTATCTCGCTCTCGGCCGGGATGAAGGTGCCGCCGTGCTTAGGAAGCTCCCTGGCAAGATACTCGGGGATATCGTTCTGGGGAGTGATGGGATAGCCGAAATAGTAACGGCATCCCGCCTGGATCGCCCCTTCGGCAAGGGCGATGTTCCCCTTGGTCAGCTTCTTATCGGTCATTTAAACACCTCTATGGCGGTATCGGGGCACATGAGAGCGCAGGTCTTGCAGGCAGTGCATTTCTCTTCCGCGCCTTCGGCAAATTGCGCGGGAAAATAGCCTACCCGGTTATGCTTGTCGGAAACAACGATGAGCTGCTTGGGACAGAACTTAATGCAGAAATAACATCCCTTACATCGGTCAGCATCTATTGTAATGTGGGCCATACTGGCGGCGAACGATCCTTTTTAACTTTTTAGTCAGTATTAAAATAGCGTATGCTTTAATATATAATCATTATAAATATTAGTCAAGTAAAACATTCTGACCCTCATATACACTCTATAAAATCTGCCTTTTTCAAGTCAACAATATCTGACCGGGAATCCAAAAATTTACCGGATTCAAATTGGACAATGACCAAATAATGTATCGAGTTGGCGTCACTGACATTTCGAACTCCGCCTGGCGGGATATGGTGAAATGACGGAGGTATATCATATCTTCGCGGTGCATGGCAAACAATTCATCCAGCTTCCAATTTGAAAGGACGCATGAATATCATAATGAAATTTGATTTGACAGATAAACCTTCACACATTTCATATAATGTATTTCAATCTGCGGAGAGGGACAATGGACAATACCGAAGTCAAAGTTGGCGAAAAAATAAAGAAGTACCGCGAATCAATGAACATGTCCCTGGCGGATCTATCGGAAAAGACAGGCTTCTCTCCCGCGTTCCTGTCTCAGCTGGAAAACCACCTCATCTCGCCGCCCCTGGGCGCCCTGATGAAGATCGCCCGCGCCCTCGACATAGAGATCGGCAAGCTCTTCGGTCAGAAGGGCTCGGCGCCCTACACCATCGTGCGGAAGGACGAGCGCATACCGACGTCCCGGGTCGCCTCCAAGGAGGGTGTCCGCTACGGCTATTCCTACGAATCCCTGGCCCCTGACAAGATAAACCGGAAAATGGAGCCGTTCCTGGTCACCCTGGAGCCGGGATCAAAGAAAGGCGTACCCTACAGCCATGACGGCGAAGAGTTCCTTTTCGTCCTCGAGGGGAAAGTCGAGATACAGCTCGGCGAGCACACTGACGTCCTTGAAGCGGGGGACAGCATCTATTACGATTCCAGGCTCGACCACCGGGTCGCCTGCGCGGACGATAACCCTGCCAGGATCGTCGCCGTCATCCACGGGTAACGGCCAGTCGCGTCATTCCGTCATTCTACCCGCCATAACGATGCCCTTCAGCTCGTTTGCCTTGTCCGCGATGACATGAGTAAACTGCTGCAGCTGCCGGCTCGCTTCCGCTATGCCCTGGGCCATCTCCGAGATGCGCAGGATGGTGCGGGCGTTCTCCTCCATCGATTTCCGCTGCTCCGTGGTGGAGTTCTGGATGGTGCGGGAGACCTCCTCCAGAGTCCGGGACTGTTCGATGATGTTCCGGATGATATCACCGAGGTCGCCCATGGCCCCCGATACGATATCGACCTTCCCCGTTATCCCCCTGATCAGGCCGAAGATCGCCTCGGTCGACTTCTTCGTCTCGGTAAGCATGCCGATGCCGCTGGCGATGTCGCTGGTTATCCTAGTGACCTGGTTCGAAATGACCTTTGAATTCTCGGTCGTCCGGGCAGCCAGCTTTCCGATCTCGTCGGCGACAACAGCGAAGCCCCGGCCGTGCTCGCCGGCCCTCGCCGCCTCGATGGCCGCGTTCAGGGAAAGGAGGTTGATCTTGTCGGATATATCGTCTATGACCGATATGAAGTTGTTAATGGTCTGGCCGCCCTCGTTGATGATGTGCATCATCGACATCATCTTTTCGTAGTTTTCGCCGGTGGCGTCGGTGGTGCGCTCGATGTCGGCGATCCCGGCATGGACCGCCTCGCTCATGCTTTTCACGGACTGCTGGGTCCCCTTCAGGTTCTCGACCATGGCGAACACCTTCGAGCGCTCCTCCTCCTGGCGGAACACCGAATCAACGATCGATTCCGTGGCGGATGTCATCTCCTCGAAAGAGGCCGACATCTGTTCGCTCAGGGAAGCCTGCTCCATCGACATCTCGGACATGCGCTTGCCCATGTTTTCCTCTTCCCGGCCGACGTTGAGAAGCTCGTTGGAGGCGATCTGCGCCTTTTCCATGACGCCCTCAAGGTAACGGTTGCGGTCCTGCAAGTTGTCCTTGAGGCGGTGGACCTCCTGGTTCATGGTCTTTATCCTGTCGGCAAGGCCCAGGGAGAGGAGCACCATCTGCACGGCCCCGCCCAAAGGGACCCCCTGGTGCGTTATGAATGATTCCGGCAGGACGCGCACCGCCTTGAGTATATACAGGCACGCGCCGAAAATCAGAGCGCCCCAGGCGATGAGAAAAAAGCGCGCCGGTCTGCTGCCCCTGCGCCAGCAGAGGACACCCGTCACGATCAGGATTATGGCCAGCACGAAGGTGACCCCCATGGCGGGTATGACGATGAGAAAATAGGCGGTGTTCCCGAAGAACGGCGTCAGGGCGCCGGTGGCGGCCATGATCACGGCGCCGATGACCGGGAACGCCACAATGACGCGGTGAAGCCGCGGAACATACCGCTTCGTTTCCAGGAACTTCTGCATGAACATGGAGCTTGAAATCATGACGAGGGAGACGCCCAGCAGGATGCAGTTCATCGCCATCCAGCTGAATTTCCTCCAGATGAATTCGTTGCCGATGCCGTTCTCGGATATTATATAGAAGAGAAATGAAAAGATAAAAAAGACCAGGTAAAAATAATTCTCGTCCCGGGAGATGAAGAAAATTGAAAAGTTATAGAGCATGATTATGATCATGGCCCCCAGGAGGACCCCCAGCACTATCTGTTCCTTCCGCTCGTACCTGATGAATTCCACCGGCGACATGATGCGCAGCGGAAAGACAATGCCGTCGCCGCTCTGGGCCCGAAGGTAAAAATGCTTCGTCTCGCCCGGCGCCAGGCTCAGTTCGTACACGAAGGTGCGCCGCTTGACCTCCTTCCCGGTATACGGCATGGCGCGCCCCTGCTTCTGCTCGGCGAATCCGCCTTTCGGCAGCAGAGTAAAGAGCGAAACGTAATCGATGAGGGGGTGGTTCAGCTCGAGGAACCAGTCCTTCCTTTCACGCGATGCGTTGCGCACCGAGAACCTCAGCCACCATGCGGACATCGTTTGACCGATATTGGGGACCTCTTCGCTGCTCACCCTGAACCTGTCCTGAAAGTCCGGCCCCGACACCTGGTCTACCGTCAGCGTCTTGTCAGGATCCTCCAGGAGCGCGATATATCTGCCCGGGATCTCGTAATAGTCGCTTGTTTTCCTTATCTGAAATGCTTCCTGGGCGGAAGCGGTCCTGACGGCTGAAACCAGGATAAAGAGGGCAAAAACAAGAATCGTTCCCGCGGCGGCCGAAGCGGATGCAATGCGATTCCTCATAACTGATGTCCTTACTATATATTTTATCCGCGCCGCCATCAGGAGAGGAGACGCTCTATGACAAAGTAAAAAAACGCCGCCGCGCCGAGGTAGAGCAGCATGACCAGGAAAGACGCCGGTATCTTGATCCAATGGCTTCTCTCGCGGATCTGCCGGAAGGCATACAGACACGACACGCCCAGTATGATCTCGGGGATGATGATATAGACAGCGGTGTGGCTCACCATGGCCACGTTTCGCGCGTACCAGGAGGGGAGCATCCACACGGTCTCCTCCGAGGCGCCGAATATCACCAGGGCCAGGAACGCTGCGGTCCAGTACCCGGCACGGTGCGATACGCGCTCGGCGACGCGCAGGGAGGCATAGACAATCATGAAAACCGGGATGGTCCAGAGGCCGGCCATGTACCCGGAAACGGTGCCGATTTTCACAAATCCGTCTTCAGGGAACACCAGTATCCCCAGCTGGCGCGAGAGAAACCAGTCCGGGAAAACCTGGAAGACGCTCAGGACAAGGGAAAAGAGCCAGATGTTGATCCAGAGATCATGGCCGCGGATCTTTGCCGTGACGGGCACCGCGACATTGTAGACGGCGACAAGGATAAACAGCTTGATGCCGGTCCCCAGGCCGGGTATCAGGAGCACCGGAAGGCATAAAATGGAATAAACCGCGTGCAGTATTATGAAATCGATCTCTTCACGGGTGAATGACAGCTTCATGATTGCCCCCTTTGATGCAAGTAATCTGCCGTTCGGAACAAATAATCTTACTTCCCGATGCCGGGAATATCGGCCACCTCGCGGATCCGATCCTCGATCTGCTTGAGGAGCTTTTTCTCGTCTGCAAGCTTCAACGTTATCGCTTTCCTTGGACATACTTCCACGCACCGGCCGCATCCCTTGCAGTCGGGACCGATGACGGCCTTCCTGTTCTTCATGGCAATGGCCGCGACAAAGCATTTATCCACGCAGATCTCGCAGCCGTCGCACTTCTTCGGCTCCACGCGGACACTGATGCCCGGCAGCTTCTTATAGGTATGGTCAAGGTTAGGGCCCCGATCTTTCATATGAGTTCGGTAAAGGCAGTTGACGTCATCACAGAAGCATATGAACATGAGGTCCTTGAAACTGAGCCAGTACGCGAGGGGATCGATCCACACATGGGCGATATTGGCGATGAGGCCCATCTTTGCCGCGCGCCGGATATGATCGATGGCCTCCCTGGTGGTTATCCTGCGTCCGTTTGAGGGATTTATCCTCTTAATTGCCGGTCCCAGGACGATGCAGCCGACGGTGCGTTCTTCGAGGGGGCGCTTGTTATGGTGCCGGCATATGCATTCATGGAGCACGAACTTGTCGTCGATCTTCGCCACCAGTTTTTCCAGGACACTGCCCGGCATCGGCACCGATTTGGGCAGGTTAAGATTCACGCTGATGGGTACGGAGGTCACTTCATTATAGGGCCGCCTGAAAAAGGGATTGATGATCCATTTCAGGATAGGGACGTTGCTGTATTTCTTGCCGGCCCGTATGATCGGCCATGAAAGCCAGACCATGAAATTAACCAGCTTTTTGCCGGGACCATATTTGAACATGACAACCTCGCGGTATGTTATTTGTCTATTATTCCTTTTTTCAGCGGCAGCCACCAGGTAAAGCCGTACAATAAAGTTTTCATTACCACCAGTGACGTAGGCAATCCCTTTTCCCTGCCTATCTTCAAGGACACTGCCGGTATCTCTGCAATATGCAGCATCACCAGGCCGATGAAAAATATCCGGGACATCAATGGATCACCGGGAAACAGGTAACGTCCCAGCACAAGGGACAGGCCATAGAGCACGATGGCCCCGATCATCAGAAAATACCAGAACATTTTATTTTGGATCATATACCCTCCTGAAGAGCCGCTGTTTTTTATAGCAACGGATGTATCTTACCATGTCAAATTGGACGATTGTCCAATCATCATTTATCTATTAATGGAACTGGCTGTCAACAATTAACTTTTCATTCCACGAGGAAATGTAAAGCGGCTTAAACCCGTGTTTACTCTGCCCCCACAATTTCGAAAGGAGGGACCATGATGCATAAGCCGAAAAAATAATCGGCCCCCGGGCGATTGGGGGCCGACAGATCTGTCCTGACTATTAAATATAAGTTATTTCGGCGCCAGTCGCGTCACGGCCTTTACCGGAACGCCATCGCTCCATCTGCCCATGTTAAAAGTGAGGGTGTTCTGTCCGTCAAGGGCCGCATCCAGGGCCGCCCAGAAGACCCGGTAATCGAAGGTATCCACCTCGCCGTCGCCGCCGAGCATATCCATCGCCCAGCTTGGCATCCAGCCGTCATCGTCTATGGGGGCCATGTGGTCGGCTTTCAGCGCCTTCGCTCCATGGGTATCGGTATTATACCGGTATATGACCTTGGAAGGCGCATTGACCAGGGCATCGTATGCCTCATAAGCAGTTTCCGGCAGGGCAATGCTATCATCGGAGCCTGTCAAAATGATCACCGGCACCGTGGTCGACCGCGCCTTGGCGTTGAAATCGAGCTCGGTCACATTGACAAAGACATCGACAAAGGCCGGGATATTGGCATAGAGACAGGGGTCCGCAAGGACGATCCTTTTGACCGCCGGCGCTATGGCGTCACCTTCGTTATCGGCCCAGCAGAGGCCTATGAGTCCGCTCAGGGAGTGGCCGAAGACCACCATGTTGCCGCGGTCCGCCTTTGACCCTATCTTGCTTAACGCGTTGTTCACCGAATCAATGGTCCGGTGCATCATTTTATACTGATTGTTATCGGTGGCAAGGCCGACGATGCCCCCCTTGTTTATCTGCGGGAAGAGGACGATGTAGCCCTGCCTGCACAGATGCTCGATATGGTCCATGTAGATATCCGGCGCCATCAGCATCATGCCGTGGAGATAGATGACAACGGGCGCCTTGGTGCCGTTTTTCAATTTATCCGGAATAAAATACCAGCACCAGGTCCCGCTCCAGGGATCATACCAGGGCCCCACCCTGCCCTCGGTGAAGCCGTTGCAGATATAATTGGCTGTTGATCCATAACCGGAAGTAGCCTGACCCGGGGCGGTAATCTCTGACGCGTTCGCCGCAGTGTTGTCACAGCTTAACAAGACTATCATCGCCAATAATACAAGCCAGTGAAATAGACTTTTCATCTTTCATCCTCCCTATGAATTATACTACCGATAACTATCGTTGTTCTATTCTTTTTATCAGCCCCAAAAGGACGTTTTTTCATGACCGTCCAGTCGGTTTGCTGTATACACTATATGCATATACAGAATTCACATGCTAATCAATATTACAGAATCTGTAGATTTGACGGGGGTTTATGTAGTGTTTTTAACCGATTGTTGTCGGTTACTCCGGGGTCAGAGCAACTTGCAAAGGATAGATATCGGTTTATGAGATTCATCTTTTATTGCCGGATAATTCAGCACGATATTCGGTCGGTGTTTTACCGGTGCAATGCTTGAAGGCCCTGTTGAACGTTGAAAGGCTGTCAAAGCCAGTGGCAAGGGCCGCGTCGATGATCTTTACATTTTTATCTTTAAGACGACCCATGGCCTCGCTGACCCGCAGTTCATTTATGTAGTCATTTATCTTTTTGCCGGTGAACTCCTTGAACTGGCTGCTGAAATAGTTGGGGTTCATTCCCACCGCGGCGGCGAGTCCCTCCCGGGAAATATCAGAGCGGTAGTTTTCATTTATGAAGGTGATAATGCTCTTTAATTTTTCGCCGGTGGTATCGGTCACGACCTTCTTCCTTGCCTGGTCCGCCCTCTGGCCCTGGACATGCAGCTGGTCATAGAGGACCTTCAGGTGGATCATCCTCCTCTGGTATTCCCGTGACCCGAGCACCGCGAAACCCAGGATTACGAAGGGAGAAAAATAGGTCACGATAAGGAGAGAATACCTGCTGCCGGTCATGTACAAAACCACTTCGAGGATCGCCCCCGCGGCCAGGAGGGAGACCAGCACAAGGATCACCAGGCATTTGAACCGGTCAGGCCGTATCCTGTTGATGCGCAGCGTCATATAGACGGCGTAGGGGATGAACAGGGATACCACGCCCAGGCCGTAGAGGGGATTGAGATAGAAATCAAGGACAACGAAATTCAAGAGAAAGACCACGCCGGACAGCACCAGGAGGCCGCCGTGAATGATCCAGGAATATTCATATAATTCCACGCGGTACAGCGCCTGTATGATGAAGAGGAACAGTATGGCAAAGAGCGGTATGGCCATCATCAGCAACGGCGGTATCATGCCCAGGGACACCAGCTTGTAGGGCGAGAAAATGGTGATGATATAGAGGGCGTTGAGGACCTGGACGAGTATCTCGTATAGGAAAAGCCTGTCGCCTCCGTAAAATATCATCACCGCCACCATGAGAAGGATGCTGCCCGCCAGGAGGAGGAGTATGCCGATGGGGAGCTGGTTGAAGACCAGGTCCTGGAAATTCTTCAGCCGCCGGTATTCGATCTTCGGCTGGATATAGACCCCGTCGGGGAGCCCGCCATACTCGTAACTGTAAATGCCCAGGTACAGGTATATTTCGTTTGTGCCCTTTTTGAGGAGGCCCCGGGGCATCATGAAGCTTTCAGGATAGTGGAGATTGGCTATCTCCGGCGGCGTTTTAACATCGATGAGGTAATTATTGATGTAGATGGTATAGGTATGGTTGATGCGGCCCAGGGTGATGCCGTAATACTTATCCGGGTTGTCCCTGATTTTGAATTCAGCCCTGAGCCAGCAGTAGCGGAAGGCCCGTTCCGGCGCATAGGGAAGCCGGAACTTGGACGGTATCGTGATCGGTTTCCACCCGGGGCTCCGGCGCGCCGCGTGAAGGGAAGGTTCCTGGCGGTAGAGCACCTCCCAGTCCGAAACCTTGATGGATTCAGGGATAGGCGGAAACGAAAAAACCGCCGAAGGCAGAAACAGGACAACAAATACGGCCATGAAAAATAGCGGTTTCATAACTCATATAGCATGTCACCACAAGCTTTTTTTAACAAGCAAAAATTTATAGAGCGGTATAGGACTAGCGTCCGGGATGGCATGGCCGGTTCAACCGGGACCGGAAAAGCTTAATCATTAATAATCTGTCAGGCGTGAGATGACCCGGGTCTCACTCCCCCGAGATATACCGCCCCTCACAATCCCTGATGAAGGCGTCGACGCGCATCTCGAAGAGCCTGTAGGCCTCATCAAAATACGCGCGGAAGTCCCTGCTGAGGTAACGGTATTTTTTCCGGGCCCGCTGTTTCAGGATGCGGCAATAGGCCAGCATTTCCCGGATTGAATCTGCAGTCTGAGACCGCGCATCGAGGGTCTTTCTCATCGACAGCGACATGGCATCGATATATGACCTCATATCTTCTGAGAGCTTCCTCATCGCCTCCCCGACGGCGCCATGGAAATCATCATGGAGCATCCGGTATTTCTTCCGCGCAGCGGCGATGAATTCCCTCCCGAACACTTCCCGGTCAAGGGCGAACAGGTCATGGACGATGTCCTCCAGGCGGCCGGTGAGGGCCCTGTCCACCCTGCTCCTGAGGCCCCGGCGCAGAGACTCGATAGAGGCGGACAGGTCATCAGCGGCGAGGATCTCCTTCGTTATCCTTATAAAATGATACCCGAAGAGGGCCATTTTGACCGCCTTGGGAAACATGCCCGGCCGTATGCGCATCGCCGCGGCAAGATATCTCAAATATTCCCCGCCATACGATGAAAAAACCTGGCGGAACACCGAGGAGAGGAAAATCCTGACGACCAGGAGAATCGTCCAGAAGGAATAGGCGCCCCGGCCCACCCTGACCCGGGGCATCCTTTCCATCAGGGTCAGGCACCGGCCGAAGTATTCCTTCGGCGTGTAGATCTGAGATATCAGCCTTTTATAACCGCGGACCAGTTTCTCTCCGTCCATGGCGGGGATGAAATTGGTGCTGAAACTGTGCGTGTTGTTACCCGATGTCTCCTGTAAAATTCTGCCCTCCGCTGCAAGGCGGCGGTAGAGCCGGGTATTCGGAAGGGCGATGAGGAGTCCCGCCATGGCCATCGGTATGCCCGATTCGCGGATGAAATCGATCTGGAGGTCGAAGACATTTTCCGGGTCGCTGTCAAAGCCGATGATGAAGCCCGCCGTTACCTCCATCCCCCTGCGCTGTATCCTCTCCACGCCGCCCAGGAGGGACCCCTTGAGGTTCTGCTTCTTGCCGGCGTGCTCGAGGCTTTCAGCAACGGGCGTCTCTATGCCGAGGAACACCTTGTTGAAGCCGGCGTCCATCATGAGGTCCATCAGCTCCTCGTCATCGGCGAGATTGACGCTCGCCTCGGTGGTGATCATGTAGGGATACTCCCGCTCCTTCTGCCACCGGGCCACCTCGGCCAGGAGCTCTTTCACGTTTCTCCTGTTGCCGATGAAATTGTCGTCCACGATGAAGAGGGGGCCGCGGTATCCGGTGCGGTACAACGCGTCCATCTCGGCGACGAACTGGGCCGGCGTCTTGGTGCGCGGCACGCGGCCGAAGAGCTCGATGATGTCGCAGAACTCGCAGTTGAAGGGACATCCCCGGGAATACTGGAGGGACATGGTTGTATAATGGCGGTGCTTCACCAGGTCAAAGCGCGGCGCCGGGGTTTTCGTGATATCCGGCCTGGTTTCGGCCGCGTACACGGGCCGGGCCTCGCCCCTCTCCCACTCTTCGATGAATCGCGGGAGTATGGTTTCCGCCTCGCCCAGGATGAAGTGGTCGACCCCGGCAATGTCCCGGTGCGATCCAGTTGGATAGGGACCGCCTGCCACGACGGGCGTGCCGAGCCTGTTGCACAGGGCCACGACCCGGTCAAAGGACTCCTTCTGGATCATCATGGCGGAGACAAAGACCAGGTCGGCCTGCTTCACCGTCTTTTCCTTAAGCGGCTCCGTGTTCATGTCCACCAGTGTCACGTCAAAGCGGTCAGGGAGGAGCGATGCCACGGTCATAAGGCCCAGGGGAGGAAAGGCCGATCGCCTGCCCACCAGCTTCATGATATACTTGAAGCTCCAGTAGGTCATCGGCGTTTCAGGGTACACCATGAGTATCTTCTTTTTCATTGTGGCAGCTCCGATAAATCGCCCATCTGGATCATGCAGAATACCCGCCCGCATTGTTCAATGCAGGATACCAACATACGGCAAACAGATAACAGGTAATAATTTGAAGGACTATACAATCCGGGAAGTATCATGTCAAGAAAAAGTTGGACAATGTCTAAATATCTAACCCAACCATCGCCGCCACGATTATTGCCCAAAAAGTTAAGGGCGCGGGGCTATACCGGCGAGGAGGCGACACGGAAGTCGCCGATTCCGCCGAGTAAACAGGATGTTTACACGAGGCGGACGAGCGGCATAGCTCCGCGCTCTTTATGATTTTTTCGTGGCGGCGCCTACGCCGAGTCACTGAAGCGCAGCACCAGCTCGAAGACTCCGTCATCCAGTTTTTTCTCGATGTTGGGAAACATTTTCTGGAACACGTGGAGCATGGGTCGGTTCTCCACCAGGACCTCCGCAGTGAAGCCGAGAAGGCCCTCGCGCTTGGCCAGGAGTATGAGGTAGGCCAGGAGCTCGGTTCCGATCCCCCGGTTGTGCATGTCGTCGCGGACCGCGAAGGCGACCTCTGCCGTATGGTTCTTCTCGTCCTTGATCATCTGGCCCATGCCGGCAGCGACATCCTTCCCGCCTTCCTCCACGAAGGCCAGGATCACCAGTTCCCTGGTGTAATCGATCACCACGAACTCCTGCCGCCGTTCATGGGGCATGTCCAGGCGCGACGACATGAAGCGGCGCTGGAAGCTCTGGTCCGACAGCGAGTAGAACAGGTCCTTGATGATGGTCTCGTCGTTTATGTTCACCGGCCGCATTTTCAACATAGTTCCCTGCGGGGTGGTCCGGAAGGTGACCAGGTGCTCGGGGTACTCGCCCCTCTTGCCGGGTATGAAGGCCTGGTCCTTGTATATCAGCTTCAGCTTCTTTGCCTCTTCGATAAGCCAGGGCCTGAATTTCGGGTGTGCGATGGCAATGAGGTCCATGGCCCGTTCGCGGACGTTCTTGCCGTGAATGTAGGCAATGCCGTACTCGGTCACGACATAGTTGACGTCGCCGCGGTTCAGGGTTACGCCGGTGCCCGGGTCAAGGAAGGGAACGATGCGGGACACTTCGCCGCCCCGGGCCGTTGATTGAAGCACCAGGATGGTCTTCCCGCCCGGCGAGAGGATGGCGCCGCGCATGAAATCAGCGCTCCCGCCGATACCGCTGAAGAACTGGTTGCCGATGGATTCCGCCGTGGCCTGTCCCGTGAGGTCGATCTGGAGAGCCGCGTTTATGGCCGTCATGTTATTGTTCTGCGCGATCACCAGGGGGTTATTGGTATAGCTGATCCGCTTGAACTCGATGAAGGGGTTGTCATCAATATACTCGTAGGTTTCCTTTACGCCCATGCAGAAGGCCGCCATGGTCTTGCCGCGGTCCAGCGTCTTTCTCGAATTGTCCACCACCCCCTTCTTGAGGAGGTCCATCATGGAATGGGTGAAAAGCTCGCTGTGCACGCCGAGATTGTTCTTCTCCACCAGGCTGGACATGATGGCGCTGGGCATGCTCCCGTACCCCACCTGGATCGTATCGCCGTCATTCACGATGCTTGCCACGTACCGGCCTATCTGGTGGGCAATCTCGTCAGGCACCGCCGGATTGTATTCCAGGAGCGGCTCGTCATGGACGACGATAAAGCCGATGTCCTTCAGGCTCATGAAGGTGTCGCCGTGCACCCGGGGCATCTTCGGGTTCATCTGGGCTATGACCAGCTTCGCGTTCTCCACTGCGTCCATGCATATATCGACGCTCACCCCCAGGCTCACGTAGCCGTTCTGGTCCGGGAGGGAGGTCTGGATGAGGGCCACGTCGATGGGGATCATCTTGTTGCGGAAGAGCTGTGGGATCCGCGACAGGAAGATGGGGGTGTAGTCCGCCAAGCCGGTATTGACCGAGTCCCGGGTATTGTCCCCCACGAAAAAGGAGTTGTGCCTGAAATTGGCCCCGAACTTCTGGTCGGAGTACGGCGCCACACCGAGGGTCCACACCTGCATCAGCTCCGCGTCGACGATCGCCTTGGGGTGCGATTCGGCGTACTTGACCAGGGACTGTACCAGGTACTGCGGCTCGCCGCAGGCGGTGCTTATGAAGAGCCGGTCTCCGCGGTGTATGCTGGAAAAAATCTTCTCCTCGTCCTCAAATTTCCCGGGAAGCAGGTCCTTCCATATCTGCAGATAATCGCCCCGTCGCCTGTCCATAGTGCCATCCTTGCCGCCTGATAATATAATCCCCTTTTTCAATGATATAATTATTTATTCTTATTTCAAGGATTATTTGGAGCTGGAGGTTATTCAGCGGAAAAAAAGAGCTGCGCTGCCATGATATCCATGGTTACAGTTAACCATGCCCCAAGCACTTGTTCTCATGAACCGTTTCAACGGCTTTCAGGCGTCTATTTCCACCATGGGAGAAGCCCTGGGACTTCCGGTGAACGAATATTCCCGTGTTAAGGGATAATACCAGGGATCAGAGCAAACCCAAAACCTGCAGTCGAAGCCCCCAATCCTGGAAAAAAATCATCGGCCTCACGCCGGAGGAATGCCTCGAAAGGGCCAGGTCCATGTTCCGCGAAATGGACCTCCAGTGGGACCTGGAGCAGATGAAAAACTGCTGCATGAAATAAAAAACCAGGGGAAACCGGGTCTTATACCGCCACGGCAATTCTTCTTTTTACCGGCCGGCTCTTCATCACACTGCGAGGGGCCACTTTTTTCTTCGCTGCGGTCTTCCTACCCTTCATCAAAAATGCGTGGGCATCACGGGCGCTCTCGATCGGGATTTCCTCCATCGGCATGTGACCGCATTCATCGTACAGCACCAGCTCCGCCTGGGGAAGGTCCCGTTTCCATTCTTCCAGGGTCTCATGATAGCGCGACCAGATGTCACGCGTCCCCCATGCCATCAGCACCGGCGCCTTTACCTTCTTTACGTCGAGGTATATCGTGTGCGATTTGCTCATGTCGGCGATCAGCTTGAAGATTTTCGTCAGGGTCCGCCGGTTCCCCTCGCGCATGATCAGGTCCCAGTACATGTCGTACACAGCCGGCGTGATCCGCTCTTTCTTTCCATACAGCCTCTGTATGCTCGTCTTGATGAGAAGCCGCGGCAGCATCACATTATTGATAAGGGGCTTCACGCCGGGTATTCGCGCCAGCTGGAACTCATACGGCAGGGACTGGTTAAAGGCAATGGGGTCCAGCAGGACCAGCTTCTCTGTCATGTCAGGCCGGTGCACGGCGTAGTTCCAGGCATAATAACCGCCCAGGGAATTGCCCGCCATGTAGCAGCTCTTGACTCCCAGGGCGCCCAGGAACGAATCGAGAAAAGCATTCATGGCGCCGGCCTGATAATCCTCGTCCGGGGAAGGCCCGGTCAAGCCCCATCCCGGAAGGTCCAGGCGGATGATACGATAATGGCCTTTCAATTCATCATACCAGCCGTCCCAGGTGTGGAGAAAGGAAACCACGCCGTGGAGCAGCACCAGTACAGGGCCCCTTCCCTGATCCTTGTAATGCACGTTCATCCCGTTAATTGTGATGAATTTTGAATCCCCATCGCAATATTTGCACTTCAACTCATTAACCGAGTTTGAACGGATTCCGGGATTGAAATTCTGGAAAAATCTTTCTACTGACATAATGGACCCCTTAAATAGTTTACACATATTCAACTGTTGCAACTGGACTGGCAATTGTCTCATTCATCAATAATCCGACCGTCTGTATGGATTGAAATTACCACTAATTGGTTTATTTGTCTGGCCACTTGCTGTTATACCAGAATCTGTCTTTTAACTGATATAAGGTTGTTATGCCAAAAAAAGATCGTGCTTGATATGGCCAGATAGGCAAATATAAGGGGGGTTTTTACACCTGCGGGGTATACTATGTAAGAGGCTTGAAAGAATAAGAATGGCTGCCTTCAATGAGATTGCGGAAACTACAAAGGAGGCAGCCATATGAACAACACAATAAGGATACAGGAACATACATTAAAAA